>Ga0116226_10002197_pt1 | contig 16867 bp, 10 predicted proteins | sample S1TSphfallax_FD_89692 | JGI IMG/M metagenome (GOLD analysis project Ga0116226, IMG submission 89692) | Host-associated microbial communities from peat moss isolated from Minnesota, USA - S1T2_Fa - Sphagnum fallax MG | ecosystem: Host-associated > Plants > Peat moss > Unclassified | place: USA... | reverse complement strand
TGCATCGTCGTGAACTGCGGACAACTCGTGACCGTTGCAGGCCCATCACGGGCGCGAACGGGTGCCGAGCTGCTCGATCTTGGCATCCGCAACGACGCCGCGATGCTGATTGTCGACGGTCGCATTGCAGCCATCGACAGCTACGCGGAGATCAAGGCCCTGGCTCCGACTGACGCGGAGATCATCAACGCTCAGGGCCGCACCGTCATGCCGGGCTTCGTCGATGCGCACACGCACCTACTCTTTGGCGGCAATCGTCTTGGCGACTTCGAACAGCGCGTCGCGGGACGTACCTACCAAGAGATTGCAGCCTCTGGCGGAGGCATCGCCTCGACACTTGGGAACACACGCAAGGCCTCCGAGGACGACCTCGTCGCAATTGGCCAACGCCATGCGGAGTGGTTCCTTCGCGGCGGCACGACGACGATCGAAGCGAAGTCTGGCTATGGCCTCTCCGTTGAGTCCGAGTTGAAGATACTCCGCGCGCTGCGATCGCTGCAGCAGCAAGTGCCGATGAGGATCGTGCCGACGCTGCTTGCCGCGCATACTGTTCCGCCCGAGTTCCGCGCAGACCGCGAAGCTTACATCGCACTGATCACGGAGCAGATCATTCCCGCCGTGTGCGAAGAGAGACTTGCTGCCTACTGTGACATCTTCTGCGACGACCACGCTTTCACGGTGGCGGAGGCGCGGCAACTCCTTGGACACGCGAAGCGAAGTGGCCTCGAGCTTCGCATGCACGTCGAACAGTTCCGCTCCGATGGTGGAGCGAAGCTTGCGGCAGAACTTGGCGCAGTCACCGCCGATCATCTTGAATGCATGTCGGTCGACGACATGCCCGCGCTGAAGGCCGCCGGCGTGCAGCCTGTTCTGCTGCCTGCGTCGGTCTTTGCGCTGGGCCGCAGTGAGTATCCCAACGCCCGCGCCATGATTGAAGCAGGCCTAGCGCCGGTGATCGCTACGGACTTCAATCCAGGCTCCTCACCTACTGCATCGATGCCGTTTATCATCACGCTGGCCGCGCTCTACATGAAGATGCTGCCTGCGGAGTCGGTTGTCGCCTCTACCATCAACGCCGCGGCAAGCCTGAATCTCGCGCACGAGATCGGATCGCTTGAAGTGGGTAAGAAGGCGGACTTTATTATCCACGAGTTCGATGACTATCGAGAGCTCGCCTACTTCATCGCGACACCCTCCAGGCCCCGCGTCTTTGTCTCCGGACAGGAGGTCTGCTAACTGTGCTTGGGACTCCTGAAATTTTACGCACCCTGGTTGGCATCGAAAGTGTCTCGTCGCTTTCGAATGCTCCACTGCTCGGCGAGATTCAATCGCTGCTCGAACCAAACGGATGGTTCATTCAACGCTTTCCGTACATCGCGGCGGATGGTCTTGAGAAGGCAAATCTCCTTGCCATTCCAGGCCGCTTCAAGGGTGCGCTGCCCGACGTCGAACTGCTCTTCGTGTGTCATACGGACACCGTTCCATTTCGGCGCGAATGGGCCGCCGCCACGAGCCTGACGGAGCAGGACGGCTTCCTGCATGGCTGCGGATCATGCGATGTAAAGGGCTCTCTGGCCGCGCTCATCTCCGCGGCGCTCCAGGTCGATACAGCGTCCATGAAGTCGTCCGTGGCCTTCGCCTTTACCGCGGAAGAAGAGATCGGCTGCATCGGTGCGACGAAGCTTGTGGCCAGTGGAGCGATTCGTCCGCGCAACGTCATCGTCTGTGAACCTACGTCGCTTCATCCTGCGACTGCAGGGAAGGGATATGCATTGGCGGAGGTCAACATCCGCGGACGTGAAGCGCACAGCGCCTTCCCATATCGCGGAGCCTCCGCCATCAACGCTGCCGCGAGCTTCATCGTCAAGCTGGAGCAGCTGCAGCAGCAGCCGGCAGCACACAGCGATGCGCGTTTCACGCCGCCTGTTACCACCTTCAATGTTGGCGTCCTTAACGGTGGCACGGCGAAGAACATTGTTGCAGGCGCATGCAGTTTTCTTGTCGAGTGGCGCCCCCTTCCCAGTGAAGATCCCGCGCTGGGCGGCTTCAGACTGAAGGAGATCGCCGTGGCTGTCTCCAGCGAATATCCTGGCTGCAAGATTGAAGTGAAGGTTCTGCGTACGGACGCCGGCTTCGCCAACCCCGCGTCCGATCTGCTGGGAGCGACACTCTGCCGGCTGCTGAATCGCACAGAGACAGGTATCTCGTTTGGCTCGGAGGCTACGCGCTTTTCCGCGATCGCACAGGCGGTTGTGGTCGTAGGGCCCGGAGATATGGAGACAGCGCATAGCGAACGTGAGTGCGTCCCCATCGGCGAACTTGAAGAATGGACCGGCGTCATCAAGCACCTTTTGCTGCAAGGTCTCAACTGATGATCATCACGCATCATCCAACTCCCTCTGAATGGAAGTGAGTAACACGATGCCGACACTTTATCGCCCCGAACTTCTCTACATCGAAGGAGCCTTCCATAGTTGTATGGAGCTACTCATAGGAGACGACGGCGCGATTCTTAGCATTGGGACGGACATCTCACCCGAAGGCGCAACGGTCGTGGCCATGCCTGGAAAGGCGATGCTGCCGGGGTTAGTCAATGGCCACTCGCATACGTTTCAGCGGCTCATTCGCGGCGTTGCGGAACACCGCGGAGTGAATGGCGACGACTTCTGGGCATGGCGTAATACGATGTACCGCGCCGCATCGCAGCTTACGCCGGAAGAACTCTACGATGTCGCCCGCATGGCGTTCCTTGAGATGGCTTTCACCGGCATCACCGCTGTCGGCGAGTTCCATTATCTCCATCGTCAGCCTGACGGCACCGCTTACGAAGATCCCAATCTGCTCTCGAAGGCCGTTATCGATGCAGCGCGCTCTGTTGGTCTGCGCATCTGCCTGCTTCGCGTCGCCTACTCGCGCGCGGGCTATCAACTGCCTCCAAACCCAGGCCAGGCGCGGTTCTACGAGACGAACCTCGAATACCTGAACAGCATGGAACGGCTTGCCGCGGACATCCAGGGCATGGATACAACCGTGACCTTCGGTGTCGCTCCACACAGCATCCGCGCTGCCACGATCGACGAAGTGAGGCGTGTCAGCGAGTGGGCGCAGTTGCGCGGTCTGCCCATTCATATGCACATGGCTGAACAGACTGCCGAGCTGGACGCGTGCGTGCGCGAGTACGGCGGCACGCCGGTAAAGCTGATGGCGGAAAATGGCCTGCTTACAAGCAGCACCACGCTCGTTCACGCGATCCACGTGACCTCCGAAGAGATTGCGCATCTCGCACGTGCGGGTGCCACCATCTGCTCCTGTCCGACGACCGAGCGCAATCTCGGCGACGGCATCATCGATGCCGATCAGGCGTGCGCCGCCGGGATTCCGTTCTCTTTCGGCACGGACAGCCAGGCCAACATCAATCTGCTGGAAGATGCGCGTGAGCTTGACTACCATCTCCGCCTGAAGCGGCAGCGACGGGTGCTTCTTGATGGCATTGACGGCGAAGAGATAGCGCAACGGCTCTTCGGCTATGCGACAACTGGAGGCGCGAAGAGTCTCGGCATGGGTACAGGGGAACTAAAGGCTGGCCTCCCCGCGGACTTTTTCACCGTCGACCTCAACGATCTTTCGATTGCCGGTGCGACGGCTGGCGAATTGCTTTCGACCATCGTCTTCGGCTCTGAGCGGACCGCGGTCTGCGATGTCGTAAGCAACGGACGTGTTCTTGTGGCAAACAGACAAGGCCCTCTAACCGAAGAGATTGTCACACGTTACACCGCAGTTGCTCGCCGGCTCTCGTCTTTGCCAGCGTAAGTTCGGAGACGGCCGCTTTTCGCAGAGGATACAGCGGTTCAAGGCGGTCAAAAGCAGGCAATCAAGCTATAGCGGGCAAAAGTGGCGTTGATTCCCCATTCACCGAGCTACCTGTTTTTACGTAGGATGAGAGCATGATTCAGTTAGATGGAATGAGTTTCAGCGTTGATGAAGTGGTTGCAATTGCCTATGGCCGCGACCAGGTTTCGATTGCGCCCGCCGCCCTTGAGCGCATGTCGGTCTCGCGCCGCTTTGTGGAAGAGGCGATGCTGAGCACGCAGCCTGTCTATGCGTTGAACACCGGCGTGGGCCTGCTGGCAAACATCGCGCTGGGTCATGCAGAGATCGAAGAGATGCAGATCAATCTTGTGCGCTCGCACTGCTGCGGCGTCGGCGACCCGCTGCCGCGCGAGGTAGTTCGCGGACTGATGGCGATCCGCGCGAATGTGCTCGCCAAGGGAGTCTCGGGCATCCGCCCGGTCATCGCGGAACGAATCTGCGATCTGTTGAACTGCGGGATTACGCCGGTGATTCCATCGCGCGGGAGCGTGGGCGCGAGCGGCGATCTCGCTCCTCTCGCGCACATGGCGCTCGCGCTGATCGGCGAAGGCGACGCTGAGTATGAAGGCAAGGTTCGTCCCGCATCGGAGTGTCTGGTGCTCGCAGGCCTCGAGCCTTTGCAGCTTCAGGCCAAGGAGGGTATCTCGCTGCTGAACGGCACGCAGGCGATGCTCTCGATCGGATGCCTGCAATTGAAGGAGATTGAGACGCTTTTCGTCGCCGCGCAGACATCGGCTGCCATCACGATGGAAGCGCTGCGCGGCACTCCGGTTCCGTTCGATCCGCGTCTGCACAAGGTGCGTCCGCATCCCGGCCAGATGCACAGCGCGGAACACATGCGCTCGCTGCTCGCCGACAGCCCTATTCCGCGCACGCAGGGCGTGAATCGCAAGATTCAGGATGCTTACTGCCTTCGCTGCATCCCGCAGGTGCATGGTGCTGCGTGGGACACGCTGCGCGAGGCGCGCCGCGTCTTCGAGATTGAGTTGAATAGTGCCACCGACAATCCGCTCGTCTTCGAGGAAGACATCCTCTCCGGCGGCAACTTCCATGGCGCCCCGCTTGCGCTGAATCTCGACTACCTTGCGATCGCGATCTGCCAGATCGCGGGCATCTCCGAGCGCCGCACCGAACGCCTGCTGAACCCGACCTTGAACGAAGGGCTTCCCGCGTTCCTCGCATCGGCCCCGGGCATTGAGTCGGGCCTGATGATCGCGCAGGTCACCGCGGCCGGTCTTTATGCGGAGATGAAGGTCCTTGCTACGCCGGCGTCAACGGGATCGCTGCCGACCAGCGGCAACCAGGAAGACTTTGTCAGCATGGGCATGACCTCCGCGCTGAAGCTGGAGCAGTCGGTCAAACTTGCTCGCATGATAGTGGCGATTGAACTGATGGCGGCAACGCGTGCGCTCGACTTCCGCGAAGACAGCGAGACGACTCCTGTGTTGCAGGAGGCGATACGCCGTTTCCGTAAGCACGTGCCAGGCTGGTCGAAGGACTGCGTTCTCTCCACCCGCATGACGGGCGCGGAGCGTTTCATTGCAGCAGGGCTTTTGAACAATATTGAAGTACAGGCTTCCGTAGCTGCATGAGTCGTTGAAGAATCGTTCGAGCAGGCGCTAGACTTGCACTACGCCCACAGGAATTGCCCGGTCAAGCTCTGGAGACCGCGTCGGGTCACCGCAATCTTTTCCGAAAGAAACGAGGATTTGGCGATCATGACGATCAAGCAGATGCTCTTTGTCGCTCTCGCCCTCTGTACTGTGGTTTTCTGTGTTCTCTGGTATCAGGAGGCGCGGCGCAAGCAGTCGCTTCGCTGGCCGAGTCTGCGTGAGTGTGGCATCGGCTTGTTCACACTCTTTCTCGACACGCTTGGCATCGGTGCCTTTGCTACGACCACGGCTCTTTATCGCGTATGGAACCTCGTCGCCGATGAAGATCTTCCCGGCACGCTGAACATCGGCATCACGCTGCCTGCTGTGGCGCAGGGTTACATCTATATGTCGGTGGTCGATGTCGACCCGAAGACGTTGACCCTGATGATTATCGCCGCCGCCGCCGGTGCGTGGTTCGGCGCCGGCATCGTCTCTCGCTGGCCGCGGCGCAAGATCCAGATTGGCATGGGCACTACGTTGTTCGTAACGGCTGGCTTCCTGTTGGCAAGGCAGTTTGATCTGCTGCCACTTGGCGGGGAGCTGTTGGGTCTTGACGGGCCACGTCTGCTAATCGCCGTCGCTGCGAACCTGCTGTTGGGAGCATTGATGACGCTTGGCATCGGCTTCTTCGCGCCGTGCATGATGGTCGTGTACATGCTGGGCATGAGCCCGCGCGCGGCGTTCCCTATCATGATGGGCTCCTGCGCTTTTCTCGGGACGGTCGGCAGCATTCGCTTTATTCGCCAGAGCCGTTACAACTGGCGCGCGGCTATCGGTATGACGATTGGCGGGCTGCCCGGCGTATTGCTGGCGGCGTACTTCGTTCGATCGCTGCCACTGTACGGGCTGCGCTGGCTTGTCTTCTGCGTAATGATTTACACCGGTTTCAACATGCTTCGCGCCGCTAGCAGGGAACGTGCGCAGAGTCTGCTTAACGAAGCGCAGCCGAGCGTTGCGGAGGCGTAGCTGCCGCACTTCGACCCCCGTCTGCAATTGATCGATTCAGGAGATGCCTTTGACTACGGAGACGATGAACGAGCTTAAGCCATTCCTGAGCGCGACGCGGGCGGCGATTCGTGATTTGCCGCTCTATAACTCAGGCCTCTCCATCGATTACGTCCGCAAGCACTACGGCGTTGAGAAGATTGCCAAGCTGGGCAGCAACGAGAACCCCTATGGACCTAGTCCTAAGGTGATTGCGGCAGTGGCTAACGCCGCTCCGGAGATAGCTCTCTATCCTGAGGCGTCGTGCGATTCGTTGTGCGCTGTGCTGGCCAGCTATCTAAAGGTTGCTCCTGAGCAACTCATCTTCGGCAATGGCTCTGAGGATCTTATCTCCGTCGCGGTACATACGTTTTTATCGCCCGGCGATCGCGTCGTTACCTTCGCTCCGTCTTTTGGATTGCATGTGATCTGGCCGCAGTCTGTTGGCGCTCAGGTCTCGACTGTATCTATCGGGGTCGACTACAAGATGGATGTGGACGAGGTGATCGCGGCGCTTACGCCTGGCACTCGCATGCTGCTCTTCGGCAATCCATCGAACCCGGCTGGCACCTCCATTACTGCCGAAGATTTACGCAGCATCCTGCGTCACCTCACACCAGAGACGCTTGTGCTGTTCGATGAAGCTTATCTCGAATATGCGATGGCGGACCCGTCTTATCCGGACTTTCACGCGATCCTTGCCGAGTTCGATATTCCGTGGCTGATGCTTCGGACCTTCTCGAAGGCGTATGGACTTGCAGGACTTCGTATCGGATACGCGATCGCCTCCGATAGTGAGATTGTCCATTTGATGGACCGGGTTCGCGCGCCCTTCAATGTGAATCGGCTTGCACAGATCGGTGCGATTGCGGCGCTTGGAGACCGTGCCTATGTCGACACGGTCGTGGAGCGCACCGTCGCCGAGCGCGAACGCATGTGTGCAGCGCTGGAACAGATGGGCTATCCATCGGCGCCATCCCACGCGAATTTTCTTTTTCTCGATGCTCGTGCCAATGCTGCTGAAGTAGCGCGGCGGCTGCTGCATGCCGGAGTCATCGTGAAGCCGTGGATGGAGCCTGCGTTCAACACGCTTGTCCGTGTCAGCGTTGGGTCGATCGAGGCGAACAATCAGTTTCTTGCTGCATGGACGGCGCTTGCGCACTGATCTCGATCGCAGCACCGGGTCAACTTATTTTTAGGAAGTATGTGAGGACTTAGCCATGTCATCTACCGTCATCGACACGCCCGCCGAGCAAGCCGTAACCAACCGCTTCGATCCATCGCGCAAGATCCGCGCGCCGCGTGGCTCCGAGATCACGTGCAAGAACTGGCTGAGCGAGGCTGCCTATCGCATGATCCAGAACAATCTGGACAGCGAAGTCGCGGAGGCTCCGGAGAGCCTGGTTGTCTACGGTGGCATTGGCCGCGCTGCGCGGAACTGGGAGTGCTTCGACGAGATCCTCAACTGCCTGCGGAATCTGGAGGCCAACGAGACGCTGCTTGTGCAATCCGGAAAGCCCGTGGGCGTCTTCGAGACGCATCCCAATGCGCCGCGCGTGTTGATTGCGAACTCCAATCTCGTGCCTGCGTGGGCGACGTGGGAGAAGTTCCACGAACTCGATCGCAAGGGCCTGATGATGTATGGCCAGATGACAGCCGGAAGCTGGATCTACATCGGTTCGCAGGGCATCGTGCAGGGAACGTATGAGACCTTCGCTGAAGCTGGGCGGCAGCACTATGGCGGCGATCTTCGTGGGCGCTGGATTCTTACCGCTGGCCTCGGAGGCATGGGAGGAGCCCAGCCTCTTGCCGCGACGTTTGCTCATGCGTGCTCGCTGAACATCGAGTGCCAGCAGTCGCGCATCGACTTCCGTCTGCGGTCGCGTTATCTCGACAAGCAGGCGCGCGACCTTGACCACGCGCTTGAGTTGATTCAGTATCACTGTGAACGTAAAGAGGCCGTGTCTATTGGCCTTTTGGGCAACGCGGCAGAGGTGCTGCCGGAGCTCGTGCGTCGCGCACAGGCTGGTGGGCCACGGCCTGACCTCGTTACCGATCAGACCTCGGCGCACGACCTCATCAACGGATACCTGCCTGCGGGCTGGACTTCGGAGCAGTGGAAGGAGGCGGCGAAGGATTCTTCGCAGCATGCGGCCCTTCGCGCGGCGGCGGAGGAGAGCTGCGCGGCCCACGTGCGCGCGATGCTCGCCTTCCACGAGATGGGTGTGCCGACGGTGGACTATGGGAATAACATTCGCCAGGTAGCGCTCGATGCAGGCGTGAAGAATGCGTTCGATTATCCGGGTTTCGTGCCTGCTTATATTCGTCCGCTTTTTTGCGAAGGCAAAGGGCCGTTCCGGTGGGTCGCGCTCTCGGGCGATCCCGAAGATATTTATAAGACCGACGCGAAGATCAAGGAGATCTTTCCGGAAGAAGAGCACGTCCATCGCTGGCTGGACATGGCGCGCGAGCGCATCGCCTTTCAGGGGCTGCCCTCACGCATCTGCTGGCTGGGCCTTGGGCAGCGCCATCTTGCCGGGCTTGCGTTCAACGAGATGGTGCGCAACGGCGAGTTGAAAGCTCCCATCGTCATTGGGCGCGATCATCTTGATACGGGCTCTGTCTCGAGCCCGAACCGTGAGACGGAGTCGATGCTCGATGGCTCTGATGCCGTCTCCGACTGGCCGCTGCTGAACGCCATGCTGAACACAGCAGGCGGAGCAACGTGGGTCAGCCTGCATCACGGGGGCGGCGTGGGCATGGGCTATTCGCAGCACTCCGGCGTAGTCATCGTATGCGATGGCACGGAAGAGGCGGATGCGCGGCTGAAGCGCGTGCTGTTCAACGATCCCGCGACCGGTGTGATGCGGCACGCGGACGCTGGCTATGCGCTGGCGGAGGAGACTGCGCGCAAGGCACACCTCAAGCTGCCGCTGCTTCCGAACAGGCCCGTCGAATAAGGCGCTTGATGGAGATTCAAGCGCCCATTGCGATCGACAGCGTGGCCTCCATCCCGTGGAAGAACGGTGGAGGTACCACTCGACAGCTCGCCGTTTGGCCTATGGATGCTACGTCAGACGATTTTCTATGGCGCATCAGCATCGCGCAGATTGATGCGCCGGGAAAGTTCTCTACGTTTCCGGGGATCGATCGCACGATCCTGCTCTGGCGCGGAGAGGGTGTCACGCTTCGCTCCCCAGCCTGGCCGGATCATCGGCTCGACGAAGAGCGTGTGCCTTTCTTCTTTCGTGGTGAGGAAGACGTGTCTTGCGATTTGTTTGGCGGCCCTACGCAGGATCTGAACCTGATGGTGCGGCGCGGCAAGGTCGGTGCGACCTTCGAGATCATCAAGGAAGCGCGATACCTTGTGCCGACCTGTGATGACTTCTTTCTCCTCTGCTCACAGGGAAGCGCGCAGTTGGCAACGCTGACGCGTGAAGAGGGTCTCGACATTGGATCCGGTCAATACCTGCGGGCTTCGAAGGTCGGAGAGAGGCAAGCATTCGTTCTAGCAAATAGCGGAGCATTGCTCGTGGGCATCGCCGTTCGCATCTTGAAGTAGCCTCCGGTTAAGCGCAAGCAAGACTTCGCTGTGTTATAAGAAAATCGCGGTAAGATGAGTTTAAGCCATTGATTCAAGTGCGTATATCCTGGAATTAGCTTGGATCAACCGCCGGATGCGGTTTTCGCAGCGTCAATGCACTTCGATTCTTTACGGCCATCGCATACGTTTAATGCAGGCGAACTCTCCGCAGGCTCTGCCGCGTCCCCGTTGCACGCGCTCCTGCCTCAAGCCATCAACTCAATTGAATTGCGCCTTACCCGTGTTGCTATAGCACTCTTGCCTGGGAGGACTTCAGATGGACAATGGTTCTGTTCTCGACAACATCGGCCGCAAGATCCTGGTTGAACTCCAAAAAGATCCACGCGCTACGTACGCTGAACTTGGCCGGCGAGTTGGCCTTTCGCCATCCGCGACGGCAGAGCGCGTTCACCGTCTTGAAGAGGCGAAGATCATTCGCGGCTATCGGATCGATATTGATCCGGCAGCTCTTGGGTACGCGGTGAAGGCACATATCCGCATGGTGTGCGATGGCGAGCGCTACCGCCAGTTCACGCAGTTCGTGAAGACGCTTGAAGCGGTGCGCGAGTGCGACCACGTGACCGGTGGTGACGCCCTGATGATGAAGGTGCTGGTGTCATCGATTGAAGAACTGGAGCAACTCATCATGAAGCTCCTGAGCTACGGCGTACCGACGACGAGCCTTGTCCTCTCGCACACGGTGGTGCGCCACGAGTTCAATCTTGAGTTGGAGAAGCCGACTCCCAAGCGCCGCCGCGCCTAGCGGCGCGATCCATCGAAGATGGTTGGGTTCATCGTCTTCGGGGCGGAAGGGTTGCTCCAGGAGCTCACGAAGATGCGCGAGTCTTGCCGGGGACAGGATAGGCTGGCGACGCATTGGGCAGTGTGATGACAATATGCTCGAAGACAACGCCAGGGTCGATGTAGAGAAGGCGCAGGGTGTGGCGGCCGGCGGTGAGGTTGGCAATCGGTATTCTTAGGATCGCGGAGTTGCGGAGTACGTTTGCGGCCCAGACTGGGGCGGAGTCTTCGTGCCACTCGCCCGTGCTGCCGGTGTCGAGCGTTGTGGCTGTAGCACCGTCGAGGCTGACGGCGAAGCGCTGCTTGTGGTCTGAGTCCAGAGGGAACGTGGGCAGAACATGAAGGGTGATCGTGGCCGGTCCGGCGACGGTGGTGGTGAAGTCGTAGTCGAGCGAGGGTTGCGGGGCGAGGCTCGCGGTGGGCTGGTTCGCGAGCAGGCCGGGAGATCCGTAGGTAACAGAGCCACCTTCAGAGATGCCTAACTCGGGGAGTACATTCCAGCGGGCCAGTGTTCCATCGACCTTGCGGTTGAAACTGGCCGCATTGATGGTGATGGTGGCATTGGGATCGCCCTTCCCCCAGTCTGCGGGCAGCGGTTTGGCGGCATCAGCCATGGTAGCCGTGGCAGGCATCTCGAAGACGTGGCGATCACGGGGAGCGGCGGACATTATGCCCTGCCATTTGCCGTTTTCGAGGGAGTTATAGTGCGCGGTCAAACTCTGGATGCGGTCGTAGGCAGCATGGGCCTTGGCGGTGTCGGTGGCTAGAGCGGTCGGGTTCTGGTCGTGGGCGTCGAGATAGGTTCGATCCGTTGAGAGGAACTTCTGGTTCATCGCCGCCGCGGCTTGGACAGGGTAGGCGACAAGTTCGAAGTAGGACGATCGCGCGGCGGCAGGGAGCTTCTGCTCGAGCGCTTCGGCTTCGTCGTTGAGCTTCTGCCATGCGGCGGAGCGGGTTGCGTTCTGGTCGCCAAAGGCCAGCGGGTTGAACGCCGTGCGGTTGATGCCGTCGTTGTAGCCGTTGAAGCCCATGAACTCGGGTCTGCGGATGAAGTTGAGATGGTAGTAGCTGTCGTAGAGCGTGGCGAGTTTTTGGGAGTCTACGGACGGAAGCTGCTCGGCGAACCAGCGTGCGAGGAAGGCATGCTGGGATTCGCGGGAGACCGCCGGTTCATCCCACGCGAGCTGCATGAAGTAGTCGATATCGGACTCGGCCGGTTTTAGGTCGCCGACGTTGAGCACCCAGTAGCGGCGAACGCCGTGGTCGAAGGCCTTGGTGAGCTCTTCGCGCATCAGCGCGGGCGGCGTCGAGCAGAGCCAGAGGTAGTCGTGGGGAAAGCCCCAGTAGGAGACATGGTAGTAGAGGCCGGAGCCACCCGGACGCTTCTGCTCGGCCACGGTCGGGAGCTGGCGGATGTAGCCGTAGTTATCGTCGGTCCAGCCTAGGGTGACGTCAGGCGGGATCTTCATCCCGGCGCGGAAGAGCTGAAGGGACTCCTTGTAGAGCCAGATGACCTGAGGGACTTTAGCGAGGTCGGGGTTGACGCGATGCGCGAGGAGAGCGCGCTGGTCGCCGATGGCCTGTTCGACGAGGCGGGCCTTGACCTGGTCGTCGCCCGTGGCTTCGAGGCCAGTGTCGTGAACGCCGCGCAGGCCGACGGTGTAGAAGTTCTCGTGCTTGCCATTGGCCTGGAGGCGCTGGTCCCAGTAGTGGACCATGGCGTCGCGATTGAGCTGGTAGTTCCAGGGCCCGTCGCCTTTGGGTGGCGCGGCCTCGGACCACTCGCCGACGTTGTTGCGGAGCAGGGCCTCGGAGTGTGAGGAGCCCATGACGATGCCCCACTTGTCCGCGAGAATCGCGTCTTCCGGCACGGCGTTGAACGGCAGCGTGCCGGGGTGCATGGCCGGCCACAGCGAGTTGGCGTGCAGCCGGAGCAGAAGCTCAAAGATGCGGTTGTAGGTGTTGGGCCCGATCGCATGGAGCTTGGGGTCCATCTTCGCGGAGGCCCAGGGACGCAGGCCCCAGTCTTCGTCATTGAGGAAGATGCCGCGGTACTGGACCGAGGGCGAAGGCTGCACGACGCTATGGGCGGAGATGTAAATGGAGGCGTGATGCGCGACCGGGACGTCCGCCCACCAGTACCAGGGAGAGACGCCCATCTGTCGTGAGAGGGTGAAGAGGGCGAAGGCCGCGCCGCGCCGGTCGCTGCCCGCAACGACGAGGGCGTGGGCGATGCCTGGAAGCGGGTGGTCGAGTGTCGTGGTGAGGGCTGCCTCCCACTGGCCGTTGATCGGGCTGGTCTCAAGATCAGGCAGCCGTGGCAGATGCGCGACGGCGCCGACGATTACCAGGTCCACGTCGCTGAGGCCCGTCAGCGACGATACGATTCGGGGGCGATTGCCAGTGACGCGGGCGACGTCGTCGGCGAAGGCTCCCACCGCGGTGCCGAGCGCGGGAGCGTCTTTCGGCGACAGAAAGATGGTGGCCGTGTGCCCTGAAGCGGAAAGACGGAAGGCACCGGAACGCAAGTGGAAATCAACGAGGCGAGGTTGCGCGGCGAGGACGGGAGCAAGCAGAAGCAGAACCACGAAGAGACGAACCAGGTTCAGGATGCGGTAGGGGTCGATGCGCATGGGCTTTGAAGCTCTATTATCCACACCCAAATGAAAGTCAGCTTCGGGTGCCTGGCGAACATTCAACCTGTGGTGTGCGGGGTATGATTTTTAGTGTCTCGTCGGCTCGGATACTGATTTGGAACGCTGGTCTGGATGCCCGCAGTCTTTTGGGAGAAGAATGCCTTTCGAAGTACCGACTTTAGAACTCGATCCGGACTCGGCCTGGGAGTTGTTTCAGCGCGTTGTGAATAGCCAGGAGCTACGCCGGGCGACACGCCTGCGGGAGCTGCTGCTCTATGTGGGCAAGCGGTCGCTTAAATCGCACGCGGCGAGCATCCGCGAGCAGGAGATCGGGGCGGCGGTCTTTGGACGCCCCGAAAACTACGACACCAATATCGACAACATCGTCCGCGTGAATGTGTCGGAGCTGCGCAAGCGTCTATGCCACTACTTCGAGACGGAGGGCGCGGCGGAGCCAGTGCTGATGGAGATTCCGCGGGGCGGCTATCTTCCGGTCTTTGTGGCGCGTCCGGCCGTCGAGGTGGTCAAGCCGGTTGAGTCGCTCGAAAATCCTCCTGAACCGCATCGCGAGATACCTGCGATAGAAGCGAAGCCGGTTGAACCGGTCAACCCCATCACCGCGAGATCGGAGCGGAGCGCTCGCGACGTGAGCGCATGGCTCCTATGGCTGCTGGGAGCTGCGCTGGTCCTGGCGCTGGCGGCAGCGGCGGTCTTCTGGTGGCAGGCTCGGGCGCTGCGCAATGAGTTGCAGCCGTGGCAGGCGGACGCTGGTCGGGCAGCCTTCTGGGGGCAGTTCTTCGCATCCGGGGAGCAGATGGACATTGTCACCGCCGACACGTCCTATGCGCTGGCGGAAGACCTGCTGCAGCGGCCAATCTCGCTGGACGATTATCTGGACTACGAGTACAAGAACTACGCCAACATGCCGGAGGTTACGCCGCAGACGCGGGACGCGCTGAACCTGGTGCTGAGCCGCAACACGGGCAGCGTGGGGGACTTCGAGGCGGCTGAGCAGGTGCTGGCGCTCAACGCGCGTTCTCCGCTGACGCGGCTGGCCTCGGCGCGGTCGTACACGCCACAAGCGATCAAGAGCCATAACGTCGTCCTGATTGGGAGCCGGCAATCGAACCCGTGGGTGGAGCTGTACAAAGACCGCCTGAACTTCTATGTGGAGTACGACCCGGCCCGGCACCGGTCGTATGTGGTCAACCGGTCCCCGCAGAAGGGCGAGCAAGATGTTTACGAGATCATTAATGATCGGAACCGCGACTTCAGCGTGGTGGCGTTTGTGCCGAACCTGAGTGCGCACCGGTACGCCCTGATTCTCGCCGGGACGGACTCGCAGGGGACGCGGGCTGCGGGTGAGTTCATTACCTCCAGCGAAGGGTTGGCCGCCATCCGGCAGCGTCTTCCGCAAGGAAGCTATCCGTACTTTGAGGTGCTCCTTTCGTCGACGCGTCTGGAGGGGACCACCTTGCAGACGGCGATCGTGGCGGTGCGTGGGTACACAAAGTAGATTTCTAACGGGCAAACAGCGATCTCTCACTGTAAAGACAAGATGTAAATGTTGGATTGCTTACTTGTGCGTGGCATTTTCGATGCGGACAATCGTCCGTTATGTCCTTCCGACCCCTCTTCGCCATCTGCCTAATTCTGAGCGCTTTGAGTCCACTGCCGGGCAGTTCTGCACCTGCACAGGTGGCGAAACCGCCACAATCGCTGGCCGATCAGGTCAACGAGAGGATCGGAACGGCGGCAGAAGGTCAGACGTATCCTTCGACCGGTGTGCCGTTCGCCATGACGGAGTGGACGCCCCAGACGCGGGCGGGCGAAGACAAGTGCGTCTCTCCGTATTACATCGCGGACAAGCAGATTCAGGGGTTTCGCGGCAGCCACTTCCTGTCCGGCTCGTGCGCCCAGGACTACGGCAGCTTTACCTTGATGCCGCTAAAGGATGCAGCGAAGTTGGGTGCCGCACAGTGGGCGGCAGGGTTCCCCCGCCAGAGTGAGGTGGCACGGCCCTACAAGTACAGCGTGGATCTGGACAGCGGAATCCATGCGGAGATAACCGGTACTCAGCGGGCGGGGATCATGCGGTTCCGGTATCCGGCGGGGCAGGCGACGGGGTTTCTGGGGTTGGAAGACAACCTCCGTCTGGGGCATGGGACGGTGCGGATTGATGTCGAACGCCAGGAGATTACTGGCGAGAATCCAGTGCACCGGATCTATGCCGGGGACGGGCAGGCAGCGGGATTTTCAGGGTGGGTCGTGGTGCGGTTCGACCGTCCGTTTGAGGTTGGCGGGACTTGGTCGGGAACGAAACGGGCCGACGGAGCGACGGAGCAAGGTGCGGACGCCATGCCGCTAGGTGCCTTTGTTTCCTTCGCGTTGCCCAAGGACGGCTTGGTGCGCGTCCGGATCGGGACATCCTTTGTGAGCCTGGAGGAGGCGCGAAAGAACCTTGAGGAGGAGATCCCGGACTGGGACTTCGACAGCGTGGCCGCGAAGGCCCACGCGGCCTGGGACAAGGCGCTGGGCGGTGTCGAGGTGGCGGGGAACTCGCCCGACAAGGTCACGTTTTACACGGCGATGTATCACGCGATGCTGCTGCCAAGGACATTCTCCGATGTCAGCGGGACCTATCCGAAGTTTGCCGACGGAAAGGCGATCGAGCGGGCGGAGGGGTTCATCTACTACTGCGACTTCTCGGCGTGGGACACCTTCCGCGGGGTGCATCCACTGTTTACGATCCTCGAACCGAAGCGCGACCTGGACATGGTGAAGTCGCTGATCGCGAAGGGCGAGCAGGGCGGAAACTTGCCCATCTTTCCAGCATGGAACAGCTACACGACCGAGATGACCGGCGACCATACGACCGCGATCATTACCGACGCCTATGTGAAGGGAATTCGCGGGTTCGATACGGCTGCCGCCTATCGGCTCATGCGCAAGAATGCGCTGGAAAAGCCGGAGTTCGAGATGTACAAGAATGGACGCGGACGGCGGGCGCTCGATTCTTACATCCATTACGGATACATCCCGCTGGAGGACAAGGTGCCCTACGCGTTTCATGCGAACGAGCAGGTATCGCGAACGATGTACTACGCCTACGACGACTTTGAAGTGAGCGTAATGGCCAAGTCGCTGGGACATACCGAAGACGCGGCGTTGTTCGCGAAACGATCAGAGAATTGGCGCAATGTGATCGATCCTAGCGTGGGATTCGCGCGCGGCAGACATTCCGATGGAAGTTGGGTGACTCCGTTCGATCCGAGAGCGAAGGCGAGCTACATCACCGAGTCCACCCCGTTCGTCTTTACGTTCTTCGTCCTGCATGA
>Ga0116226_10002196_pt1 | contig 16867 bp, 11 predicted proteins | sample S1TSphfallax_FD_89692 | JGI IMG/M metagenome (GOLD analysis project Ga0116226, IMG submission 89692) | Host-associated microbial communities from peat moss isolated from Minnesota, USA - S1T2_Fa - Sphagnum fallax MG | ecosystem: Host-associated > Plants > Peat moss > Unclassified | place: USA... | reverse complement strand
GGCGTGCGCGTCGGTATCGGCACGGATGCCTCGAACTGCGCCGGCCGGCACGATCTCTTCGAGACGATGCGCGCCGCGCTCACCTTGCCGCGCGTGCACGATCTCGACTCGGCGGGCTGGCCCGACGCGAGTGCCGTCATGCGCATGGCGACCGCGAACGGGATGGCGATTCTGGGCTACGGCGACGCGCCGTCCGGGATCGCGGCGGGCGCGCCCGCCGACCTCGTCCTGGTTCGGCGCGACCGGACCGCTACCGTGATGTCGCACAGCACGCTCGACGGTTTCATCGCGCAAGCGGGCCGTGAAGCGATCGAGGCGGTGATGATCGACGGCCGCTGGGTGCTGCGCGACGACCGGATCCTCGCGTTCGACGAAACGCGGATGCTTGCGGCCGTCGCCGCCGCGCACGGCGAGATCGCGGAACGCGTTCGCACGATTACGCCGACGATCGACGCGGGGCTGGCCGGCATTGCCGAGCAAATGCGGCCGTGGCTGGCACCGCTTGCTGCTACCTCGCCGGCCGGGCCACGCGACGCCTGAAACGCAAGGTCGTCGAGGCCGCTTCCGCGATGCCCCGCGGATGTATCGGCCAAACGTCCGAATGCATCCGGCATTCCGCGCGCAAGCAACACGGCATGCAATTTGCGGACCGCGAGGTGGCTGCGTATCGCGAGCGCGGCTACGTGGTCGTCGAGAATCTCGTCGACCGCGCAACGGTTGATACGTGGCTAGTCGAGGGGACTCGGATCTGCCGGGGGGCGTACGGCGCACTCGACGGGCTCTTGCCGTCGACGCCCGAGCAGTCGGACGAAGACGTGCTCGGCGCGTATGTGACGTGCGCGATCGCCCACAAGATTTCTCCCGTGCTCGGGCAGGGCATCGCCGATCCGCGCATCGCACCGATCGTGGAACGCTTGATCGGGCCCAACGTCAAAGGCATTCACAGTCAGTTTTTCATCAAGCACGCCGGGATGCCGGGCAACGCGTGGCATCAAGACGAGGCCTTCGTCCCGACGCGCGACCGCTCGCTGTGCACTGCGTGGATCGCCCTCGATCCCGCCACCGTCGAGAATGGCTGCTTGCGTTTTGTTCCGGGCTCGCATCGACCGGGCGTGATCTATCCGCGTCGTCGTCACAACAACCCCGCGCTCGATCGGGAAGAAGAGGCGTATGGCTTTCCGATGCCCGCCGAGGGTGAGGTTTCGATCGAACTCGCGCCGGGGTCGGCGGTGTTCTTCAACGGCTATCTCGTCCACGGCTCGTATCAGAACGTCCGGTCGAGCGGATTTCGGCGTGCGCTGCTCTACGTGTACGCGAGCGCCGAAACGCTCATGGCGTGGAGCCCGCGCAACGACCCGGTGAGCGCGTACGACGATTACCGCGATTACACGCTGGTGTGCGGCGAGGATCCGTATGCGTGGAAGGGCATCCGCGACATCGGTCGCGCGTATCTGCGAACGCCCGGTCCGACGCTGCAAGACAAACGCCTCGCGGCTATGCAAGAGGCGGAAGTCTTTCCGGCCGGATCGTGACCGCTCAGGTCCGTTGGGTGGGCGACGCGGGAACGTCCGGCAGCGCTCGTGTCGCAGCGGGCGCGTCTCCCTCGCCGTAGATCATCTCGAGACCCTTTGCGGTGCTCGGGACGGTGGGGAGGGGACGTATCCGTCCCGCGCGCAGCAGCATGCTCATCTCGCCCGCCGGTAGCGGGTGTGCGAAAGCGGTTCCTTGCATCTCTTGGCAGCCCCAGCCGCTCAAGAGTGCAGCTTGCGCCTCGGTCGAGACGCCTTCGGCGATCACCGGGATGGCCAGTTCGCGCGCAAGGCTCAGCGTCGCGCGGACGAGCGGCGCGTTCGCGGAGCAAGCGCTCAGGTCGGCGATGAAGTTCCGCGCAATCTTGATGCGCCAAACGGGGAAGCTGCGCAAGACCTCGAGCGATGAATAGCCGTTTCCGAAATCGTCGATCGTCACGTGCAGTCCGAGCGCGAGCAACGCGAGTAGGGCGACGTTGTAGCGATTTGCCGCCTCGGTCAGCGCGCTCTCGCGCAATTCGAGTTGGAGCATCGGCGGCGGCACACCGGACTCGACAACGATCGCAGCGATGCTCTGCTGCCCGTCTTGCGGCTCCTTGAATTGCTGTGCCGATAGGTTGATCGCGACGCTCCGCGGAGCGATGCCCTCATCGAGCCAGAGTTTCGTTTGGCGGCACGTTTCGCGCAGCGCCCACATCCCGAGCGGATTGACCAGGCCGCTCTTCTCCGCGGCGCCCATGAATTCTGCCGGCCCGACGACCCCGCTTTCGGGACGCTGCCAGCGCACCGTCGCCTCGAGACCGACGATGCGTCCCGTCCGATCGACTTGCGCTTCATACAGAAGAAAGAATTGCTGTAGCGCGAGCGCGTTGCGGAGATCGGCCACGAGCGCTGCGTGCGCGCGCATATCGGCCTCCATCGTTTCGGAGTAGAAGCGGTAGGTGCCGCGACCTTCCGTCTTCGCAAGGTAGAGTGCGACATCGGCATGTGCCAAAAGTGACTCGGCATCCGGAGAGTCGGGTCCGTACACGGCGATGCCCAGGCTCGTGCCGGAGTTGACCTCGATCCCGTCGATGACGAACGGTTCGACGAGTGCGCGCACGATTTTTTGCGCGAGGACCCCCGCGCTCGCCGGCTCGTGCATGTTGCTCTGGATCGCCGCGAACTCATCGCCGCCGAACCGTGCCACGGTATCCACTTCACGGACGCTCGCCTTGAGCCGTTGCGCCACGGCTTGCAAGAGGTGGTCGCCGGCGGGATGCCCCAGGCTGTCGTTGATGTCCTTGAAATGATCGAGATCCAGATACAGCACGGCGAACGTGTCACCGGACCGGCGAGCGCGCGCGATCTCGCTATCGAGCGCGTCGATGAACCACCGGCGATTCGGCAAACCGGTGAGGGCGTCGTGGCTCGCCATCTGCTCGATCAGCCCGTTCGAGCGTTTGCGTTCGGTGATGTCGCGCACGACCCCGACCGCGTACTGATCGTCCCCGACCCGCATCAGGTTGATCGCGAGCTCGACCGAAATCTCGACGCCGTCCTTGCGCACCGCCTCGAGGTCGACCGTCTGTCCTTGGAGTGCGGCGTGACCGGCCGCGAAAAACATGGCCAACCGGCTTGCGGCCTTGTCACGAAAGCGTTCGGGTGCCAGGAGCGTGTCGATGAGTTGCCCGTGCGCCTCGGTGGCGGTGTATCCGAAGATGCGCTCGGCGGACGGATTCCAGAACCGGATGCGGCCGTCGATGCCGAGCATGATGATCCCGTCGAGCACCGTCTCGGTCACGGTTCGGAACCGCTCTTCACTCTTTTCTAGGCTGGCTTCACGCCGTTGCCGTGCGATCATCGCACCGACCACGTCGGCAAACGTCCTGAGGGCCTCGATCTCGACGGGTGTCCAGGCGCGTGTGACGCGGGTGTCGTCGACGCCGAAGTAGCCCCAGAAGGCGCCATCGACGAAGATCGGCAGGATCACGAGCGAAAGCGTCTTGGCACCGAGCAGAATCTCGCGAACGGTACCGGTTGCGTCCGCGAGCTGCGCGATGACCGGCGTTCCCTCGTGCAGCGGGGCTAGCCACGCGTTGATCGTCGCAGCAGATTCCGGGCCAAACCGGCCGGCGACAATCTGCTGAACGTTGATCTGCTCGATGTCGGGGCGTTGCCAACTGTACGCGACAGCGCCGGACTTGTGCTCCGCCTCTCCCGTGAGTTCGACGATCAAGAGCCGATCGCCGGAGATCTCTTGCCCGATTGCCTCGAGGAGGCGCGGCATCGAAGATTCGTACGCCGTCCCTTTCACGAGCTCGGCCGTGCTCAATGTCAGCGCATGAAGGAGACGGTCGCGGTACGTAACCTCGGCCGCTGCCCGGCGGCGTTCGGTGGCATCGCGCATCGTCGAGAGAAACACCTCGCGGTCGCCGAAGGAAACGCCCCGCGAAGATATCTCCGTCCAAAACTCGTGTCCGTCCTTCGCTCGGCAGAGCCAATCGAAAACCTTCGGCTTTGCCGTCGAATTCTCTCGTACGGTCGTGAGCTGCGCTTGCGCTTCCTCGCGCGAAGCGACCGAGATCGCATACGACGGGAGCGCGAGAAACTCGTCTCGCGTGTACCCGAACATCTCACAGGCGCGTGAATTGACGTCGACGTATTGGCCGCTCTCGATGTCTTGCAGGATGATGCCGTCCGTCGAAGATTCAAAGATGAGCCGCAAGCGTTCCTCGCTCGCTCGAAGCAGGTCTTCGCCGGCACGGATGTCGGTGACGTCAAGCCCAACCGCGAGTACTTGCGGTTTGCCGTCGACCACGATCCGCCGTCCGTGCCAGCGTATCGTCCGAACTCCGCGCCGGGTCGTGATGCGAAACTCGAGCTCGGCGGAGCCGATCGTGATCGTCTCTCGGATCTTGATCATCATGGAGTCGCGATCCGCCTCGATCACGTTCGCGAACGGATCCGAACCCATGATCTCTTCGTCGCTCAACCCGTTGAGCAGGCGCAAACTTTCGTTCCAGCGCACGAGGCGCCCATTTTCGTCGATCTGGACGAAATAGCCGGGGAGTCCATCGAGGAGCGCGGTAACGACGCTCCGTTCCTGTTCGGCGGAGCAGGTAGCGGCGCGCATGGCGGTCACGTCGTTGAAGAACCAGATGCGTCCGATCGACTCGTTCGCGGTCGCCCGCAGATCGACCGAGTGGCGCTCGAAAATGCGGCCGTCGTTCATGAGCACTTCGTCGTCGGCGATCTCCTCCGGGTGCTCGTAGAGAAATCGGATGCGCGCCAATGACGCTTCGGGATCCACCGTCGCTGCTGAGAAACTCGCAAGCATGTCGCGATCGCTCGCGCCTTTCGCAAAGGACTGCGGGGGCGCAAAGAACGTGACGAATCGCGCACTGAACGCCCGGACGAGATCGGCAGCGTCGACGACGAGGATCCCCATCGGCGATGCATCGAGCTGGGCCTGCATGACCGCCTCCGCGAATGCGAGTTCGCGCTCGAGCTTCAAGCGCAGCGCCGCTGCCGAGCCGGCGCTGCGCTTGCGCGCGAGATTCTCGATGACCAGGATGAGGGCTGCCGTACCGGCGATCGCGATGATCACCGCGCGCACACCGACGGGTGCCGTCGAGATCGAGATCAGCCCGACCACGAGGAGAAACGTCAGCGCCGCCCAGTTAGAGCGGAGACGGGCCAATCCCGAGCGGGCGGCAGCAGCTGGACTCATCGACGCGATCCTCAGGTCCGGTACGCGAGTCCGGGGGCACGGCGTACGCACGGCAGCACCCGCCCTCAGCGTTCGTCTTCATGTGCCCGCGCAAGTGACTCTCGCATGGCGTCGAGGCGTTGACGCCCGGTAAAGTTTGGGCTCGGGCGAGCCGTCGACCCTTAGTTGGGCAAACTCGGCGATCGTTCGAATCGCCTCAGAAAAGAGTCGATGCCGATGGCAAACAGCCGGAATCGACGGCGCGAGACGTTGCTTAGGTGTTGCGCGTGTCCTCCGAATCGTTCGTAATTCGATGCAATCTTTGCATTACATCACCTTGGTACGATATCGCGCGTTCGACGAGCCGGTCGTTGCCTTCGTTTACGTTCGTCACATCACGCCGGGCGATGATGCTGATCGCTATCCGATCATCCAGCATACCTGCTTCTTTCGATGTGACACGATTCAATTGCGCTCACCAGAGCAGAGAAGTTCCATTCGCGCTCTGAACGCTACTTGTTTATTGAGTCGGTGACCTTTGCGCGGGCTGACCACGTGATCTGCACGATCTACGAGATCGAGGTAAGGCTTCGGTAAAGCAACGGATTTCGCTCAGACTTTTTTCATCGGCCGCTCTTAGCGTGGCATCACGACCTCGGCGGGTGGCGAGTTCGGTCTCCGCGGCGCGCTCGTCCGGGTATTGGGTCGCGTCTCGGAAATATCTCTCCACAGATGCCGCGAGAAACGAACGCAACGCATGCCGACATCATTGCTACCGCCGTCGGCGGTCACTTCAGGAACCATCATCACCGCTTCGCTTGTCGCGGCGGTGCTGTGCCTGGTCGCGTTTCGGGTATGGCCGCGAATCGGACGGAGTCGTGATGTCGTGCAGCTGGAAGACCCCTCCGCCCGCTATGCGCTCATGGCGCGACTACTTGCCGACTGCGAATCGCAACTTGTCGAATCCGAACTGACCCGCGCGCGCCTGAGCGCCGAACTCCTCGCCGCTAAGACAGAAGTCGGCGATTTGGCGGAATGCCGTAGAGGCCTTGAGGCCGAGGTCATCGAGTCGCGACGCAGGGCAAGCGAAGAATCTCGTCAGCGCCGCGCGCCCGCCATTCTCGATGAATCGGCTGATGCCCGGGTACGCGCGGCTATCGGAGCAATCGATCAAGTTCGCACGCTGATGACGGAAGCGATCGCGGGCCTCGCCCTGAGCTTCACCGGATTACAAGGAGCAGCGCGCGAGCAGAACGCGCTCGCCGCAAGTCTCGTCGCGTCCAATCGGCTCGGCGAATCCGATGGCGAGGTCCCATCCATCGCCGAATACATCGTCCAGGCGGAGCGGACGTTCGCGGGCTTCATTGAGCAGTCGTCCGCGAGATCGTCGGCGGCGGCCCGGATGAGCGAATCAATCGTTCGGGCCACGGATCGCATGGTCGAAGTGACGACGACGATTCACGACCTTGACGAAATCGCGTCTCGTACGAACCTTCTGGCGCTTAACGCGAGCATCGAGGCGGCGCGTGCCGGCGACGCGGGCAAGGGCTTTGCCGTGGTCGCACGTGAAGTGCGTGATCTCTCCGACCGGGCCGCCGAATTCAACACGCGCCTGCGCAAAATCGTCGGGCCGCTTAACGGTGAGTTGGCGTTCGCCTCGCAGAGCGTCGAGTCGCTGACCTCGCGCGATGCGGTGCTGCTCGATGAGGTTATGGGCAAGATTCGCAGCCTCTCGTCGGAGGTTCGGCGAGCGCAAAACTGCATGGTCGACGCCTTGGAGCGCGTCGATTCGCTGTCGATCTCCATCGAGCGCGACGTGAAGGCAGCGATATTCGGGATTCAATTCGACGACCTTGCGAGCCAGCTCCTCACGAGCGCCTGGAATGCGCTCCGAGACGTCCTGTGCGCAAGCGAACGACGGACCGGCTCGTCATCGTTACCGGCGCTGGAATCGCCCGTCAAGCAGCGCCACATGCGGGCTGGCGACGTGGAACTCTTCACGTGAACGCGACGGCTTCCGTACCGAGCGCGCAGCGCTGCATTCTCACCGTCGATGATTCGCCGTCGATTCGCGAGATGATCAGCTTCACGATCGAGAGTGCCGGCTACCGTGTCGTCGTCGCCGTTGACGGCCGGGATGCGCTCGCGAAGGCGCGTGTGACCACGTTCGACCTCGTGCTCACCGACCAGAACATGCCGAACATGGATGGGTTGACGCTTGTGCGCGAATTGCGCACCCTGCCACGGTACGCGCGCACTCCGATCCTGCTCGTCACGACCGAAGCGAGTGACGACATGAAGGCCAAGGGGCGGGCCGCCACCGCCACCGGCTGGATCGTTAAGCCTTTTGACCCACAAGTGCTGCTCGACGTCATCGCGCGGGTGCTTCAATGAGTGGTGCGAGCATCGATGTCCGGCGTTTCCATGCAGCCTTCTGCGAAGAGTGCCGCGAGCACATCGAGACGATCGAGGCCCTGTGTCTGGGGTTCGACAGTCGCCGGCCGGATTCAGAGGAACTCGACGCAATGTTCCGCGCCGCGCATTCGATCAAGGGGGGAGCGGCGACGTTCGGTTTTCCCTTGCTCGCGAACACGACGCACGCAGTCGAGTCGGTCTTGGACGATCTTCGGGCTGGGACGCTCGTCGCGAGCGACGACCTCGTGCGCGTCCTGCTCCGTGCATGCGACGTCCTGGGGGCTCAAGTCGCGGACGCTCAAGATGGCGTCGAACCTGACGCGGTCAGCGCGAGCGAGCTGGTCAGCCTCCTCCAAGCCTTCGCGACGGAGCCACCCGTCGGCAATGTGTCGGAGATGTTCGGATTTTTCGACCAGGAGCCGGCTGCGCCGCCGACCCTCCCGGAGTCGGCTGAACGCGCGACACCAAGCGTTCGCACCGAAGGTGGTTCGATTCGGGTCGAACTCGCAAAGCTCGATGGCCTGATAAACCTCGTCGGCGAGATGGTCATCGCGCAGTCGATGCTCAGCGAAGCCGCCGGCGGCGTGGGTGAAGCGCGGAGCGTCCGTTTCAATGCGGCCATCGAGAAGATCGAACGTCACACGAGAGATCTGCGCGAAAGCGTGATGTCCGTGCGGATGGTGCCCATCGGCTCGGTGTTCGCGCGATTCACGCGCGTGGTGCACGACATGGCGGCGGCGCTCGGGAAATCGGCACAACTGCAAATCGAGGGCGGCGAGAGCGAAATCGACAAAGTCCTCACGGAGCGCCTCGTCGACCCGCTGACACACCTCGTGCGTAACAGCCTCGACCACGGCATCGAGACGCTGGCCACGCGCCGGGCCGCCGGAAAACCCGATGCCGGGACGATCGTGCTTCGCGCCTCACACGACTCGGGCCAAATCGTCATCGAGGTGTCCGACGATGGGGCGGGGCTGGATCGGGGGCGCATCCTTGCCAAGGCCGCCGAGCGCGGCATCGCGATCGACGAGGCGGCTCCCGACGCGCTCGTGTGGGACCTAATCTTCGCACCTGGTTTTTCCACGGCAGGCGAGATAAGCGACGTCTCCGGTCGTGGCGTCGGTATGGACGTCGTGCGCCGCAACGTCGCGGCGTTGCGCGGCTCGGTCGAGATTCGATCGAAGGCAGACGCTGGAACGCGGACCATCATTCGGATGCCTCTCACGCTAGCCATCCTCGACGGCTTGTCGGTAAGCGTCGGCGACGAGACCTTCATCGTCCCGCTCACCGCCATCGTCGAGTCGGTTCCCGTTAGCCGAGCGCAGATTGCGCATCTGCATCGCCGAGGCCGCGTGATGGAGTTCCGCGCCGAGTGGATTTCCGTCGTTTCGCTCAGCGATCTGTTCGGCATCGTCGCGCCCGCACCGGAGAATCCGGTCGCGATGGTGTTCGAAGCGGACGGCGTTCGAGCGGCACTACTCGTCGACGCACTCAACAGCGAGCAGCAAGTCGTCATCAAGAGCGTCGAGACGCATTTTCGCGCCGTCGATGGCGTCGCGGGCGCGACCGTCCTCGGGACCGGCCGCGTCGCGCTCATTCTCGATCTCGCGGGACTGCTTCGGATGGCCGGCGTCGATGCCGACCGGCGGAGCCGACAAGAAAGGACAGTCGAACATGCTTGACGCGCCGGAACGGGTGCACGAGTTCCTCACCTTTCGCCTTGGGGCGGAAGAATACGGCATCGACATCCTCAAGGTTCAGGAGATACGCGGTGTCGATGCGATCACTCGGCTCGCCAACATGCCAGATTTCATCAAGGGCGTCATCGATCTGCGCGGCATCATCGTGCCGATCGTCGACATGCGGCTGAAGTTCCACCTGGCGGACTCCCAATACACGGACTTCACCGTGGCGATCATCCTCAACATCGGTGCGCGCGTCGTCGGCATCATCGTCGACGGCGTGAGCGATGTCGTCTCGCTCGCGCCGGCTGCGATCAAGGTCGTGCCGGAGTTCGGCGGCGCGATCGACACGCGCTACATCATCGGCATTGCGACCTTGGATTCGCGGATGGTCGTCCTCGCCGACATCGATCGCCTGATGACCAGCGACGATATGCAACTCATCGATTCGGCTCGGCGCTGACGCCGGCCGCGGAAAGGACCCACCCATGGCTACGACGTTCAGATGGAACTCCAAGGCAGAGCGGAACAGCGATCTCATCTGCTCGCTGCTCATGTCCCTGGCGCACGACCGTGCATCGTTCGTGAAGCTCGACGGCATTCCCGATCCCGAACCGCGCATCGTCGCCGCGCTCGAGGCCGTCCGCAAGAAGATCGACCGGCTCGAAACGGGAGCGGATGCGCTCGTCAGCGCCGTCATCGAGATCGAGGAGAAGCACGGGCAAGGATGGATTGACGAGCGAATCGATACGAAGGCGCTCTGGGGACCCTTCGCTCAGGCCGCCGTCCACGTGAACGATCTCGTCGCCTCGCACATCGCGGTCAAGATGAAGGTCGTCGACGTGGTGAAAGCCTATGCCGCGGGCGACTTCAGTGCGCAGATGGATCGCATGCCCGGCAAAAAGGCGACGATCACGGCGGCCATCGATGAGGCGAAGGTGTCGTTCGAGACCGTGGCGAGCAATCGTGACGAGGCGGAGCGCTTCCGCGCTGCCCTGCTGGATCTTCGCAAATTGCACGACGAGGGCTGGATCGACGAACGGATCGATGCCTCGAACCTTGCCGGGACGTACGCGGACGCCGCACGCATCGTCAACGATCTTGTCGCCTCGCACATCGCGGTCAAAATGAAGGTCGTCGACGTCGTTCAGGCTTATGCCCGCGGCGACTTCTCGGTAGAAATGGACCGGCTGCCCGGGAAGAAGGCGCAGATCACGGCGGCGATCGACGGCGTCAAGGCGTCGTTCGAGGGGCTCTCGACGAGCATCGCCCACCTCGCCAAGTCGGCCGCACGTGGCGACTTCACGGTCCGCGGGGCCGTTGATGGCTTCGAGAATGCGTTCCAGACGATGATCGTCGATCTCAACACCCTCATGGAGACGGCCGACGTTGGCTTGAACGAAGTCGCGCGAGTCCTCTCCGCCATCGCCCGTGGCGACCTTACCGAGCAGATAACGAACGATTACGCCGGGACGTTCGGCCAGCTCAAGAACGACTCGAACGCGACCGTCGCCGGCCTCGCAGACCTCATCACGCAGATAAAGCGCTCCGTCGAGATGGTGAGCACTGCGGCGACCGAAATCGCCACGGGCAATAACGACCTCTCGGCGCGCACCGAGCAACAGGCGTCGAGCCTCGAAGAGACGGCGTCGAGCATGGAAGAGCTGACCACGACGGTCAAGCAGAACGCTGACAACGCCCGTCAGGCGAACCAACTCGCCATCGGAGCAAGCGAAATCGCGCGCAAGGGCGGCGATGTCGTCGGAGAGGTCGTCCAGATGATGGCCTCCATCAACGAGAGTTCGCGCAAAATCGTCGACATCATCAGCGTCATCGACGGCATCGCCTTCCAAACGAACATCCTTGCGCTCAACGCGGCCGTCGAGGCCGCCCGCGCGGGCGAGCAGGGCCGCGGCTTCGCGGTCGTCGCCGGCGAGGTGCGCAATCTCGCGCAGCGTTCGGCGGGAGCGGCCAAGGAGATCAAGTCGCTCATCGGCGACTCGGTCGAGAAAGCGAGCGCCGGGAGCAAACTCGTTGACGAGGCGGGCGTGACGATGACCGAGATCGTCGGCTCCGTCAAGCGCGTCACCGAAATCATGTCGGAGATCGCTTCCGCCTCGAGCGAGCAGCGCATCGGCATCGAACAGATCAATCAGACGATTACGCAGCTCGAGCAGGTGACGCAGCAGAACGCGAGCCTGGTCGGACGCGCGGCGGAATCGGCGGCCGCACTCGACGAGGAAGCGCAGAACCTGATGGTCGCGACGAGCGCCTTCAGGCTTGCGAAGGAGACCGCGCAGCCCCGCATCCTCGACGAGACGCATGCTGCACGGCCGACCGGTGCTGCACCCCGCACGGTCGCCGGTCGTGCGCCGAGCGCCTTCGCTCGACTCGAAGCAGCTGCGGCAAGCCGTTCCAGTACCCCCTCCCCCGCGGCACGGCTACACCAATCGAGCGACGAGGATTGGAAGAGTTTTTGATTCGTGACGACCTGACGCTGTCGGATCGCGAATTCGCCGTCGTCCGTCGGCTCATCCACGATCACGCCGGGATCGCGTTTGCCGAACAAAAGCGAACGCTCGTGCACAACCGTCTGGCGCCACGCGTGCGCGCCCGTCGTCTTGCGACCTTCGCCGACTACCTGGAGATGCTGCCCCGTGACGGGGCGGAGTTTCAGGAGTTCGTCAACGCGCTCACGACCAACCTCACGTCGTTCTTTCGGGAGCCGTATCATTTTGATGTGATCGCCGAGCACGTCCGGGCGAATGGCTCGCGACGCAGCACGATTTGGTCGGCGGCGTGCTCGACCGGCGAGGAGCCGTACTCGATCGCGATTCGCCTCGCCGAGGCGTTTCCTGATCGGGAACCGCCCGTGCGCATCGTTGCGACGGACATCGACACCTCGATGCTCGCCACTGCGAGCGCGGCCGTGTATCCGCTGGAGCGGCTGGCCAATGTGTCCCGCGAACGCCTCAAGGCGTTCTTCGAGCGCGGGGTCGGGACCAAGGCCGGCTTCGCGCGGATTGCTCCGCGATTGCGCGACCTCGTCGAATTTCGGCCGCTCAACCTCGTCGGTCCCAAATGGGACGTCCCGGTACCGGTCGATCTCATCGTGTGCCGCAACGTACTCATCTATTTCGACCAGGAGACGCAAGGCAAGATCCTGCGGCGCTTCTCGACCTGCCTCGAGCGGAGAGGTCGGCTCATCACGGGTCATGCCGAGAACCTCCACCACGCGCGCGAGACGTTCTCGCCGTGCGGTCGCAGCGTCTATCGTCTCGCATCCCCAGGCGGCCAATGAGCCTCGACGCAGCGGCCGCGACCTCTATTGCCCACTACTACGATCGCCGGTTCGGTCGCCCCGCCGTGAAGATTTTCCCGGGCGACTACTTCGTGTGCGCGGATGACGCCATGATCGTCACGACGCTCGGCTCCTGTGTCTCCGCATGCATCCATGACGCGTCGCTTGGCCTCGGCGGCATGAATCATTTCATGCTTCCTACGCAAAACGCCGCAAATGAGGACGCCCCTTTCTCGGTCGCCACCCGCTACGGCATCCACGCGATGGAGATCTTGATCAACGAGATCCTCAAGCGCGGGGGCCGGCGCGAACGCCTCAGCGCGAAGGTGTTCGGCGGCGCTGAGCTCATCGGCGACGAGACGATTCGCGTTGGCGTGAAGAACAGCGAATTCGTCCTTGCCTACCTCGGTCGCGAGCGGATCCCCGTGGTCGCGCAGGATCTCCTCGGCGCGCGCGCCCGAACGGTGCATTTTTTCCCGGATACGGGTCGCGCGCAAGTCCGCTACTTGCGCTCGCTACGACGCGATCCCGTGCGCGCGAGGGAGATTGCCTACGAGTCCTCCATCCCCGCGAGCCTCATTCCGCAGGCGGATATGTTCTGATGAACGGACCCGGAATGATCGGTGTCGTCATCGTCGACGACTCCCGGACGATTCGATCCCTCGTCACGGAGATTGTCTCAAGCGAGCCGGGCATGCGCGTCCTGGGCGCCGCGCCCGATCCGCTCAGCGGCGAGGAGATGATCCGCCAGCACCGTCCCGACGTCGTGCTTCTGGACGTCGAGATGCCGGGGTCTGATGGCCTCGTGTTTCTCGAGCGCCTGATGCGTACGATGCCGCTACCGGTCGTCATGCTCTCGGCGCTGACGACGCGCGGTTCTGACGCTACCTTGCGCGCGCTGGAATTGGGAGCCGTCGACTTCATCACAAAGCCCGTCACCGCCCATGAGGACGCGGTCGTTCTGTTGGCCCGGGAGATCGTTGCGAAGGTCCGGGTTGCCGCCGGCGTGCGCTCGCGCAAGCCGCGCGACGGGCAAGCGCTCGCAACGGTGGACTTTCCCGCGACGACCCCGCGGCATCTCCTGGCGATCGGGGCTTCGACGGGCGGCATCGCCGCGCTCACGACGGTCCTCGCGCAGTTACCGGCCAATGCACCACCCACGCTCGTTGTCCAGCACATGCCCGTACTCTTCACGCGGCGGCTTGCCGAGCGGCTGGACCAGACATGTGATGTACGCGTCAAGGAGGCGGAGGATGGTGAGCGCGTGCGCAGCGGATACGTGTACGTCGCGCCCGGCGGGGAGCATCTGCGCGTCCATCGCGCGGGAGACGCCCTCGCACTCAGCCTGAATCGCGATCTGCCGGTGAACTTCAGCCGCCCATCGGTCGACGTGCTCTTCGCGTCGGTCGCCGCGACGGTTCCCAAGAAATCCGTCGGCGTTCTTCTGACGGGCATGGGCAAGGATGGGGCGCGCGGGCTGCTACAGATGCGTCAGCACGGCGCCTACACGATTACTCAGGACGAGTCCTCGTCGCTCATCTACGGAATGCCCGGGGCCGCCGTTGCGCTCGATGCTTCCGACGAGATCGTCCCCCTCACGGACGTTGCCGCGCGGATCGGCCGCGCATTCGAGCGCATCGTGAAAAACAATCGCGAGCGGGTCCGACTCGCCGTCATCGATGGTGGCGTTACGACCGAAGGACGGGAGCTTTGAACGGATCTTCACACACGCAAGGCGGAGCGACCGCCGCCGCTCCATGGCGAACGAAGATGATGGAAGACAACGAGTTCTTGACGACCGGCTCCGACAGCGTCTTCGACGGCTTTGTCCGTGCGGTCGCCGCGGCGCTCAGCGTCCCGATGGCGATGATCGCCTTCGAGCAAGACGATCATTGGCTCGTGCGAGCAGCGGTTGGGCCCGTTCCCGAACGTCTTTCGCGTAACCAGTCTCCGTGTACCGTCGTTGTCGAGACCGGAGACTACCTTGCCGTTCATGACATCGCTGCCGATCGCCGATTTGATTCGCTCGAGAGTGGCGCGCGACACACGCCGTTCCGTGGCTACGCGGGCATTCCCATCGCGCTACGCGGCGGCCGCATCCTCGGATGCCTGGCGGCGATGGACGTGCTTCCACGCGTCTTCAGCGAAGGAGAGCGAGCCTTGCTGGAGGGGCTTGGTGCTGCCGTCGCCGCGAGCATCGAGCGTCGGCTCGGCCTTCCGACGATCGTTCGCACGAAGGCGTTGCTGCTCTCGAACGCACTGGAGCACACCGATGACGCCGTGCGCGTCTTCCGGCTCGAGGATGGCTGCATCGTTGACGTCACCTATCAAAATCGCGCGGCTCTCGCCGCACCGAGCGTGTCGATGGTCGAACTCGCCGAGGCGCTCGACGACGAGGATGGGGAAGTCTTTCGGGCCGGGGCGCGCGATGGATCGCTCGTCGAGATGCAGGCTCGCCGATTTGAGATTCTCGACCAGACCTACGCGGTCACGATCGAACGCGACGTGACGCAGCACGAACGCGTGGAACAGGCGTACGACGAAGCGGCGATCGCTGCGCGGTTGCAGGCTGATCGCTACGCGGATCTTGCGATGTTGGCGGCGGTCGACGCTCCGTTTTCCGAGCGAAGGATTCGCCTCGTGCTGGATTTCTTGCTGCGCGAGTTCCGCATGGGTACGGCCGCTTTCGCGATACGCTCCGATGGCCAGCAGAATCTGTGGGAGGCTCAGGGGAATGCGGCGCTTCAAGCGCCGATCCCGCGCGAGTTCATCGATGCCGCGCTCGCGGTGCGAACAAGCGTGCGTCACGTGCAGCTTGGTGAGCCAGCGACGGCGGCGAGATTTTCCTGCGAGTCGTTGGTCGGCAGCGGGTCGCATTCCGTTGCCATCTGTCTTGGCCGTGCCCACGCGCCGGCGCGGGATGCAGCCGCACCGGTGGACGGGGAAACCCTCCGGACGTGCATGCTGATCGCCGCCGGCGACGCGATCATGCCGTCCGATGGACATCATCATCGCTGGCGGGCGTTGCTCTCCCGAACGTCGCAGGACTCGCAGGCACGTTTGTGAGTTCCGGTGGTTTCCCGAGTTTGTGGCCGGGCTCCAGCCGCGGCGCGGATATGGCAAGCGCGATCCTCGAGCATTTGTTGGACCTCGTTTTCGTCATCGATGCGGGCGGACGCGTTTGCTACGCGAGCCCGAACTGCATCGAGGCCTTCGCCGAGCGCGAGGCCTTGGACGTCGTTGGGATCCCTTGGGAGCATCTCTTTCACGATGGGGATTCCGCCGCGGCGACGAGCCTTCTGCTCGCCGAGGGATTCGGGCGGCCCGAGCGCCTGCGTCTCGCATGCAGCGTACCCGAGTGGGCGCATGTTGAAGTTCGTGCGCATCGCTTGGAAGACGATCGAATCAACGGAGTCATTGCTCAGTGCCGACGCATCGCCGGCGGTGTGTTGCCCGAGCGTATGCACGGTCCCGATTTGCACGTATGCGTACTGCCTACGCGTGCGTTCATCGCCGCGCGCATCGACGAGATTCTCGCCGTAGGGAAGGTGGCCGCGGCTTTCTTCGTGGACCTCGACCGATTTGGACGGGTAAACGATTTCCATGGCCGCGATGCCGGCGACGAAGTCCTTAGACTTGTGGCGAAGCGGCTATCCAGCATGGGCGATGGGATGAGCATCGCCCCCGTCGGTGGAGCGCAATTCCTCGTTCTGGCGGAGCATGTCGACCACGTGGAGGACGCGCTCGCGCTGGCCGAGCGCATCGCGCGTACGATATCCGCAGAGATGGCGATCGAGCGGTTCACTCTGGAACTCGCCTCCACGATCGGCGTTGCGCTCGCGCCGATGCACGGAAGCGGCTCATCCGAGGTGATCCGGTCGGCCGAAATCGCAACAGCTACCGGCAAGAAGAGTTTGCGCGGAACCATCGTGCTCTACCGGGGCACCATGCAGTCGCGTATCGCCGACCTTCGCGAGGACGAGGTCGAGCTTCGACGCGGGCTCGCGCTGCGTCAGTTGCACCTCGCCTACCAACCTGAGATCGATCTGCAAACCGGGATGATGGTTGGCGCGGAAGCCCTCGCCCGCTGGCCGAACTTCAAGCATTCGATCGAGCGGCTCATCCGTGCGGCCGAGGACGCGCATCTCATCGTTCCTCTCGGCGAGATCGTCCTCGACATGGCGATCAAGGAGGCCGCGCGATGGCTGCATGACGGACATCCGCAGCGCATAGCCATAAACGTCTCGCC
>Ga0116226_10002195_pt1 | contig 16867 bp, 15 predicted proteins | sample S1TSphfallax_FD_89692 | JGI IMG/M metagenome (GOLD analysis project Ga0116226, IMG submission 89692) | Host-associated microbial communities from peat moss isolated from Minnesota, USA - S1T2_Fa - Sphagnum fallax MG | ecosystem: Host-associated > Plants > Peat moss > Unclassified | place: USA... | reverse complement strand
CTTGGCATTGAACAGGCCGATGGTTTTGATGTGATCGCGCACTCCCGCTTCCCCCAGCGCCAGCATGTCCATCGGGTTATCGGCGACGGCGAACAGACCGCGGGTCGCTTTGTTCACTCCGACGTCGGTGGCCTGCGCCGACAGAACGACGGCGACCAGCAGGGTGTAGGGATTTTTATAGTTCAGCTCGCCTTTGGGCTCGGGATTGAGGGCATGCAAGCGGCGGAAAAAGTCATCGATCTCGGGGGCTTTCATGCTCAGTCTGGTTCCTTTCCGATAATTGATGGTAATCTTCGCCGATGATCGAGAGAGGCTCAAACAGCAAAACAGCACTCGTGACCGTTCTCGTGGCGGCACTGGGCCTTTCTGCCTGCACCGACGAAGTGCCCGTTGCGAAGCTGCACCATCGCACCCACGTCTCGCCGCCGGCTGTCGAGCCGCCGGTTCTACCAGCCGGATCCTTCGACGAGGGTCTTGCCGCGCAGCGCCTGCAGGATGGCAAGATCGCTTTGCAGCGGGCGGATTTACCGGTGGCGCGCAGCGCGACGGAAGCCGCCTTGGCGCTTTGGCCAGTTGCGATCGAGGCTTGGGAGCAGCTGATCGAGGTGTGCCAACAGCAGGGCGACGACTCGTGTCGCCGCTATGCCACGTTTTATCATGCCAAACTGGTCATGCTGAATGGCTTGCCGATGCGCGCTGCCGCCCTGGGATTTGAGACCGTGGCCGCCAATCCGCCCGGCGCCAAAGTGGATGATATGGTCTATGACCAGCGCATGCTCGACATGGCGACCCGGCTTTGGGTGTTCTGTTCGCGCGAGGACCCGTCGCACGCGACCGCGGCGGAGCCGACCGAAAGCACCTTCGATGAGGCTTATCCCTATGTGCCGGCGCTTCTGGTGATAGGACTTGCTGCGGGCCTGCTGACGGGTATCAAGGCCGTCGCCAACAAATAGGGTTAGAGTCTTTGTGACGCCTCGGCAATCTAATGTCGTCGCGCTCTAAAGCCCGAGCACGTCATTCATGCCGTACAGCCCCGGCTTTTGTCCGACCAGCCAGAGCGCGGCGCGCACAGCGCCATCGGCGTAGATTTGGCGTGACGAGGCTTTATGGCCGAGTTCGAGCCGTTCGCCAAGGCCGGCGAAGATCACCTGGTGATCGCCGACCACATCGCCACCCCGAAGGCTGCTGAGTCCGATTTCGCCTGCCGGACGCGGACCGATTTGCCCATCCCGGCTTTTGCGCCAGACTTTCTCGAGTGGCACCGCGCGCCCGGCCGCGGCGGCTTGCGCCAAAGCCAAAGCGGTGCCCGAGGGTGCGTCGGTCTTGTGCCGATGATGCATCTCGGTGATTTCGATATCAAACTCATCCGGTCCGAGGCGGTCCGCGACCTGGCGCACCAGGGCGGCGAGCAGGGTGACACCAAGGCTCATATTGGCCGATCGCAGGACCGGGACCTGCTCTGCCGCCTGGTCCAGGCTGGTCATCGCTGCCGCATCCAGTCCGGTCGTGCCGACCACCAGGGCGCGACGATGTTTAACAGCCAGCGCCGCATGGCGGGCAAGAGCCGCCGCCGTGGTGAAATCAATCACCACGTCCGACAGGGCGAACAGGCCATCGCTGTCATCGCTGGCCGATAACCCGATTGGATCACAGCCGGCCAGAGTGCCAAGATCCTTACCGATCAGAGCGCAACCCGGGGCCGTCACCCCGCCCGCCAGGATCGCCTGGCGATGGAAGGCCAATGTCTGCAGCAACAGGCGGCCCATCCGGCCGCCGCAGCCGAGAATCCCGATTCTGGTCACGCTGATCTCAGTCCTTCAGGTCTTCCCACAATTCTCGGACCTTGGCGAAGAAGCCGTTTGATTGCGGGCTCGACTCCCCGCCATCCTCGCCATCGAACTCACGCAGCAATTCTTCCTGCCGCTTGGTCAGGTTGACCGGTGTTTCCACCACCGCCTCGACGAACATGTCACCGCGCGCCGGGCTGCGCAGCACGCTCATGCCCTTGCCGCGCAGGCGGAACTGATGCCCGGATTGAGTGCCCGCCGGGATCGAGATTCGCGCCCGGCTGCCATCAATGGTCGGAACCTCGATCGAGCCGCCCAGGGCCGCGTTCACCATGGTCAGCGGGACCCGGCAATGCACATTGGCGCCCTCGCGCTGGAACAAGCGATGCGCTTGAACCGACAGGAAAATATAGAGATCGCCGGCTGGCGCGCCGCGCATGCCCGGTTCGCCCTCGCCGGCCATGCGAATACGGGTGCCATCCTCGACGCCGGCCGGAACCGTTACCGCCAGGGTCTTCTCGCGCTTCTGGCGGCCGGACCCACCACAAGACCGGCAGGGGGTCTTGATCATCTTGCCGGCACCCTGGCAGGTCGGGCAGGTTCGCTCGATGGTGAAAAATCCCTGGGTCGCGCGCACCTTGCCTGCCCCCCGGCAGGTGGTGCATTCAACAGGCGCCGCGCCATTGGCGCCACCCGTGCCATTGCAGGATTCGCAGGCTACCGCGCTCGGGATCTGGATTTCCAGCGATTTTCCGGCGAAGGCCTCCTCCAGGGTAATTTCCATGTTATAGCGCAGGTCGCTGCCGCGCGCCGCACCGCCACCGCCGCGCCGGCCGCCCATGAATTCGCCAAACATCTCGTCAAAGATGTCAGCGAAGCCGGCCCCGAAGTGGAATTCACCGGCGCCTCCGCCGCCCTGGCGGCCCTGCTCGAAAGCGGCATGGCCGAAGCGGTCATAGGCGGCGCGCTTCTGCTCATCCTTCAGGATGTCATAAGCCTCATTGACCTCGCGGAACTTTTCCTCCGCCGAGTTATCGCCAGGGTTGCGGTCCGGGTGGAACTGCATGGCGAGCTTGCGGTAGGCCTTTTTCAGGTCTTCCGCGCTCGCCCCCTTGGCAATACCCAACGTCTCGTAATAATCCCGTTTGCTCATGCCGCCCCAACCGATCGCCCAGAGCGCGATGACATTAGATTGACGCGAATCCGCGTCAATCTAATGTCTGAATCGCCCTCTCAATCATTGAATTAGAGACTGATTCAGCGGATAGATTTCATCGCTGAGCGATTCAATCTATCAGCATCAGGCTCTCGTGACCAAAAGGATCTTACTTCTCCTTTTTGTCGGGGTCGACTTCCTCAAAGTCGGCATCGACCACGCCATCCTGAGCCGCGCCGCGCGACGCGCCAGCGGTCGCGGCCGCTTCGGGGCTTTCCTGCGCGGCCTTGTACATTGCCTCGCCCAACTTGATCGCCGACTGGGTCAGGCTTTCGGTCTTGCTCTTGATCAGCTCCGCATCATTGCTGTCGAGCACCGCCTTGAGCGCCGTTACATCGGCTTCGATCTTGCCTTTGACGTCAGCGGGCAGCTTGTCGCCATGCTCAGTCAAATTCTTTTCGGTCGAATGGATCAGTCCATCGGCGTGGTTGCGGGCTTCAACCGCTTCCTTGCGCTTTTTGTCATCCGCCTGATGCGCCTCGGCTTCCTTGACCATGCGGTCGATATCGCTGTCCGACAGGCCACCCGAGGCCTGGATACGGATCTGCTGTTCCTTGCTGGTCGCCTTATCCTTGGCCGAGACCGATACGATGCCATTGGCGTCGATATCGAAGGTCACCTCGATCTGCGGCATGCCGCGCGGCGCGGGAGGCAGGCCAACCAGATCGAACTGGCCGAGAATCTTGTTATCGGCCGCCATTTCCCGCTCGCCCTGGAAGACGCGGATGGTCACCGCCGTCTGATTATCCTCGGCGGTCGAGAAGACCTGACTCTTGCGAGTGGGGATCGTGGTATTGCGGTCGATCAGCCGCGTGAAGACGCCGCCCAAAGTTTCGATACCGAGTGACAAGGGCGTCACATCGAGGAGCAGCACATCCTTGACTTCGCCCTTCAGCACACCCGCCTGGATGGCGGCGCCGATGGCGACCACCTCGTCCGGATTGACGCCCTTATGCGGTTCGCGGCCGAAGAACTCCTTGACCGTCTCCATGATTTTCGGCATGCGGGTCATGCCGCCGACCAGGATCACCTCATCGATCTCGGACGCCTTGAGGCCTGCATCCTTGAGCGCGGCGCGGCAGGGCTCGACCGTTCGCGCCACCAAATCCTCAACCAGGGCCTCCAGCTTGGCGCGGGTGAGCTTGATGTTGAGATGCTTCGGACCGGCGGCATCGGCGGTGATGAAGGGTAGGTTGACCTCGGTCTGCATCGAAGCGGAGAGTTCGATTTTGGCCTTTTCGGCGGCCTCTTTCAGACGCTGCAGGGCCAGGCGATCCTTGCGCAAATCGATCCCCTGTTCGCGCTTAAACTCATCGGCGAGATAATCGATGATGCGGGCGTCGAAATCCTCGCCGCCCAGGAAGGTGTCGCCGTTGGTGGATTTTACTTCAAACACGCCATCGCCGATTTCGAGCACACTGACGTCGAAGGTGCCGCCGCCGAGATCGTAAACCGCGACCGTGCCGGAACCCTTGCGCTCAAGCCCATAGGCCAAAGCGGCTGCCGTCGGTTCATTAATGATACGCAGCACCTCAAGACCCGCGATCCGGCCGGCATCCTTGGTCGCCTGGCGCTGGGAGTCGTTGAAATAAGCCGGAACGGTGATGACCGCCTGGGTGACCTTTTCGCCGAGATAGCTCTCGGCGGTTTCCTTCATCTTTTGCAGGATGAAAGCCGAGATCTCGGACGGGCTCATTTTTTCGCCGGCGGCCTCGACCCAGGCATCGCCATTATCACCCTCGATGATATGATAGGGGACGAGGCCGATATCCTTCTGGGTCATCGGATCATTGAAACGGCGGCCGATCAGTCGCTTGATCGCGAACAAAGTATTGGTCGGGTTGGTCACGGCCTGACGCTTGGCGGCCTGGCCGACCAGGCGCTCGCCCGATTCGGTGAAGGCCGTCATCGAGGGAGTTGTGCGCGCACCCTCGCTATTTTCGATGACCTTGGCGGTCTTGCCTTCCATGATGGCGACGCAGGAATTGGTGGTTCCCAAATCGATGCCGATGACTTTGCTCATGAGTGCCTCTTCCGATCTATGGCCGGTTCGCTGAGAGTCCCCATCCGCCTGGGCAACCCGACGCGACCTCCGCAGGTTAACAAAATATCTGTTGAAGCATGCTTCCGATCACCGGACCGCAATGCGTTGCTTCGGTTATATAGGGCAGGCGGGAAAGCAGTGCAACCGACAGCAGCGGGGTTATTGGCACACATTTTCCGCGAGTGCCAGGGCGGGTGATTTCACGCAAGTCGTTTTATAAATCAAAATCTGCATTGAAATTATCAGATATAAAAATATAAATAATGTGTTATGCGAAATTTTATACTTATTTGTATGAATGCGAATAATCACTTTTACGCCGTCTTTATGAATTTTACAGACGTTCACATAGAGTGATATCGGCTTCGCTGCTAGACACTTGTCGCATCGTCAACAGTATGCGAGAAATCATGAGGGAAAGCCGCCGGTTATTGAGTGGACTGATCGCTTTCCTGCCATTGCTCAGTCAGCCTTGCTGGGCGCAAATTGGATCCTGGGTTCGCGTCGTCAATTTACGGAATCGTCGTTCCGTGGTGGTTCGTATCAATGATCGCGGCCCTTTTGTCACCGATCGGATCATCGACCTGTCCGAGCGGGCGGCGCGTGATCTCGATATGATTGGGCAGGGTGTCGCGCAGCTCAGGCTCGAACGCGTCGCGGGCCCCTGATTTTCTCGGTTCCTCTTTTCGAGCGCGTCGACAATCAGTACAGTCGCGCGACTGTTGCGCGCGACTGTTGCGCGCGACTTTTGGAGGCGTGCTCCCTTGTTACCGTCCCTTTCGATCGTCGTGCCGATCTTCAATGAGCAGCTCAATCTGGCGGGATTTTTCGCCCGCCTGCTGCCGGTTCTTGAGCAGACCGGCCGGCCTTGGGAAGTGATCTGCATCGACGATGGCAGCCGTGACGAATCGGTCGCGTTGCTGCAGGCGATCCACCGCGATGAGCCGCGCATCAAACTCCTCGTGCTGTCGCGCAATTTCGGCAAGGAGGCCGCCCTGTCGGCCGGCCTCTCTTTTGCCACGGGCGCGGCGGTGATCCCTATCGACGCCGATCTGCAGCATCCGCCGGAATTGATCCCCGATCTGATCGCCAAATGGCAAGACGGGTATGACGTCGTCTATGCGGTCAGACGCAGCCGCACCGGTCAGAGTTGGGGGTCGCGCCTGCAGGCGAAATTATTTTATTGGCTGTTCGATAAATTGTCCGAGGTACCGCTCCCGCGCGAAGTCGGCGATTTTCGCCTGCTCGACCGCAAGGTGGTTGACGCCATCAACGCCATGCCCGAGCGCACCCGCTTCATGAAGGGTATCTTCGCTTGGGTCGGCTTCCGTCAGGCGGGAGTTCCTTACACCCAGGAGGAGCGCCAGTTCGGCGAAACCAAGTGGGGTTTGATGCGGCTCTTGAGCTTCGCGTTCGACGGGCTGGTGGCCTTTTCCGACATGCCGCTCAGGATCTGGACGGTGGTCGGCGCGGTTATTTCCGGCTTCGCCTTTCTCTATATCGCGGTGCGGCTGATCAGGACGCTGCTCTATGGTATCGACGTGCCTGGCTACGAATCGATCATTGTCACCATCCTGTTTCTGGGCGGTGTGCAGCTGATCACGCTCGGCATCATCGGTCATTATCTGGGGCGGGTCTTCAACGAGGTCAAAGGCCGCCCGCTGTTCATTGTGCGGGATAGCGAGGGCTTCGACACCTAGTCTTGATTTCACAGCAGGGGCGTGGACCTCACTCTCTGCGTGTGCTAGGAAGTATTATCAACTTGAGGTAAGTCAAACAACGCGCCTCCCTCATTCTTAGGGACGAAATAGGCCTTCACCATGTTCCCGACCTATCTGAAGCCCGTGAGCATGTTCTTCCGGCGTCGCCGCAACCGGCGGCTCGTCGCCATTATCAAGGATTTCTGGCAGAGGAACGGGCGGCCGGCAAAGGTGCTCGATATCGGTGGTTCGCTTATATTCTGGCTGTCCATTCCAGAGGCGGAGCTTGAAAAGTGTGCGATCACTCTGATCAATCTTCCCGGGGCCTATGATAATCTTCCCGACAACGAGGAACGTTTGAAAGGAAGCGTGGAACTGCTGGTCGGGGACGCCAGAGATCTCAGCCGCTTCTCTGATCAGTCATTCGATTTGGTGATATGCAACTCTGTCATAGAACATGTCGGCTCATGGGCGGACATGCGAACGGCGTCCAACGAAGCGCGACGCGTGGGGCGCCGTGGCTGGATCCAGGTGCCGGCCTTCGAATTTCCCGTCGAGCAGCATTTCCTGCTGCCGTTCATTCACTGGACAGCGGATGTGCTGCAGGTGTGGTTGCTCCGGCGCTTCCATGGAGAGTTTAAAGGGCCGCTGAGCGACGACATGTATATGATCGTCTTTCACACGAAGCCCCTTACCAGAGGGCAATTCAGAAATTTGTTCCCCGAGACCGACATCCACTCCGAATGGCTCCTCTTCCCCAAAAGCCATATCGCCACCTGGCACTGTGCCTCCGACACCTGCGAGGCCGAGGACTAGAAATCGACGCAGCGACCGTTCTTCTCCCAATCGTCATAGCGCGTCGGCTCGGGTCCCTTGGGGCCGCCGATCTCGCGGTGCGGCGCAACGGGCGGCGGCGGGATGCTCGGTTTGGTCTTCGGTAATGGCTTGGTTTGTTCGGACACCATTCTTCTCGTCTCAGTTTCGATATCAATTTAAGCCGAGCAATGATGCTTATCAATCACCGGACAGGATCCTGGTCGCACGAATCGCACATTCTTCGGAGGCAGCGCTCGTCCGCCCGTGCTATCCGCCGGTTCGCTCCGATGACGGCAGCCGACGGTCTTTCGCAGACCGACGCCGTGCGCAGAATGCCCCGATACAGGCCAGGGAGGACCCAAACAGCAGTGCCGCGCCAGGCAGCGGAACTGCCGAGACCGAGCCGGCGAATTGATTGTCGTTGAGTTGAAGATTGCCATTGAGGGCAGAAGCCACGACAGAGCCATCAACATTGCCGTAGGTTCCATTGATTGTGGCGTTGGGTGCGAGGATCGAGGCCTGCAAGCTAATGCCGCTCAAAATGATCGACTTGGCGTCCGTGAAGTTGAAGAGCACATGGTTCTCGCTGATCCCGTAGAGACTGTAGCCGCTGTTCGCGAAGGTGACCGAACTGCCGGTAACATTAATGACCGCGGTGGCGCCGGCTGGGGCAGTGAGGGTGAAATCTTTGATGTCCGAGAGCTGGGATCCGGTGATGTCGAACACGTCCAGCGTTGCGTTGGTGCCGGTGAGAGACAGGACGCCATTTTGTGACACGACAGTGGTGCCGGCCGTGGCGGCCCGGGTACCCAACGACTGGGATTCCTGCGTCAGGTTCGACCAGGTGCCAGATATGTTGAGCGGCGAATTCGGCGTGCCCACCGTCGACAGCGCGGCATTAGTGGTGTTGACGCTGCCCACTATGCCGGTGCCGTTCAAATTCAGGCTGCCGCCGCTGCCGATATTGGCGGCGCCGGAAACGACCGAGTAGCTCAGCGAGACCGACCCGCCGTTGCTGGCCGCGTTGCCTACACTCAAATTACCGCTGACGCCGGAATCGGCGAGCTGCGCGCCGCCGAGGGCGCTGACATTGGCGCGTAACGAGGAATGAGAAGCGGTGAGGGTGCCGCCGGCAAGGATGTTGCCGCTGACGATCATCGTATTCACGGAGAGTGAGCCTGCCGTCGTGATGTCATTCGTGTTGACCGACTGCAAGCTTGCGGAGCCGCCGACATAGGTGCTGCCGCCGAGAGTGCCGTTGGTGAAGCTCAACCCATTACCGACAATCAGGCCATATCCGTTGACCGTACTGTTGGTGGCATTCGCGAAATTGTTCAAATAAGCACTGCCGCCAACGATCATCGCGCCCTGACTATCCGACGAATAGTAGCTGGTGGAGGTCCCTACGTCGCCAATAACGAACAGGTTGTAATTGCCGAGCACGTCAAGCGCGCTGTCCACTGTTGCGGCAGAAGCAAGCTGCTGCGCTGCGAACAGCACCGCGACACAACTCGCGCCTCGGGTGAATTTGGTGAATTTTGACGACATGATGACTCCCAGCCTAACTCGTTCGTTTCAAAGCAATAACTATGCCGCTTAGACAAGGACAGCAAAAATAAAACTAAACAACTGCGATACGAACTCCAATGGAGCCCAGTTCACATACAACACTGTAAAAAAAATCAGACCCCCTGAGTATCCTCATTTGAGGATGATTTTGCGTCTACCCTGCTCCTCCCGCATGCTGGAACTTCGATGTCTTGGCCGGTCTCTGCCGACCGCGCGGCAAGGCGACAAAGGTGAGCGTCTAACACCTTTATTTGCGCCAATTCAAATCGCCGTGATTCTGCCAGTGACGGCGACACCGCTACCCGACATCGTCTATAAGACTTTCTGAAATTCCAATCCAAGCAGGGGATGATGCTGATAAATTACCGGGCAGGAGACGCCCGAGCCGTCGCCTTCGACGCGCTCAGCCAGATTCTCCGCCACCGCCTGTCTTTCGACGAGGCCCTCCAACTCGACCGGATCGCCGAGTTGCGCGACCGCGCCTTCGCTCACGCGCTGACGGCCGCCGCGCTGCGCCGCAAGGGGCAGATCGATGATATCTTGACCCGCTGTTTGACCAGGCCGCCGCCGCCTTTAATCGAGGATCTCTTGCGATTGGGGGCGGCTCAATTGCTGTTTCTTGGGGTACCGGCCCATGCGGTGATCAATGAGGCTGTTGAGTTCACCAAGCTGCTGGGGCTCAAACCACTCGGCAAACTGGTCAATGCGGTGTTGCGCCGGGTCGCCACGGAAGGCCCTGGCTGGATTGCCGAACAGGATGCGGCCAGACTCAATACGCCGACATGGCTGTGGCAGAGCTGGTGCGATGAATATGGTGAAGCCGCGACAAGACGGATCGCCGCCGCCCACCAGACCGAACCGCCACTCGATCTCAGCGCGGCGGGAGATCTCGATGAGTGGGGCCGGCGCTTGGAGGCCGAGCTGATGTTCAATGGCACGCTGCGCCGCGCCGCCGGTGGCGCGATTGCCGCCCTGCCCGGTTTCGGCGACGGGCAATGGTGGGTGCAAGATCTCGCCGCCAGCTTGCCTGCCGCCCTGCTGGAGGCCGGCCCTGGCGACAAAATCCTCGATCTGTGCGCAGCGCCGGGCGGCAAGACGGCGCAGCTGGCTCTGTCCGGCGCTGCCGTCACCGCCCTCGATCGCTCGGGCAAACGACTGAAAAGACTAACCGAAAATCTTGCACGGCTCGACCTTGAGGTGACCAGCATCACAGCCGACGCGGCAGAATGGCGGGCGCCCTTCCTGTTCGACAAAGTCCTGCTCGACGCGCCCTGTTCCGCGACCGGCACAATTCGGCGCCATCCCGACGTCGCCTGGAATAAGCGGCCCGAGGATATCGTCAAATTGACCGCCAGCCAGGATCGTCTGCTGGCCACCTCGGCCGCCCTGGTGCGGCCGGGCGGCTGGCTGGTCTATTGTACCTGCTCCTTACAACCCGAAGAGGGGGCCGCGCGTATTGATGCGTTTCTGGCGCTGCATCCAAATTTCCACCGCCGGCCGATCACGGCGTCGTCGCTGGGGTTTCACCAGGAATTACTGACAGCGGACGGGGACCTGCGCAGCCTTCCCTGCCATCTCGCCGAGCAAGGTGGCATGGACGGGTTCTTTGCCGCGCGGCTGGAAAAGGATCCATCATGACGCGACGCTTCATTCTGCTCGACCGCGACGGAACTTTGAATGTCGAGCGCAACTATCTTGCCGACCCCGAACAATTGCAACTCTTGCCGGGTGTATCCGAGGCGCTGTCCCGCCTGCGGCCGGCGGATTATGGGCTGATCGTGCTGACCAACCAATCTGGCATTGGCCGAGGTTATTTCAGCCGCGCCACGGTTGATCTGATCCATGACCGGCTGCGCGCCATGCTCGCCGACAAAGGCGTGATCTTGGACGGAATCTATCTTTGCCCTCACCATCCCGATGAGCCCTGCCAATGCCGCAAGCCTCGAACCGGACTGGTGGAGCAGGCGGTCGCGGATTGGCGTTTCGACCCGAGTCGGTCCTTCATGGTCGGTGACAAGGACGCTGATATTCAACTTGGTCGAGCGGTCGGCGCCAGCACAGTGCTGGTGCGCACTGGCTGGGGCAAGGACACCGAAGCCGGGGGTAATAGCAACCCCGACTTCATCAGTGATGATCTGGCCGGCGCCATCGACTGGATCTTGCAAGAGGGGACAGAGCGATGAAACTTTCGGCACTGGTAGTGGCGCATAATGAGGAGGAGCGGCTGGCCGCATGCTTGGAGAAACTTGCCTTCGCTGATGAAATTGTCGTCGTGCTTGATAAATGCAGCGACGGCAGCAAGGCGATCGCTTTGCGGTTCACCGACCGGCTGCTTGAGGGTTCCTGGCCGCTCGAAGGTAAAAGGCGCAATGCCGGAATCGATTTCTGCCGCGGTGACTGGGTGGTTGAAATCGACGCCGACGAGCATGTGCCGCCGGAACTCGGCGAAGAGCTCGCCAGCTTGGCGCAGGGTTCGCCCTTTGATTACCATTTGATCCCGGTCGATAATTGGGTCGGCGCGAAATTGGTGCGACGCGGCTGGGGCGCCTCCTTCGGGAAGTCCGCCTATCCGGGTCTCTTTCGCAAGGGCGCCAAGATTTGGGGGCATCAGCGGGTTCATCCCACTTTGTTTCTGCCGGGTCGGCAGGGCCCGGTTCTCACGCATCGTCTGCAGCATTATGTCGATCGCAATTTTTCCGACATGATCCGGCGGTTCGACACATATTCGACCGCGCGGGCGCTGGATCTGCGCGATCAAGGGCATATTGGCAGCGGGCCCCATAATGTACGGCGCATCATCTCGCGCTTTTGGCGTTGCTATGTCAGCCGCGGTGGCTGGCGTGAGGGCGGGCATGGATTTCTGATCGCCCTGTTCGCCGCGCTCTACCCGCTGGTGTCATATCTTAAGGCAAAATATGACGTAACAGAACCGCAGGATGGCGAAAAAAATAGCTAGATATTTTTGCCGGCTATAAGGCAAAATACGCCGCAAACTGAATTACGATCTTGGAATATTAATAATAGTTTTTAAAAATAAGGTCGCAACCTACTCAGTTTGTAATATGTGCGCATCAAATTATAAAAAAATCTTGACGGAAAAAAATTTCAAAAAATAGGCGACGAAGCGCTAAGACTTCAGGGCTTGTTTTTTTGGATTTAAACAGGACAGCTTCCGCAATTTTTTTGCCGCCATGGTCCTCATATGAGGATCTCGGCCCGCTTCGCCTAATGTCACTCTCCGCGTCAAGATGTCGCCGCGGTATGTGGTGAAGCGTCCGCTCAAAAAGAAACGCAACCCAGGGAAGGAGCAGACCGGTGAAATTTTGCGATGAGGGTGTAAATGACACAAGATGTGAGACATATACGCCGGCTTGGCTTGCTTGCTGCCACCATGTTTACTTTGCGAGTCATGGATGTGTGCATCGTCTTTGGCGCCGGCTTTCTGGCCTATTGGGTCCGCTACGGATTGCTGACTCCTTCGCACAATGTGACCTTGGCGCTCAGTTTCGCAACGATCTTGTCCGTCGTCGTCTTCAATCTGGGCCAGGCCTACCTCACCAGTCTGATCGGTAATTTTTGGGCTTTAGCAAGACGCGTTGCCGGCCATTGGCTGCTCGTCGTTTTAATCATGTCGGCTTTGGCCTTCCTGATGCGGGCGACTCAGAGCTTTTCCCGTCTTTGGGTCCTGGAATGGCTGATTTTCGCCGCGGCAGGATTCTTGGCCGCACGCCTCGCGACAACCTCTCTGATTCAACGGATGCAGAAAAAGGGCCATTTGTCTCAGCGGATTGCCATTATCGGCGCCGATCTCGGCGGTTTGCAGCTCTTTCATCATTTGCGGGAAAATAACCGGGAAGTCCAGGTTGTCGGCGTGTTCGACGATCGGATGGACCGCCTGCAGCCCGAGGCAAACCGGCAAGGGGTAACTATAGCTGGCACTGTTGACGATCTGATCGCCTGGGCCCGCACCTCGGATATCGACTGTATCGTGATCGCGATCCCGTGGACGGGTGAGCGTCGCCTGCGCGAATTGATCGAAATGCTTCAGTCACTCTCGGTCGAATTGCAGATCTGTCCGGAAGGCCTTGGATTCGTCGTTCGCAGTTTCCCGATGTTTCGTAACTCAGTCGCGACCACCTTGGGTGGGTTACCCATGTTCACTGTGGTGCGTCGTCCGCTTGACGGGTGGGGCTGGCTGATCAAGGACATCGAAGACCGCGTTTTGACCTTGATGTTGCTACCCTTGATTCTTCCTATTTGCCTGATCATTGCGTTGTTGATCCGGCTCGACAGCGAAGGTCCGTGCCTGTTTCGCCAGGAACGCAGCGGTTTCAACGGGCGGAATTTCTGGGTTTATAAATTTCGCACCATGCGAAGCGAAGCCAGTCAGGCCGTGGGACAAACCGACGCGGCACGGCGGGATGATCCGAGAGTGACCCGAATTGGAAGAATATTGAGGCGTACAAGCCTGGATGAGTTGCCGCAATTGATCAACGTCCTGAAGGGGGAGATGTCGATTATCGGACCACGCCCGCACGCGCTTTCCCATGATCGGCAATTTGCTCGGGTGATCTCCAAATATTATGCCCGTCACCGGGTACGTCCGGGGATCACGGGCTGGGCGCAGGTCAATGGGTACCGGGGTGGGGTCGAGGACGCTGCACAAATACGAGATCGTGTCGATTTCGACCTGTGGTATATTGAGAACTGGTCAATCCTATTTGATATAAAAATCTTATTGATGACGCCGTTCGTTGGCCTGATAAATCGTAATGCCTATTGAGTTGTCCCTCGAGCCAGTCTTGGACAATGATCAACTGCAAATTTTAGTGAGCTGTTTTAGTGATCCTCGACTCCTACGATTTGCCGGACGGTTTCGATCTCGATGCCGAAATCTGCATCGTCGGCGCCGGGGCGGTCGGCATCGCTGTGGCTCTCTCACTGATCGATTCCGGCCAGCGGGTCCTGCTGCTGGAAGCCGGCGGCTTCGAACCGGATCCTGAAACCCAGTCGCTCTACGCGGGGCAGGTCGACGACGGTGGTTTGCACCCGCCGCCGGACCATTACCGCGAACGCCGGTTCGGTGGCTCCACCACGATCTGGGGCGGGCGCACCATGCCTTTCGATGCGATCGATTTTGAGCCGCGTCCCTATGTGGAGCATAGCGGCTGGCCGATCGGACCGGAATCGCTGCGACCTTTCTACGCGCACGCCACCCGACTCTGCGAAGCCGGAGACCATGCCTTCACTATCGAGTCGGCCTTCGATGGCCCGCGTCGACCGATGATCGACGGTTTCGCCAGCGATCACTTTACCACCAACACACTTGAGCGCTTCAGTTGCCCGACTGATTTTGGGCGTCGATACCGCCATAAGCTGGAAGCAGCCAAGGACCTCCGGGTCCTGCTCCACGCCAATGTTGTCTCGCTGATCCGGTCGGAAAGCGGCACGGCGATCAGGTGCCTGAAAGTTCGGACGCTGCGAGGGACAGGCGGTCTTGTGTCCGCCGGGCGTATCGTTCTCGCGCTTGGCGGTCTGGAGACCGCGCGCCTGTTGTTGGCCAGCCAGGTCGGGACCCGCTATGACGTGGTAGGCCGCTACTATATGTGCCACCTTGCCGGCACCATCGGAACGCTGCGTTTTTCAGGCCCTGCGGCGAGCGTGTGGAACGGATATGATGTCGCTGACGATGGCACCTATTGCCGCCGCCGCCTTGCCCTGCGTCCCGAGACCCAACGAGAATTGGGGATCGGCAATTTTGTCGCGCGGCTGCACCACCCCCGAATTCCCGACCCGCGCCACCATAACGGAATCCTCTCCGCGCTCTATCTTGCCAAGCCGCTGATTCCCTACGAATATCGCAAACGCCTGCATGGCAATGATGCCGCGAGCTTCGGCATCTGGGTGCGTCATGTGATCAATGTGGTCACCGATCTGCCCGAAACGCTGCGCTTCATGCTCCATTTTCTGCGCTATCGCCGCTTGTCCGAACGGAAATTTCCCTCGATCGTGATTCGCTCCAAGGCCAATTATTTCAGCCTCGATTTTCACGCCGAACAGGTCCCCGACCCCGCCAGCCGTGTTTATCTCATTGACGAGACAGACCAGCTTGGCATGAAGCGCATCGGCATCGATTGGCGCTATGGCGCAAAGGATGTCGAGACCGTCAGCCGGTCCTTGGCATTGCTGGCAGAGGATATCGCCAGCTCGGGGGTTGGCCGTTTCGACTATGATCCCGCCAGCGTGGAATATGAAATGACGCGATATGGTGCCTATGGCGGTCACCATATCGGAACAGCCCGCATGGGCTGCGATCCGGCGACCAGTGTCGTCGATACTGATTGCAGGGTGCATGAAATTAGCAATCTCTATGTCGCCGGCTCGGCGGTATTCCCGACCTCGAGCCAGGCCAACCCAACCCTGACCGCTGTCGCCTTGGCGCTGCGCCTGGCCACCCATCTCAAGGAAGGGGACAGCTGATGAAGCAACGCATAGTGGTGCTGGGCGGGGATGGTTTTATCGGCCGCGCGGTGGTTTCCGCCCTTGATGATAGCGGTTGGGCCGCGCCGGTCGTGGCTGGACGCCGCGCCCGGTCCGGTTCTGAACGGGTGGAAGGGGTGGTCGTGGACGCAACCGATGCTAAGGCGCTCGGGCTTGCGCTGCGGGGTGCCGATGGCGTGGTCAATTGTCTTGCCGGCCCCCCCGCGGCCATGATTGCCGCCGCTGAAAATCTGTTCGCGTCGGTCGTCGACATCCCGGTCGTGCATCTCAGTTCGATGGCCGTCTATGGCTCGGCGACCGGCATTGTCGACGAAACGGCCCCGCTGCGCGCCGATCTCGGTCCCTATTCCGAGGCGAAACTCAGGGCGGAGACTGTGGCGGCCGCCTATCCCCGTGCCATCATCCTCCGGCCAGGGTGCGTCTATGGACCGGCAAGCGCGCAATGGACCGAACGTATCGCCCGGCTGTTGCAGGCCAGACGGATCGGTGATCTGGGCGCGGGCGGCGATGGGTGCAGCAACCTCGTTCATGTCGCCGACCTGGCGGGGGCGGTGCTTGCTGCGCTGAGGACTCCTGCGGCCCAAGGTCACCGTTACAATCTGGCGATGGCCAATGCGCCGCTGTGGAACGACTATTTTTTTCTGTTTGCCCGTGCCTTGGGTGCGGTGCCGATCGCTCGGCTGTCGCAGCGCCGCCTCGTCATCGAGGGAAAAATTCTTGCCCCTCCCTTGAAGATCGCGGAAATCATCGCCGGCAAGGCTGGTTTCAAAGCTATTGTACCCCCGCCGATTCCACCGTCGCTCCTGCGTTTGTGGCGTCAGGAGATCAGGCTGTCTGCTGCAAAGGCCGAGCGCGAGCTTTCCCTGGAATGGACCGATCTCTCTCGCGGTCTGGCCGATGCCGCTGCCTGGATCAAGGCAGCTTCCTGAGGTCACAAGATGTCTAGAGCCTGATGCGAATAGATTGAATCGCTTTGCGATTAAATCTATTCGCTGAATCAGTATCTAATTCAATGGTTTAGACGGCGATTCAGACATTAGATTGACGCGGATTCGCGTCAATCTAATGTCATCGCGCTCTAGCCTGCCACCCCATGCAGGACGAATAAAGGCACGCTCTGCGCCGGTAAGGTCGCGGTGACTGCGCCATCAAATCGGAACGGCGGCAAGGCTGCGAGACGCCCAGTGGCCAACTGGTAGGCCTCGGCGTTGCCGTGATCGGGAAAATGCGACAG
>Ga0116226_10002194_pt1 | contig 16868 bp, 12 predicted proteins | sample S1TSphfallax_FD_89692 | JGI IMG/M metagenome (GOLD analysis project Ga0116226, IMG submission 89692) | Host-associated microbial communities from peat moss isolated from Minnesota, USA - S1T2_Fa - Sphagnum fallax MG | ecosystem: Host-associated > Plants > Peat moss > Unclassified | place: USA... | reverse complement strand
GTCTTGGTTCGGCTGCGCGCCGCCGATTCACGCGGCGCCGGGGCGGATAGCGCCTACGCGCATGACCGGCTGAAAGACGCCTATATCAAGCTATCACACCCGGATATCGGGGATTTTCGATTGGGCACGGTCGCCGATGCCCGCCAGGAAAAGGGCTACTACGCCCCCCAGATCTGCAATTGCGTCGACGGGTTTCTGGGCAGCAACTCTCCGGCGATCACCTTCAATAACGGGCCGATCGGGACCAACTCGACGGCTGCGATTTTTGACGGGCGGGCCACCAAAGCCGAATGGTTCAGCCCGCTGGTCGAAGGGTTCCAGCTGGCGCTGAGCTACGCGCCGGACCAAACCCGGACGCCTGCGATCGGCAGCGATTTCCAAGCGGAGTTAACGGCGCGCGATGAGTCCGCGTCGCATGCTCAGGGTGGCATGAGAGACTTCGTCTCGACTGCGCTCAGCTACGATCATGTCGTGAATGATATACGCATCGGTGTCGATGTTGGCTTTAGCCATGCCACACGGACTGACCCGATCCCAGGCGTCAATGACAAAAACCCGACACTCTGGAATCTGGGCACGCAGCTCAGCTACGGTCCCTGGACCATTGGCGGTGCCTATGAGCGCCAATATCACGGTAATTTCTCGAATGGGGTCTATGGCGTCCTCGCACTGCGACCCGAAGCGATGTCTGGCGGGGTGATTCCAACGGACGTGGTCCACGTTCAAACCATCGATCTCGGTTTCACCTATGAGATCGGCCCAGCCACCTTGGGCCTGGCTTGGTCTCGGGGGCTCTACGAAGGCATCGCTGATCCCTATGACCCGAAAAGGGCGCCGATCAATGACGTCGTGTTCGGCGGCGGCAGCTATCTGTTAGGTCGTGGCGTAACCATGCTCGCCGGCCTGCAACTGAACAATTACGATGCGGCCGGACATTATGTCGCGCTCCCTGCGGGGTATGTTCCTTCGACGCTCGGCAGCGGCGGCTCCAACAATCCCTACGCCCGCTCCTATACCGGACTCATGATGATTCTGGGGTCCGCGGTCCGCTTCTGATCGGGATGAACAATAAAGTTTTGTTTAATTGAAAGCGCGATGGACGGTGCGCATTCTTTCTCCATCGAAATCAGGGAACGCATCGATCTGGACTGAGAATAATCCAGGCTCTTGTACAGGGCGAAGCAATGAATTCTATCGCATGCTTGTTCCGAGGAGGCATCACATGAAAAATCGCGTCATTAAACTGTCTATGCTTGCCTTGAGTTTGATATTTGCTGGTGGCAGCCTCGTTGCCTGCTCGGCCGATATCAAGCCGGCCAAGGAAGGCACAATTTTCAGCAGCCCTGACCGGGTGGATAGCCGCTGAAGCGGCTTGCCGGATCGTTGAGTAGCGCTCTATGTCACACGCCTATGTGGACGAGTATATTGTGACCACCGAGCCGTCTTTCGAGATCGCCCCGCCGCCGGTAACGCGCCGCGTTCAGATTCTTCTGGTCGAAGATGATGATCAAACGGCGTGCGAGATTGAGAGCGATTTGATCCAGCGCGGCTATGACCTGTCGGTCGCCCGCAACGGCCGCGATGGGCTCGAAGCGGCGCGTGCCGGCAAGTTCGATGTCATGATCATTGACCGGATGCTGCCGGAACTTGAGGGGCTATCGGTGATCGCGGCGCTGCGCGACGAGCAGATTAAGGTGCCGGTCCTGGTCTTGAGTGCTCTGGGCGCGGTTGATGATCGGGTGGTCGGCCTCAAGGCCGGCGGCGATGATTATCTCACCAAGCCCTTCGCGCTGGTCGAACTGGCGGCACGTATTGAAGCGCTGCTGCGACGTCCGACCGATGCACGTGAGACGAAACTGCGCGTCGGGTCGCTGCTGCTCGATCTCATTGATCGAACGGCCTTTCGCGGTGATCTCGAAATCGAGCTGTTGCCGCGCGAGTTCAAGATCCTGGAATATATGATGCGCCGCGTCGGGAAGATCGTCACCCGCGACATGCTGCTCGAAGATGTCTGGAACTACCGGTTTCTGCCGCAGACCAATTTGGTCGACGTCCATATCGGCAAGTTGCGCAAGAAAATCGACCTGCCGGGACAAATCCCGCTTATCAAGGGGGTGCGTGGTGCCGGCTTTATGATTACTCCGGATATTCCGGAAATATAATAAGCGTCTAGGGATGAAACAGCTCTCTTTGCATCTTCATAAGATGCAAAGTGCCGCGGCGATCCATTATTTCCCCCGCCTATGTAATGGATCGTCGCGATGCCATTTTAATGACTAGAAAATCACTTACCATACCAGTCCAACGACAAGTACAGTCAGGATTGTAAATGCAGCTTGTTGGTTTTGTTCTGAGGCGCCCCTATACGGTGGTGTCTATTTTAATCCTGATCTGTATCCTGGGATTGGGCGCGGTGCTGCGCATGCCGGTCGATATCTTCCCGGATATCAACATACCGGTCGTCAGCGTCGTCTGGACCTATAATGGCATGAGCGCGCAGGATATTCAGAACCGTATCCTCTCGCTGCATGAGCGCCAGCTCGCCTCGCTGGTCGACGATATCGATCGGATCGAAGCGACCAGCTATCAGGGCGTCGGCGTCGAGAAGATCTTTCTGCATGAAGGCGCCGATGTCAGCCGCGCCGTCTCGCAGGTCGCGAGCAGTGCCCTGGTTGTGCTGAAATACATGCCGCCCAACATCACGCCGCCGCTCGTCCTGCGCTATGGCGCGACCGACGTGCCGATCATCCAGCTCGCCTTGTCGAGCCCGGCGCTACCGGATACCAAGCTCAACGATCTCGGCCAGAATATCATCCGACCGGATCTCGCCGTCGTGCATGGCGCCGAGGTGCCGCAGCCCTATGGCGGCAAGCCGCGGGTGATCATGGCGGATCTCGACTCCCGTGCGCTCGCCGCTCGCGGCCTGTCGCCCAGTGATGTGAGCGCTGCGCTGCAGCATCAGAACGTGATTCTGCCGGCGGGCGACGTCAAGATCGGCGACACTGACTATGCGCTCGCGATGAATAACAGCCCGGATCTCATCGCCAAAATCGATCGGTTCCCGATCAAGCAGGTCAACGGCAAGACCGTGTTCATGCGCGACGTCGCGCATGTCCATGACGGGTATCAGGTCCAGACCAACACGGTCTCGGTCGACGGCACGCCGGGTGCCCTCATCACCATCCGCAAGACCGGCAGCGTCTCGACGCTGGCGGTGATTGAAGGGGTCAGGGCCGCGCTGCCGGGGATCGCGAAGCTGATCCCATCGAGCGTCAAGGTTCGGGCGCTGTTCGATCAGTCGGTCTTCGTCAATGCCGCGCTCGACAGCGTCAAGACCGGCGGGCTGATGGCGGCAGGTCTGACGGCGCTGATGATTTTGTTGTTCCTGGGCAATTGGCGCCTCACCCTCATCATTCTGGCTGCGATCCCGCTCTCGATCCTGACCGCGATGCTGGCGATGGATATTGGCGGCCAGACGCTGAACACCATGACGCTCGGCGGCTTCGCGCTCGCGGTCGGGATCCTGGTCGATAACGGGACGGTGGTGATCGAAAACATCGAACGCCACCTTTCCCTCGGTGAGGGGCTTGAACAGGCGATCATCAATGGCGCGGGCGAGGTCGGCATCCCGACGTCGCTTGCGACCTTATGCATTTGTATCGTGTTCGTGCCGGTGTTCCTGCTGCAAGGCACCGCGCATTATCTGTTTTCGCCACTCTCGCTATCGGTCTGTTTGTCGCTGATCGCCAGTCTCGCGCTGTCCTTCACGATGGTCCCGGTTCTGTTCAAGTTCCTGATGCGGCGGCACCACGGTGCGGCGAAGCCGACGAGATCATCGAACCCATTCATGGCCATCCATCTGCGCTTCGAACATGGTTTCGAGCGGTTTCGCGCGCGCTATGCGGATTCGGTCGCCTGGGCGTTGGATCGGCCCTATCGCACCGCGTCGTTCTTCGGCGTGCTGATGATTGTGTCGCTTTTCCTCTTCCCGATGCTGGGCGAGGATTTCTTCCCGGCGGTCGATGCCGGCCAGATGCGGCTGCATGTCCGGGCACCGCCAGGCACCCGCATTGAAACGACCCGTAAGGATTTCGCTGAGGTCGAGGCCGAGATCCGGCGCGAGATCGGCGGCGACCAGATCGACACGATGCTCGACAATATCGGTCTGCCCTATAGCGGTCTTAATATCGCGCTCAGCGATTCAGCGACCGTCGGGCCGATGGATGGCGAGATCCTGATCGCGCTGAAGCCAAACCACACGCCGACCGCCGCGTTGACCGCGTCCCTGCGCCACACCCTGCCCCGGCGCTTCGCCACGCTGCAATTCTTCTTTCAGCCAGCGAATATCGTTGATCAGGTCCTGAATTTCGGGCAGCCGGCGCCGATCGATATCCGCGTGTCTGGTCCTGACTCGACAGCGAATTTCGCGCTTGCCACCAAGATCTCACGCGATCTGCACACGATCCCCGGAATCGTCGATGCGCATGTGTTTCAGGTACCCAACGCGCCGACGATGAATCTCGATATCGACCGGACCCTCGCCGGTGAACTGGGTGCCACCCAGGCCAACACCGCAGATGATGTCCTGGTCGCGACCAATGGCAGCGCCCAGACCACGCCCAATTTCTGGGTCGACCCTCGCAACGGCGTCAGCTATCCGCTGGTCGTTCAGCTCCCGACCTATCGCATCCAGGATGTCGGCGATCTTAAGCGTATGCCGATCACGGGCAGTGACGGACGGTCGCCGCTCCTGATGAATCTGGGCAACATCACCCGGGGCACAACACCGATCGTGACGTCGCAGCTCAATATCCGGCCGGTCTTCGATGTCGATGCCGACGTTGAGGGCCGGGATCTCGCCTCGGCTGCGGCCGCGATCGACCGGCTGATCGCGGTGGACCGGACCGATGCGACCTCCGCGATTGAAGTGACGCTGAGCGGTCAGGTCGAAACCATGCGGGACAGTTTTGCCGGCCTGTTCTCCGGCATGGCCCTCGCCGTGGTGCTCGTCTATCTCTTCCTCGTCATCTATTTCCAGAACTGGCTCGATCCGCTCATCGTGCTGCTCGCCGTGCCGTTCGCGCTCGGTGGCGTGATGTGGATGCTGTTCCTCTCCCAGACGCATCTTAGTGTCCCAGCGCTGATGGGCACGCTGATGTGTATTGGTCTCACCACGGCCAACAGCATTCTGGTCGTCACCTTCGCCAATCAGCGGCTGGCAAGCGGTGATCTGCCGCTTGAAGCTGCCTTGTCCGCCGGTGTTACACGGCTGCGCCCGGTGCTGATGACAGCGGGTGCCATGATCCTCGGCATGATCCCAATGGCGCTCGGCGTCGGCGAGGGCGGTGAGCAGAACGCACCGCTGGCGCGTGCCGTGATCGGCGGGCTGCTGTTTGCGACCGCGGCGACGCTGATCTTCGTGCCGACCATGTTCCGCCTCTTGCGCCGGCTGCCATCGGCCGATCTTTCTCACAGCCCGAGCATCGCGTTATGACCCACGATACCGATAAGACACGGTCGATCGGCCGCCGGACCCAAATCGCGGCGGTGATAGTCGCCCTCCTCCTGCTGACCGGCTTCGTCCTCGTCATGGTCGCGCGAACCCGTGCCACCGCAGCCTTAGCCGCGCGCACCGAGACCGATAACCGTGCGGCACCGCCGGTCGATGTCGTGACCGTCGCAGCGGCAGCGGGACGCACCACGCTATCCCTGCCCGGCGAGACCGCAGCCTGGTACGCCAGCACGATCTATGCCCGGGTCAATGGCTATGTGGCGCACTGGTCGGTCGATATCGGCGACCATGTCGCGGCAGGACAGGTGCTGGCGACGATCGAAACACCCGAACTCGATGCAGAATTGGAGGCGGTCCGCGCCAAGCTGCAAGCCGCCGATGCCGATGTTCAGGTCCGTGAAGCCGCCGCGCGCTATGCCGAAACCACTTATCAGCGCTGGAAAAACTCGCCCAAGGGGGTGGTGTCGCAACAGGAAACCGAAGACAAGCAATCCGGCGCCGAAGCCGCGGCCGCTCAATTGCTGTCCGCCCGCGCCAAGGTCAATCTGGCGCAGGGCGAGGTCGATCGGCTGATCGCGTTCCAGAAATTCAAGGACGTCGTGGCGCCGTTCGCCGGTGTCATCACCGAGCGCAAGATCGATATCGGCAATCTCGTCACGGCGGGCAGCTCAAGCTCGACCACGCCGCTCTACAAAATGATCCAGGACGATCCGATCCGGATCTTCACTGAGGTCCCGCAGAGCGTCGCCAGTGCGGTCAGGCCGGGCACGCCGGTCGATATCGCGCTGCGCGGCGACCGTGCGCAATCCTATGCCGGTAAGGTAACCCGCACCGCGGATGCGGTCGACCCGGAAAGCCGGACGCTGCGCGTCGAAATCGATCTCGATAATCCGGGTGAGCGGCTAGTGCCGGGGCTTTATGTCGATACAAAAATCCAGATCGATGGTCATGGCACCGCCGAGGTTCCGGCCGCCGCCCTCATGATGCTGGCCAAGGGGCCAGAGGTGGCCGTACTGCAGGGGGATCACGTCACGTTCCACGCGGTGACGATTGCGCAGGACGATGGCAATCAGGTCGAACTCGCATCCGGGGTGAAACCCGGCGATCAGGCGGTGCTCAATATCAGCAGCGTGATCAACGATGGCGACACGGTCACGGTCGACGAACGCGACGGTGCGCCGATACCGGCTCAAACGGCGCAACGCTGATGCGTCCGGCTATACCGATCGGCTTTGCCGCTCTCAGTATCATCCTGGTGGACGGGTGTACGGTCGGACCGGATTACCACGCTCCCAAACCGGATCTGCCGGTCCAATATGTGATGACATCGGAACCGGGCGCCGCGACTGATCTCGCGCAGCCGAAATGGTGGCAGTGCTTCAAGGATCCGCTGCTGTCAGCACAGGTCGACCAGGCGCTGGCTGGCAATCTCGATCTCGATATCGCGCTCAACCGGCTGCAGGCGGCCGAAACCGAACTGGCCGTTGTCCAAGGCGCCTCGCTCCCCGCCATCGGGGCGAGCGGTGCGGCGGGCACTGGGACCGGCTCCGATCTCACCCGCGGCAAACTCGCCCCGGCCCTTGCCGGTGCCGACAATACCGACGGCAGTAAGGTCACGCGCGCCGGCGGCATTGATGCCGGCTGGGACATTGATCTGGTCGGCAAACTGCGGCGTGAGGTCGAAGCCGCCCGCGACGATACAGCGGCGGCCGAGGCGGCGCAGCAGGATCTTCAGGTCACGATCGCCGCCACCGTGGTCCGGGATTATCTCGATCTCCGGGGCCTACAGATGCGGCGTGCCGCGCTGGAGCAAAGTATCGCGGCGGCGCAGCAGACGGTGGAGTTCGTCGGCGAACGCTATCGACGCGGCCTAACCAACGAACTCGATCTGACGCTCGCGACCCGAGAACTTGCGACGCTGAACGCAGAGGCATCGCCGCTCTCCGCCCAGATCGAGGCCACGCGCTATGCACTGTCAGTGCTGACTGGCCGCTACCCCGAAGCAGCCGATCCAAAGCTGATCGCACCTGCGGTGATTCCACCGCTGCCGGATCGGATCGACACGGGGCTGCCGGTCGATCTGCTGCGGCGCCGACCGGATATCCGCGAGGCGGAACGGGAATTGGCCGGCGCCACCGCCCGGGTCGGTATCGCCACCGCCGATCTCTTTCCACATCTCGACGTCTCGGCCGCGGTCGGCTGGCAGGGCCTGGCAAGCGCCAGCACTGCCAATCCGATGATCTGGGGCTTAGGCCCGGCGGCCTCTTGGTCGCTGTTGGATTTCGGGACGCTCGACGGGTTGGTCGATATCGCCGATCTTCGCAGCAAGCGGGCGCTGCTCGCCTATCGGCAAACGATCCTGACCGCCGTGCAGCAGGTCGACAGCGCCGCTGCCAGCTACAAAGCCGAGCAGGCCACGCTCGGCCATTTGGATGATGCGTTAGCGGCTAGTCAGCGCTCGGTCACGCTCGCATCCGAACGCTATGACCGCGGGCTCACCGATTTTCTGAATGTGCTGGATACGCAGCGCGCCGAGTATGCGCTGGAAAGCCAATACGCCGAGAGCCGCCAGGAAGCCGCCGATGCGCTGGTCGCCCTTGCTAAGGCACTGGGCGGCGGCTGGCAGCCTGATCTGATGCCGCCGCCTATCCGTCAACCGCAACCCGTGGTGATCGCCGCGTTTCGCCGACTGTTCAACGATGCGCATGACCGACAGGAGAGCCCACAATGACCGATCCCGCATCGCCCCGACTCGTCCGGTTGCGTATCTATCTCGGAGAAGATAAGCGCGACGGCGATCAGGCGCTCTATCAGCGCATCATCCGCCAAGCCCGGCATATGCATATCGCCGGAGCCACCGTACTCCGCGGCACACAAGGGTTTGGGCGATCAACCCGGCTGCACAGCGCCGATATTCTGTTTTCCGACGATCTCCCGGTGGTTATCGAACTCATCGACCACGCGGAGACGATCGAGCGGCTCGTCGCATTGCTCGATGATTACGATGCGATTGGGCTCATCACCGAGGAGCCGGTGACGCCGCGAGGCCGACGCGCCAGAGAGCTTGCTGCACCAACGGCACAGACAGCGGCGGGATAGGATACGCTCAACCTCATCGAACGTGATCCGAATCAACGGGCTTGGCGAGGTGGTAAGGGCGGAAGATACTCACATGCACGATCCCGCCAGCCTCGAGCATTCCGCAGGATGATAACCCAACGGCGCATAAGCTATCGTTTGAGCTAGACGGTCAGCCAAGCCGCTTCGTTCCGTCCAATCGACCACCTCATATTCCCCGAATTGGCGGGGACGCAGTCGATCAGATTTTGCGGCCTTTGCGCGAAAGGGTTCTCGTGGCAACAGTAGCTTGGGCACTGAGCGAAAAAGGGTTAGACATTTCTTCCACGACGGCGCTTGGAAATCGACTGTCCGTTACCCTCGCCAGGCGTAGTTTAAAGTCAGGGGAGCCGAAAAGCCTCCCCTTGCTTATTACAGCTTTCCCAGCATTAGCATTTGTGAAAATTGACGTCGAGCATTTCGGGTCGAAACCAAAATAGCACCAGCGTTCATCGGCTGACTCTTACGTCAAAAAGACCCCGGGAAGAAAGTGTTCTCAAAGGAGCAAATATGGAGTGCTTTCGGATCGATGAGAGCGGATACACGGGGTTTGACCTTCTGAACGCAGAGCAGCGCTTTCAAGGTGCAGCAGCGATCGCCATCAGCGAACAGGACGCCGCTCGGCTCATCCGTGAGCATTTTCCCAGGTTGCAGACGCCCAAGCTAAAGTACCGGGGACACGATCCGTTATAAACAAGGTAGAGATCAATTGAATATTGAGCCGGCAAGAAATTTCGGGTTTCCACTTGTTATTTTATTGTATTTTCCAAAGCCCCCCCTACTCCCACTCGATGGTCAATGGGTTTGAGTTCGCATTGTAGTCGTTGAACTTTCCGCCCACGCTCCAAACCCATACCAACTTCGGTACCATCAGGGTAAGGGCGCTGGATTCGTGGATTCTATATTTCGATCTTTCCCGCCACAAAAGTGCGCACATCATAAACGAGCGTCGCGAGAATGCGGACCAAAGAGAACCCATCCGGCGACGGGGCCGCAGCTTGGCCATCAGGTATCAACCCACTTTTCACAAACCACGTTGGCCTGCTCCATAACCAGGTCGATGGCCATCTGTTGCAAGTCTGGCGGATAGCCGTATCGGCGCAACAGGCGTCGAACCTCCACACGCAGTTTCGCCCGGATGTTCTCCTTAACCGCCCAATCGACGGTCACCAGAGGCTTCATCCGCCGCACAAGTTCTTGGGCTAGTTCGCGCAGACCCTTGCTGCCCAGCACGTCGATGGCCGACTGGTTTTCAGCAAGCGCATCGTAGAACGCGATTTCATCGGCATCGAGGCCAAGGTCGTCTCCACGCTTGAGTGATGCCCGCATCTCCTTGGCGAGATCGATTAGCTCCTGGATGACTTGAACGCTATCGATTGCCCTGTTGTGGTATCGGGCAATGGCTTCCTCCAGTCGCTCGGAGAAGCGTCGCGCCTCCACCACGTTCTGCTTCTCGCGAGAGAGAATCTCGCCATTGACGAGACGGCGCAGCGCCTCAATCGCTAGGTTCTTCTGCTCCATTGAGCGGACTTCATCGAGGAATTCGTCTGAAAGGACCGCGATGTTCGGCTGTTCAAACCCGGCTTCCCGAAAGACGTCCAAAAGCCCGTCCGCGACCACGGCACGGGACAGCAGTTGGGAAAGCTCTAGCTCAATTTCATGGCGATCACGGGCGCGGCCACCTGTGTACTTCACGAGGTTGGCCCTCACGGCGAGCATGAAGGCCACCTCCTCGCGCAACCGAGCGGCTTCTGGAGTGCCCGCCGCAAGTGCAAAGGCACTGGCCAAAGCCGTCGCGAGATCGAGATAGCGTTTCCGCCCGCTCTCTTCCGAAAGGATATACTCGACGGTCTGCTTCAGTATGGTCAGTCGCCGACCCGCATCACCTTCAAAGAAGGCTCGCCAGTTGACGCCGCTCAGGAAATCGATGACAGCTTCATGGCGAGCAACAAGTTGCTGGATCGCCAGTTCCTGATCTCGCGCCGTCTGTTCTCGGTCGGTCTGGCTATAGGCCGCGAGTGCCTGTTGCAGTTCGGCGCCGAGGCCCATGTAGTCGACAATCAGCCCACCGGGTTTCTCACCGAACACGCGATTAACTCGCGCAATGGCCTGCATGAGCCCATGACCGCGCATCGGCTTGTCCACGTAGAGCGTATGCAGACACGGCGCGTCGAAACCCGTGAGCCACATATCGCGGACGATGACGAGATTGAACGGATCGACGGGGTTTTTGAAGCGGTTGGCGAGCTTCTTATTCTCGCTCTTTTTGCGGATATGGGGCTTGAATTCGGCCGGGTCGGACGCGTTGCCGGTCATGACGACATTCATCCGGCCACCTTCCGCCCATTCCGGCCGTAGCTTTGCAATCTCGTCGTACAGCGCAACCGCAATGCGGCGGCTCATGGCGACAACCATACCCTTGCCGCCGCCCATCGCATCCTGACGGCTTTCGAAGTGAGAGACGATATCGCCCGCGACAATCTTGATCCGCTCGGGCGCTCCGGCGACAGCTTCCAGTCGCGACCACTTCGACTTGTGCCGCTCGCGCTCGGTTTCCTCTTCCCCTTCAAGCAGCTCGTCGGAGCCCTCGTCCAGAACCGCCCGCGCATCCGCATCGAGATGCAGCCGCGCAAGCCGGGCCGTGTAGTAGATAGGCACCGTCGCGCCGTCCTCGACTGACTGCGCAATGTCGTAGGTATCGATGACGTCGCCGAACACCTGATAGGTATCGCGTCCGACCAGTTCGATGGGCGTGCCGGTGAAGCCGATGAACGTTGCCTTCGGCAGCATGTCCCGAAGATGGACTGCCAAGCCGTACCGCGTCTGGCCGGTCTTTTTGTCGATCCGCGCGCCCAGTCCGTATTGCGTTCGGTGGGCTTCGTCCGCGATGATGATGATATTCTCGCGGTCGCTGATGACGTCGTTACGTGCGTCACCTTCCGGAGCGAACTTCTGCATCGTCGTGAAGAGGATGCCACCAGAGGCCCGGTTGAGTTTCTGCCGCAGGTCTTCACGATCCTCCGCATTTTCCGGCGTCACGCGAAAGAGATCGGGATGATCCGCAAAGGTGCCGAAAAGCTGATCGTCGAGGTCGTTGCGGTCGGTCACGACAACGACCGTCGGATTCTTTAGCCGTTCGCTGCGCTCCAGCTTCGATGCGTAGAATGCCATGGTCAGGCTCTTACCGGAGCCTTGCGTATGCCAGATGACGCCAGCCTTGTGGGAATTGGTCACCGTTGCGCTCTCGGTCGCCCGGACAGCTTTGTTGACGGCATGAAACTGATGGTAGCCGGCAAGCTTCTTTGCCCGTGCCGCGCCATCCCGTACCTCATAAGCGCCGAAGTTGATTACGAGATCGAGAAAACGGTCAGGGTGAAACACACCCTTAATGATGGTTTCGAGTTCCGCTTCGCCTTTGTCGGCAATGTCGCGGCCGTCCACCGTGCGCCACGGAGCAAATCGGTCGAAGCCCGCCGTCAGCGAGCCAATCTGCGCCTCCATTCCATCGGAGATGACGGTTGCGCCGTTAAAACGGAAGAAAGTCGGGATCGAGGTCTTGTAGGTCTGTATCTGATTGAAGGCTCTGAGCAGCGTCGCGTCGGAATTGACCGCGTCCTTGAGTTCGACAATCGCGAGCGGCAATCCATTTACGAAGCATACGATGTCGAGCCGGCGATGCTCCTTACCCTCGACCACGGTAAACTGATTGGCCGCCAGGAAATCGTTGCTCTCCGGCTTTTCTAAATCGAAGAGGCGGACCTTCCGGGTTATTACGCCGTGTTCCGGATGGTTGGTTTCAACATCGACGCCGTCTCTCATCAATCGCATCATGCGCCGGTTTTGATCAAGCAGGTCTTGGCTTTCGACGTCCTGAATTTTGCGCAGCGCCGCCGTTATACCGTCCGAACCGATATCGGGGTTAAGTTTGAAAAGCACATCCTCAAGGCGCGAGAGGAGAACCACGTCCGAATACGAGCCGCGTGGAGCACCCGGGCCATCAGGAGCGAGGTAGGTTCCATCGAGCGTACGCCAGCCGACCGTTTCGAGCCACGCGAGCGCGGCGCTCTCGACCGCCGCTTCATGGAAACCCAGCGAATAGACAGTTTGGCTTTGCGAATATTCGGTCACGGCGCGTCGCCCTCGGCTGGTCGATCAGCCTTCGACGTTTTCCAGCCCGTCAATTCGCTTTTGTAGGCTTCTGGATCGAGATAGAAGAGTACTTCGCTGGCGTTATAGCTATAGGCGGCGATCTCTACGGGCCAATCTTCATCCATTGCCGCATTGAATTCCCGTTCGTCTTCATATCCGGGCGCAGCTTGTCCATCTTTCCCCAGCTCTTCACGGTGGCATTCGAAAAGAAACGCAGAAAGAGCATCCACAGCCGACGCCAATAGTGCGGCGTGCCGCTTTGTTGCGGACGACCATGCGGCAACACTCCCATGCCTCAACCCGGGAACGTTAGAAAGTTTTGATAGTGCTCGAACTGCGCCGTTGAGGCTACCAGCAAGTGCGGTTAGATGCTCCTCAATGGCAGCCTGTTCTGGGTGACCATCAAATCCCAATACAATTCGGTCGATAAGCCGCTTTGCGCGTTGCGGCAGATCGTCGGCACGGCCGTTACCCTTCTGTATAGCCTCGCCTCGTTCAGTTTGGATCGTGTCGCAGCAACTTTCGAGCAGACCACGCGCGAGCCCAAGACAAATATGCGGGTTGGCATCGACGTTTGCCTCAATCGCTTCGAGGTCGCGACGAAACCCGTCTCCCGCATCGGGGAACCGCTCGATGACCGTCCGCATCTGCTGCATCACGAACGGCATAGCTTGTCACACCCTGCTTCGCCGATCAGGTTCTCGGCGTCGTCAATGCAAATGTTGCCCGACATCAGCTTGGGCAGGACAAGATCGCGAAGTGATGCTAGAGTTTGAGATTGTTCCTTTGCTACGACAAATCGATCGAAGACCGGTGTAACAATAGCGTCAAACGCTTCGAGAATCGCTGGGCTCGGTTCTGGCAATAGGATCTTCTTCATGTCACCCTTCGTGACATGCCCCAATCCAGTTGTCTGCTTGTTGCCAGCAATTCGCGTAAATTCAGGTTTGAGATATCGGAGCGCCGAGTAGAGATAGGCTTTGTCGCGACGTCCGTTCTCGCGGACGGCAAATATGTGCTGGTTCAGCCACGCTTCGCCGCCGACCCACACAAACGCATCAATTGATGTTTCTGGATTACCCGACCAAGAAAAAAGAAGCTCTCTATCCTTGATGCGATATCGCTCCCCGAGGTCGGTGTTAGTTCGCTTCGTTTGACCTGTGATGCCCGCTTTCAGCTCCGCTATCTTAACGACTGGGAGGGCATCCGAGACATCGCTGAAGTGCATATTCTTGTATGCTGCACCGTTGTCCCAAATAGCCAGATCAATTATGGGTGCATATTCCCAACTCTCCGGGAGGCCATTCTCCCCGAAGCGGCTAGGGAAGAGGGCAGCAAGGTCGAGGGAGAGCCCGGTATCATTGGCTCCGGCCTTGGCGTGGACCGGATCGAAATCGACGAACCAGCTTTTGAAGATCGCCCCCGCCATCGCCTCTAGCGTTTCGTTCATTTGCTGGTTCAGCTCAATCTTGTCATCGAGCGACCCAAGAACCGCCGCGATGGCCCGCTGCTCACCAATATCGGGAACTTCAAGCTCACGGGGATATACCGCCGACCTCGTTGTCGATGGAATGGGTGACCCATCATCGATCTCACCAAGCTTGTGATAGATCATGGCGTAGTACAGCCAGCGCATGTCAAGCTCAGTTCTAGGCACGACATAATATGCAGTATCGATCACGAAGAACGGCTTGCGGGAGAAATGCACCCCCCTGTAAGCGCCTTTGCGTCCGAGTATGACCCCAGGACCCGGCGCGAGTGGCTCATCTGTCCACCCGACTGGCCCGTTAGTCCCGTAAACCGGAACCTCTCCTGAGGTGTCCCCGTAACCCCGTAACCCCTTGCCATATTCGAGCGAGATTTCCTTGCCCCATGTCGAAGCACGCCATTCAGTCATTGGCCGAAACCGCCGACAGGCAACTCGCGATGATGGCATCGAGTTGCGAAGCCGCCTTTTGCTGCTCCGCAAGCCTCGCCCTAAGCTCCGCAAATCGCTCTTCGAATGGTACGCCTTCGTCCTCGACCTTTACCGCACCGACATAGCGCCCCGGCGTAAGAACAAAGCCATGGGACTCGATTTCCTCGTTCTTCACTGAACGGCAAAATCCGGGCGCATCTACATAGTCAGTCCGGCCCTCGCGCCAAGCGTGATAGGCCTCGACAATCTTCCCAATATTGCTTTCCTCATCCTTCTCGACATCGTTGGGGCTGGACAGCGCCCGCAAGGTGCGCGTCTCCATATGGCCAAGCAATCGCGCATCGATGAACAGCGTCTCGCCGCGCCGGTCGCGAAGCCGCTTATCGCGTAGCAGGCCATTCGACTTGTCGCGCGCAAGGAACCACATACAGACGGGAATCTGCGTCGTGTAGAAAAGTTGGCTTGGCAGCGACACGATACAATCAACAATGTCATGGCGGATCATCTCGGCACGGATTTCGCCCTCACCCGACTGGTTCGACGACAGCGACCCATTGGCAAGTATGAAACCGGCCAATCCATGGGGAGCGAGATGGTGCACCATGTGTTGCACCCACGCGAAGTTCGCATTGGAGACTGGGGGCACCCCGAATTTCCAGCGGACGTCTGAGCGCCGCCGTTCACCTCCCCAGTCCGAGATATTGAATGGCGGGTTGGCAAGGATGAAATCGGCCTTGAGGTCTTTGTGCAGATCGTCGTGGAACGAGTCCGCTGCGCGCGGACCGAGGTTGGCCGTTATTCCACGGATGGCGAGGTTCATTTTCGCGAGACGCCATGTCTGCGGATTGGATTCCTGCCCATAGACCGACAGGTCGTCACGCCCCCCTCCGTGGGCCTCGACGAATTTTTCCGATTGCACGAACATGCCGCCGGACCCGCAACAAGGGTCATAAACGCGCCCCTTGTAGGGCTCGATCATACGGACAAGTAGCTCGACGACGCGTGCCGGAGTGTAGAACTGCCCACCTCTCTTGCCTTCGGCCGCCGCGAACTGGCCAATAAAATATTCATAGGTCCGGCCGAGCAGGTCGTTGCCTTGATGGTGCGCTTCCTTGGCGACCAACTCGATCTTGCCGACGAGATTGATGACTTCGCCCAGAAGCCGCTTGTCTAAATCGGCTCGGGCATAGTTTTTCGGCAGTACACCTTCCAAAGCCGGGTTCTCGGCTTCGATGGAGCGCATGGCGTCATCGACAATCTGACCGATCTCCGCTGTCGTCGCGCGATCCTGGATATCTTGCCAACGAGCACCCTTCGGCACCCAGAATACATTTTCCGCTACATACTCATCGCGCTCTTCCGGGTCCGTGAAGTCAGTTTTCTGTCTCGCCTTCAGGTCTTGGTATTTTGCGTTGAACTTGTCCGAGATAAATTTCAGAAAAATGAGGCCGAGGACGACGTGCTTATATTCCGCAGCATCCATATTGGAGCGCAGCTTATCCGCCATCGCCCATAGGCGGGCTTCGAAGCCAAGGGCCGTTGATTTATCGGGACCATCCGGCTTCCCGTTATTTTTCACTTTGCCCCTGGCCATACTTCACCCCCCAAATCACTGTTCCCTGAGCGATGCTCGGACACGATAAATTTCGTCAAGCGCCGGCTTCATTCGTCATGATTCCCACCGCCGCCCTGTTGCTCTTCCATCTTGCGCTTTATCCAATTTGCGATTTCTTGCCGACCGAACCGCCACGATCCACCGACCTTGAAGCCAGGAATCTTGCCTGCCGAGGCGAGCTTGTAGGCGGTCTTCTCATTGATCTTGAGAAGTTCCGCCACCTCCCGGATCGTCAGGATTTCGTCGGCCATGCGCCCGCCGTGACTCGTGTTGGGGAAGTGTATAGAAGATCGGAGAAAATCAGGGAAGATAGCGGTAGCTCCCCATCTTGGGGCGAGCAGCGGCGGTTGGGCCGGGGCTGCCGCAGCATCATATTGAAAATTCCGCTCTGAAAGCGGAGTTTTAAGGATGATCCGATGTTGGCGATCCCCTTATTAATCTTGAGGGATAGTTTGTCGATTGAGTGAAACGATAAGCACGACTTAGCGAATGTCGAAAAATATGAACTCGACATCGGTTTGAAAATCTGCCAAAATGCTAAGCATGGATATGCGTTC
>Ga0116226_10002193_pt1 | contig 16885 bp, 18 predicted proteins | sample S1TSphfallax_FD_89692 | JGI IMG/M metagenome (GOLD analysis project Ga0116226, IMG submission 89692) | Host-associated microbial communities from peat moss isolated from Minnesota, USA - S1T2_Fa - Sphagnum fallax MG | ecosystem: Host-associated > Plants > Peat moss > Unclassified | place: USA... | reverse complement strand
GTCTCCGGTCACCGTCACGGCCGTGATCGTCACATTGCCGATGCGCTCGTCCTTGACGTCGCGGCGCAGCAATTCGGTCAGTTCACGCTGGATCTGTTCGCCCATGCGCCGCGCCCGCGGATTTTGTTTTGCCACGTTAGGCGCTACAGAGTCCGCGCAACTTCCACCCGCGAATAGCACTCGATCTGATCGCCCTCGGTGACGTCGTTGTAGTTCTTGACGCCGATGCCGCACTCGGTGCCGGCACGGACTTCATTGACGTCGTCCTTGAAGCGTTTGAGCGACTCGAGCGCCCCTTCGAAGATCACCACGTTGTTGCGCAGCACGCGTATCGGGAAATTGCGACGCACGTAGCCGTCGATCACCATGCAACCGGCCACGGTGCCGAACTTGCTCGAGCGGAACACGCTGCGCACGGCGGCGAGGCCCACGATCTGCTCCTTGACCTCGGGCGACAACATGCCCGTGAGCACCGCCCGAATATCGTCGATGGCCTCGTAAATGATGCTGTAGTAGCGAACGTCGACGCCGTGGTCCTTGATCGCCGAGCGCGCAGCCGCATCGCCGCGCACGTTGAACGCGATGATTCGTGCTTTCGAGGCCGCCGCCAGGGTGATGTCCGATTCGGTAAGACCACCGACGCCAGACGCCACGATATTGACGGCGACTTCGCTCGTGGACAAGGCATTCAGCGCATCGCGCAGCGCCTCGACGCTACCCTGCACGTCGGCCTTGACCAGCAACTGCACGAGATCCGCCTTGTTCTCACCCATGGTTGAGAACACGTCCTGCATATTGGCGCTCTTCTGAGCCAGCTTCACGTCGCGTGATTTCGATTGACGATGCATGGCGACTTCGCGGGCTTTGCGTTCGCTCTCCACAACCAGCAACTCATCGCCCGCATTCGGCGCACCGGACAGTCCGAGCACGACGACCGGAATCGAGGGACCCGCGGCGTCGACGGGTTTGCCGGCCTCGTCGAACAAGGCCCGCACTCGACCGAATTCCTGGCCGATCAGCAGCGGATCGCCCAGCTTCAATGTGCCACGCAGCACCAGAACGGTGGCGACGGCGCCACGGCCCTTCTCGAGACTGGATTCGATGACGTAGCCGGCCGCCAGACCGGTCGTGGGCGCCGACAATTCAAGAACCTCCGCCTGCAGCAGAATGCTGTCGAGCAGTTGGTCGACGCCCTGGCCCGTGCGCGCCGAGACCTCGACGAATATGTTCTCGCCGCCCCATTCCTCGGGGATGACCCCATACTTGGTGAGTTCCTGTTTGACCTTTTCCGCATCCGCTTCCGGTTTGTCCATCTTATTGAGTGCGACGACGATCGGCGTCTTGGCGGCTTGCGCATGTTGGATGGCTTCGACCGTCTGCGGCATGACGCCGTCGTCGGCGCCGACGACGAGGATGACGATGTCGGTGACCTGTGCGCCGCGGGCGCGCATGGAACTAAATGCGGCGTGACCGGGCGTGTCGAGGAAGGTGACCATGCCCTTGGCGGTTTCGACGTGATAGGCGCCGATATGCTGGGTGATCCCGCCGGCCTCGCCCGCCGCCACCTTCGCGCGACGAATGTAGTCGAGCAGAGACGTCTTGCCGTGATCGACGTGGCCCATCACCGTAACGACGGGCGGCCGCGGCAGCACTTCGAGGGACGAGTCGGTCTCGCCCTGTAAATCGTCTTCGATGACGTTTTCTTTGCGCAACACCGCCGTGTGGCCCATTTCCTCGACGACCAGCACTGCGGTGTCCTGTTCGACCATCTGATTGATCGTCGCCATCACGCCCATGTTCATGAGCGCTTTGATGACTTCGGTGGCCTTGACCGCCATTTTCTGCGCGAGCTCACCCACGGTGATCGCCTCTGGAATGGCGATCTCACGCACGACGCGCGCCGTCGGCATTTCAAAGCCGTGTTTGGTATCGCTGTCGTTGCCGACGGATCGGCGGCGGCCATCGCGGGATTTCTTTTTCTTGTGGCGCGAACTGACGTCGCCGACGATGTGCAGTTCCTGGCGGCCGTAACGGGTTGCCTTGTCATCCACGACCTCGCGCGCGACCTTGCCCGGCTTGGCGGCCGCGGCCTTGCGGTCGCGTTCCGCCACTTCGCGGGCCTGCACTTCGGCGAGGCGCCGTGCATCTTCCTCGGCCGTCCGCTTGCGAACTTCCTCGTCGGTACGACGCCGGCTCTCCTCCTCGAGCCGCTCCTTATCCTGGCGCTCCTTCTCCAGACGCTCCTTCTCGACGCGTTCGAGCGCGGCCTTGGCCTGCTCCTCGGTTTCCCGGACCTTGTCGATTTCCTCCTGCTGGATGCGAGCCTGGTCCTCGAGAACCTCGCGCTTCACATAGGTGCGCTTGCTGCGCACCTCGACGTTGACCGTGCGCGCGCGCCCCTGCGGGCTCGCCAGCTTGAGTTCAGACTGCGACTTGCGCCGCAGGGTGATCTTTCTTGGCGCGGCGTCGGCGCGTACGTCGTCGCGGCCGTGACTGCGGCGCAGATGCGTCAACAGTTCATGCTTGGCGTCTTCGCTGATCATGTCTTCCGCGCTGTCGACACGAATGCCGGCCTGGTCGAGCTGCTGGAGCAGCCGATCGACGGGCACCTTGAGCACCTCGGCGAATTGCGCGACGGTTACATCTGCCATACTACTGCTCCTAAACCTTAGCTTCTTCCGCGAACCAGTGTTTGCGGGCATCCATGATCATTTCCGCGGCTTTCTTTTCATCGATGCCGCCCATCTCGACGAGTTCATCGACGGCCAGGTCGGCCAGATCCTCGCGAGTTTTCACACCCTTGCGCGCGAGGGTCTTTCCCAGCGCTTCGCCGGCCAATTCGACGAGGTCGGGGGCGGGTTCGGCACCGTCCATCGATTCCTCGCTCGCAATCGCCTGGGTCAACAATACGTCGCGCGCGCGGGTGCGCAATTCCTTGACGATCTCCTCGTCGAACTCCTCGATGCCGTTCAACTCGCTCGCCGGCACGTACGCGATCTCCTCGATGGTGGAGAATCCTTCCTGCACCAGAATGCTGGCGACGTCGGCATCGACATCGAGCTGTTTCATGAACGTCTCGCGCAGCGCCAAGGACTCGGATTCGCTCTTCGCTTCGGCCTGCGATTCGCTCATCACGTTCAATTCCCAGCCGGTCAATTCGCTGGCAAGACGGATGTTCTGGCCGCCGCGGCCGATGGCCTGCGACAACTTGTCCTCGGACACGGCGATGTCCATCGAATGGGAGTCCTCGTCGACGACGATGGACGTGACCTCGGCCGGCGCCATCGCGTTGATGACGAACTGCGCGTTGTTCTCGTCGAATGGAATGATGTCGACGCGCTCGCCGGCAATTTCATTCGAGACGGCTTGAACGCGCGATCCACGCATGCCGACGCAGGCACCGACGGGATCGACGCGGTTATCGTTGCTGCGCACGGCGATCTTGGCGCGCACGCCGGCGTCGCGTGCCGCCGCCAGGATATTGATGAGGCCCTGGCCCACTTCGGGCACCTCGAGCTTGAACAATTCGATCAGGAATTCCGGCGCGGTGCGCGACAGGAACAGCTGCGGACCACGGGGCTCCGTACGCACTTCCTTGAGGTAAGCCTTGATCCGGTCCTGCGAGCGGACGGGCTCGCGGGGGATCATCTCTTCGCGGGCGATGAAACCCTCCGCGTTGGCGCCGAGATCCACATAGACGCCATTGCGATCGACGCGCTTGACGATGCCGCTGACCAGCGTGCCCGCCCGGTCCTTGTAGGCGTCCACGACCTGCGCGCGTTCGGCCTCGCGAACTTTCTGCACGATGACCTGCTTGGCGGTCTGCGCAAGAATGCGTCCGAAGGGCACGGACTCCATCGGCTCCTCGACGAAACCGCCCGGCTCCACGTCCTTGTCGATGTCGCGCGCATCATCCATCCGAAGTTCGCGCTCGGGCACTTCCAATTCGGTCGAGTCGTCGGCGAAAACTTTCCAACGGCGAAACGTGTCATAGCCGCCCGTCTTGCGGTTGATTGACACGCGCACGTCCAATTCCTCGCCGTGCTTCTTGCGCGTTGCCGATGCAAGCGCGGCTTCGAGCGCATCGAATATGATTTCCTTGTCGACACCCTTCTCGTTGGAAACCGCGTCGACCGCCATCAAAATTTCTTTATTCATTGCCCTTAAGACTCCTCGTCATTCCGGCCGTAATCTTGCTTTCTGAATCCGCTCGAGCGGCAGGTGGTGATCCTGCCCGTCGACGTCCACCACAATCGAATCCTCCGCCATCGCCTTCAACGCACCGACGAACCGGCGCCGACCGTTGATCGGCAACTTCAGTTCCACCGCAATCCGTTCGCCGACGAACCGTTCGAAATGCGCGCGCTTGCGCAAAATTCGATCGAAGCCCGGCGAGGACACCTCGAGCGTGTAATGACCCTTGATAGGGTCGTCGATCTCGAGCACCTCGCTGACCGCATGGCTCACACGGGCGCAATCATCGACCGTGATGCTGTCGCCGTGCGCCGGCGCTCGATCGATGAATATCCGCAACACCCCGCCTCGGCCGGCCTGCGCAAACTCGATATCGACCAATTCATACTCCAGCGCCTCGATCGGCGGCTCCAGCAAGCGCATCAAGGCGTCACGCATTCTTTGGACCCTTAGCGAGCACTTCCCACACCCCTGCAAACCCAGGGGCCCAACAAAAAAGGGGACCATCGGCCCCCCCACTCGCAAACGAAAAGGCCCCTGTTAGGGGCCTTCTCAACAAAGCTTTCGTACGAACGTTCCCCTAAGAAACGTTCGCGGGACCTACGAGCGATCGAGGTGCCCACCGCGGGGCGCGATTATAGGCAATGCCGACTTTCGCGTAAACCCTCATTGTCGTAAACGACCGCGCGGCTGTCAGAAACGACCGGGGCCGCATCATTGCGGCCCCGGCATTCACTCAATCCAATGCGCTTTTTACCAGCGCTTCGGACCGCGTGATCCACCACCGCCACCGCCACCGCCACCGGTGCGTTCCTGGGCCTCGTTCACCTTCAGCGCACGCCCGTCGACATCGTGGCCATTCAAGGCCTGCATGGCGCGCGCAGCATCCGCACTTGCCATTTCAACGAAGCCGAAACCGCGCGGACGACCAGTGTCGCGATCATTGATCAACGCAACCGACTGGACGGCGCCATGCTTTTCGAACAGGGCGCGAACCGCGGACTCGTCCATTGAGAACGGGAGATTGCCAACATACATTTTCGTCATGTGAAGAATACCTACTACATAAGAAGCTATCGGCCAGCGCAATGCCAGCCACCCGGATCGAAGAAACCTGCTTTGTGGGTTGTGGTCAAGGTGACGCCGGAGCGGCGCGGTGACCAGAAACGAACCAAGTAGAAATTCACGAGCCACCGAAGATTCTACAGTAAAGCGCCGGATAATACGAAACTTGTTCTAACGGCCTATCCGGCCCTCGGTCCGACGCGGCCACGGGGGCAAGTCCGACAGGCTGCCAGTCACGCAGCGGGGCCGCGTCGCCAGATCGAAAGTACCGCCGGCGCCGCCCGGTGCGCGCTGAGGGCTCCCGCCTGCGCCGTCCGAAATGCGCAGCGCAACCCGGTTGCATTGCACCAATTCTCGGCCACCCGAGCTTCGTCCACGCCGTGGTTGACCATGATGAAGTAGCCGGCTGGCCGAAGATTCAGATAAATCCGCTCAAAGAGTCGCTGCGGCTGGAGCAAGGAGAGTGGCAGTCGCCACGCTAGAATCGCGGCCGGCGTTACGAACGGAAACCAAGCCGTGATGATGTCGGCCGGCAGCGCGACGGCTGCGTAATCCGCGACGAGGAACCGAGCATTGGACAACGCGGCAAGGTAACCCTTCGCATAGTCGATCCGCGTGCGACCGTCCTTGAATAGCCGGTATCCTTCGACGTCGATGCCCACGGTCGCGGCGGGCTGGAAGAAAGCACCCAAGGCAGCCGCGTACCAAAAACTGGCGCATCCGACGTCATGCAGTTCGCCCCCGAGGGGCCGAATCATGCCCGCGGCAGCGAAGGCGCGATCGAGAATGTCGAGATATTCGTAGTTGTTGATGGCGGTCGCAGTGCTCACCACCCGTTCGAACTGCACCTGGTAACGGGTCTGCAAGGCGGCTATTCTCTGTGCTTGTTCGAAGCTCAAACCGGTCAGTTGCTGCGCGGGTGTTTCGTGAAATGCACCGCGTGACCAACGAACGTGCTCTGAAACGCCGTACCAGAACCGATGTCGCGCGGATCTCAATCGTTGCAGCAATGAGTACACGCTGGAAATGCTATGCGGGACGGGCGGCATCGTCGAGAGGCTCTGAGCATTCCCGATGCGGCTAGCATTTCTGCGGCCCATCTACTGGCCGACCTGGATCGGACTCTTGGTCTTGCGCATGCTGGAACTGCTGCCGTACCCAATGCAACGGCGCGTCGGCGCGGGCTTGGGGCGGCTCATCCGCTGTTTGCCACTCGCGTACCTGCGCATTGCGGATCGCAATATCGAACTCTGCATGCCCGCGCTCTCGGCCGACGAACGCCGCTTGCTGATCAATGAACACTGCCGCAGCTTGGGGATGGGTTTGTGCGAAACGGCCACGACCTGGTGGAGCAGCAACGCTCGGGTCAGCCGCATCGCCGAGGTGGTGGGACGCGAGCATTTGACGGCAGCGCTCGCCAAGGGTCGGGGCGTCATCTTGATCGGCGGACATTTCACGACCATCGAGATCGCAACGCGCATCTTGGGCACCGTCGTCCCGTTGAGCGTGGTCTTCCGCGCGCCCAAGAACGCGCTGCTCGGGGCGGTCATGGTCAAAGGCTTTGCGCGCAACGGCAAGCCAATTCAACACGACGACATCAGGGCCATGATTCGCGCTCTGAAGAACAACGAAGCAGTTTGGTACGCGCCCGACCAGAGTTACCGCAACAAAGGCGCGGCGATGGTCAATTTCTTCGGTCTGCCGGCGGCCACGACCACCGCGACTTCACGGCTGGCGCGCATCTCGGGTGCCGCCGTGCTCACCTACTTTCCCGAGCGGCTAGCAGGCTATGCCGGCTATCGAGTGACCATCGGGCCCGCGTTCGAGGACTTCCCGAGCGCCGATGCGGTATGCGATGCCGAACGGTTCAACCGGCTGCTCGAGGCCCACATCCGCAAAGTCCCGGAGCAATATCTCTGGATGCATCGACGATTCAAGGGTTTGGGTCCTGATTATCCCAATTATTATGGTCGGGATTCACGTCAGCGCACCGCGCCCGCTACGCGCCCGGTCGACTAGCGCTCGATTAGCGCGCGATCGCGGCCGCCGCTGATTCGTCGGCCTTTTGCAGCAAGGCCGTGCGCATCTGGGAGGCTTCGAGCCGCAGCGGATTCGCGCGTAGACGCCCAATCTCATCGGCCGTGAACGGCGTGAAGTCCGCCGGCATGTGTTCCTTGTCGAAGCGCCAGAAAATCCAGTTCATGAGTTCGGCCAGATCGGCGCTCGACAACGGCGAGGTCGCCACGCCTGGCACGCGGCCCAAATACTCGCGTCCGCCCGGCACGGATAGGAACTTGGAAACAGTGCCCGCCAAGCTGGGGGCAGTCCCGGCTGACCCCGTGCCGTCGGGTCGGTGGCAACCCTGGCAATTGAGCGTCCAATTCTGCCAGGCTCGCTGTGCATTGACGACGCCGGCAGGCAGATCGGCACTCGCGCTCACGGCGCCCGATTGTGCATGGACCGTGCCCATGGCGGCCGCCAACAGACCCGCCATGCCACGCGCCCGCCGCAACATTCGCCTCACGAATCAGGCCATGCCGGTCGCAGGGCACGCGTGCTTTGCGCCGACTTCTCGGTGTGGCGCGCGCGCGCCGCGCTGACATCGGTCGCGGTCAGCGCCGGATCCCCGGCGATCTTGCCCCGATCACTGGCCAGATAGCTCAAGACGGCCGCCACGTCGGCTTCGCTTAAGCCCGATTGGGCCGGCATGACGCCGCGATAGCTGACGCCGCCCAACTTGAGATCGCCCATGAGCCCCGTCGTGACCACCATGACCAGATAGTCGCGACCCTCGGTGGTCTTGGCGAAGGCGACGATTTGCTCATGCAGCGAAGGGAAGGACCCGGGTATGCCCGCCGCCTCCGGACCGTGGCAAACGGCGCATCGCCCCGCAAAGATGCCGGCACCCGACACCGGCGCATCGGACCAAGCCATTGGGCTCGATAGAAACAACGCCGCCGCGGCGATTGCCGGCGCTATCTTATTTCTGTTCAATCGCGACACCCAAAATGATGGCGGTCGAACAGGTATAGGATTGGCTTTGCGTGCCAAAGCACCACGTCACCTCGTTATTGTTCTGAGGACGAACCACCGGACGGTCGCCTTGATTGTTCTGGCACGCACATCGGCCCCATGCCACGCCACCGCAACAGTCGTTGTAAGAGATGATGTAGTTCCGCTGATCCGCCGGGTTGCGGCACGTTCCGATCCACGTGATCGGCGACATCTCCGTGCCCGGCGGACACGAATTCACGCTCCCGCCGTAACATGCGCACAAGGACCCATCGATGGCGCAGTAGCGCCAATAATCGCATTTCGTCGGATCGCCCGGATCTTGCGGGTTGCCAGTGCTTTGCGGCGCGCCCTGCCCCGAGTTCGCATCGTTGGGTGATGCGCTCTGTTCGCCTTCGGCGCCACGCGCCACCGGCAGCAGCGGCAGCGTCGCCGCACCGGCCAAAAAGCCACCCAACACCGTGAACACACTGCGTCTCGAGGTCCGGCTCGCGAATCCGCGCAGCACCTTTTCCGCCATTTTATCGATTTGAGCCACCTTAATCTCCCGAAGACGCACGCCTCTGCCCGCGTTGGGCGAGGAATTGCTGAATATTGCTGACGCCGGTTTCCTTGGCAACGAACAGACTTTCCAAATGCTCGCGGGTATTGACGAGTCCGCTGGATGACAGCTTGCCCGCCTCGTCGATCAACACCGCGTACGGCAATTTCGCCACGCCGTAGCTGCGGCCCAGTTGTTCTGACACGACGTACGGAAATTTCCCGAGATTTTTCTCACGCACGAAGTCCGCGTGCTTGTCGAGCAAGCCGTCACTGGCCAGAATGATGTCGAGCCAAGCGTTTTCCGCCTTTTGCGCAGAGCGCACCGCGGGCAGCAGTGCCTCGCACACGGCGCAGTCCGGCGACACGAACAGCACCAACTGGCTGCGCCCGCCGCGAACCCCGCCGATCTGTACGGTTGATCCATCCAGCGCCGGCAGAGCCAACTGCGGCGTGAGGTCACCCAATTTCAACGGCTGACGCAACGACAGCGCGCCGGCCGGCGCAATACGCTGATGAAGAACGCCGATTTGCCGCGCGAGCGCCATGCAGACGACGCCGAGCACCAGCAGTCCGATCCACAGAACGATTTGCGATGCGATCAAAAAACTCATAGCAACTCTCCACGGCGCAACGGCGCAAGTGCCATCACTTGGTCCAATGCGCCATATAGCGCCAACAGAGCGCAGCCGGCGAGTATCTGCGAACTCTGCACCTCGATGCAGCCGGTCATGATCGAATCCAGCAACACCAACGCGGACAGCCCCAGCAACGCCATGTTTCTCGCCACCTGGTATGCGCCCAACCGGTGGGCGGGGCCAAAACCACAACCGCAGTCGGCATCACGGCGTCCTTGAACGAAGGCACGCACCAATAGCACCAGGTACACAGCCCACACCAAGGTCGCGAGCGCCGCACCGACGGCGCGCAGCGCAACACTGAACATCAGAATAGCCGCAGTTGCTTCGATCGCAGCGGCGGCGGCCAGCGCCGCTGGCGCCAGCGCTGCGGGAACCCCGGCGAACTCTCGGACCACCGTTTTGAAATGGGCCCGCTTGACGACCTTATGAAGCGCCGACGCGAGCAGGAGCAGGGCCTCGAACGTCGCCGCCTGCGCGGTCAGGGCCTGGATTGTTTGGTCAACGAGACCCGCGGCGCTCATCAACGCACGGGCTCGATGTTCATACGCGTGTGAAATCCCGGCAAATCCAGGCTACGCACGAGGCTGCCGCTGCCCGGGTCGTACACATCCAGCCTCTCGCCCGCCTGCACCAGCAGCAACGGCACGCTGTCATGAGTCAGGGCCAGCGACGAACCCGGCCGCACCAGGCGCAGCCGCTTGATGCGCGTCTTCGACGCGGCATTGTAAACCCATACTTCGTTGGCCGGATCCTTGTGCGTGCCCTCGTGGGCATCCGCCTGCATCAACACGTACAGCAGTTTTTGCTCATCGCTCGCGATGAGTTGCCAGCCGCTCGGCCGCCAATTCGCCTTCGCTTCGGCACTTGAGAGCAATGGCCAATCCGGCAGCACCTTGACCTGGTCGCCCTTCATGTCAAGGGGTTGCACGCGGCCTCCCAGGCTCGGAAAATAACGAATGCCGCCCAACAGCGCCGACTCGGTAAACAGCGGATCGGTGTCCAGCGGGTTGAATGCCTTGGACTCGCTGCGGCCGGCCACCGCACCCGAGGCATCGAGTTTGATGGTCAACAGCGTGCCGCTGGAACACAGCGTCGAGAAGCCGCGGGCGCCGCTCGGGTAGACGAGCGAACAGCCCGGGATGTCGATGTCGCCCAAGACCTGCCGCTTCACCAGATCGACCACCGTCACCGAGGAGGCCGGTGTGAAATTGAACACGAGGGCCATGCGCTGCTCATCGGTGAAGGCAATCAAGCCTTCCATCGCGGTGATGAGTGCACGCTTGGCGCCGGGAAGCACGATTTCTCCCGTGGGCTCGAGCGTCTGCGAGTCATAGATCGTGATGAAATCGGTGCGGATGCCGCGCACTCCGCGCGACCAAACCGTATCGGCAACATAGAACTCGGGGCGTTTATCGGGCACGAGCAGCGTGGCCGAATCATGCGCTTGTAGCTGTCCTTTCACTTCGCGGGTGTCGCTGCCGACATTGCGGATCTCGATACGATCGCCGGCATAGTTCAGGAAGCTCCACGTCGTCGGATAGTGAGCCGGCAGCGTTTCGATCTTTGGGATGGTCTCCGCCGGCAATGGCGTCGGAAAATCCACAGCGTCGGCGAGCGCCGCAAGCCAACAGGAAGCGCCCAAACTGGCCGCCGTTACAACACTCATTCTCATTTCGTTAAGCCTCGCCTCGCATTCGATTTGCGAATTTTGAAGGGTCGTTCTCGAGAGGATGACGGTGATGTCCGAATGCATGCCGGTCGCAACGGCACGCCACAGAAAAGCACACGACGAATGGTCGCATCCCCAATTATTCATCTCCCAGGTTTTGGAGCGTGGCTGACGCCGCGCTGACCCGAAGTGTACGTGAATGACCGCTGGCTGAATACTCCGGCGCGGTAACCAGTATATTTGGGCCATGAATATCGCCCGAATCGCCTTTTACACCGCCCTCGGGTTAGCCGGGGCCGCATTTGTCGTTGTTGGGTTGCGCGCCGCGCAGCGCAGCGCCGACATTCGCCGCCCCACGGCCCTCGAAAACGTCATCGGCTTTACCGTGGCGTTTTTCGATGCACTCGGCATCGGTTCTTTTGCCCCGACGACGGCGATACTCAAGCTGCGGCGCCTGGCCCCCGATGAAGCGATTCCCGGCACGCTCAACGTCGGTCTCACACCCCCGGCGCTGGCCGAAGCGCTGATATTCGTGACGGCCATCGTGGTCGATCCAGTGCTGCTCATCACCGCCGTCCTCTGCGCGACGGGCGGCGCATGGCTCGGCGCGGGCGTGGTCGCCCGCCTGCCGCGCCGTGCGATCCAGATCACGATGGGCATTGCCTTACTGATAGCCGGCAGCGTGTTCGCCGCGGTCAACCTCGGCGCGTTGCCGGGCGGGGGCCTCGCGATGAACCTCGTCGGGTGGAAATTTGGTTTGGCGGTGGGTATCAACTTCGTACTCGGCGCCCTGATGAGCGCGGGCATTGGACTGTATGCGCCGTGCATGATCACATTGGCCTTGCTCGGCATGCATCCGCTCGCCGCGTTTCCCATCATGATGGGAAGCTGCGCCCTCGTGCAGCCCGTGGCGAGCCTGCGCTTCTTCCAGACCGGCGCTTTCGCCTGGGGCCCGTCCCTGGGACTCGCATGCGGCGGCGTGTTCGGTGTCCTCGTCGCCGCCTACATCGTCAAATCGCTACCGCTGACGGCGCTGCGCTGGCTGGTCATCGTGGTAATCCTTTACGCCGCCCTCGCGATGTTGCGCTCAGCTACCCGTAGCGCCCGAGTTCAGTAGCCCCGAGTTCAATAGCCTGTCATTAGGATGTCAACACCGATGCCTTTTCTACTTCGCGCGGCGGTGCCGGCAGACGCGCCCTCACTACAGGCGCTGATCGCGAGGTCGGCGCGCGGCCTGAGCACACACGATTATCGCCCGGCGCAGGTTGAGGGTGCCTTGCGCGGCGCATTCGGCGTCGACTCCCAATTGCTCGAAGACCGGACCTATTTCGTGGTCGAAGAACGGGGCGCGGTGCAGGACGAGGGCCGGATCGTCGGCTGCGGGGGTTGGAGCTTTCGCGCCACGTTGTTCGGCGGCGATGCCCGCGGCGGGCGGGACTCCTCCCGGCTCGATCCTCGAACGCACGCCGCCAAGATCCGCGCGTTCTTCGTCGATCCCGCCTACGCCCGGCGCGGGATCGGCTCGATGTTGTTGGAGCACTGTGAAAACGAGGCGCGCGCGCACGGCTTCACGGCAGTCGAGTTGATGGGCACGCTCCCCGGCGTCAAGCTCTATGCCGCCCGCGGTTACGTGGGTGCCGAACTCGTTCGGTACGACGTGGGTTCGGGCGAAACCATCGAGTTCATTCCGATGCGCAAGGTGCTCGCCTGAACGAGGCCGCGATCTCAACCCCGCGGTGGTACGTCCCAGAGCGCGCGCCAGCCCTCATGCCCCAACGCCTCGAGCCGCACGATGTTGTTCTCATAGATGGCATCGGGATCGGGCACCGTCGCCAGTGCGCGTTCCACGCTCGCCTCTCGCAGCAGGTGCAAGGTCGGATAGGGTGAACGGTTGGTGTAGTTGCCGATATCGTCCGCTTGAGTGCCCGCGAATTGATATTGCGGGTGAAAACTCGCGACTTGGATCTCGCCCTCGAGGCCGAGCGCGGCCACCGTATCGTCGCAGATTTGCAAAAAGTCGTTGAACTCGACGAAATCCACGAGCACCCATGGGTGAATCAACAGCGTCGTTTCGCATTCTTCGGCGGCAACGGTGTTGAGGCGCAGCAATTCCGCGCGTAGATCCTCGAGCAGTCCGGCCGCGGTGCGCTCGTCGCTCACCTGGAAACGCACGCGACCACCGCGATACACGCCCTGCGCGAACGGGCAGAGATCGAGCCCTATGACGGCCTTCTCCACCCAGATCCGGGTCGCAGCGACGATGTCATGATGGATACTCTTAATCTTGAGTGGTCCGGTAATTTGAGTGGTTCGGCGGTACGCTTCGAGTATCCTAACCGCCTGCACTCAGCACCGCGAGTTTCCATGACGACACCGCAATCGATTCCCGCCACATTGATACCCGGAGACGGGATCGGGCCTGAAATAATCGACGCTACATTGGCGGTTCTGGACGCACTCGGCGCACCGTTTCAGTGGGACCGGCAAGTGGCCGGCTTGGAGGGCGTCAAAACGGCCGGCGACCCGCTGCCGCCGCAAACCGTCGCGAGCATACGACGGACGCGTCTGGCCCTGAAGGGGCCGCTAGAGACGCCGTCCGCAGGCGGATATCGGTCTTCGAATGTGCGCCTTCGCGAGGAGTTCAAGCTGTACGCGAACCTGCGGCCGGCTCGCACGCTGATACCGGGCGGCCGTTTCGATAATATCGATCTCGTGGTCGTACGTGAGAACCTCGAGGGCCTGTACATCGGCCACGAACACTACATCCAGATCGATGACGATCCGCATGCCGTCGCCATGGCGACCGGTGTCAACACGCGCCAAGGAAGCCGGCGGCTGCTGGAGTTTGCGTTCGCCCATGCGGTGGCCACCGGGCGCAAGAAGGTGACCATCGTCCACAAGGCCAACATCATGAAGGCGTTGACCGGGATCTTCCTGGAGACGGGCCTCGAACTGTATGAACGCAAGTACAAGGGCAAGTTTGCGTTGGACACCGTGATCATCGATGCCTGTGCGATGAAATTGGTGCTGAATCCCTGGCAATTCGATGTCTTGGTGACGACCAATCTGTTCGGCGACATTCTGTCGGATCTGGTCGCGGGACTCGTCGGTGGATTGGGGATGACACCCGGTGCCAACATCGGCGCCGATGCGGCGATATTCGAAGCCGTCCATGGCTCCGCACCGGACATCGCCGGCAAGGGAATTGCCAACCCCACCGCGCTGATGCTTGCGTCCGCCATGATGCTGGATCACTGCGGGATGAAGGATCTGGCGGATCGTCTGCGTCGGGGGCTCAACGACACACTCAACGTCGACGCCATTCGAACCGGCGATCTCGGTGGGCGCGCGACCAGCACCGAATTCACCAAAGCACTGATCGCCCGGATCGCCAACGCCTGACGCGGCGTCCCATGCCAGCCATCATATCGATCGTCAACGTGACGAAGTCGTACGCTTCGGGCGTGCACGCATTGAAACGCATCGATTTGGACATCCAAAAAGGCGAGATCTTCGCGCTGCTCGGCCCGAACGGCGCGGGCAAGACCACGCTCATCAGCATCATTTGCGGGATCGTGACCGCCACCACTGGCACTGTGACGGCCGATGGGCACGATATCGTGCGCGACTATCGCGCGGCCCGCTGGAAAATTGGACTGGTGCCCCAAGAGCTCACCACCGACTCCTTCGAGACGGTGTGGGCGACGGTGTCGTTGAGTCGTGGGCTGTTCGGCCGCCCACCCGACCGGTCATACCTGACCGACGTGCTGCGGGACCTGTCGCTTTACGAAAAACGCGACGCGAAGATCATGACGCTGTCCGGCGGCATGAAGCGCCGCGTCATGATCGCCAAGGCCCTTGCGCACGAGCCACAGATTTTATTTCTCGATGAGCCCACGGCGGGCGTCGATGTGGAACTGCGGCGCGACATGTGGAACCTCGTACGGCGGCTTCGGGAACGAGGGGTAACCATCATTCTGACCACGCATTACATCGAAGAGGCCGAGGAAATGGCCGATCGGATCGGCGTCATCGACAAGGGAGCACTGGTGTTGGTCGAGGACAAAATCGCATTGATGAAAAAGCTGGGTCAGAAACAGCTGACCTTGCATCTGCGGGAACCGCTGGCGGCCATACCGGCCGCGCTGGCACCGTGGAACTTGGAACTGAAGGCCGGCGGCGGCGATCTCGTCTACAAGACGCACAACGCCGACGACATGGACCTATCTCCGCTGCTCCAACAATTGAGCGCATGCTCGATCGCCATCAAGGACCTGCAAAGCCATCAGAGTTCGCTCGAGGACATCTTCGTGAGCCTCGTGAGCACGCGGCACGCCTCATGAACGAGCCGCGTCAATCGGCCCCGCTTACCGGCTTCAATCGCCACGGTGTCTGGGCCATCTACCAATTCGAGATGGCGCGCGCGATGCGCACGCTAGTGCAAAGTCTGGTCACGCCCGTCATCACGACGTCGCTGTACTTCGTGGTCTTCGGCGCCGCCATCGGGTCGCGCATGAACGCGGTGTACGGCGTGAGCTACGGCGCCTTCATCGTGCCGGGGCTCATCATGCTCGCGCTGTTCACGGAGAGTCTCGCGAACGCCTCATTCGGGATCTTCTTTCCGAAATTCATCGGCACCATTTATGAAATTTTGTCCGCCCCTCTCTCCTATTTCGAAATCGTCCTGGCCTACGTCGGGGCGGCGGCGTCGAAGTCGATCGTGCTCGCCCTCGTGATCCTCGGCACGGCATCCCTGTTCGTACCGCTGCGAATCCTGCATCCGGCTTGGATGGTCGCGTTTCTGGTCATGACCGCCGTGACGTTCAGCCTGTTTGGATTCATTCTGGGTTTGTGGGCCAAGGGCTGGGAGCAGCTGCAGTTCATCCCCATGCTGGTGGTGACGCCGCTGACCTTCTTAGGAGGCGCCTTTTACTCGATCAGCATGCTGCCGCCGGCCTGGCGCGCGTTCAGCCTCTTCAACCCCATCGTTTATCTCATCAGCGGGTTTCGCTGGTGCTTCTATGGCGTCGCCGACGTCAATATCCTGACGAGTTTCGGCATGACCATAGGATTTTTCAGTCTTTGCCTGGTCGTCATTTCGTGGATATTCAAGACCGGGTATCGGCTCAAGAACTAGCGGAGTTTGCCAGGTTTCGCAGGGTTCGGCGGCCGTGCCGCCTCTGATGTGGCTTTTAGACCACATTTGACCGGCGCTCACTTTCCGGGTTTTAATTTGATTTCGGCGGAAGTTTGCAAAAATAATAATATTGCGCCACGATGACGGTGCAAAAAAAATACAGCAATAAGTATTGGCGGCGCGGGCCAGGGGGAGTGGTACGAAGAATTTTCGATAACCACTAACATTTTTAAGGGACCCAGAATGAACAAGCCTTGGAAGGGATCCATCTCCATGCCATCGACTCATCGCGAGGCCGGGCAGACAAAGAATCTACGACTCGCTGCCGCGATCGCCGCGGCGCTGTTCAGTGCACCCTCGGCATGGGCCGCGGACGCTACCGCCGACGCAACCGCAACACCCGCCGAAGGCGGTTTGTTAGACCAAGTCATCGTCACCGGTACGCGGCAAAAGGGCATCGTCGCGGCCGAGAGCGCGGCCCCAATCCAAATCATCGCGGGCGACACGCTGCAGGCGACCGGTCAGTCAACGCTGATCAACGCCCTCGCACAACTCGTTCCGTCTTTTCAAGCTCAGGCCTTCGGTGCCGACATGGCGAATCAGACGCTTCAGGCCCGGTTGCGCGGC
>Ga0116226_10002191_pt1 | contig 16885 bp, 14 predicted proteins | sample S1TSphfallax_FD_89692 | JGI IMG/M metagenome (GOLD analysis project Ga0116226, IMG submission 89692) | Host-associated microbial communities from peat moss isolated from Minnesota, USA - S1T2_Fa - Sphagnum fallax MG | ecosystem: Host-associated > Plants > Peat moss > Unclassified | place: USA... | reverse complement strand
CCTGGAAGCAGGGGTCGAAAGGCGTCTCTCCTCGGAACCACCATCATCGCCGGCGCCCCGGGGGCGGCTGAGCGCGCCATCGCGCGCCTCATCAGGCCCTAAGCCCTCAATCACCCCTGCAGCGCCTCACGCAGAGAGGCCCCGATCTGGCCGCCACAATAGGCCTCGCCATAATCCGCCTTCGCCTTGGCCGCGAGCGCCGCGAGCGACGGCATCTTCGCCACCCGCCCTGCCAGAGCCGCGGTCATCGGCGCGACCTCCGCCAGGATCGCCGCGATCTTGGTGAAGCGATCAGTCAGGGTCGACCACAGGGTCCAGGTCACCACATCGGCGACGCCGGGCGCCTCGCCGCCGAGCAGGAAGCCGGAGCTGGCTGTCAGGCCATGGCGGCGCCCCGTCTCCTCCCAGAAGGACATCCACGTCGTCAGGCGCGGGAGGAAGTCATCCCACGTCTTTTTCGTCCACATCTCGCGGCCGCCATCCTGGGTGATCTCGTCGATGACGTCATTGGCGTCGCACACGACATTCAGGGTCAGGGCGCGCAGCTTTCGGTCCGCGGGCAGCAGGTTCAGGGTCTCGCCCAGATAGAGGATGATGGCCGGCGTCTGGGCGATGGCGAACCCGGCCTTTTTGTCGACCAGCATCGGCGGACCCATGAACGGGACTGGCATGTCGCTCACCGGTCCGCCCATCAGCGTGGAGATCGCCGCGTCGCCCCCCTCCGTCCAGGTCTGGCCGGCATGGGCCAAGACTGCCCGCACGAACTGGCCCCGGAACGGCACGGACCAGTAATAGAGCTCGTAGTCGGACATTCTAAAGAATCCCGGGCGGCGCCGACGGCGGCGCTTAGGAAACGTCGGGGTGGCGTGTCCGTTCAGGCGGTCGGCAGGTCCGTGGATGGATCCCGGCTTAAGCCGCCTGCGCCGACCGGTAATATTCGCACTTCATGCACATCCCCCGCGCTCGTCGCATATGCGGCGCGGCGCCCCGGCGTCACACCTTTGCTTCATCGCCCGCTCCAGGGTCCGGCGCCGCCGCCGCCCGGAGCGTTTCGCCGCGCTGCATGAGGGGGACTAAACTTGACCCGGCCCATCCTTAAGATCTTCGCCACGCCGCGCGCGCTGCTGTGCGCCGCGACCATCATGACACCATTGGCTTTCGCCCATGCGGAGACGGCGCCCGCGACCGACAGCACAGCCTCCGCCCTGGTGGGCGAGGTGGTGGTGACCGCCCGCAAGCGCAGCGAGAACGTCCAGGATGTGCCGATCTCCATCTCCGCCTTCAGCGGGGCGTCCCTGGCGGCGCGCGGCATGGATAAGATCGAGGGCCTGGCCAACATCACGCCAAACCTCACCTTCGAGAATAATCCCAGCTTCGGCGGGGCTGGGTCTTCCGCCGCCATCTATATCCGCGGGATCGGCCAGAAGGAGTTCCTGCCCACCGTGGAGCCCGGCGTGGGCGTCTATCTGGACGGCGTATATATCGCCAGTTCCGTGGGCGCGGCGCTGGATCTGGTGGACATAGATCACGTGGAGGTCCTACGCGGACCGCAAGGCACGCTATTTGGCCGCAACACCATCGGCGGGGCCATCAGCGTCACCACGGTCAAGCCGAGCGATGTGTTCAGCAGCACCGGCGAGGTCACCACCGGCAGCTATAACCGCATTGACCTGAAAGTGATTGAGAACATTCCGATCACCGACAAAATGTTCGTCAAGGTCGACCTCGCCAGGTTCCAGCGCGATGGCTATGTGCCCATGGTCTACGAGAACAAGGAGCTGGGCAACGTCAACACCGAGACTGGCCGGATCGATGTGCGGTGGCTGCCCACCAGTAATCTGGAGGTCAACCTCTCGCTAGAAGGCACGCGCGACCGCAACAACGGCCCGGCCGTCACCCTGGCGGGCATCAACCTGACATCGCAGGTGTTCAATCCGAAGAACCTGCCGGTTCTTCCGCCGGGCAGCGCGCCGAAACCCGGTTATTACGTCGCCAATCCGCCGTTCGATGCCCCCACGGACAATTTTGCGGTGCTCAACAACTATGAGGCCTTCTTCTTGGCCGGAAAACCCTGCCTGGGTCTCGATCCCTATAATGCGGCCGGCGCCAACATCCCGGCCTGCTACAACAGCCAATATATCAGCAGTCGGGTGAACTACGGCACGGCGCCCACCTACTCAGACACGGACCTGTGGGACGCCAGCGGCACGGTCGACTGGAACCTGGGCCCGGTCCAGCTGAAATCCATCACCGCCTATCGCAAACTCTCTGGTCAGTTCGCCAGGGATGGGGACGACTCGCCGCTCACAATCAGCCAGTTCTATGACGATTTGCGCCAACAGCAGTTCACCCAGGAATTTCAGGTCCTCGGCACGGCGTTCAACAAGGCGCTGAAATATGTCGCCGGCTTCTATTACTTCTATCAGCAGGGCGACGATGTGAACCTGCTCCAGTTCGTGCCCGCCGACTTCCAGTCAGGGGGTGATTTTGGCACGAAGAGCTATGCTGGCTTTGGTCAGGCGACCTACACCTTCTTCTCCAATTTCGATCTGACCGCCGGCCTGCGCTACACGGAGGATAACAAGACCTTCTTGCCCGATCAGTTCATCACCGCCGACCTGACGCCCGGCATGCAGCTGATCGCCGGCAGCCCCAATACCCCCCAGAACCTTGTGCTCCCCCACGTCCAGTCCAGCCTGAGCGAGGGCGACTTCACGCCCATGGCGAATCTGTCATGGCACGCCACTCCGAACATCATGGCCTATGCGTCCTTCTCTCAGGGCTTCAAGAGCGGCGGGTTTGACCAGCGCGTTTTCCCGCCCCTGGCCGCCACGCCGCAATATCAGGCGGAGAAGGCGACCACCTATGAGCTGGGCGTGAAGTCTCAGTTCCTCGATCATCGCCTCACCTTGAATGGAGACATTTTCGATACTGAATACAGCAACCTTCAGGTCCAGGTGTTCAACGGGGTCGCGCCCGTCACCGAGAACGCTGCGGCCGCCCGGATCAAGGGCGCGGAGCTGGAGACCCGCTACGCTTTCGGGTCAGGCTGGTTCGTGGAGGGCAGCGGCGGTTACCTCGATCCGAAATATACGCGGATCAATTCGGACGCCAATGAGATCACCCTGAACTCTCAGTTCGAGCGCGTCTCCACCTGGACCACCAGCGGATCCCTGGTCAAAAGCGTGGAGTTTGGCGACGGTTCCGACATGACCGCCCGGGTCGACGCCTCCTATCGCACCGGCTTCTATATGGACGCTCTGAACTCGCCCGAGCTCTATCAGAAGGGCTATGCGATCCTGAACGCCAGCATTGCCTATCAGTTTCCCAAGAAGAGGATCACGATCACCTTTGGCGGGACCAATGTCACCGGCACCCGCTATGCCGAGACGGGCATCTACGACACCTCCTTCGGGTCCTATGAGAAACTCTATGCCCGCCCCGGCGAGTGGTATCTGAAGCTGCAATACAAGATGTGACTCGGCGGTGATCAAAATCGGTGCAATCGGCCTGTGCGCTCTTGAACTCAGGTCAATTCTGCCTCCCGGCTGAGCAATTGAGCGGCCCGAAAGACGGCGCAATTGCTTCAAGCCTAAAATAAGATAAGATTGGAGTTTCCAATATTTGAGGGGCTGGAGCGATGCTCGACGTCGGGGGGCGGCCTTTAGCGAACCACACCTTGTTCGAAACGCGCGATCTTGATGATGCGCGTCGGCGGGTGGCGGATGTCTATTGCGATCATCGTCTGAACCTGGCTGGCCAGTCCTGCGGCCTCGACGCCTGGCAGACCATCGCGCCCCTACGCAGGATTGGCGTGGGCGCCATGAGTTATGGCGGGGATGTGTTTGTCGATCCTGGGCGGCTGGAAAGTTTCTATCTTTTGATGTTGCCCTATGTGGGCTCATCCGAGGTCACCGCTGGGGGTCAGGATGTGGGCTCGGACCGCCGCACGGCCACACTCCTTAGCCCCACCGATCCGGTCCACATGCGTTGGCGCGCCGATTGCAGCAAGCTCATGGTGCGCATTGATCGCGCCGCCCTGGAGCAAGTGCTGACGACGCTGCTGGGGCGCCCGCTGAAAGCCGCTCTCCGCTTTGACCTGAAGATGCCGATGGAGGGACGCAGCGTCGCCTGGTGGCGTTTTGTCACCCTGTTGATGAGCGAGCTGGAAAGCGATGACGCGCCGGCCACACGCTCGGCGACCCTGGCGCAGATGGAGTCCCTTCTGCTCACAAGCCTGCTGGAGGGTCAGCAAAGCAATTACAGCGAGGCTCTGCGCAGCGACGCCTGCAAGATCGCCCCGCGCCATGTGCGCCAGGTGGAGCGGTTCATCGAGGAGCATGCCGGCGAAGCGATCAGCATGGAGCAAATCGTCGAGGCTAGCGGCGTCAGCGGCCGGGCGCTCTATGATGGATTCAAGCAGTTCCGTGAGACCTCGCCCATGGCTTACCTGCGCAGCGTGCGCATGCGACGCGCGCGCGAGGACCTGCTCAAAGGCGCCGAGTCTGACACCGTCTCGACCATCGCCACCCGCTGGGGCTTCTTTGAATTCGGCCGTTTCGCCGGCCAGTATCGCCGGCTCTATGGCGAAACGCCCTCGGAAACCCTGCGCCGTAGGTAGCCCTACCGAATGTGCTGAGCCGCCATGTAGCCGGACATTCCGCCGAGGCCCGGGCCTGGATGGGTTGAAGCCCCGATGTGGTAAAGCCCCTTTACGCAGGTCTCGTGGTTGCCGCAGCCTGGCGACGGGCGCCACAGCAGATACTGGTCGAGACCACAGGAACCGGAATAGGGATCGCCGCCCACCAGATTGATATTCAAGGCCTCAAGATCGGCGGGGCTGATCACATGGCGGCCAAGGATGCTGGCCTCCAGATTGGGAATCTGGTCGCAAAGACGCCGCACGATACGGTCCGCGTAGGCCTCGCGAATGTCCGGCGTCCAACGTCCATCGGACCCGACCCTGATTTCCCCCGCCGCATCGCCCTTGAGCGCGCCATCTCTTGGCAACTCCTGGAGTTGAATCCAGAAGATCCACGAGCCCGCCGGCGCACGGCTCGGATCAATGGCGACGGGCTGGGCCACGACGATGGTGGCCGCCTCCGGCAAAAGGCCGGCCTCGGCCTGGTTTACAGCCCGTGAAACCGCTTCCACCCCAGAGGTGAGGTGCATCATACCGACCTTCAGCAGCTCCGGATTAGGCCACTGCGGCGGTTCGCGGAGGGCCAGATGAATCTGCATCTCGCCCCGTCCGTAGCGAAACGCCGCGCCATCCGCGCAAACCCGGTCGGGGGTCTTCGCCGAGGCAAGCAGACGCCCATAGAGCTGGGTCGGGGTCACATTGGCGACCACCGCCGCGCGGGCCGCGATCACCTCGCCGGACTCAAGACGTACGCCCCGCGCTCGGCCGGCCGTGACCAGGATTTCCGCCACGTCGGCGCCGGTGCGCACCGCGCCCCCGCCCGCTTCGATGATGCGCTGGAAGGCTTCCACCAGCCTCGCGCCGCCCCCCTCCACCATGGGGCTTCCCACCTGTTCGAGAGAAAACAGGACCACCTTGTCCATCAGGGCCGAGAGGGGACTTTCGGGCGAGAGGCCGACATGGAGCACCCAGGGGGCGAAGAGGGCGCGCGCCTGGTCGGACAAGAAGGCCGTGTCGATCCAGTCGCGGCAGGCGGTCAACGCCCCCGCGACGAACCTTGCGAAACCGCGCGGTCCGCGTCGCCAGATCTCCCCCGCCAGGAGCCGCGCCGTGGCTAAGGTCCAGAGCTCGGCGCCGAGCAGACCGAAGATCAGGGGTGCATTCGCCTCAACCTCCGCCATGGCTTGGCGATAGGCCTCGCCATCTCCCGGGCGACAGGCCTCCATGGCCGCCACATTGGCCTCCCGATCCGTGGTGAAGATGAGGGACCGCCCATCTGGCAAGACGACAGCGGTAGGGGCGGGGCTATTGAGGAACCTCACGCCTTGCGCGCCCAGAAGGGGCTCCAGCTGCTTAAAATAGGGCGACGTGACGAATAGCGGATAAAGGGTGGAGAGGGTGTCGTGCTGGAAGCCCGGGGCGGTAAGAGTCTCCGTCCGGATACAGCCGCCCGCCACATCGGCGCGATCCAGTACGCAGACCCGTTTGCCCTTGCCCGTCAAAAGGGCGGCGCACACCAGGGAATTGAGGCCGCTTCCGATGATGACGACGTCATAGGCACTGGCCGGCCCTGTCATATGGTCACCGCGCCTTCAGGCTAGTTTCATCAATTGCGGCATGAGAGGCGTGTGCTGCTCCGGACCCATGGCGCCATAGCCGCCGTCCACGGGGATCTCGCCGCCGGTCATGTAGGAGGCGCCGGACGAGGCGACGAAGACCACAACATTGGCCACCTCCTCCGCATCGGCCACCCGGCCCATGAGATTGAGCGGCTCCGAGACCTTATCCGCGTGGGCGCGATCGCCCGATGTCAGGCCATCGAAGGGGTCGGACCAGATGTGGCCCAGGGTCACCATGTTTACCCGGATGCCGTCCGGGGCATAGTCCACGGCTTGGGAAGCCGAGAGGTGCCGCAACGCCGCCTTGGCGACGGGATAGGCCCAGCGGCCGATATGGGGAAAGCGGCCGGAAATGGAGCCGATATTGACGATCGTGCCCTTGGTCGCCGCCAGGTGCGGCCTAACGATCTCCCCCAAGATGGCGGCCGAGACGGCGTTGGTGTTGAGGGTATCAAGCCACGTCGCCCGCGATGTCGCGGGACCGTCATCCCCATAGGAACAGGCATTGTTCACCAGGATGTCGACATGGCCGAACCGCGCCAGGGCCCCGTCCACGAGGCGATGGAGGTCCCCATCCTCGCGGATGTCGGTCTGTATATAGAGCGCGGCGTCACCCAATTCGGTGGCGATGGCGGCGCCCTTCTCCGCGCTGCGAGCCGCGATGACGACGTTGGCCCCCTCCGCGTGCAGCTTCCGGGTAATCGCCGCGCCAATCGAGGCGGCGCCGCCGGTGACGATCGCCGTCTTGCCGATGAGTTGAGCCATGGTCGGTTCCAAATCCCGTTCAGGCGGCCTTGGCGCGAGACGCGCGGCGGCGGAGCAAACGGCGGTGCAGGTGCGCATAGTCCTTGGCGTTGATGGCCATCAGCCAATGCTTAAGACGCGTCGTCAGGGGCAGCGTCAGGTCCATCTCCTCCAGGAGCTCATCCATGTGGTGGACGGAGAAGGGGATGATGTTGGTGCCCTTGGAGTGCTTGCCGTCGGTGCGCGCCTCCATCCACGCCAGGCGGGTGTCGATATAGGCCTCGCGTTCGGGCACGGGGGGGAGGATCGGCGCACCACTGATGAGCTCTGCCAGCCACAAGGCGCTTACCTCGGCGTTTAATTGGCTGAAGAAGGATGAGTTATAGCCGTTGAAGGCCAAACGCTCCACGCCCGTGGGGATCATGGACCGATAGAGCCGGAAGACACCCCGCGCATCGGTGACTTTGGCCAAGATGTCAGTCCCCAGGAACGGAACTCTCTGATCCCAGCCCGTGCCGCACACAATTACGTCGGCCGGAATGGTCTCTCCAGTGGAGAGGGTGGCCTGGCCCGGGCTCAGTCTCTGAATTTGGGCGCCTGGCTTCACGGCAAGATCGCCGGACAGGATCTTCTCATAGAAGCCATCGGTGACCAGGCTGACGGTGCTGCGGGCGATGGTCTCCAGCGGCTTGTCGGGTAGCAGACCGACCTTCTCCAGCTTGAGCTGCCCCGCGATAACGCCCTGCACGCTGGCGAGCATGGAATTGCGGACGCCCACGCCCGGGCCATGCAGGAACTTCTCGAAGCCCTTCACCTCGATGTATTTGAACAGGCCCTCGCCTAGACGGGTGAGGAACAGGTGCTTGAAGTTCAGCACGTTCATCAGCTTCTTGGGGATCTTCCAGATGAGACTTCGGGCCACCACTGTGGTCGACGCGCTCTCGCCGGACACCGCGTTGGCCACGTCACAGGATGACTTGCCGTAGCCAACCACAAGCACGTGCTTTTTCCGCGCCCGCTCGATGTCGGTGAACTGGCTGGTGTGCAGGATCAGGCCGCCCGCCGCCTTGAAGGCGTCCGCGCCTGGGAAGTCGGGCACGGCGGGGATTGAGAAGATGCCGTTGCAGATGATGAGCCAGTCGACCTCGAAGGTCTCTTCCACGCCCGATGCCCGAACCTTGAGGCTCCAACCCAACGCGTTCGGCCATGGGGTGGCGGAGACGACCTCCGCGCCCAGCTTGACCACATCGCGCAGGCTGAAATGGTCGATATAGGCCTCCAGATAGGCCTGCATCTGGGTTCCGCCCGGCCACTCCGGATAGGACTTCGGCATGGGGAAATCGGAGAAGGCGTAGGTGTCGCGGGGGTTCTGCGTGGTCAGGCCCGGATAGCGCCGCGACGCCGCCCAGACGCCGCCGACATCGGCCTCCTTCTCGAAAAGGATCACCTCGAACCCGCAGGCCTTGAGGGTCTTGGCCGTGCTGAGGCCCGCGATCCCGCCGCCAACGATGCCAATCTTCATGTCTTCACGGCCCCAAACCAAACCACAGACGCCTGTGCCCAGCGTGACGGCCCGCCCGCGGCGCCTCTATGCAGCCACCGCGGGCAATGTCCATTTTTGGCGGATTATCGCGCCTTCCACGCCTCATAGGAGACGCGGTCCAGATGGAAGAGGTCGGTGGCCCGGGCGTACCAGCCTGATCCATGCATGCGGCCGATGAGGCCCATGGCGAGGGTGTCCAGGTGGCAACGGTCGGCGTCCAGCACGAATTCGTCGCGGACATGGGTCATCAGAACCTCGGCCACCGCGATGGTCTGGCGCCCGCCCGGTGAGAGGGATGTGACGAGCCGACATTCGAAGCTCACCGGCGCCGTGGCGATGCGAGGCGGCGCCACCAGATCCGATGGAGTGACCTCAAGACCGGCGCAGTCGATCTCGTCCACCTCCGGCGGGGCGTCCATGCAGGTGATATTCATGGCCGCGGAGTCGGCCTCCGACACCAGATTGACCACGAATTCGCCGGTTTCGAGGATATTGGCGGCGCTGTCCTTGAAGGCGTCATCACCGCGCCGCATCAGGCCGATGACAATGATCGGGGGATCATCGCCCATCATATTGAAAAAGCTGTAGGGCGCGGCGTTGCGCAGACCCGCCGCCGACTGGGACGTCACCCAGGCGATGGGGCGCGGCGTGATGGACGCGGTCATCAGCTTGTAGCGAGAGGCGCGCGGCAGCGCCCCCATATCGAATTTCATCCGGTCTCCCCGGCGAGCAGGCGAACAACCGCCACGCGAGGGCGTGTATCGACCGTGAGGCTGAACACGTCGGGGCGTGCATAATGGCCCGTAACGTCAAAGTCATATTTGCCCCGCGAGACGTCATCGAGGTCGATCTCGGCATAAAGGATCGTCTCGCCTTCGAAATCCGGCGGGGAGAGGACGGCGCCGAGCGGCGAGATAATACAGCTTCCGCCCCGCATGAGAACCAGATCCGGATCGTCCCCCAGGGAGCACTCAAAGTCAGTCCCATAGGCGCCCCGGCGGATATGCTGGCAGGCGGAAAGGACAAAGCACCGGCCCTCAAGGGCGATATGCTGCATCGTGCCAAGCCAAGTCGGCCGATCATCGGCGGTGGGCGCGCAATAGACGGATATGCCCTGATCGTACATCGCCATACGCAGCATGGGCATGTAGTTTTCCCAGCAGATGACGGCCCCGATACGCCCGAGCGAGGTCTCGAAAACCGGAAGGGTGGATCCATCGCCAAACCCCCAGATCAGCCGTTCCGCGGCGGTGGGCATCAGCTTGCGGTGCTTGCCCACCAAGCCCTTGGCGCCGTCGAAAAAGAGCGCCGTGCAATAGAGCGTGCCGCCGTCCCGTTCGATCACTCCCATGACAATGAAGAGGCCGGTTTCGACGGCCGCCTCGGCGATACGGGCCACTTCCGGTCCGTCAAGCGTCACGGCGGCGTCGAAATAGCGCTGGAAGGCGCGGCGGCCCTCCGGTTGGCGCAGCCCCACGGGTGTTCCGAAGCTGGCCCCCTTGGGATAGCCGCCCAAAAAGGCCTCGGGAAACACCGCCAGGCGCGCGCCGGTCGCCGCGGCCTGACAGATCAGCCCATGGGCCTTATCGGCGGCGGCGGCGGGGTCGAAGGGAACTGAACCCGCCTGCACCACAGCCGCCCTATAGCTCGCCATCTCGCCCTCGACTGATGAAGCCTCATGTCCAAGAGGCCACAGGCGCCTTGACGTTTCAAGCTTAAAACATTTAAGCCTATAATATCGGGAAAGCTGCTGGTCCTTAAGAGGGCGCGCCATGAGCACGACGAGCTTCGACGCCTATCGCGAGGAGACGGCCGGTCGCGCCAATGTCGCCGATACCCCCGCCCTTGTTCGTTATTATGAGCATCTGAAAACCCAACATACCGGCGCCCTGTGGACCGTGGCCAACAAGATAGAGCCCTGGGAGCCGGCCTCCATCTCGGTTCCCATGATCTGGCGCTATGAGGCGTTGCGGGAAAGCGTGCTCAAGGCCGTGGATCTCGTCTCGCCGGAAAAGGCCGGCCGCAGGGTGGTCTATCTGGAAAACCCCGGCCGGGCCGACGTCGTGGCCGCCGTGGGTTGGCTCTATTCGGGCCTGCAAGTCATGGCGCCGGGGGAGTGCGCCTCCAGCCACCGCCATTCAGCCTCGGCCCTGCGGTTCATCATGGAAGGAACGGGTGCCTTCACCAATGTGGACGGCCACAAGGTGACCCTGGGCCGCAACGACTTCGTGCTGACCCCCAACGGCACTTGGCACGAACATGGGGTGAGTGAGGAGGGCAGTGTCTGCATCTGGCAGGATGGCCTGGACATCCCCTTGATGAACGCCCTGGAGGCCAATTTCTATGAGGTGCATCCGGACCTGCAACAGGTGGTGACATATCCCGTTGACGACACCACCGCCGCCTGGGCCGGAGCGGGCCTGAGCCCCGCGGGCGCCAGCTGGTCCAAACGCTATTCGCCCCTGCTGAAATATGAGTGGGCGCCGACTTATGAGGCGCTTGTCTGCTATGGCGCCAAGACCGAAGGTTCGCGCTTCGACGGCGTGCACATGGACTATGTGAACCCTGTGACGGGCGGCGCCGTGATGTCCACCATAGGCGCCTCTATGCAGCTTCTGCGGCCCGGCGAGCACACCCAGGCCCACCGTGAGGTTGGCAATTTCGTCTATCAGTGCGCCAAGGGTTCGGGTTGGTCGGTGATCAACGGGCGCCGCTTCGACTGGAAGGAGCGGGACATTTTCGTCGTGCCGAGCTGGATGTTCCATGAACACGCCAATGGCTCGCATAGCGAGGACGCCTGCCTCTTCTCCTTCCACGACCTGCCGGTGATGCGCGCGCTGGGCCTTTATCGCCAGGAGGCGCTGGGGGAAAACCAGGGCCATCAACCCATACTTTCGACCCACTAAGGATCACCGCCCCATGCGTCTTGTCACCTACCGCGCCGGCGTAGAGGGCGCGGCCCGCCTGGGCGCCATGGTCGGCGAGCTGGTCATCGACCTTCAAAAGCTGGGCGCAGCAACCGGGGTTCCCCTCCCCGCGACGATGCTCGACTTCATCGATATGGGCCCCGCCGCCTGGAACGACACGGCGTCCCATGTGAAGGCGCTGATCGCCTATCCGATCGGTACGACACTGCCCCTGGCCAATGTACGTCTCCTGGCGCCCATCCCACGGCCCCGGAAGAATATCTTCGGCATCGGCCTCAACTATATCGATCATGTGGCGGAATCGGCCGCGGCCCTTGACACCTCGCCGGACCTGCCCAAGCAGCCGGTGATCTTCTCCAAGCCCCCCACCACGGTGATCGGGCCGGGCGATCCTATTCCGCACAACGCCAAGATCACCCAGCAACTGGATTGGGAAGTCGAGCTGGCAGCCATCATCGGGGTCACCGCCAAGGGCGTCTCCCGCGCCGAGGCCTTGAGCCACGTCTTTGGTTACAGCGTGGTGATCGATATGAGCGCCCGGGATTGCCGGCGCGGCGGCCAGTGGATCTATTCCAAGGGCCAGGATGGCTTCGCCCCCATGGGCCCCTACATCGTCACCGCCGACGAGATCCCCGATCCCCAGACCCTGGATCTCTGGCTCACCGTCAATGGGGTTGAGAAACAGCGCTCCAACACAAGCCACATGCTGTTCAAGGTCGATGAGCTGATCGCCGATATCAGCCAGGGCATCACCTTGGAGCCCGGCGACATCATCGCCACCGGCACGCCCGAGGGCGTCGGGGCGGGCCGCAAACCGCAGGAATTCCTCTGGCCGGGCGATGTGGTGGAATGCGGCGTCGACGGCATAGGCCGCCTGCGCCATCCGGTCGTGGCGGTTTGATGGAGCCCTAAGCCGCCTCCGCCGAGGCGCTTTGCATGGCGGCGCGCAGATCATCGGGCCACGCAAGCGCGCGCTTTTGGGCCAAATGCATACAGACCAGAACGACCTTGCCGCTCAGCCGCGTTTCTCCCGCCGCGGCGAAGACAAAGGCCAGGGTGACGGACGACTCTCCGAGTATTTGGACATCCAATGTGATATCGAGCCATTCGCCCAGCTCGCAGGCGCGCAAGAAGTTTGTTTCCAGATGAACCGTGGGGACGCCCAGACCCCGCCGCTTGTGCAAGGTCGCGAAGTCGCAGGCGAGGCGACTCGCGAACCAGTCCTCCACCGCGCCGTTCAGCATCTCGAAGAAGCGAGGGTAAAAGACGATGCCCGCCGCATCGATATGGGCGAAGCGCACCTGTGCTCGCACGGTGAAACTCATGGCTCTTCCCCGGTCCGCTCCGCCTCAACCGAGTCGCGCAGTTCGCCCAGGAGTTCGAACAGGAGCTTCTGGCGATCAGGCGCCATATTGGCCAGCATGGCTCCCAGCCAAGCATGATGGGACTTGGCCATCTGGGTGAAGCTCGCGCGCCCGGCTTCCGTCAGGGCCACGATGGAGGTCCGGCGGTCATTCGCAGCGGCCGCCGCCCGGACCAGCCCCTGGGCCTCAAGCTGCCGCACCAGGCCAGTGACATTGCCGTTAGAGACCAGGAGTTTGCGGGAGAGTTCGCCCATGGTCATGCCATCGGGCGCGCGGTCCAATGCCGCCATGACGTCAAAGCGCGGCAGGGTCGTGCCGTGGCGGATCTCGAAGCGGCGACGCAGCCGCTTTTCGATCACCATGGTGCAGCTGAGAAGTCGCAGCCATAGGCCGATAGACTTGGAGCCGACGGCTTTGGTCGCCCCCAACCGCCCGTCATGCTTCTCGCGCATCAAGGTCGTCATCAGGCGGCGACATCGGCGGGCGTGTTCAGCCGCGCCATCTGTTTCAGGCCCCATCCATAGGCGTCGGGCGCCCGCACGCCGGGATAGCCGGCGCGAACGGCCTCGTGCAGGGTCCACATGGGATTGGCCAGATGGGGCCGGCCCAGGGCCACGAGATCGGCCCGCCCCGCGGCCAGGATCGAATTGACGTGATCAGCCTCATAGATGTTCCCCACGGCCATGGTGGGCACATGAGCCACGTTCCGAATGCCATCGGCGAAGGGGGTCTGGAACATCCGGCCATAGACGGGCTTGCCCTCGCAGGCGGTCTCGCCAGCGGAGACATCCATGAGATCCGCGCCCGCGTTCTTCATGGCCATGGCAATCAACACCGCCTGGTCGAGTGTGATCCCGGCTTCGCCCACCCAATCGTGGGCGGAAATGCGGACGGACAAAGGCATGGATTCGGGCAGCGCCGCCCGGACCTCGGCGATAACCGCGAGAGGCAAGCGCAGCCGATTTTCCAGTGACCCGCCATGGTCATCCGTACGCAGATTGAGAACCGGCGTGATGAAGCTGGATAGCAGGGTTCCATGCCCTGCCTGGATCTCAATAACATCGAACCCGGCCGCCACCGCGCGCCGCGCCGATCCGACGAAGGCCGCGATCAGGCCGGCGATATCCGCCACGCCGAGGGCCGAGGGGATGGGCGAACTGGGAGACCAGGGGATCGCCGAGGCGGAGACCAGGGGCCAGTCGCCCTCGCCCCTGGGCCCCGCATGGCCCAGCTGCACGCCGATCTTGGCGTCCGACTGGGCGTGAACGAAGTCGACGATGCGCCGCCAGGCCGTGGCCTGCGCGTCGTTCCAGAGGCCGGGGCACTTGGGCGTATAGCGCCCGTCCGCCGTCACCGCGGCCATCTCGGTGATCACCAGCCCGGCGCCGCCCTGGGCGCGCGCGCCGTAATGCACCATGTGGAAGTCGTTCACCTGGCCGTCGGCGCCGGCCTGATAGGTGAGGACCGGCGAGACCACGACGCGATTGGCGAGGTCCAGGCCCCGCAACCTGTAGGGGGTGAACATCGGCGGGATCGCCTTTTCCCCGCCATTGAACCAGCGCTCCACACCCTCCAGCCAAGCCGGATCGCGCAAACGCAGATTCTCGTGGCTCACCCTCTGGCTACGGGTGAGAAGCGCATAGGTGAACTGGGTGATGTCGAAGTCGATGTAGCGATCCAGGGTTTCGAACCAGGCGGTGGAGTTCCTGGCGCTGTTCTGGATCTTCAGCACCTCCATCTGGCGCTCGGCCTGATAGTCGGCGAGCGCCGCGGGCAAACCCTCCGGCGTTCGCGCCTCTGGCCGATCCAGCACGGCGGCCAGCTTGATGGCGTCTTCCAGGGCCAGCTTGGTGCCAGAGCCGATGGAGAAATGCGCCGTATGGGCCGCGTCGCCCAGCAGCACGACATTGTCGAAGGACCATTGACGGCAGAGCACGCGGCGAAAATTGATCCAGGCGACCGAGCCCCGCAGATGCGCGGCGTTGCTGATCAGCCGCTCGCCGCCAAGCTGGCGCGCGAAGATTTGCTCACAAAGAGCGATGGCCTCTTCGGGCGTCTTGGTCTCGAGGCCCAGGCCCGTCCAGGTCTCAGGCGCGCATTCGACGATGAAGGTCGATTGGTCGGCGTCGAAGCGATAGGCATGGGCCCAGATCCAGCCGGCGGGCGTCTTCTCGAAAATGAAATGGAAGGCGTCAAACAGCCTGTTCGTGCCCAGCCAGATGAAGCGGTTGGACCGGGTGTCAATGTCCACCTGAAAGCGATTCTCATACCGCGCGCGGATGCGGCTATTGACGCCGTCGCAGGCGACGATCAGGTCGCAGTCGCGCCAAGCATCCAGATCGTCATCGAACTCGGTCTCGAACCTTAAGTCCACGCCAAGCTCGGCCGCGCGGGCCTGGAGGATGCGCAGAAGGCGCTTGCGGCCGATGCCGATGAATCCATGTCCGGAGGAGCGCATGACGTCGCCCCCCCGCTCCACGACGATATCATCCCAGTGGGCGAAGCTCTCCTCGATGGTCGCGGCGCTTACCGGATCATTGGCGCGAAGATTGGCCAGGGTCTGGTCGGAGAATACGACGCCCCAACCAAAGGTGTCGCCGGCGCGGTTGCGCTCCACCACCAGGATCTCATGGGACGAATCGCGCAGCTTCATCGAAATGGCGAAATAGAGCCCCGCGGGCCCCCCACCCAGACACACAATCCGCATCACGGCTCCCATAACGAGATGTTTTAAGCCTACATATTTTAACCTTAAAGGAAATAGGCAAAATGCGGGGTGGGAGGTTCGCGGGGCGCCTACACGCCTCGTCGGATCGCCACCGTTGTTGGGGCGCTAACCCGCCTTCGCTTCAGCCAGCGTGATCCGCGTCAGGTTGTCATTCAGGCGCGCCAACAGGGCGATGAGCTGATCGAAATCAGGCCCGGAGAAATCGGCGATCAGCTCCTTGTAGACAGGGGCGGTCGTCTCACGGGCCTCGGCCAATCTGTCGCGGCCCGAGGGGGTGAGGCTGACATCGGTGACCCGTCCGTCGCCCGGATTGCGCGTGCTGACCACCAGTCCGTCGCGGCGCATGCGCTGGATGATCCGCATCATGGTGGAGAGATTGATCACCGCCTTGTCGGAGATGCGTCCGATGGAGAGGGGCTCGGCCTCGCCCAGGATCATCAGCACCCGCCAGCTCGGCACATCAATGCCGATCTCGCGCAGGCGGCTTTCGATCAGGGTGTTATAGCGGTTGGCGACCCGGTTCAGTTGGTAGAACGGATATTTGTCCACCCTGAACTGCGGCGTGCCGGGATCGCCCAGGATGCGTGAGTCCTGCTCCATTCTTGAGCGGTAGCCCCAGGCGCCGGAGGCGGCAAGACAAAATACTTGCATATGCAACTGATCTGGGCATTGTCGGGGGGTGGAGACGCATACGGAGGGATCGCCATGGGGATCGCGCTTGAAGAGTTCGCCGCCGCCGTGGCGGGGGGATCGATCCGCACCATCGACCTGACCCAGACGCTCTCGCCCGAGACGCCGACCCTGGTCCTGCCGCCTGAATTTGGCCAATGCGCCGCGTTTAGCCAGGAGGAAATCAGCCGCTATGATGAGCGCGGCGTCGCCTGGTACTGGAACAACTTCACCGTCGGCGAACATACGGGCACCCATTTCGACGCCCCCATCCACTGGGTCTCGGGCAAGGATTTGGCCGAGAATGCCCTGGACACCATCGACCCCAAGGCCTTCATCGCCCCGGCGGTGGTGATCGACTGTTCCGCCGAGGCCGCCGCCGATCCTGACTTCACCCTCACCGTGCCCGTGATCGAGGCTTGGGAGGCCAAGCACGGCCAGATCCCGCCGCGCAGCTGGATCCTCTTCCGCACCGATTGGTCCAAGCGCACAGGGGAGGCCTATACCAATCGCGCCGCGGACGGCGCCCATACGCCGGGGCCGGACCCGGCCTGCGTCAAATTCCTCATCGACGAGCGCGACGCCCATGGCTTTGGCGTGGAGACCATCGGCACCGATTCCGGCCAGGCGCACATGTTCGATCCGCCCT
>Ga0116226_10002190_pt1 | contig 16889 bp, 13 predicted proteins | sample S1TSphfallax_FD_89692 | JGI IMG/M metagenome (GOLD analysis project Ga0116226, IMG submission 89692) | Host-associated microbial communities from peat moss isolated from Minnesota, USA - S1T2_Fa - Sphagnum fallax MG | ecosystem: Host-associated > Plants > Peat moss > Unclassified | place: USA... | reverse complement strand
GCGCTTCTCCCCGTGTCGGCATCGCGCGCACGCTAGGCGCAGGGCGGGCAGGGGGTCAATTCGCGCGCCCCGCGTTTTCTGGGAGTGAGAAACGATGACTCGTCCGGCCGATTCCGTGATCGAAGCCGCCCGTGCCTTCCTGGGCGAGCGCCTGACAACGAATAAAAACCTGCTGGAGCAGCATTCGCATGGCGAGGACAGCAACCCGCCGGTGCTGCCCGATGCCGTTGCGTTCGTGCAGACAACCGAGGAAGTGTCGCGTCTCCTGGCGCTCTGCCATGCGCATTCCGTCCCGGTGGTGCCGTTCGGCGCGGGCACGTCGCTGGAAGGCCACGTCACGCCGGTGCGCGGCGGCATCTCGGTCGATCTGACGCGGATGAAGCAGGTGCTGGAGGTCAACGGTGCCGACATGGATTGCCGGATCGAGGCCGGCGTCACGCGCAAGGAATTGAACCAGCATCTGCGCGACAGCGGCCTGTTCTTCCCGGTCGATCCCGGCAGCGATTGCACGATCGCCGGCATGTGCGCGACGCGGGCCAGCGGCACCAACGCCGTCCGCTACGGCACCATTCGCGAAAACGTGCTCGGCCTGACCGTCGTTCTGGCCGACGGCCGCGTCATCCGCACCGGCGGACGCGTGCGCAAATCCTCGACCGGCTACGACCTGACGCGGCTGCTGATCGGCGCGGAGGGCACGCTCGGCGTGATCACCGAAATCCAGTTGCGCCTGCACGGCATCCCCGAGGCGACCAGTGCCGCGACCTGCCAGTTCGACGACCTCGGCGGCGCGGTCGAGACCGTGATCGCGGTGATGCAGACCGGCATCCCGGTCGCCCGCATCGAACTGGCCGACGAGGTCCAGCTCGCCGCCTGCATCGCCTACTCGAAGCTGGAGGGGCTGGACGATCTGCCGACGCTGTTCTTCGAGTTCCACGGCACCGAAGCCTCGGTCGCCGAACAGGCGGCGCAGGCGGAGGAGATCGCGCTCGGCTTCGGCGCGCGCGGCTTCCGCTGGGCGACGGACGCGGCGGAGCGCACCAAACTGTGGCAGGCGCGGCACGACGCCTACTGGGCGGCGAAAGCCCAACGGCCGGGCTGGAAGAGCGTGACCACCGACAGCGTCGTGCCGATCTCCCGGCTGGCGGAGGCGGTGCTCGGCGCCAAGCGCGACATTGCCGAGTCTGGGCTCAGCGCGCCGATCGTGGGCCATGTCGGCGACGGTAATTTTCACGCGCTGATCCTGGTCCCGCCTGAGCCGGACGGCCTCGATCGCGCCTGGGCGCTCGACCGCAAGCTGGTCGCGCGGGCGCTGGCACTGGGCGGCTCGTGCAGCGGCGAACATGGCGTCGGACTCGGCAAGCGCGAGTTCCTGGAGACCGAGCACGGGGTGGAGGCGATGGCGGTGATGCGGTCGATCAAGGTGGCGCTCGACCCGAAGGGCATCATGAATCCAGGAAAGATCTTTCTGAACTGAGCATGTCGCAAAGGAGGCTCAGCGCGTCCGCGATCGTCGGCACGATCGTGGCGATGCCGGGCCACTCCCGCACCGCCGCGCGCCCGTCGGGCGTCTTGTGGATCAGCCACAGCCGCTCTTCGGTGGACACGCTCACGATCTGCAAGGCCTCCGCGAGGAAGGCATGGCGGGTGGTGATCTCGACGGACATGCCGCATCGCGTCATCTGGTCAAGCCACGCGGTGACGGTTTCCCGGTCCTCGCGCGTGAAGGGGGGCGCGACCGGGCGGGCCGTGCGCGCGCGAATGGCGCCATCCCGGCGGGACGGCTCGCTCGCTCCGAATTTGCCGGTATCGGCGCACGCCTCCGTTTCATTGGGGTCGTTGCGATCAGCCTGACCGAGATGCCAGTCCGCGAACATTCCTGACTCCGATGCAACACATCGAAACAAGTTGGGATATTGCCCCGCCGAAGATCGGCTGTCGAGTAAGAAGCGGCGTGCCGGTGATGGAGATTCGGTCGAGAACAGTCCTTTTCCGATTTCTTCAATGTCCGCTACCGTACGTTCTCCTGCTACTCCTCCCGGTTGCGCCCCGCGAGGGCGGCGGCGAAAATTTTGACCCGTTTGTAGCAATCGCATCCGGCGGCTTCGAGGCCGGCACGGTCGCGGATCACGACGCGGCCGCGGGTGTGGCTGACCAGGCCCGCCGCCTGCAACGTTCCCATCGCGACGGTCACGCCGGGGCGCCGGACGGCGAGCATGATCGCGAGGAATTCCTGCGTCAGTTGCAACTCGTCGCCGTCCACCCGGTCGTGCGCCATCATCAACCAGCGCGCGAGGCGTTCGGGCAAGGTATGCATACTGTTACAGGCGGCGGTCTGCGCGACCTGCGCACTCAACGCTTGCGACGCGCGTTGCAGCAGTTGCCGCAACACCGGCATGTTGTCCACGTTCTCGCGCAGTTGCTGCGCCGGCATTCGGTGCGCGGCGCCCGGCAACTGCACCATCACGCGGTTATAGGCAATCGCGTCCGCGCTGAACCAGCCGGCCAGCCCGACCATCGATTCGCGCCCGATCAGCCCGATCTCGATGCTTTTCAACGGTTCATCGACATCGGCGACGACCGAGCCAAATCCCTGCTCGACGAAATAGACGTGTTCTATACGTTCACCGGCATCGTGCAAGACTTGTGCGCTGACCAGTTTTACTCGGGTGAGAAGCGGCCTGATCCGCGATAGTTCCTCCGCCGGCAAGGCCGCGAGGATTTGATTCTGGTACGCCGCATTGGGCGTATTCGCGAAATCGACCATAGCGCTCTCCCATGGAGGGGAAAGCAACGATACTTCCAGTCTTCCGCCCCTCTAGATTTATGCGGGAGATACGAAATAAGTGGTCCAGGCAGCGGACAATTCAAGCGATCATTACAAAGTTGCCGCCTGAGTGATTCTACCTATTCTCTCGCGTCTTTGGGGCTGGTAGCGCAGCGTACAAGCGGCCGTCTCGCCGAAGATCCGCCATTAAGCTGCAAATATGCAACGACAATGCGCCTGGGAGGGGGTTTCGGCCGTCACGGCGCGCCGGTAGCATGTCCGGGCATTGTGGGTTATGGCCGATTGTCCATCTAATGGCGGACGGGCCTGCTCGCCCTGAGCCGCCCGCCCTGACCCGACCGAGGTGTGAATGCGCGTTCTCCTGGCTCTCGCCTGCCTCGCCGCCGCTCTGGTGGCGGCAGCCCCGGCTCGTGCGCAATTCGGCGGCGGGCCGCCTTCCGTGGGCGTCGTCAAGGTGCAGCAGCAGCCGATCACCGAGACCAGCGCGTTCGTCGGCCGGGTGCAGGCGATGGACAAGGTCGATTTGGTGGCCCGCGTGACCGCCTTCGTCGAGGCGATCGACTTCGTCGAAGGCGGGGAAGTCCGGAAGGGCGATCTCCTCTACAAGCTGGAACGCGGGCCGTTCGAGGCCGATCTCGCCAGCAAGCAGGCAACGGTCGCGCAGAACGCGGCGTTGCTTCACAATGCCTCGATCACCCTCAGCCGCGCGCAGAGCCTGCTGAATACGCCGGCGGGCCAGCGGTCGACCGTCGATGACGCCATCGCCAACCAGGCCAATTACAGCGCCCAGTTGCAGGCCGCGCAGGCGGCGGTGCGCGCCTCGCAGATCAATCTCGACTACACCGAAATCCGCGCCCCGATCTCCGGCAAGATCACGCGAACCAGCCTGACCATCGGAAACGTCGTCACGCCGACGTCTGGCGCACTTGCCAGCATCTACAGTCAGGACCCGATGTACGTGCTGTTCCCGGTGTCGGTGCGCGAGGTGCTCGACCTGCAAAGGCGCTACGCCGACAAGGGCGGCTTCGGCGCGGTGGCGGTGAAGCTGATCCTGGCGGACGGCTCCGCCTACAAGGAGACCGGCGCGCTCGACTACATCGACCCCTCGGTCGCGACGACCACCGATACGCTGACGCTGCGGGCGCGCATCCCCAACCCGCTGCGCGCCGGCGCCAAGCCCGGTGACATCGGCAGCCGCGAACTGGTCGACGGTGAATTCGTCACCGCGCAGGTGGAGGGCGTCGAGCCGATCAAGGCGCTGGCGATTCCGCGCACCTCGGTACTGTCCGACCAGCAGGGCTATTTCGTCTACGTGCTCGGCCCCGACAACAAGGCCGAGCGGCGCGCCGTCATCCTCGGCCAGTCCACGCCCGAGCTTGCAATCGTCGCGTCCGGGCTGAAGGAGGGCGAGACCATCATCGCCGACGGCTTGCAGAAGGTCCGCCCGGGCGGGCAGGTGGTGCCGGCGCCGCTCGGCGCCCCGCCCGCCGCGCCCCCCGGCGCCCCGCCGGCCAAGGGCTGAGACGATGCTCTCCGCGATCTTCGTCGACCGCCCCCGCTTTGCGATCGTCCTTGCGATCATCATCACGCTGGCCGGCCTGATCGCGCTGACCCGCATTCCGGTCGCCCAGTTCCCAGACATCGTGCCGCCGCAGGTCACGGTCACGACCAGCTTCCCCGGCGCGTCCGCCGCCGTCGTCGAGTCGACCATCGCCCAGCCCCTGGAAGCCCAGGTCAACGGCGTCGACAAGATGATCTACATGAAGTCCAACAGCGCCAACGACGGCAGCTATTCGCTGACTGTCAGCTTCGAGCTCGGCACCAACCCGGACATCGACGTCGTCAACGTCAACAACCGGGTGCAGGCGGCGATCTCCAAGCTGCCCGCCGAGGTGCAGCAGGAAGGCGTCAAGGTCCAGAAGCGCAGTTCGGCGATCCTTGAGTTCCTGCAATTCTACAGTGTCGGCGGCAAGCAGGACCCGCTGTTCATCAGCAACTACATCACCATCAACGTCCTCGACCGGCTGTCCCGCGTGCAGGGCGTCGGCCAGGCGTTCGTGTTCGGCGCGCAGGATTATTCCATGCGCATCTGGTTCGATACCGACCGGCTGACGGCGCTGAACCTGATGCCGTCCGACATCATCTCGGCGATCCAGAACCAGAACGTGCAGGCGGCGATCGGGCGCATCGGCGCCCGGCCGACCTCGGACAAGACGCAGTTCCAGATCAACCTGCAAACCAAGGGCCGCCTGCTGAAGCCGGAGGAATTCGGCAAGATCGTGCTGCGCGCCAATCCGGACGGCAGCGTGCTGCGCATTTCCGATGTCGCGCACATCGAACTCGGCGCCGCCACGCTCGATACGCTCAGCCGGATCAACGGCGATCCGGCGGTCACGATCGGCATCTATCTGGCACCGGGCGCCAACGCCGTCGCGACCTCGGCGCGCGTCTCGCAGACGCTGGAAGACCTGTCGGTGCGGTTTCCGCCGGGACTCAAGCAGGTCGTCTTCTACGACAGTTCCAGTTTCATCAACGACACGATCGGCGAGGTGAAGCAGACCATTCTCGAGGCGTTCGTCCTGGTCGTGATCGTCGTGCTGCTGTTCCTCGGCAACATCCGGGCGACCATCATCCCGACGGTCGCCGTCCCGGTGAGCCTGATCGGCACCTTCGCCGTGCTGCTGGCGCTCGGCTACTCGGCCAACACCGTCTCGCTGCTGGCACTCGTGCTCGCGGTCGGCGTGGTGGTCGACGACGCGATCGTCGTTGTCGAGAACGTCGAGCGCGTGATGGAGGAGGAGCCGTATCTCAGTCCGGCCGAAGCGACCAAGAAGGCGATGCGCCAGATCACCGGCCCGGTGATCGCGATCTCGCTGGTGCTGCTGTCGGTGTTCGTGCCGATCGGCTTCATCCCGGGCCTGTCCGGCCAGTTGTTCCGCCAGTTCGCGGTGACGATCAGCGTCGCGATGGTGATCTCGGCGATCGTCGCGCTGACGCTGTCGCCGGCGCTGTGCGCGGTGTTCCTGCGGCACGGCGGCAAGCGGCAGGGCTTCGCCGGCCGGCTGATCGGGCGGTGGCTGGCCGGCATCGACTGGTTGCGCGACGGCTACGCCGCGATCGTGCGGCGGCTGCTGCGATTCGCGTTCGTCTCGGTCCTGGTGGTCATCTGCGCTGCCGGCGGCATCTACCTGCTGTCGCTGCGCACGCCCACCAGCTTCCTGCCGCAGGAGGACCAGGGCGCGTTCTTCGTCAACGTGCAGTTGCCGGACACCGCCTCGGTCGAGCGCACCAAGCAGGTTGCCGCAAAGGTCGAGGACATCCTGCATTCGTTGCCGCAGGTCTCAAACGTGCTGTCGATCGTCGGCTTCTCGCTGCTCGACGGCGGCGCGCAGAGCAATTCCGCGTTCGTGATCGCCCGCCTGAAGCCGTTCGAGGATCGCAAGGCGGCGGCCGACAAGGCGGACGCGCTGATCGGGCGGGTGTTCGGCGCGGCCTCGCAGATCCGCTCGGCGATCGTCTTCCCGTTCAACCTGCCGCCGATCATCGGCCTGTCGACCAGCGGCGGCTTCGAATACCAGTTGCAGAACCTGGAAGGCCGCGAGCCGGTCGAGATGGGCGGGGTGATGTACGGCCTGCTCGGCGCCGCCAATGCCGATCCGCGGCTGACCCGCGTGTTCTCCACCTTCACCGCCAGCACGCCGAGCATCTTCCTCGACATCGACCGCGACAAGGCGCAGGCGCTCGGGCTGAACATCAACGACGTGTTCACCGCGCTGCAATCCACGCTCGGCGGCTACTACGTCAACGACTTCAACATGTTCGGCCGGACCTGGCAGGTCAACATCCAGGCCGAGGACAGCGACCGCAACGACGTGCCGGCGATCTGGAAAGTGTTCGTCCGCAACAGCAAGGGTACCATGGTGCCGCTGCGCTCGATCGCCGAGATGCGGATCATCACCGGGCCGCAGACGATCAGCCGCTACAACAACTACCGCTCGATCTCGATCAACGGCGGCCCGGCGCCGGGCGTGTCCTCGGGCGACGCGCTGGCGGCGATGGCGCAGGTCTCGGCGCGGGTGCTGCCGCCGGGCTACGACTTCGAATGGACCGGCACGGCGTTCCAGGAAATCCAGGCGGCCGGGCAGACCGGCCCGATCCTGGCGCTGGCGGTGCTGTTCGCCTACCTGTTCCTGGTGGCGCTGTACGAAAGCTGGATGATCCCGGTGCCGGTGCTGCTGTCCGTCTCGGTCGGCGGCCTCGGCGCGTTCGTCGGCTTGCAGGTGTTCGGGCTGCCGCTCGACCTGTACGCGCAGATCGGCCTCGTCGTGCTGATCGCGCTGGCCGCCAAGAACGGCATCCTGATCGTCGAATTCGCCAAGGAGCAGCGGGAGGCGGGCCTGCCGATCATCGAAGCGGCGGCGGTCGGCGCGCGGATGCGGTTCCGCGCCGTGATCATGACCTCGATCGCCTTCATCCTCGGCCTTGTGCCCCTGGTGACGGCCAACGGTGCGGCGATGCTGAGCCGGCGCGGCGTCGGCACGTCGGTGTTCGCGGGCATGATCTTCGCGACGACGTTCGGCGTGTTCCTGATCCCGATGCTGTACGCGACGTTCCAGGGCCTGCGCGAGTGGGCCAAGCGCCGCTTCGGCCGCCGGGCCCCGGCCTCGGCACACGGCGTCGGCCGGCCGACCGGCCACATCGCCGGCCCCACGCCCGAACGGGCCGGGGAGTGACACGTCGGCGCGAGGCCTTTGGGCTTGGCGCCGGATAGACTACGCTTAAGTTCACGATCCGCCAGATCACCCGGAGAGACGTAGAAAATGACGAAATTCGGCGTTGCCCAATCCGTCCGCCGGGTCGAGGACCCTCGCCTGCTGAAGGGCAACGGCTCCTACACCGACGACATCACGCTGCCCGGAACGGTGCAGGGCGTCGTGTTGCGCAGCCCGCACGCGGCGGCGAAGATCCTGAGCATCGACGTCGTTGCCGCGAAGGCGCTGCCAGGCGTGCTCGGCATCTTCACCGGCGAGGATCTCGCGGCCGACGGCATCGGCGGCCTGCCCTGCGCCGTCGGCGGCCTGAAGAACCGCGACGGCTCGGCTGTGTTCAATCCCGGCCATCCCGTGCTGGCGCAGGGCGCGGTGCGCCATGTCGGCGACCCGGTGGCGTTCATCGTCGCCGAGACCGTCAAGCTCGCCCGCGACGCGGCCGAGGCGGTCATCGTCGATTACGACATCCTGCCCTCGATCACCGACCTCGCCACCGCGCTTGAGCCCGGCGCGCCGCAGGTGTGGGAGGGGGTGCCGAACAACCAGGTGTTCGACTGGGAGATCGGCCAGAAGGATCAGACCGAGGCGCTGTTCAAGCAGGCCGCGCACGTCACCAGCCTGACCGTGGTCAACAACCGCATCATCGTGAACTCGATGGAGGCGCGGGCGGCACTGGCGGAGTATGATGCCGCGAGCGAGCGTTGGACGCTGCGGACCAACACGCAGGGCGGCTGGCTGCTGAAGGACCTGTTATCCTCGGCCGTGTTCAAGGTGCCGGCAGACCGCTTCCGCATCGTCACGCCCGACGTCGGCGGCGGCTTCGGCATGAAGCTCTTCCTGTACGCCGAGCATGTGCTGACCTGCTATGCGGCGCGCAAGCTCGGCCGGCCGGTGAAGTGGGCCAGCGAGCGCAGCGAGGCGTTCCTGTCGGACACGCACGGCCGCGACAATGTCACCCTCGGCGAACTGGCGACCGACGCGGACGGCAAGTTTTTGGCGCTGCGCACCCGCAACGTCGCCGGCATGGGCGCCTATCTGTCGACCTTCGGGCCGTATATCCCGACCGTCGCCGGCACCGGCGTTCTGGCCAGCATCTACGGCTTCCAGGCGGTCTATGCCAACGTGATCGGCGTCTTCACCAACACCGTCCCGGTCGACGCCTATCGCGGCGCCGGGCGGCCGGAGAGCAACTACCTCGTCGAGCGGCTGATCGACGCGGCGGCGGCCGAGCTTAAGATCGACCGGATCGAGCTGCGCCGCCGCAACATCGTCCCGCCCTCGGCGATGCCGTACAAGACGCCTGTCGGCAAGCTGTACGACAGCGGCGACTTCACCATCCTGCTCGACGCCGCGCTGAAGACGACCGACTGGGCCGGGTTCGAGGCGCGGCGCGCCGCCTCCGCCAGGAAGGGTCTGCGGCGCGGCATCGGCCTTGCCTACTACCTCGAAGCCACCGGCGGCGCGCCCACCGAGCGGGCCGAGATCAAGTTCGCCGACGACGATTACGTGGATGTCTATGTCGGCACCCAGTCGACCGGGCAGGGGCACGAGACGGCCTATGTCCAACTCACCGTGCAAAACCTCGGCGTCCCGCCGGAGAAGGTGCGCATCAAGCAGGGCGACACCGACACGATCCCGACCGGCGGCGGCACCGGCGGCGCGCGCAGCCTGTATTCCGAGGGTCAGGCCATCCTGCTCACCACGACATCGGTGATCGAGAAGGGCAAGAAGGCGGCATCCGAGGCGCTGGAAGCGGCGCCGGCAGACATCGTGTTCGAGGACGGCAGGTTCTCGATCGTCGGCACCGATCGCGGCCTCGACATCATCACGCTCGCCGCCACCCAGCGGGCGCGGGCGAAGGCGGGCGAGGACGTCACCACGCTCGACGCCGCCGAAGTCGCGAAAATCGACGCGCACACCTTCCCCAACGGCTGCCACATCGCCGAGGTCGAGATCGACCCGGAGACGGGCGTCGTGAAGATCGTGCGCTACAGCGTCACCGACGACGTGGGCAAGGCGGTCAATCCGCTGATCGTGCGCGGCCAGGTGCATGGCGGCGTGGCGCAGGGCTTCGGCCAGGCGGTGCTCGAACACACCGCGTTCGACCCGGAATCCGGCCAGCTCCTCTCCGGCAGCCTGATGGACTACGCCCTGCCGCGCGCCGACGATCTGCCCGATATCGAGGTCGAACTGATCGAGGTGCCGTGCGCCTCCAACCCGCTCGGCGTCAAGGGCGCGGGGGAGGCGGGGGCGGTCGGCAGCCCGCCGGCGGTGATCAACGCGATCATCGACGCGCTGCGGGTGGACGGGGTGACCCATATCGACATGCCGGCGACGCCGGAGAACGTCTGGCAGACGCTGGCGCTGGCAAAGGCGGCCTGAGCCGGTCCTCTCGGATTGTTCACCGGAAGGGCAGGGGAAAGCGGGCGCTCGCGTCCTAGATAGGTGCTCCGAACCTGCCCCGATCGGGCAACAAATGGAGCATTGCGATGTCAGTCACCCATGCCGACCCGGACCTGGGTAGCGAAGCGGACACGCTGGAGCAGATCCGCGAACTGCGCGAGCAGGTGGACATGCTCGTCCGCGATCGGGTCAAGCCGATCCTCGCCGACGCCGTCGACCGCGCCGAGGACGCCGCCCGCCAGGCGACCGGCTTCGTCCGCGAGGAAGCCGAGATCGTCGCCAAGCAGGTGCGCGAAAAGCCGCTGACCGCGCTGCTGATCGCCGCCGCCGCCGGCTACGTGCTCGGCCGGTTGCTGCGCTAGCCAGTGTCCGGCGTTCAACTCGCACGCTTCGCGGCGCAGGCGGAGTTCTTCCGCCTGCGCGCCTTGCTGCGCCGGCAGGCGTTCCGGGCGATCTTTGCTGGCGTGGCGGTGCTGTTCGCGCTCGCGGCCCTGGCCGGCGGCCACGTTGCCGGGGTTCTGGCATTGTGCGCCTACGTGACGCCGATGCAGGCTATTCTGATTGTCGCCGGCCTCGACCTGATCGTTGCCATCATCTTTGCCGCCATCGCCAGCCGCGACGTGCCCGGCGCGGTCGAGCGGGAAGCGCTTGCGCTGCGCCGCGCCACCGCCGAGCAGGCGATCGAGGCGGTGGCGGTGGCAACGCTGATCAACCGCGTCGTGCGTGCCCGCTCCTGGCGCGATTTCTCCGACCTCGTGACCTCGGCGGTCGCGGCCTGGGCGGTGGCGAAGCGAGGCTGACCGCACGCTTTGCCTGCGCTATAGCAACCGCCGAACGATATTCGGGGTTGCCGCCGCATGACCGAAGCCACCGTCATCGCCACCCACGACGGCCGCATCGGCCGGCTGCTGCTGAACCGGCCGAAGGCGCTGAATGCGCTCGATCTGCCGATGATCGCCGCCATCGCCGCCGCGTTGTCGGACTGGCGCGATGACGGCTCCGTCGAGGCGGTGGTGATCGACAGCGCGTCCGACCGCGCGTTCTGCGCCGGCGGCGACATTCGCGTCGTCCGCACCCAGGCGCTCGCCGGCGAGACGGCTTCGGTCGAGCACTACTTCACCGACGAATACGCGCTGAACGCCGCGGTTGCCGACTACCCGAAACCCTACGTCGCGCTGATCGACGGCATCTGCATGGGCGGCGGCATCGGCGTCTCGGTCCACGGACGCATCCGCGTCGTCACCGAAGCGGCGCTGCTCGCGATGCCGGAAACCGCGATCGGCATGTTCCCCGACATCGGCGCGACGTTCTTTCTCCCGCGCCTGCCGGGCGAACTCGGCGTGTTCCTCGGCCTGACTGGAACCCGCCTCGCTGGTGCCGACGCCGTTCACGCGGGGCTCGCCACCCATTTCGTGCCGCGCGCCTCGCTGCCCGCCCTGCGCGCCGCGCTGCCGCGCGAGGGGATCGCCGCCGTCGCCGCATTTGCCGCCGCACTCCCGCCGTTCTCGCTGGCGCCGCACCGGGCCGCGATCGACCGCTGCTTCGCCGCCGCGACCGTGCCCGACATCCTCGGCCGGCTGAAGGCGGAGGACAGCGACTGGGCACGCGCGACGCTCGCCACGCTTGCCGGCCACTCGCCGACCGCCCTTGCCGTCTCGCTCGCCGCGATCCGTCGCGGCGCCGGCCTCGATCTGCGGGCCGCACTGGCCGCCGAGTTGCGTCTGACCCGCACCGTGACCCAACATCCCGACTTCGCCGAGGGCGTCCGGGCGATGGTGGTCGACAAGGACCGGACGCCGCGCTGGACTCCCCCGCGCATCGACCAGGTTGACCCTGCCGCGATCGCCGCCATGCTGGCCTGAGCCATGTATATCCCGACCCAGTTCCGCGAGACCGACATCCCGACCATCCACGGCGCGATCCGCGCGGCCGGGCTGGCGACGCTTGTGACCACCGGCCCCGACGGCATCCTCGCGACACCGCTGCCGCTGCTGCTGGACCCGGAGCCGGCGCCGTACGGCACGCTGCTCGGCCACGTCGCCCGCGCCAACACGCAATGGCATCGCAGCGCCCCGGACGCCGAGGCGCTGGCGATGTTCGCCGGCCCCGACGCCTACGTCACCCCGTCCTGGTACGCCACCAAGCGCGCGACGGGAAAGGTCGTGCCGACCTGGAACTACGTGGCCGTCCACGCCTACGGCCGGGTGGAATTTTTCGATGACGCGGCCCGGCTATTAGAACTCGTCACAAGGCTGACCAGCCGCCATGAGGGCGAACGCGACACGCCCTGGGCGGTCAGCGACGCGCCGCCGGAGTTCACCCAGTCGCAGTTGAAGGGCATCGTCGGCCTGCGGCTGACGATCACTCGGCTCGAAGGCAAGTGGAAGATGAGCCAGAACCGCAACGCCGAGGACCGCGCCGGCGTCGTCGCCGGCCTGACCGCCGAGGGCAACCCGACCGTCGCCGATCTGGTCGCCCGGCAGCCTTAATCGGTTTGGGCGGCCCGCATCGTCAGCGCCAGCAGCGCCAGCATCGCCGCCGGCCCGAGCACCGGCAGGTTGCCTGCGCTGGTGATGATGCTCGCGACCGGCGTCAGGAATGCGACGCACAGCACCGGCTTCTCCCAGCCCCAGAAGCCGCGCCGCAGCCCCTCGCGCAGCAGCCACGCCATCGGCAGCGCGAGCAGCGCCAGATCGTACGACAGCAGGAACGGCGAAACGAGCATCGTGGTCAGCGGCAGCAGCGGCGTGATCGCGTCGGGCCGGCGGCGGATGGTCACGACCATCGCCAGCAGCGCCAGCGCGCCCACGATTCCCTGCACGACGTACGCCATCGCCACGCTGCCGCCGAGTTGCACGACGCCGCGAAAAACGCTCTCCCAGCCGACATCGGTGACGAGGCCGTGCTCCAGCACCGTGCGCGCGAACGGCGCCTCCGCGAAGAAGCCGTGCCAGACCGACGTGCCGAACAGCACGAGCGTCGCCGCGATCAGCGCCACCGCCGTCGCCGCCATCGCCGCCAGCGTCCGCCAGTGCCGGCCGGCGATCAGCGCGACGGGCACGATCGCGGCGAGATGCGGCTTGTAGGCGAGGAAGCCGAAGCAGATGCCGGAGAGAAACGGCCGCCGCTCCAGCGCCAGCAATCCGCCGCCGAACAGGGCGGTCGTCAGCAGCCCGTTCTGGCCGTAGACCGCGTTCATTGCCACCGCCGGGTAGGCGAGGCAGGCGAGGCCGGCGGCGGGCAGCAGCCTGCGGATCGCCCACCAGTAGCCCGCGCCGGTCGCGGCCAGGAACACGGCGAGCGACCACCAGAACGGCAGCAGCGCCATCGGCAGGCACAGCAGCAGCCAGACCGGCGGATACAGGAACGCCGAATAGCCGGTGTCGGGCACGATCGCCCGCTGCACCGCCCAGTGTTTGGCGACGTCGTAGACATCGACGGCATGGCCCGCGAGTGCCAGGTGCGACGCGGCCCAGAAACTCAGATAGTCCGAACTGAGTTCGAACCCGAGCGGCCCGGTGCCGGCGACCGACATGCCGATCCGCAGCACCGCGACCGCCAGCGTCGCGCCCAGCACGATCCGCGTGTACGCCCGCGCCCGCCGGCCGCTCAGCCAGTCCCAGCGGGGTCCCGATTGGTGCCGCGCCCGCGCCATCGCCGTCATTCGATACCATCGCCTCCGCTTGGCCGCCCGGTCAGCCGGGTGCGGCACACGTTGCACGGGCCGTCCGCGCTACGTAACCTGTATCCGATAGAACGGAGCGGGACGTGAACGAGGCGTTCGGTGCCATCCGGCCAAGACGACTTTGCGGTCGATGACCGCCGGCTTCGCCGTCCGCGGCGCTGCCCTGCATACGCCGGCCCTTGGCCAGATCGAAGCCTGGGCCGACGCGCTGATCGAGGTCGACCCCTCCGGCGCGATTGCCGCACTCCATCCCGACGCGCCGGCAACCGCCTCCGCCCGCTACGAAGCCGCCGGCCGGCTGACCCATCTCGCGCCGCGCCAGTTGCTGCTGCCCGGGCTTGTCGATCTGCATGTCCACGCGCCGCAGTTTCCCAACCTCGGCACCGCGCTCGACCTGCCGCTCGAACAATGGCTGCTGGATCACACGTTCCCGCTGGAGGCGCGCTATGCCGACACCGTGTTCGCCGCCGGAATCTACGAGCAGCTAGTCGCGACCCTGCTCGCCAACGGCACGACAACGTCGGTCTATTACGGCACGATCCATCTGCCCGCGACCCGGCGCCTCGCCGAGATCTGCCTGCGGCGCGGCCAGCGCGCCTTCGTCGGCCGGGTGGCGATGGACCACCCCGACCAGTGCCCGCCCTGGTATCGCGACGCCTCCGCCACCGCCGCCGTCGCCGAGACGCGGGCGCTGATCGAAAGCGTCAGGACGCTGCCCGGCAACGCCGGACTCGTGCGCCCCATCATCACGCCACGCTTCATCCCCGCCTGCACCGACGAACTGCTGGCCGCCCTCGGCGCACTCGCCGCCGAGACCGGGTGCAGCGTGCAGACCCATTGCTCCGAGTCCGACTGGGAGCATGGCCATGTTCTCGGGCGTTGCGGCTGCACGGACACCGAGGCGTTGCGCCGGTTCGGCCTGCTGGCGCCGCACGGCGTGCTCGCGCACGGCAATTTCCTCGGCGACGCGGATTTCGGCCTGATCCGCGCGGCCGGCGCCGGAGTCGCGCACTGCCCGCTGTCGAACGCCTATTTCGCCGGCGCCGCCTTCCCGCTGCGCGCGGCGCTGGAACGGGGCGTGCGCGTCGGCCTCGGCACCGACATCTCGGGCGGTGCCCACCCGTCGCTGCTCGACTCTGCACGGATGGCGGTGACGGCGTCGCGGATGCTGGAAAGCGGCGTCGATCCGGCCCTCGCCCCGGCCGCGCGCGGGCGGCCCGGCGCGCGGATCGGCACCGCCGAGGCGTTCTGGCTCGCGACCGCCGGCGGCGGCGACCTGCTCGGCCAGGCAACCGGCCTGTTCCGGCCCGGCTACCAGTTCGACGCGCTGCTGCTCGACGCCGACACGCCCGACAGCAATCTGCGCCTCGACCCCGCCGAACCGGCCGAGCGCCGCCTGGAGCGGATCGTCCACACCGCCGGCCGGCCGGACATTTCCGTCGTGTGGGTCAATGGCCGCCGGGTTCACGCGCGTGCAGCCGCCGGCCCAGGCTGAGGAACAGCGCGCCGCCCGGGATCACCTCGACGGGGGCAAGCGCCTCCAGCGCGTCGAACCGCACCCCCTGCCGCGCCAGATTGTCCGCCGTGATCGGCTTGGTCGAGGCGATCAGCACGTCGGCGCCGACATGGTCCGCCATGCCGGGCGCGAAACCATATTGCCGCGCATCTTCGTTCAGGCAGATCACCGGCGCCGCGCCGCCGATGGCGTCGTCGATCTTGCCGGTCTCCTGCCAGCCGACACCCCCGAGCAGCGCGCCGGGACCCAGCAGCCCGCGCGCCGCCAGCGCCGTGCGGAGCGGCGTCCAGTCGCGCGCCTGCATCTCGACCTTGGCGAGCGGCGCCAGCCTTGCCGCGCCGGTGGGCAGCAGATCGAATCGGAATTCGCCGACCAGGATCGCAACGACGACCGCATACAGCGCCAGCGTGCCGACCAGGGTCCGCCGCACCAGCCTCGGCCGGCGTGCCGCCAACCGCTCCAACTCGGCACCGAGCAGCGGCAACAGCATCAGGTAGCCGGGCGCGGCCCAATGGAACAGCACATGGCGGGACCAGAACCCGACCAGCGCGAACAGCGCAACCGGCCCGATGCCAAGGCAGCAGGCGAGCCAGCGTCGCCCGTCCGCCGGCCCGGCGCGCAGCCCGCGCCAGAGCGCAATGACCAGCGGCAGCCACAGCCACGGCAGCAGAAACAGCGCCTCGCCGCCGAGCACGGGCAGCGGGCCGAACGGCTGAAACCCCTCGGCGCCGGCGCGGCCGCCCTGGAAGGCGAAACTCGCCCAGCCATGCGTCGCGTTCCAGAGCGGCACGGGCGAAAACACCGCCAGCGCCAGCAGCGCCGCCGCGTAAGGCTGCGGCCGGCGCAGCCAGGCACGGTGCGCCGGTTGCGTGACGAGGTAGACGAACGCCCCCGCGAGCACGAGAACGGCCGAGTATTTGGACAGCAGCGCGCCGCCGGCCGCGGCACCCGCCGCCAGCCACAATCGCCATCCTTCCGGCCGGTCCAGCGCCCGCGCGAAGCACAGCGCGGCCGCGAGCAGGAAGACATCCAGCGGCCCGTCCGGCAGCACCCAGCCGCCGAACGCCACCGAGAATTCCGGCGCGAGATTGAGTGCCACGGCCGCCCACATGCCGGCGCGTTCGCCGAACAGCGCCGCACCCAGCCGGAACATCAGCCACGTCGATCCCGCGAACAGCGCGATGAACGGCAGCCGGACGGTGAACGACGTCTCGCCAAGCAGCCGGCCGGCGCCGGCGGCGAGCCACCAGGACAGCGGCGGATGGTCGAAATAGCCGAGCCGGACCACCCGGCCGGCGGCGACCATGTAGCTCTCGTCGATGCCGAGCCCCAGCGACCCCGCGAGCGCCAGCCGCGCCAGCGTGCCGACGAGGATCACGGCCAGCACGGTGCGCGCCGGGGCGGCTGTGCGCATGTCCGTCAGGCTTCCCTCCCGCCGCGAGCCCGCCTATGACGACGCTCATTCCACCACGCCAGCGGGAGAGCCCCCATGCGCATCGACGCCATCGCGATTGGCAAGAACCCGCCCGACGACGTGAACGTCATCATCGAGGTCGCGGTCGGGGGGGAGCCGATCAAGTACGAGATGGACAAGGCCGCCGGGACGCTGTTCGTCGATCGCTTCCTCTACACGCCGATGCGCTACCCCGGCAATTACGGCTTCGTCCCGCACACGCTCTCGCTCGACGGCGACCCGATCGACGTGCTGGTGGCCAGCACCCGCCCGATCAT
>Ga0116226_10002189_pt1 | contig 16889 bp, 12 predicted proteins | sample S1TSphfallax_FD_89692 | JGI IMG/M metagenome (GOLD analysis project Ga0116226, IMG submission 89692) | Host-associated microbial communities from peat moss isolated from Minnesota, USA - S1T2_Fa - Sphagnum fallax MG | ecosystem: Host-associated > Plants > Peat moss > Unclassified | place: USA... | reverse complement strand
ATCATCGGCAGCATACTTGCCTGCGTGATCGTGATTGTGATTGCGCAGAAAACAGTATTCAGCCCGGCACGCCTGCGCACACTACGTTTGCGCAAGGTGCAATGCCCCGAGTGCGGAGAAAAGTTGCAATCGCCCCAGCAGGTCTGCTGCGAATTCTGCGGCACACGCCAGATCGAGGATTGTGGACACTGCGGAAAACCCCACCGTACGCTGGCTTACTTCTGCAGCGAATGCGGCAGCGCCAAGGATGCTGCAATAACAAAATGAAGCGAATCAGTTCTCAAGTAATTGAGACCGCCAAATTCTGCAAATCACCAGCTGTATTGCGCTAACTTCAGACGTAAAAAAACCGGCGCAAACTGCCGCCGGTTTTTCCGCGCCGCCTGAGCAGCGCGTTGCATCACGAATGTGAAGCGAGGGCTTAGGCCGTAGCGATGTTTTGCTTGACGTCCCAACCCATTTGGGTTTCTGCACCCTTGGAACCATCCTTGCCTTGTGCCCAGTAGTGGTGCTCAACCTTGGCAGCCTGGAAGGAATAGTTAACCATCATCGTTTCGCCGCCGCTGGTGCCGACGAATTGTGTGCCGGTTACCAGAACGTCTTTCAGTTCGATGGTGGAGAACACCATACCGCCGTCGCTGCCGGAAGCCTTGCACATTTCCAGCTTGATGCCGTCGATGTGCTTACCGCTGGATGTGAACTTCAACAATGTTGGAGTTGCAGCATCCATTGCGGCTGTCACGGTCAGGTCGCTGAAGCTGACCTTGCCCGAACCAGCGCCGCCGCCGGAGATCGAAGCAGCCTGGGATGCACCCCAGCTGATGCTTTGTACGTCGATATAGCTCTTGTGGTTAGCATCTGCGGATTCACCGTTAACGCCATTCACTTTCATGAAAAAATTAACTGCCATACAACATCCTCCTGTGAAAATTGCTAAAAAATTTAGCTAAGATGACATTATATCGCAGCTTTATTAGTTTTTCACCAACTATTTTTGATTTTTATGCAATATTTTGGGCGAGGTGTTTTTTACAATTTCCATGCAGATACATCACGAATGTAACAGCGACACCCCTAAAAAACTTCACTCCTGGTTCGATATCACCCATAAAAAAACAGGCAAGACTAGCCTGCCTGTTTTAACTTCCACAACGACCTATTTGGAAGCGATTGCAGTAGCATTCACCTTGCTATTCGCACTCTTCGATGTCGTCACAGGCGTTGCCGCTTTCGCGGACTTTTGCTGCGTCTTTCGATTTGCCTTGTGCGTTTTTGCTACTGCCTTGGTGCTCTTTGCAGTCTTGCCCTTGCTGGCTACCTTGGTAGTCTTCGCATCCTTCGTACTGGTTACCGCACTGGCTTTGTTATCCGTCTTCAACCCCGCGCCGATATCGGCTTGCGACGAAGTTGCTGTCTTGTTGTCCGCCGTTGCCTTGGTATCGGCTATGGTCACGGTCTTGCCATCTGTCGCCTTGGTCGCTGGCGTAGTTGTTGTCGATGGCGTTGCTGCCGATGGTGTCGCCGCTGTTACCGTTGGTGTGGCAATCGGTGCCGCGGTAGGTTTTTCCATCGTTGGCTTTTGCGTATCGGACGCTGCAGGCGTTGCTGGTGTTTGAGCAAATGCAGCGCTGGCAAATAATCCGACAATCATTGTTGCGAGCAGTTTTTTCATGATGATTTCCTTTATGTTGTCTTCAATTTCCCAGCAAACTTTTGAACTATTTCGTTGGGGCCTGAGCATAAAACGACGTCGGTTATCACTCTGTTGACGCAATTTACAACTGCTTACAAACACCGTTTTGGAGTATGATTTTTCAATCGACGAAGACATCGACGCTGAAATTGACAACACAACAAATACCTTTAGAGGTCATTTCAAAATGCACAGGGCTAGGCGTCGCGACGCAGACAGTACGCAAGAAGTGACAGCAACGCCATGTTCATTTTGAAGTGGCCTCTTATGTGCATCGATATAAATTGCTGCTATATTTCGCCTCCACCATTCGTTCAGGAGTCAATATGGGAATGAGCATCGAAGAAATGAAGCTCGTTGACAGCTCACGTGCGCAACTGGATCAGGTTGCGATACAGGTAGCCAATCGGGAAGCTGGGATGAAACGCGACGCTGCCAACGCAGCCATGATTCAATTCAAGACTTACTTCGCCAATCGCTCTTTCGCATTGACGGGTAGCGAATGGAGCGTGACGGCAACACATGGCTCCATCATCTTCTCGCTCGCCATCAGGAACGCACCAACCGGTGGGCCGGAATGCCTGATCCTGAAATTTCCCGAGATGACCAAGCAAGCGCCAATATCGATCTACATGGAAGCGCAAGAAGCCCAAACCAACAACAATCAGCAAAGCGCAACGGAAGAAGCCAAGAGCTTACTGGCGGAAACACAGGAAAAGCTGGCGAAGATGCGCGAACTATTGAACGCGCCACCAAAGAAATGGACGTATTACTCACTACAGCAACAAGCTGGCGATGCAGCAGCCAAGCGCAAGGATTATTTAAGCTTCAACCACTTGCTGTCGGAAGAGTGTCCCTAACCAGAGTTCTGAGGGAGACGTGACAACCAGCCCAGCCTTCACGTCTCCAATATCGTGTTAGTGATAGTTCGGATCAAGCACGCGACCATCGTCAAGCCAGACTTCATTCTTTTGCTTGAACCAGTTGCCCTCACGTGAGTCGATTTCTTTTTTTTCGGGGTTTGTCACGTACCAATGCGATCCGAATTCTTTCCAAACGCCGTCGAGATCAATCACGCCGGTAGCTTCGCATTCATCACAATTGCCACCATTGGCAAAATAGAGAAGCAGATAGGGCTTGTTGTCTTTACCAGCAACACATCGCATCGATTTTGAAGTCAGCAAATCTCCCCGTTGATCCTTGGTTTCCTTCTTCTCCAGACTACCCGCTTCTATTTTTGTTCCATCCGCTTTGACGATGGTCAAATCATGACCTGTGCATAATTCATCGTCGTCCATTTTCTGGCAGAACGAATGCACGATCAATTTGTTGCCTGCGCAGGTTGAGGTAGAGGTGTACCAATTGGTCTTGGCTTCCGCATGTGCTGCATTCGATACAGCGAGCAGATTGGCACTGACGAGCAGTCCCAAGTAAATCAAGGTTTTCAACTATGCTTTCCTTTATCGATAAAAATGTTTAACCGAGCACGCGATTATTGCATGCTCGGCATGTTCAATCGATTTTTCTATTGCTTCATTGCTTCACACCTGAGCTTTTCAGCGCTTCCAACTTATCCAGGCCAATCCCGTTGACAGCTTGCTTGAGTGTAGGCATATCGATCTGATGGCCTTGCGCTTCAACCAGGAAGCGGTTACCGACCACGACGCTGTACTCGCCGTCCTGCGTCTTCTTGTTGTACTTTTCGTGAACTGCACGGCCATCGACCTTGCCCATCTTCTCGTAGCCGTCGTCGGTTTCGCTTTCCTGCTCGATCAACGACCATGCTGCCAGCATGGCAAAAGGCGCCGCGCCACCGGCGTCGGTAATGGTGAGATTGGCGGTATGGCCTTGATCATCCGCATAGCCCGCTTCCGCCTTGGATAATTTGAAGTTCGCCATCGCCACCTTGTCTGCCTCAAACTTGTTGCGCTTCATGCTGCCAATCGTCTCCGGCAGCATGGCCTTCAACAATGCCTGATCGACTGGTTCGACAACCGGTCCATTACCTTGCATGGCTGCAGCCATCGCCGCTGCCGGGTTGCCAGTCACTTGAGGTGCGGGCGTGGTAGCGACGTTGACGCTCTTGTTGGCCGCGTTGATGTTGGCCCCCAATTGATTCATCGCATTGATATCGACGCTGGCACGGCTGCCCATCTGCGTGGCGGCACCGAATAGTGCCATGCCACCAACGGCACCAATGATCGTACTGAAGATCGCAAACAGCACCACCGCGCAAACGACGATGACCACGGTATAGGCAACCACCTTCTCTTTCGCCGCTTTCATCAGCACCGGCAAGCCAAGGTAAAGCAGGTATAGGCTATACAATCCTGCCAGCAGCGCCAGTATGCCGAGGATGGGAATGATATTGAATATGCCCGCAATCCACGCCGGTGTTTGCGCATAGGCAGCCAGCTTCAAGGCTTGCATCTGGTTTTTCTGGGCGCCGAAATTCGGTGCGAGCCAGTCAATGATCAGCGCGATGATGAAGACACCGATCAGAGAAAAAACATAAGTCACGACCGCCATCGGCAATCGCCATAGAATACTGATAAATCCGCCACCGAGGAACATCGCAATCGGACCAATCGCCGCCAGCAGCATGATGTAGCCCGTATAGAGCTGGGCCGTGGTGGTGGTTTCGTTATTGATCACCTCCCACTCTGTTGCAGGCGTCAGGATGATGTTTTTAGCGCGCTCGATCAGGTTCATAATTCATTCCTCTTGGTTTGACGACGAATGTACTGCGGCCTTATTCGCGAAAAATCAGTGTATCTATCAGCTACAAGTTATCAGGGATGCAACGTGAGCGTATACTCTTTTGCAACAGAATGCATCTGGTTTTTGCATAAACCGAACAAAATCAATATCGACGCAACGAAGAAAAAGCATTGCGAAATTCCAGCGCGGCAAGCGACTCGCACCTATAATTCACACAGTGAGCGCAGACGGAGCGCGGAGACAGAAAGCAACGCATGACGACGACAGAATCCATAAACAATACCGGCGGCGAAACGCAAATGGTTACCGAAGCCGATTACGCCTACGCGGCCTTGAGTGGCGAAGCCGATGCCACACCAGCATCGCCAGCCGCTACCAAGCTCGAACAGGACGCACTCCAAGCGCCATTCTCGGTACTGGAAACGCGCAAGCACCAGATTTTCATACGCCTGACCGACGCTGAAATCGAACGCATACGGCGCTTTGGCACGCCACGCCGCGCCAAGCGTGGGGAATATCTATGCCGCATCGGTGATCTGGCGATGGGCATGTTCGTAATCCTGCAAGGGCATGCGGAAGTCCATCTGCGCGATGGCCTGGGACGCGAAAAAATCGGGCCGGAACAAGGACCAGGAAATTTCTTTTGCGAAGTCGGCCAACTTTCCGGCAGACCCGCATTGGCGGATATTCTCGTCACCCAGGATGCAGAAGGCTTGCTGATCACGCCGGATAATCTGCGGGCGTTATTGACAGCCGAGGCTGAATTGGGCGAGCGCATCATGCGCGCATTGATCCTGCGCCGTGTGAATCTGATCGAGCATGGCAGCGGCCCCGTCTTGCTGGGCTGCCCTACCCGTCCAGGTCTGCTGCAACTGCAGGGATTCCTGCGTCGCAACGGTTATCCGCATACGGTGATCGATACCAAGAACGACCCAGAAGCGATTGCATTACTGGAACGCCTGTCACCAAAGAAAGACGACTTCCCGCTGGTACTCTGCCCGGATGGCAGCATTCTGCGGGCACCGAACGTCGGTCAGTTGGCTTCGCATCTTGGCCTGATTCCCGAATTTGATCCGACGCACGTGTATGACGTGGTGGTGGTCGGCGCTGGTCCTGCGGGTTTGGCTGCAGTCGTCTATGCAGCGTCGGAGGGATTATCGGTGGCCTTATTCGACAGCAGCGCTCCGGGCGGGCAAGCTGGGGCCAGCTCTCGCATCGAAAATTATCTCGGCTTCCCGGCAGGCATCTCTGGTCAGGCATTGGCGGCACGTGCTTTTGTACAGGCACAGAAATTCGGCGCGCATGTGGCAATACCGGTGGAGGTCAAGGCATTGCGTTGCGGCGAAAAGCCGATGCAACTGGAATTGAAGAGCGGCGAACGGATTGCGACCAAGTCCGTCGTCATCGCCAGCGGCGCGGTCTATCGTCACCCAGCGATTGAGAATATCGAACGCTTCGAGGGTGCTGGCGTGTTTTACTGGGCGTCACCAATTGAAGCGAAGCTATGCAAGAATCAGGAAGTGGTCGTGGTCGGTGGCGGCAACTCTGCCGGGCAGGCTGTGGTGTTCCTCGCCTCGCATGCATCACATGTGCATCTGCTGGTGCGTGCGGAGGGACTGGAAGCGAGCATGTCGCGTTACCTCATTGACCGCATCCGTGCGCTGCCTAATGTCACGCTGCATGTGCGTACGCAAATTACGACACTGGAAGGCGACGAGGTCGGATTGGCCCGCGTGCATACGGCCACCCGCGAACATGGCGAAACACGCCGCGATGCGCTGGCGGTGCGCAACGTCTTCCTGTTCGTCGGTGCCGATCCAAATTCAGGTTGGCTCAACACCTGCCCCGTCCAGCTCGATAACAAGGGCTTTGTGCAGACCGGCAATGCGGTGGAAGGTGGCGAACACACACCGAACTACCCGCTGGAAAGCAGCGTGCCAGGCGTCTTTGCGATTGGTGACGTGCGTGGCAACTCGACCAAACGTGTCGCCGCTGCGGTTGGCGAAGGCGCAGCGGTCGTGGCGCAGGTTCACGCATTTCTCGCCATGCTGGAGAAAGCCAACTAGCAGCAGACTCTACTTCAACACGGCAAAAATGCTGCTGTAGTCATCAGTCCATGTACGGAAGCCCGGCGATACTGTAATCGGCTGGGCGATACCATTGAACGCTGCATTATCGAAAAATGCACTGTTGGGGCTGATGACGATCCATGAGGATTTGAAGATCGTACCGCCTGTATCCGCAGGGCGATTGACGATACGCACAATCTTGCCAAAACTCTCGGCACCGCTCTTCACCACGGGAGCCAAATCAAGGAAGCGGTTCGACACGTGCATTGCCAGAATGCCGTCTGGCTTCAGGTGACGGAAATAGATCGCAAATGCCTCACGCGTTAGCAAATGTGCTGGCACTGAGTCGCCGGAAAATGCATCCACCACCAGCACATCGAATTGCTGCGATGGCTGGCGGTCAAGCGTCAGGCGTGCATCGCCAAGATGCATCTCGCTGTGCCCAGGATTATTGGCAAGGTAGGAAAATTGCGTGTTAGCGATTTCGATGACCTTGGGATCAATCTCATAGAACTGATAATCGTCACCAGCTCGACCATAGGCTGCGAGCGTGCCAGCACCTAATCCAACCAGACCGACACGCATCGGGCCTAACGAGCCACGCGTTTGCAGCACACGGCCTACGCCGGAATCGGTGCCGTAATAGGTCAATGGAACATGAGCGTTGGCTGGCGATACAGCCTGCATGCCGTGAATGATTTGCCCGTGCATCAACACGCGCACGGCACCGTCGCCTTCCCCATTCTGGAACACGGCTTGCACGCCATAGAAATCGCGCACCATCAGGCGCGCGGTACGTAAATCAGCCAAGTGGTCGGCGATGCGAACAGAACCCAGTTTGACGATCAATAGTGCTGCAAGTACCGAGACCAACACTTGATAACGCTTCGGTATGTGTAGGCGAATCGCCACAATCGCCGCGATGATCGCGGTGACCAATAAGCCTATCGAATATTCGTAATTACTGTTGAAACAGTATGGCGCGACCAACCCGACGAACAGACCACCGCAAGCACCGCCGATTGCCAGCATCAGATAATAACCAGTCAAGCGCGACGCATGTGGGCGCAACGCTGCCAGTTCACCATGGCACACCATGCAGATCACGAAGAATGCTGCGAGTTCGATAGCCATCGTCGCCAGTATCGGCAATTTGCCGATGGCATAGCCCGGCACATAAGCCATCGCGGCCAGCGAGATCACCAGCAACGGCAAGAACACTACACGCCGATACCATGCTTTTCCCTCGAAACACAGGATGAAGGAAACCAGATACAAGGCCAGCGGCAACACCCACAACAGCGGCACAGGTGCGACATTCTCAGTAATAAAACTGGTCACTGCCAGCATCATCACTGATGGACAAGCCGCCAGCGCGATCCACAACAGATGTTTGCGCATGCTCGCTGTAGGAGGCAATTCGTCATGCATCTGATGCACCGCAGGTAAACCTTGCGCACGCCACGCCAAGGCAGCACACGACAATACAAAGCAGAGGAACAATCCCGACCAGCACCAAGACTGCCATTGCACCGGCATCCGTGGCTCGACCAATACCGGATAAGCGAGCAAAGCCAATAGCGAGCCGAAATTGGATAAGGCAAACAGGCGGTATGGCACGGCATCGCGCTTTTCGCGTGCAAACCAAGCTTGTATCAATGGGCCGGTGGACGATAACACGAAATATGGCAAGCCTATGCTGGCGCCAAGCAAGAGGAGGATGCGTAGCGTCGGGTCTTCGCTACCAGTCGGACGTAGGGCCGTATTGGCGGCCAGCGGCAGGAAGATCAGGCTCGCCGCCAACAATGCGATATGCAAGGTACTGGCGAGCTTCGACGCACTTAATTGCATCAGGAAATGTGCATACGCATAACCGAGCAGCAACAACATTTGGAAAAACAGCATGCAGGTCGTCCACACTGCAGCCGACCCGCCGAACCACGGCAAGATCATCTTGCCGATGACGGGTTGTACCTGAAACAACAGAAAGGCGCTCAGGAAGATGGTCAAGCCATAGTGGAGCGCAAGGCGTTTTGGGCTTTTGTGGCCTAGATCGATAGAGGTCTGCATGGTTGCGCACTATAGCAGTTTGTAGCGCAAACCAAACAAGAAGCTGTTGCGAAATCAGTGTAGTCAGGCGCGCCGACGCAGAGAGTACAACGGTGCAGCCAAGGGTGCAACAACGTTACACCAATTTCGCAACGACTTCTAAAAAACCGGCTGGCAGTTACCCCTGCCAGCCGGCAAAAGTCACACTTTTATTGTGTGACGGGCAAGCTGCTGTCCCATGAACCGCCCAGCGAGCGGATCAGGGCGACAGTTGTTTCGGCGCGGCTACCGCGCAATTGCACGGCGCTGCGTTCAACGCTGGTGAGGTTGCGTTGTGCATCCAACAAGTCGAGATAGCTGGAGCGTCCGGCCGAGTACAGCATCTGCGCCAGTTCTTCCGAACGACGTGCCGACAATACGGCAGCGTCGATCTGCTCCGATTGGCTGCTCAAAATACGCAGACCGGCGAGGTTGTCTTCGACATCTGCAAATGCACCCAGCACGCGTTGACGATAGGTGGCAACCGATTCATCCAACGCCGCTTCGCTACGTGTGATGTTGGCTTTGTTACGACCGCCATCGATGAGTGGCATCGACAACGCTGCCCCCAACAACCACGAACGGTTAGCCAGTTGGAAAATATCAGGGATCGTTTCCGCCATACCGCCATAACCTGCGTTCAGGTTCAAGGCCGGGAACATCGCTGCACGGGCGACGCCGATGCGTGCATTGGCGGCTTCCATCTCACGTTGCGCGATCACGATATCAGGACGGCGCTCCAGCAAGGACGATGGCAGGCCAGCCGGGATCACTGGCATTTGTGCATCAACCGGCAAGGGATTGACCGATGCCGAGAACTGCGCTGCCGGTTTGCCGAGCAACACCGCCAATGCATGCTCATTGGTCACACGTTGACGTTGCAGTCCGACTGCTTCTGCACGCGCCGTTGCCAGTTCCGTCTTGGCGCGCGACAAATCGAACTCGCCGAGATCGCCTAGATCATAGCGACGCTGGTTCACGTGCACGCTTTCCTCGCGCAATTTCACGGCACGGTTCAAGGTGTCCAGTTCAGCATCGGTTTCACGCAGACGGAAATATGTCTGCGCCACGTCCGCCTGCAAGGACAACAGCACCGAACGGTAAGTCGCATCGCTCGCACCCGCATCGGCACGCGCGGCAGCGATGTTCGACGATACGCGTCCAAACAAATCGACCTCGTAGCTCGCCGTCAGATTAGCCTGATACACATTCGCTGGCGGCACAACCGTACCTTGCGGCAGATTCACCGATAGCGGTGACACACGTTCGCGCGTCGCTCCGGCACTGGCGCCGATTTGCGGGATACGATCTGCTTCCGCGATACCCGCAATCGCCCTTGCCTCTTTCACACGGGCTGCAGCAGCTTGCAGGTCCTGGTTCGCGGCGGTTGCATCGGCGATCAATTGATTCAACGTGGAATCGTTAAACACCAGCCACCATTCGCCGCGTGGTTGCGCTTCCGCTGGCTTTGCGACTTGCCAGCGTGTGCCATCTGCAGCAGTCAACGGTTGCTGCGATTCCTTGAACGCTGTTGGTGTTTCCACCTGCGGCTGCTTGAATTCCGGTGCGGCACAAGCAGCCAGCAGCAAGGCCGCTAACAAAGGCGCAATCGGCTTCATCAAATTACGCGTAGTCATTAATGAGTTCCTTCCAATTTTTGTTCTGCAATCGCTGGAACGGCTGATTGTTTCGCCATCCGCTTTGCCAACGTACGCAGCAACACGTAGAACACCGGCGTCAGGAACAGGCCAAAGAAGGTCACGCCCAACATCCCGGCGAATACGGCCACACCCATTGCGTGACGCATTTCCGAACCAGCACCATGCGAGAACACCAGCGGCACCACGCCCATGATGAACGCGATTGACGTCATCAAAATCGGACGCAGACGCAGACGGCAGGCTTCCAGCGCCGCTTGCAATGTGGTGCGGCCATGCTCTTCCAGCTCACGGGCAAATTCCACGATCAGAATCGCATTCTTCGACGCCAAACCGACCAGCACGAATAGCGCAATCTGCGTGAACACGTTGTTGTCGCCATGGGTAACCTTCACGCCCAGTAACGCACACAGAATCGACATCGGCACGATCAGAATCACCGCCAGCGGCAAAGTCCAGCTTTCATACTGCGCAGCCAGCACCAGGAACACCAGCAGCACACACAACGGGAACACGTAAATCATGGTGTTGCCGGACAGGATGTCCTGGTACGTCAGGTCAGTCCATTCGTAAGTGATACCCTTCGGCAGCACTTCGCGTGCGATCTTTTCCATTGCTGCTTGTGCTTGACCGGACGACACACCCGGAGCCGGGCCACCGTTCATTTCAGCTGCGACATAGGCGTTGTAACGCTGCACACGATCAGGGCCGTGACTGTCCTTCACGCGCATCAAAGAGGACAATGGGATCATCTCGCCCTTGTCGTTACGCACCTTCAGTTGCGCGATGTCTTCTGCATGCGAACGGAATGGCGCATCAGCTTGCACACGCACCTGATAGGTACGACCGAACTGGTTGAAGTCGTTTACGTACAAGGAGCCGAGATTGATCTGCAAAGTCTGGTAAATATTTTGCAGCGGCACCCCCAATTGCTTGGCCTTGGTGCGATCGACATCAGCAAACAGTTGCGGTACGTTGACCTGATAGCTGGAGAACACGCCAGCCAACTCCGGTGTTTGCCATGCCTTCATCTGTACGGCTTGCACTGCCTTGTACAACTCGTCGTAACCGAGGTTGCCACGGTCTTCGATCATCATCTTGAAACCGCCGATAGTACCCAGGCCATTCACAGGCGGTGGCGGGAACACCATCACGAATGCATCCTGCACCACACCCATGCGCTTGTTGATTTCCGCAGCAATTGCCGCACCGGATTCTTCCGGCTTGGTACGCTCGTCGAATGGCTTCAATGTGGTGAACACGATACCGGCGTTCGGCGCATTGGTAAAACCGTTGATCGACAGACCAGGGAATGCAACCGACGATTCCACACCAGGAATCTGCTTGGCGATATCAGACATCTTGCGGATCACCGAGGTTGTACGTTCCAGCGAAGCTGCATCCGGCAATTGTGCGAAGCCGACCAGATATTGCTTGTCCTGCCCCGGCACGAAACCGGCTGGCACCATCTTGAACATGAAGCCACCGGCAACCGCCAATACCAGATACAAGCCGATAGCCGCAGACTTGCGCGACAACACGCCCTTCACGCCACCTTCGTAACGTTGCGAAGCGCGGCCGAAGAAGCGATTGAACCAGGCGAAGAAGCGACCGAACAGCTTGTCCATGATACGGGTCAATGCATCCTTCGTTGCATCATGCGGCTTCAGCAAGGAAGCTGCCAATGCAGGCGCCAGGGTCAACGAGCTGAACGCGGAAATCACGGTGGAGATCGCAATCGTCAATGCGAACTGACGATAGAACTGACCAGTCAAGCCGGAGACGAACGCAATCGGCACGAACACGGCGCACAGTACCAGCGCAATCGCGATGATCGGGCCGCTGACTTCCTTCATCGCACGGATCGTCGCATCATGCGGTGACAAGCCCATTTCGATATTCCGTTCGACGTTTTCCACAACCACAATCGCATCGTCAACGACGATACCGATTGCCAGCACCAGACCGAACAGGGACAAGGTATTGATCGAAAAGCCAAAGCCCAACATGACTGCGAAGGTACCGATAATCGATACCGGCACTGCCAGCAATGGAATGATCGACGCACGCCATGTTTGCAGGAAGATGATCACCACAATCACGACCAGCGCAATCGCTTCCAGCAATGTGTGAATGACCGCACGGATCGATTCACGCACGAACTGTGTCGGGTCATAGACGACGCTATATTCGACACCTTCAGGAAAGTCCTTCTTCAACTCTTCCATCTTGGCACGCACGTCTGCAGACAATTGCAATGCGTTTGCATTCGGCGCTTCAAAGATACCGATCGCCACTGCGGACTTGTTGTCCAGCAGCGAGCGCAGATCGTAGGAATTGGAACCGAGTTCGACGCGGGCCAGATCCTTGACCAGCACAGTGCCGCCATCGGCATTAGTATGCACGATGATGTTACCGAAGTCTTCAGGAGACTTCAGGCGACCTTGCGTGTTGACGGTCAACTGGAACTCCGCGCCCTTCGATGGAGTCGCACCGATCACACCGGCAGCGACCTGCACGTTCTGTTCGCGGATGGCATCGACCACGTCGTTCGCAGTCAAGCCCCGTGCAGCAACCTTTTGCGGATCAAGCCAGACGCGCATCGCGTAGTCGCCGGAACCGAACAGATTCACTTCACCCATGCCGGAAATACGCGCGAGTTGATCCTTGATATTCAGCACGGCGTAGTTACGCAGATACAGGTCGTCGTAACGGCCATTTGGCGACACCAAGTGCACCACCATCGTCAGGTTTGGCGAGCTCTTGACGGTAGTCACACCGATCTGACGTACTTCATCCGGCAGACGTGGCAATGCACGTTGTACGCGGTTCTGCACGTTGGTTTCGGCCTGCTCAACGTTGGTGCCGACCTTGAATGTGACCGTCAATGCCAACGAGCCATCTGCGGTATTTTGCGACGACATGTAGAGCATATTATCGACGCCGTTGATCTGTTCTTCCAATGGCGCTGCGACAGTTTCGGCGATGATCTTCGGGTCCGCACCCGGATATTGCGCACGCACCACGACCGATGGCGGCACCACGTCCGGGTATTCGGAAATCGGCAGGTTGAAGATCGATATCAACCCCGCCACGAAGATGATGATCGACAGCACACCGGCAAAGATGGGCTTGTCGATAAAGAAGCGTGAGAAATTCATAATTGATTATTCCTTTGCTGTACTCGCATCGCTACCCGCCTTGGCGATCTGCTTGCCATCGGCCTTGGTGGTTGCAGCTGCGGATTTTGCTTCCTGTTTTGCTGCGGTTTTGCTGTCAGCTTTATCGGCTGGCTTGGCGTCCGGGTCGGCATCCATGGCGACAATCTCCGGCGTGATCGGTGCGCCAGGGTGTACCCGTTGCAAGCCATTGACGACAATCTTTTCACCCGGTTTCAAGCCATCGCGCACGACACGCAAGCCATCGGATTCCTGACCCAGCGTAACGCGGCGGTATTCAGCCTTGTTCTCGCCATCGACAACATAGACGAACTTGTAGTTCTGGTCGGTGCCGACAGCACGGTCATTGATCAGCAAGGCCTTCGTCAATTCCTTGCCGCCGTTACCGCCCTGCACTTGCACACGTGCGAACAAGCCTGGTACTAAACCATTGTCGGCATTGGCGAACACAGCGCGCATACGCACGCTGCCGGTTTGCGTGTCGAGCTGGTTATCGACGAACTCCAGCTTGCCTTCGTGCGGGAAGCCTGTCTCATTGGCGAGGCCGATCTTCACCGTCACAGGGTCGCCACCATGCGCCGCTGCACGCACACGCAGGAAAGTGTCTTCGTCACCGTCGAAACTCGCGTAGATACGGTCGTTCGATACTACCGATGTCAACAGCGCAGTCGGATCAATCAGGTTACCAATCGTGATTTCCGCCTTGCTGACGCGGCCGTCGATAGGCGAACGCACTTGCGTGTAGCTCAGGTTCAGCTTCGCTGATTCATACGCTGCTTGCGCTGCACGTGCATCCGCATCCAATTGCTTCAGGTTGGACGATGCTTCGTCGAACTCACGCTGCGCAATCGCCTTTTCTGCCAGCAGATGTTCGGAGCGCGTCAGTTCGATGCGCGCCAAGTCAGCTTTTGCGCGTGCAGAAGCTGCTGTCGCTTCTGCATGTTCTGCATCGGCTTCAAATGGACGTGGGTCGATGACGAACAATACGTCGCCCTTCTTGACGTCGCTACCCGGCTTGAAATTGACAGCAGTGATGAAGCCCGATACACGCGAACGGATTTGCACGTGATCGATAGCTTCCAGTCGCCCGGAGAACTCCTGCGTTTCGACCACCGATTTTTCGACGACCGTTGCAGCAGTTACCGGCGGGCCACCTGCTTGCTGCGTATCGGCGGCTTTGCTATTGGCGGAATCGCAACCAGACAAGGACAACATGGTGAAGCCTGCCACCACCAATGCTGCGACCAAGGGTTTGACTGACAGATCAAATTTATGATCATTATTCATGCTAATTCCTTTTCATATGAAAATTTATAATGATGCAGGCGAAACGAGTACACTTTCCCTCGGCAACGCAACAAGGTATGCGTTACCGACGGGTAAGGAAAATTTTTAGAGGCGCTATTGACTGCGCTATATCAGATGTCCGAGGTCGATTGCCTCAAACGTGGGTTGATCAATCAGACTGAAGCTTGCTGCCCCAGTCCGGCAAAAAATCCGGCTATCGCGCCGAGAGCCTGTGCACGACACGCGCATTCGTTGCGCTCTTCCGGCTCCTGCATCGAAGTCGGTGGCAGGCGATGCATCGTCGTCTTCACACCGCAACCGATCAGCTTGGCGGCGTATTGTTCAGCCTCATCACGCAGCGGATCGTCTTCTGCAGACAAGATCAAGGCTGGCGGCAAATTCTTCAACCGGCTCGACTGCAATGGCGACGCATATGGGTGCGTACGGTCTGCCGCATTCGGCAGATAACCGCGATACCCTGCAGCACAGGCACTTGCCAGCTCGCTCTGATCAACCGCTGGCATCGCACGCATCGAACAGGTCGTCAAACCCGGATCGAGCATCGGCATGATCAGAATCTGTCCATCCAGCTCAGGGCCGCCGCGGTCACGCGACATCAGCGCAGATACCGCCGCCAGATTCGCTCCCGCTTCAATCCCGGCAACGATCAAGCGCTTGCCAGTCCAACCAAGTTTCGACTTGTTCTTCTTCGCCCACAGCAATACTGCATGCGCATCTTCTACCGCTGCAGGGAAAGGACTGACCCCAGCCAAAGTGTAACTACTCGCGAGCACCAAATATTCCTGATTGCATTGCACCAGGCTGCGCAAAAATCCATCCGACTCATCCAGATTACCGCCGACAAAACCACCTGCATGGAAATACACGATCAAACTGTCACGCTTGCCGCTTGCATCTGCTGCTGCGTATAAGCGCGCAGCCAATTCGCCGGCTGCGCCCTTGACAGTCAATTCACGCGTTTGCAACGCTACCGGCGGCAAATCGACGAAACTCATTGCGCACTGGCCTGCGTCTTGGCACTCGCCGGTACCGCATCGTTCAGGCAGACTTTGCTGTCTTCATTCACGATCAACCTGGTCAATGCGACATCGCTCTTCGCCTGTACCTTCGCGCCATGCACGTAGGCATCCGTCGATAACATGCCACCCACGCTGAACAATCCCAGAATGAGTGCACTTGCACCAATGACTTTATCGAAATGAACCATGACAACCTCCTGTAGATCTTGCTGACTACACTCCCTCATGGGGCCATTTCTAGAAGTCGTTACAAGCGGCTCGATATTGTGCCGTTCCGTCGATTGATAGAAATTTCCTTGTGCAGTACAGCAATCATAGACTTCAACTACAATTGGATAAAGAGGCAAAACTTGAATTGATTGTTCAGATTCATGAACAATGAAGGGAATGATGAATAAATTGCAAGCAATGGAAGTGTTCGTACACGTCGTGGATGCTGGTGGATTCACGCGTGCTGCCGAACAATTGCAATTACCGAAGGCGACTGTTTCCACTTTGATCACATCATTGGAAACATCGCTGGCGACCAAGCTGCTCAATCGCACTACGCGCCAGATCAACGTCACAGCCGACGGTGCTGCATATTATGAACGATGTTTGCGAATCCTGTCGGAAGTGCGCGAGGCGGAGGAGTCGCTGTCGCGCACGCGCTTGAGCCCGAGCGGACGTTTGCGCGTTGATGTTGGCACCTACATGGCGCGCGAAATCATCATCCCCGCGCTGCCTGATTTCTTCACACGCTATCCCGATATCACCTTGGATTTAGGCTGTAGCGACAGGCCAGTCGATCTGATCGAAGAAGGCGTCGATTGTGCGGTGCGTGGCGGCGAATTGGGTGACTCCAGCCTGATCGCGCGACGCGTGGCGATCATGCATTTCGTCACCTGCGCATCGCCGAATTATTTGGCCCGCTATGGGCGGCCACAGCATCCGAATGAATTGTCGCGACATCTATGCGTCAATTATTTTTCATCGAAGACGGGGAAAATTTACGACTGGGATTTCACACGCGAAGGCGAGCGCATTGAACTGCCAATGCCGGGCAAGATCGCCGTCAACGACGCCAACGCCTATATCAGCGCGGGACTGGCTGGCCTTGGCATCTTGCAGGTGACGCGACATTCGCTGGAGCCATATCTTGCCGATGGCCGACT
>Ga0116226_10002188_pt1 | contig 16894 bp, 6 predicted proteins | sample S1TSphfallax_FD_89692 | JGI IMG/M metagenome (GOLD analysis project Ga0116226, IMG submission 89692) | Host-associated microbial communities from peat moss isolated from Minnesota, USA - S1T2_Fa - Sphagnum fallax MG | ecosystem: Host-associated > Plants > Peat moss > Unclassified | place: USA... | reverse complement strand
CGTTTTACACAACACGGGCCCGTTTTGATATCGGGGTGCGGTTTCACACAACACGGCCGAGTTCTGATCTCTAGGTCTTTTTTGATATGACATGGCCGGTTTGCACTTTGCACATCCGGGTCCATTTCACACAATACGGCGGGTTTTGACATTGGGATCCTGTTTCACACGTCATGACAGGGCAGGGGGCAGGGCAGGGCGGGCAGGGCAGGGCCAAAATAAAGAGTAAAAGATAAGAAAAAATAAAACTTATAAAACTTCAGAGTGGCCGAAGGTCACGGGCACCCACGGGGGACTTCACAGTGGCCTTCGGCCACGGGCACCCACTAGTGTTTGTTTAATTGAGGTTTAAAACCTGCAAAAGAAGGTACTAAGGAACAAACATTCTCTTGATCAATCTGTGGTTGACTGAAGTGACCAGACCATTTTGGGTCGAATATGTTTGTTCAATTCAGGTCTAAAACCTGCAAGAGAAGGTACTAAGGAACAAACATTCTGTTGATCAATCTGTGTTTGTCTTTGTTCCAGCCGTTTTCACATGTTATAATCTTTGATCCGCAGTCCGGATGTCCTGACATGTTCTGTTAACTTTATCACTTGAAACAACAAACAACTGCTACCACTTCGTCCTTAGATCACTTTCTTATAGATGGGAGGAGAAGTCGTATGGGGCTACTTTTCACAGATATGCGGGCCTGGCGATCCCTGCACATGCATGCCTGCTAACTGTAATGCCCCCCCTGATCACTAACGTGAAAAGCATGACATCAGCAGCATCTTCTGCATTGGCATGACAGCATCTAACAGTAAGGAGGACGTCATCGGGAGGATCCAGTCTTGAACTGAACATGAGAAAATATCAAAACAGGTTCTATTCGTTCCAACCTTTTTGAGTCGTAGGTGCAAATAATCCCGTCTTTTCAGTGTCAAAGTGATCCTCAAGAAGCAGATCAGACTCAGATACAACTCATGATCTTAACAATGTCTCTTCTTCTTCTTCTTGCTAATTTGTCAATGAATCCAAACAAGTTTTCTTCTTTTTTTTGGCGAATTGTGGCACTGTGGTGACAGAAAAAAAAACCGTGTGAATTGTGCAAACGCTTTTTTTGGGGGAAGAAAAATGCAAAAGTGGTCATATCTTGAGGAAAAAAAGCCACACGTCATCTATTTAGAAACTGAGTTCCCATTGGTCTCCAGAATTAAGGAAAGATTCTAAAAATATCTAAATTTTAGAGTCTGACCTCTAGCCAAATTGGCTCATTCCTCTTGTGGATGGTGGGCAGTCCACCTACTTGATAAAATTGAAAAAAAGAAACCTAAGATTCCACGTACATGTTTGAGCTCAAGTACCTACATCAAGAGTTCTACTATCTTCTTTCACTTTTCTATGTACCCACCTAAAAATCTAACTTTTCTCTCTCATTAATTTAAAATATACATCTCCTCCCCTCACTTGCCTACCTACCCACCACCTAGTTGATGCCAATGTTGGGCAATGAAAATATTGCAAAAACATCATGTAGGTTCTAGCCGGGCAAACCCCTTTTAGGCAAACCCCTTAGAAGATGTCAATGTTCACTGATGAAAATATTGCAAGAACGTCATTTAAGTACTAGCTTGACAACTCCTTATAGAGGATGCCAACGTCCATCAATGAAGATATTGCAAGAGTGTCATGTAAGTGCTAGCTTGACAACTCACATTTAGAGGATGCCAATGTTGACCAATGAAGATATTGCAAAAACGTCATGTAAGTGATAGCTTGACAACCACCTTTAGAGGATGCCAATATTAACCAAAGAAGATATTGCAAGAACATCATGTAAGCGATAGCTTGACAACCCCCTTTAGAGGATGCCAATGTTGTCCAATGAAAATATTGTAAGAACATAATGTAAGTACTAGCTTGACAATCCCTAGGGCCTAGAGAATGCCAATGTATGTAGTAGTTAAACAAGCCCCCTTAGAGACTATCAATGTTGCAAATGAAGATATCATGTAGGTACTAGTTTGACAACCCCTTTAAAGGATGACAATATTGACGGATGAAAATACTACAAGAACATCTTGGAGGTACTAGCATTTACAACCCTCCTTAAAGGATCTCCAACAATGCTAAGTATGTGACCTTGCAAAAATATTCTTCATATCCAAGTTTAGTTTTTTTTTTTTCAACCCTGCCCATAAACTAACACTAGGACGGCAAATAGGTTTTAGATAAGTAATTGCAAAGCACCTACACCAATCATTATGATTGACCAATAAAAAATGGGGAATAGAAGTCTTATCATATTTATTACACTCCTCTCCAACATGTGTTAGGCTTTGAACTTCAATAAACTTTACAAACACATGGGGCCAAAGTCAATTTAAAGAACTAAACACACAAATTTTTTCATCTAATTTTAACTTCTAGGTGTTGTAAAGTTCTTTTTGCGTACCTATACATGAGCAACAAATTAAATGAGACACTAGTTTCATCATAGTTGGAAGACAATGCCAATCAAGAAAAGAAAAAAAATGAATTTTTGTTACTAAACTTGAACTATGATCAATATTTTTATTTTTTTTAACATAATATTTTCAAGAAACACATGATCTAGTGGTTAGAATATCCTTTTTCAATCAAAAGGTTCAAGGTTCAATTCTTTTATTTATTTTATTTATGTCTATGAATGAAATGGATGAAAAAACAACCTTTGGGCAACTTTTTCAAATGAGATGCTTTGTGGAAGAAAGGACTTTCCTTAGGGAGGAAACAAAATGGTAGTCCCAACCATGTTCCAATTAGAAGTAATTGAGTCCTTTTCTCCCTTGGGGAGAAAAAAACTTGAAAATTGGCACCTAACTTTTCATTTTGCCATAACTTTTTCATTCATAACCTCAAATTGAGAAAGCAAGACCATTTTAGATATCTAATTTTCAAGATCTTTTCAATTGTAAAAAACGTTTGATTTAGACAATGTTTGCCCCTTGAACTTTCTTGTCAAACATTCAAGAATTTACTCCCTGGGGGAAGGGAGGATTACTCCCTAAGGCAACTTAGTCCCAAGGAGAAGGGAACTTTAAAATTTTAATTTTCAACTTTTCTTTATATCATAACTTTCATCTCATAACCTCAAATAAAAAATGCAATATTATTTGTTATATTTTCTTGTCCAACATTCAAAACCTTACTCCCCAAAGCAATTTAGTCCATTTCTCCCCAAGGGAAGTTGCACCTTGGGTCAACGTAATCCCCTTCTCCTTGCAGGAACATGGTTGGAGTTAATATTTGGTCTCCTCCCCTAAAAATTCCCTTCTACCTAGGGCATCTAACTTGAAAAACTTGTTTAGAGGTTTTTTTTTCACTCATTTTTGTTCATGGCAAGAAAAAAAAACGAAAAAAAAATTAAACCTTGACCTTTTGGTTGAAAAAAGAGATCATAACCACTAGATCATGTTTTCTCTCTTGGAAATATTGTGTAAGAAAGATAATTAAAATTTAATCATAGTTCGAGAATAGTCAAAAATTTCAAAATTATTTTTCTTGTCGGGCATTGTCCTACAATTACATCAAAACATCTGCCACAATTAATTTGTTGCACATGTTTAATGTTTGTCCATTCTTTTCCCATAAAAATTTATAAAATTGAACATCTTTTCATCATTATGCATGTGGGTTGATAATATTCATGTAAGTTAAAATGAAATATTAGATGAAAACACTTGGAATAATAGATAGTACTTCAACTTTTAACTAATCACTGTTGGATTATGATGTGTGAACACAATTAACAAGTGTATTATGAAGGATTAATGTTTTCATTTTGGAATAGAACTTTGTTTTGTGGTGTTTTGTGTTGTTGTGTAAGTGTTGGAGGGTGATGGTGGGTAAAATGTAATCATACCATTTATTGTCAACCCTATATGTGTGGTGTGGGTTGTAAGTTTTATCTTGTGTGAAAGTTTGCTTTTGATGGCAAATGTGGAGGATTGGTTATGTTGGTTGGTGCAAAAAATTGGCATTAGTGGAAGAGGCAATTCTAGGAGGTCGCAGTGTTGGATTGGGGCATTCTTTCAACTTTTGAAGGAGTTAAATGTTTTTTGTGTTTCTGTGAAATATTTAAATTGTTGGATTGTGTAATAAAATAATTATGGGGAAATGTCTTGGTTGCAACATTAGTGTGGGTCTTGAGGAAGTTAGGTCACCATGATTTTTTTGTTACATTCATGATGCCTATTGTAATTGGACCATGGTCGATAATGAAACCTATTGTAATGAGACCATTGATGAGGATGATGAGGAAGGAGATGATGGAAAATCTAGGGGAATATAAAATAGGATAAAATTATGGCGGAGTTTTGGAAAAAGGATGTGGAGAGGAAAAACAAATTTTTTGGAAATTAAATATTTAATTATGGTTATATGTGGGGACTTCATTGGGGTTGTCTATTTATGAAAAAATCATAATGGATTGGGAAATTTTGTGATGTTGCAATTCAATGTTTAGGAAGTATTTGGGATATGGGGTTAAGATGAGTGTTTAGGAGTTTAAACCTTTTGTCAAGAACAAAAGGATTTTCTAAACATTTTTTTGCTTGAATTAAAAGTTTGTAGCCATGCCTAATATTCTATGATATTCTAAGAAAGGTTTTGAAGGGATCTAATCCCATTCCCCATTTCGTGAAATGTTTTTGGTGCTAAACACGGTTTACATTAAAGATGATAAGGTGCAATGTGACTATGTTGTGTAATGACACTCTTGTGGAATAAATTTATGTGACATGCTTTCTTTTTATATATTATTCTTGAAAAACTTGAATATAAATGTGATTGTGTCATTTAGTTTATTTTTATAAACCTTTTTTTTTTGTGGGCTACATTGTTTCAATAAGAAAAAATGTCATCATGATTGTTTCCAAATTTAAAAATTAATAAAAAATTAGTTATAGACTATCAGCTTATGAAGACTTATGGTTGTTACAATTATCCCAAAATGGTTGTTTGTTATATGGGTGCAAATGTGCAAAAATGACCCACATCCACATCCTTTCATGGTGTGGTTATTGAGAAAACATTAGAGGGTTTTGTTCATTGTCCATATTTGTATACTAATTGTATCCTTGCAAATGAATCAAATGCCAACAACTTTATTAAATAATTTACAAGTATAAATTAAAATAAAATTTCCAAATCATCATAATTATTTTCAAATATTTATAAAATTAAAACTGAAATTATGGTTATATTTTTTAAAATGGTATTAAAACACCAAAATTTATGATAAATAATAATAGTGTACTTTTGATGTACATTATGGTGTTAATTAATAGATAGTAAGTTAGTTTAATAGGTAATAGTTTAGGTTATGTATTAATTGGTAGGTAATTTTTTAAGTCAATAAAATTAATTATATATATACTAATGTTAATTAAGTTGGTAGGTTAAGAAGGTCGTAGCCCTAGCCTTGGGCTAGCCACCAAGGCAAGGGCTTGCGAAGGTGTGAGCCAAGAGTGAACCCAAAGAATCACATTTCATGCTCTTGGGAGTGTGGGAGAATGAGGGAATGAACCTCCAAAACCACAAGTAAATTCCCACTTTGGAAATTGGAGTTTCAATGGATTCCCGAATTTCTAGAGAACAATTGTAGGGGTCGAAACCCATTGCATTGAAGAGTTCCTTATATCATAGGAAAGTTAATGGAATGTAAATGTGTAAAATGGGCTCACATGACCCATTTGGGTACTTAAAGCACAAGTTATGGCCAAAAGAAGGGTCGAGAGACTAATTGGAAGGTCGGAAATCACCCTGATTTCCTTGTAGGTAGGTCATGTGCCACATATTCTTGGAAAGCTCTTAATGAAGGCTACAATTTTGCTTTAGAGCTCACCTCAATCGGAGGTCTACACATAAAGCTATGAACTTCCAAAGTAGCAAGAGTCCCAATTTTGGCTTTCGCATACAAAATGACATTTGGGTGTTGGCCTTGTGGCTAGGCACAAAAAATACTATAAGGGGGAAGGTGGTGGCTTCCCCCAAGTCCGGGCCATTTACTTTCACGTTATTACAATGGTAGAAAACTGAATGAACAAAAATTGTGGACATAACTAAAATATTTGAAAATCCCAATTGTTGAATCCCAAAATTCTAAAGTTAAGTGTTGAAATGGTCATGGAACATAAAATTAAATGATTTGAATAATTGCCTCCTAAAACTAGCCTTCTCATATGATATATTGAATCCGTAGTGGGAATTTAATTGAGGTTATTAGTATGGTACTTCAATCCAAATGCCTTAGAGACTTAAAAAGTTGAAAACAAATGCAAATTAATTGTTTGAATGGGTTTATCCCCACATTATGAAACAAGTTGGAGGCTTTGCCATCTAGTTTAATTACATATAAATTTGTAAAAGATGGAAATAACATAATTTTAAAGCATTGATATTAATTTTTTTCTAAGATATAAAATAAACTCATGTTTGGCAAAACCTTGGTTAAACTCATATTTTAGCTAAACATTGGTTAAATTTTTAAAAAATCCAAAAACCTTAACGAACCCCAAATTTTGGCTTAATTCATATTTGGCAAAACCTTGGCTAAAACCCATATTTTGGCTAAACATTGGTTTAACTCAAATTTGGTTAAATATTGGTTAAACATTGGCTGAACATTTGTTAAATTAATATTTGGCAAAATCATGCCTCAATTCATATTTGGTTAAACATTGGTTAAGTTCAAATATGGCAAAACCCAAATGTTGGTTAAATATTGGCTAAACTCATGTTTGGCAAAACCTTAACTAAAGACTAATTAGACTCAAATTTGATTAAACTTTGGCTAAACCAAAATTTAGGCTAGATTCATATTTGGTTAAAATCATATTTGGCCAAAGCTCGACTAACTAAAACATTGGTTAAATTCAAATTTGCCTAAATTTTGGTTAGATTAAAACTTGGCAAAATTATAGTTAAACATTTTTTAAAATTTGGTTATACCTTGTTTAAACATTGGCAAAATTAAAAGTTAGCTAGACCTTGGAAAATTTTAATTTGGCTAAACATTGGTGAAATTGAAATCCATTCATAAATAATAAATCAACAATGAAATATTTATTATTAATTATAAATAATTATCAAAAATAAAATATATTAATGAATCCGTTAATCTCATTAAAATAATTTATTTATTTGCAATTATTGATAATTATTAGTTATTAAATATAGTATATAATTTATAATTGGTGGTCTTATTTTATTATGTGTGTAATTTGTTCACCAAATAATTAACTTAACTTAACTATGTATGTATTTACTACCTACTTACCTATTCATGTATTTGTTTCGTCTACCTAGTTCACTTACAATATATTCAAAATGTATACTTAATATGTCATGAATGTAATATAATCTACAGATATACCCAAATATGCATTTCAAACATCATAATACACATCAAAAAATAAGTACACTGTAGTGAAGTAACCAAATTACAACTATTTTTGTAACTATTTGACATAAAGGGCTATTTATTACTGAAAATTTCAAAAAATTAATCAACATGGAAGGATAAAAACTTAGTAGTTGCAATTTAGTGGCATCATAGTTGCAATAATAGTAAAAAATTGAAAAGGATGGTGAGTAGTTGTAAAAATGACAAAACATAGTTATAAATGATAATTAGTCACATATAATTGAAATGTGAATGGTTGCATTATACAAGATTTCTTCTAATGGAAGGGGCAAAAGGAAAACTTGAGCCAAGCACATGGATGAAGGGCCATTTGGGTGCCATCATCCACCACCATTGTGCTTGCTTTGAATGGTCCAAGTTGGCAAGGTGGACATGGCAAAATTTGCAAAGTGCAAATTGAGAACTTTGATCGTGTGCCTTTGTACATTGAGTTTGCTAGCAAAAAGTTGAAAACTAAGAATAATTACGACACCCATGTCAACTTTCTATGGAAGCATTGGTTTGTTCCACTAATCATTTGGGTGTCATAAAATTTTATGCCATCCATGTAAAAACAACGAAGGCATACCAATTGTGGTGGAATGGAGACACATTTAAAGAGATGTGAGGTACATGATAGCCAAAACCAATCTCACAACAATCGAGAGTTTTTCCAAGGTGGAAGGCCAAATTTTGAGTCTTGCCAATGTGTCGTGACATTTAAACGAGCACATGCGAAATTGGCTTGGGCATTTTTGTGCACCACGAATGCAATCCAATAATCTAGGACGTTGCATAATGATTTGTCACAAGACAACATCAAGTTGCATTTTTTGTTGGAGAACCTTTTGCTTGTATACATTAATTTTTGTGATTGGGGGGAGGTTGGGAGGCTAAGGGAGGATAACCCGTCCCCATATGTATTTGTGATAGAGGAGGAAATCGAAAATCAACAACTTTGATGGCGGGTGGCACCCAAGCTTTTTTACACCTACAAAGAAAGAAGGTCCATCAAATCTCTTCAATGAATGAGACTGGCACACCCTCATAACTCCAAAGTTGAAGACATATTTGGTGGGTAAGGTTGTGCAATTCATATGGTAAGGAGATTAACATTGAGTATTTTGTGGATTCATCAAGCATGTCACATTATAGTGTTAAGTTTAAAGAGATTTTAGACCCAAATCCCAATGTGCGGAGAAGTCTATAGTTCGTTGTAAATGTTGTGATGGGATTTTTTTACAATTAGACTCCACTAGAGGAGTGCCATCGACAATCGACATAATGTTTAAGGTTTATTATAGTTAGAATTTAATGACATTTTTCAACAATTATAGCATAGGAAAGAGTGGATTGGATGTACATTCTTAATCTATAATAAATTTCATACATATTTCAACTTAACTCAAGATTGGAATTCATATTTTTTTTTCAATTTTACAAGTTTTGGTTTTTGTCTCATTTTTGTAAGATTATTTGTTGTGTCTTATTTATATAATATTCATTATTGTGTTAAATTTTATCTCATTTATGTAATTCAAATTTTAATATTGTTGATGGGTCCCTACATCAATAGGGTACCCAAGTCACCCAACTTGATATTTTTTATGGAGAACTTTTTCCACATCCATGTTAATGTCAAAAGAAAAAAAATTGAAAATGAATTGCACTTTCAATCATCGAAAGTTGGAAAAGAACACCAAGAATTACCAAATGATTATGTTTCATTCTCAATGTGTTGCCCAAGATATAAAAATAATTATCCGCCATCTATTGCCCTAATAGATTTAATTTAATATTTCATGGCACAATGGTTAATTTTTCTACATCACGATATTTTTAATCACCACAAGTAAGTCTTTGAAAGCTAGATAGGGGGTTGGTGTTCGGCAAGTTAAACTATAAATCCTAAAAAACTCTTAGAAGATGGAGGGTGGGGGGAGGGGGTGGAATTTTTGTATTAATCTACAAATTCTCAAATTTTTAAGAGTAAATACCTTAATTCAAACTAAGTATAGCTTTTCCAACCACCTTTCAATCATCTAATCAAACATTTATATTATTTAAATTGTTGTGAAATATATCCACCTTGTCTAGTCAACAATTGAAAGAAGGATAGAATACCAGAACATTGTCAAAACCATTATAAGTTCTACCACATTTTTAAAACATATCAATTAATATTGTTGAGAACGCATGGCGACCACCAAGTGTCTTTCGATTCATAGTGCTATCACTACTAGAATCCTGTCATTTGCAACTAATCACTATGTAACTGGCATGCAATTGGTTGTCATTTGCAACTATCTTGGTCATCTTTGCAATTATAAATTTGGTATTGTATAATTTTTCAGCCATACGGTTTTATGTGCAACTAAATGTGTACAACATGGACACATGTCATAAAAATAATGGCCTAAATTTATACATACTTAAATTATTATATTTAATATATCTACATAGGTTATGTATAATAATATTATATGCCTTTAGTATTAAGGTTAACCCCATGCTAACTTAGGCTAACTTAAATTAACCTAGGTTAAAATAACCATAGTTAAACTAACCATGGCTAAATTAATTAGGCTAAACTAATTATGGCTAAATTAAATTACGATAAATTAACTATCGGTAAATTGAGTTAGGCCAAAATAATTATAGTTAAATTAATTTAGGTTAAATTATTTATGGCTAAAATAAATTAAGCTATACTAATTATGGCTAAATTAACTTAGACCAAAATAATTATGGCTAAATTAAATTATATTATATTAATTATGGCTGAAATAAATTAGGCCAAAATAATTATGGCTAAATTAAGTTAGGTTGAACTATTTATGATTAAATTAAATTAGGTTAAAACTAACAATGGTTAAATTAAGTTAGGGTAAACTAATTATGGCTAAATTAAATTATGTTAAATTAAATTAAGCTAAAGTAAACCGTGCTTTAAATATATATTGCAAGTTTTTTAATTTTATTTGTCAAATATATTTAAATATTTTTTTGGGAAGTAAAATTATTTTATTTTATTTTATTTGAAATAATTTTCAGAAAATGTAAATTTGATTAAAAAAAACATTATTCATAATCAATTAATATGATCATATTAAAATCTATTATAGATGTTCATAATTATCAATTAAATGTCTATTATAATTATAATGATAATCAATTATATATATATATATAATCAATAGGTATTATATATTTAGATTTTATTATTTATGTTAAAATATTAATGTAAATAGGCTACACGAATTAACCTACAAGTACATAAACATCTTAAGCTAATTACTAATTTAAGCTAGATAATAATGTTAAAATCATGTTTTCATTAAGTAATTCTAATTATTAAAAATATCCTACAATCATCTTTGAAATGTAAAAGACAAGGAGTAATGAAAAATTAACAAGAAGAAAAACATGAAAATTTTCAAAAATAAGTTTTTTCCAAATTATAAAACATGTTTTTTTTTTCCTTTCTTTGGACCCCTCATACTTTCAAACCTCATAACTTTCTTATTTCTCATTCATTTAAAACGATTTAAAATGCTATAGGTGCACCAACTAAATTTCTACAAATCATATTGGAACTTTAATAGCAAAAAAAAAAAAACAACATAAAAGGAACTTTTTGGGTGTTTAAGAATCGGCCTTTGGTAGTGTTCAATGGTATTTTTTGAATTTCTGACCCTTTTACTTTGGGGGGCCATAACTTTCTCATTTTTAATCCATTTTTGACGATTCTTATTTTGTTAGATGCGCCAAGAGGAGGGCTTCAAGTTTTTTTTGGACACCAAAAGCAACAGAACACTCCCCTGGCTGTTATACTCTAATACATTAGTTGCATCTAATGTGCAACTAAGTTGGTTCATGAAGTTTGCAATGGAATTTTTTATTCCATATCCTTTGGCTTCCAATTCTATTTGGCTTAGTATATAACTAGGAGCAATAACTTTGTAACAACGAAACACCAAATGCCATTTCGGATGAGTCAATAAAAAAAACTTGACCTGTATGAAATGGTTAATCTTAAAAATAAAATCAGATTGTTTTAATCTTACTTATATAGCCTAAACCTAGCTATGTTCAACCTACTTACATACCTAAATAAGCCTATTTACCTAATAGGGTTTAATAATAACCTACCTACATTGGTAACACGTGTTAACATCTTATTAGCCATAAATTGGACTATTTAAATTTTATTCAGTAATATTTTAAAATTAAAAAATAGGTGGGCCTTAATTTCCACGTGTCACCATATAATTGGTGTTTTAAAATGGACACGTGTCAAATGGTCAATGAACGTTCCATGGTGTGCCATGTGTCATCATCTTAGTGGCATAGATTTTAATGATTGAGATTAATCCAATGAATTTTTAATCTTGAAAACATTAAAATAATTAATTAGTGACACATGTCCACAAGTTAGTTGTCTAATTTTTAAACATGTGTCATTTTTTATTAGTTGCATTATAGTTGCAAGGAGAGTTGCACATAAGCTCCAACTACATTTGGATTAATATTTATGGATGAGCATGTATATTAGCATTGTATATACATGTTGCATACATAGTGACACATGCAACTAAATGTCATGTGCAACTTCTCTTAAACAACTACACAAATTTGCATTTGAATTTTAGTTGCAAACGATATCTGCAAAACCCAAAATTTGTAGTAGTGTTTCATCTAATAGGGTTAGCACATTTTGTGACTATGCTAGAGCATTTAAGCAATACTTTCATTATCCTTATCATGAAATACTCGCACAAACCTTAACAAAAAAATGTAATTTAATATTTTTATATAATTACATTGCCCATTTTCATGAAAAGACCCCTTAGTGCATAAATTGGTTTGTTTATGTAGGTATTGCAAACTTTTAATCTTCTTTTGTTTATGGTTGGGTTCTCCATAAAGTGTTTCAAATTGCAATACCCACATATCAACAAACTCATGTTCATATTCCATTACCCTAATTTAAACTTTTGCCTAATATATGTTTCAAATAAATAAGGGGGACATTGCCATTAATTGTTTTAAAGTAACCTTTTTCCTAACATTTATATTATTTTCATGGAATATTTTTAAAGTGAATTTATGTATCCACATACACACATATATCCAACGAGATTCTCATTTTTCTTTTCTTTTTCATTAAAAAAGAAAAAAATGAAGGCGATTCCATGACAAAGGTATGAATAATAAAAAAACCATCCCACTAGTTGGGGTCGCCACCCAAATTAGGTCTATAACATAAGTTGATAGTATGTACACAATTTAGGGTTATGCAAAAAGAATTCCAAAATTAAGTTTAACATTTAGTTCTAAAAATTTGTTAAATTCCACCATTAAAGTTATGCAACCAATTATTTTTGTGTTTATTTAATTTAGGGTCAATGTAAAGATTTTTTGTTACATATAAAGCTTTTAATTCAACATCTTAAGGTTCATTATATGGTTTGCTTAATTTTTCAAATTCAAACCTATGCATGCATTAGGTTGTAATGTCTACATGATGAGAGTTAAAGTTTTCAATTTGTAATAGCATACTTTATCACCTTATGTTAAATCCCAAATTGCAATACCTAGGTAAATCTATGTTATGTAACCCCCCTTGATTTCATAATGCAAAAACCTATTCCCTTGTCATCTAAGGTTATGTAAAATCATCTTGTTTACCAAATGCAATACCTACATCGTTTGTAGTGAGTGTTAAGGTGATCATTAAGGTAATTTTTCCTTTATTATTATAATGTAATATTATACCTACATAAATTTATATTGTGTACCCTCACCAAAAACCCCCTTTTGGTTAATAAAAATTTCCATGTTCTAACATTCTCTAATGCCAATCCTTCATCCGGTGCATTGAATTACCAAGTCCATCATTGACACAATGAAATACCATGTCGGGACACATGACTTCATTCACCTTGGAAAGGCGAATACTTCGTACATCTATCGCAATAACACGCAACAATGAAGTGGTGTGGTCTATGAGTTGAACCCCACTTTCTTTGACTTCATTGATGATTTCTTGCATTATACGTATCTTATATTTACATATCATATCATTTACATTACAAGCAAAATCTAGGTTTCATTTTCCTTAAACCCAATACATAAGCATTTACCTTATCATTTGATTTACACCATTCATAATATAAGTAAACATTTTCATATCTTTTATACCCGATCAATTTATTATTTGAGAAAAGAAAAAGCGCACAAAAACGAACAAGTAATAGATGCACTGCTTTCTAGATTTCACTATTTACCAAAAACACTTATAACATTTGGCGGAAATAGGATTTGAACCTACAACATTCAGATTATGAGCCTGACAAGTTACCAATTACTCTATCCCGCGAGCATAATAGAGTTTATTCAACTGCAAAATATTCTTTTTTTGCACAAAAATTATCTGCCCGACGTTACCCATTCAAGCAAACATTTTTTTTGTGGAGGTGGATGAACTTGAAAGTTGGTTGTGATCTTTCTTTTTTTCCACATTGGGGAGGTATCATCTAGTTTCATAAGCTCACACATATCAACAACCCATGGTTTTTCAAATTGATCTTCATTAACCTCTTCATCATCAAATTCATTGTCATAAATGTGCAATAGGTAGGGTTCACAAACATGGTAGCAAAACCTCCACGATCAGATCAATACCATGTTCGACAATATTGAATGTTATTTTTTATAGTGAAATTGGTACATGTAAAAAAAATGGCAACTTGATGTTTACACAAATTTCCACGCAATGCCCATTCACATGTGCAACAAACATATTTGGTGAAAGGAAGCGAGACCTTATATGTGATATTTGGATGTTGTTAGCTTTGTACCACCCATTCATGGCCAATTTTGTTTGAATCATTTATCCCATGGGTGACATTGGTGTGAGGGATCAATGTGGCCTTCTCAATGCTTGTTTTCGCAATGTGTTCCACAACCTTATTTCTTATGAACCCACATTTTTTCATTTCAATTGTGTGCATGTAGTGTCTTGCAACTGTTGTCATGAGTCTCCACACTAACCAATCCATTTGTCGACCTCGAAGCCCTTTTGTTTCCAAAGAAAGCCAACATTTCAATGCCCCATGGTAAGACTCAATTGATGTTTATGTGTCCTAGTTTGAATGTGGCATTCATTGAACGCCACCATCCACAAATCTACAACAAAATATAATGTGGGTCCATAAATTATCATGCAAATATTGCATTTCCTTCTACCATCTATAGTATGGATTAGGTTCATAATGTGGGTATTGCATTTTCCCCCCGTATATAGTGTGCATCTTTAAATTGTCATGCATGTATTGCATTTAAGGATCCCACATATAGTGTGGATTAAAGTCATAATGTGAATATTCCACTTTGCCCCCACATACAGTGTGCATCTTTAAATTATCATGCAAGTATCACATTTAATGTGGATTAAGTCTTAATGTGGGTATTGCATTTTGCGCCCACATGGGATTACTAAATCCACCATTGGTGTTTTTACTTTAATTCAAAAAGTGAATATTTTGGGATATGCACAACATGGTGCAATAACAATAATGGATTGAGAGTTAATTCACATACCAACTTGGAAACAATAGGTCCAAAAAATATCGAGTCCATGAATCACCAAGTAAATGTTAAGTGAAACTTTTAATGATCTTGTTTCTCCCATGAATCATGAAGGCTTCAATGGTTTCATTTGGTTCAATGGGCATGTACATGACGATGTGAAGGTCATCCAATATTGCACATTGCATTTCATTGTCTTTGATTTTTTCCATCGAATATAAGTGTTGAGCCTTTAAAATGTGCCATGCGTAAAGGTAAATGGGCATTTGATCGTCACCCCACACAATCCTAACCATGCATAAAATACCAATTTATTATCATTTCAACTAATAACATTATTTAAAATGGAAAATGTGGGATGAAATTTTCAAATGGCTCCATGTACATAAAAGTTTTTAAAAAATAGAATGAAACTAAAACTCACTACAATGCTTGTAATTTTTGTGGAGCATCATCAACAATGAAACATGAAGGTTTCCATTTAAGGTTATTCCTTAGAAGCTTTATTTTCAAAAAAGTTAGCCATTCAACCAAATCATCGCATGTTTGGTGACTTGTAATGATCCATGCAACCAATACTTTAGTGCGATGTGCATCAAACACCATCAATGTGAACAAACGATATTTCACATCAATGGTGTCGAAGGTGGCATCCATTGAAATTGCCCCATTATCACTTAATGAAACCATGGCTTGCAATTGAAATGGGGTTTGTATCCCTATTGTGAATGGGACATGAATCCCATTATCTTCACTTACATCTTGAAAATAAAACGCATCATCTAGATGATTAAATGCCCATGTGCAAAAGGAAATGGCCATATTTTGGTGTAAACACCAACTCCTTTTTTTGTGTTTGCGATCCAAGTAAGCAATGTCCTTTTGTTTAATGAAATCATCCCTTGTCATCATTTATTTTACATTGATTCTAGCCCACCATATTGCTTTATGCTTATCATATATTTGTTTGACGGTGTCACCTAAACCCAATTGGGTCCAAATGTGGTCGTTGAGGGCTTGTGACATTCGTGGGGCAAAAAAAGATGGTCGCGCAATGGAATCAAGGTCATGTTTGCCATGTGTAGGCTCACCATTGACCCATGTATGAGGTCAATGGTAGAAGATGATCTTTGGCACCTCAAGTCATGTGTACAATCACCTAATTAAAAATTGAGCTAAACAACCATGTTTAATGGATCGATGGTGATTTGGGTCTCCACTATTATCTTTTGGCCCATACCCACATGCATACCTACAAAATGTGAAATCAATTTAAAACTTAAAGTTTGGTACAATATGAGGTTAAAAAACAAGTTCCATATTTAAAAAATGAATAATAAAACATCATACCAAATATGGCTGATGTGGTTTTGGATTCTTGGCAATTTTACATTTTTTTTGTGAGGGTACCTACTTATAAATGTTCCACTTCATTGAGGAGTCTTCATGGCTTCGTTCACCATTTAGAAATTCTAAAATTCGTGCATGTGGGATGTATGCACACTCAACCTTGATTATATGTGCCCTTCAATGTCGAACATTTTCTTTTCACACCAAGTCCATGTTGTTGAAATGTGACTTCTTTGGGTTTTGAATTTCAATATATTGAGATTTTGAAGCACAACCCATGTTTGAAACTATTCATTAAGCTCATTAATGTGGTCACTTCAACTTTAGACTTCCTTCATTCACCTTCAAAAGAGATCAAATGCATCTTGTTGCAAGTATTTGTATGTGAAAATTTGGCAAAATCCCCCCCCCCCAAAATCCAACCTAGGATTGATTTTGATTAGTATTAAAAATTGTGCAAATATTCATAAATGTTTGATGTCTTTTTAACTCTAAATTTATCAAGCCTATTCCTTAAT
>Ga0116226_10002187_pt1 | contig 16897 bp, 10 predicted proteins | sample S1TSphfallax_FD_89692 | JGI IMG/M metagenome (GOLD analysis project Ga0116226, IMG submission 89692) | Host-associated microbial communities from peat moss isolated from Minnesota, USA - S1T2_Fa - Sphagnum fallax MG | ecosystem: Host-associated > Plants > Peat moss > Unclassified | place: USA... | reverse complement strand
ATGAATGTCAATTTGACGTGAAGCCCTAGGATGTGTAGTGTGTGAGCTTGAAAAAAATGTATTTATTAGTTCTAATCATAAATGTTGCATAGAAGGTGGGCTACTTAATTTCAACTACAAGCGCAATCTAACGTCTAGAATTACACTTGCATTCTTCCCTTCACTAGTAGCATTTGTGCTTCAAGCATAATCACCTTGTAGAACCGGAAGCAGAGGGACAAAAGTTGCCTCACATGTAGTTAGGTTAATAGGGTAGGTAGTTAGTATAATAGTTAAGTTAGTAGGATAATTAGTTATTAAGGTAGCTATGTCAGTAGGGGATAATTAATAAGGTACCAAGGTTGGTACAATACTTATGAGGGTAAGAAGGTGAGTAGGGTAACTATGTGTGAAGTCAGGTCTAGGGAAAAAATAGCCAAGAACAAACCCCAAAAAGAAATATAGTGGTCAACAATGAAAAGAAATGGACTATGATGAACCCCATCTAACGTTGAATGAAAAAATGTAGCCCATCTAATGGACAAAACCGCCAAATGGTTTGGTGGCTACTGGTTCATTTTGGCCAATTTTCACTACTCCTGCATGTACATCTATTGAGGGTATTGCCTCTCAAACCTTGTGCATTAAATGCTGAAATTCAACATTTCATACTGAAATTTAATAAAATTTGATAAAAACAAAATTTGTTGGTTAACCATCAACTAGCATCATGACAATAAATAATTTAATTGGTTAATGATGCAATACAATCATTTGTGGATAACAATACATTACAAATTTATAAAACATGAAATATTCAAACAAACTTGAAGTAAATGATCCAAATTGTTGAATGGCCTTTCTTTTTAATCTCTCTTCCATTGAGCTATCAGGTGTAAACACAATTTTTAAAAAATACAAAATTTAATGAATAACATTCAAAATTATATCATTGAATCATTGAATTCACAAGGGGAACACAATATTGTTTTCTTATTAGTTTTTTTTTGGATTAGACTTTAATGTTTGTAACATTTCAATGTTCAAAACTTGTTGCAAATTGATAATGTTTGAGAAATCTTTTTACATGATTAAAACATTCAAGGCCCTATAATCGATAGTCCTTTTTTCAAATTAGAAAATAGAAATAAATCAAATATGTGTCCTCAAAATTGGAGAGGATTTTAATGATTAAATTGACATGATTTGAAATTGGTGATTTTTATTTTTACAAAACATTTTGGCATTTTGGTTCAAACATGATATTTGTTAAGGACATGCAAAAATATATTCTCATTTTATATTTCTATGAAATGTATTTAATATTTGGAAAAAAGTCTCATGGAAGTTTTTACAACTTTCAATAAACATAAAAGGCAATGTATTTGGCTACTTTGTAGAAGCATAACACTATGCCAAAACCTAACATTCATGACTACAACCATGTTTATATTTATAATAGTATGCGCCATTGGGTTTGATTACATGTTTATGTAATCAAATTCATTGTTTATGCCACCTGGTCAAGAACATGATCATACCTCCATAAATGTGAATGCATGTGACCTTTGTGATTGTGGTCATTTCGTACCCATGACTATAGATGTGACAAGGCATATGATTATTAACATGATTACATGAAATGATAAACCTACAACTATAAACATGACACATGGCCTATAATTAACTAAAATTCTCCTAGCCTAGCCTAGCCCCCTAGGCATGTAAATAGGTTGCAAAGTATAAAAACTTGAATCTTCCACCTTCACAATGAAAAGTCAATTCCTTAACCAAATGATCCACACATTCATAGTGTAATAACTTTTATCATTAATGTATGATATTATTATGAACATGTTTATTTCACATCTTCTTACATTATGTATGTAAATAAGTATGTAGGAAGGTAAATAATAAGTAGGTGGGTTGTAAGTAAATAGATGGCCAATATTTTGATACACTTACCTAGCTAGAAATTGTCCACTTAATACATATGTATCCACCCACATGCTTATCAACAACCAAGCAAACCTATTTACTTACATACCTACTTATTACTAATCCTAAGCCTTCGATTTATAACTTATTTGCCTAAAATTTACCACCTATTACCTACTTATAGTTTATGTACTATAAGCCTATGATAAAGTAACTTATGATAAAATAACCTAGAATAACCAACAATAGCTTATGATAAAATAACTTTAAATAAATAAATAAAAACTTATGATAATATAGCCAACAATAACCATGATAGAATAACAAAAAAAACCTATGATAAAATAATTTAAAATAATTAATAATAACATATGATAGAATAGCCAATAATAGCTTAGGGTAAAAGCCTAAAATAAATAACAATAACTTACAATAGAATAGCCAACAATAGCTAATGGTAAAATAACCTAAAATAGCCAAGAATATCCAATGGTAAATTACCTTACAATATCCAAAAATATCTAATGGTAAAATAACTTCGAATAGCCAACAATAAGTAAAATAATTTAAAATAGCCAATAATAACTTACGATAAAATAGTTTACAATAGCCAATGGTAAAATAACCTAGAATTGCCAAAAATAACCTAAAATATCCAACAACAACCTATGGTAAAATAATTTAGAATGGTCAATAATAGTTTATGATAGAATAATTAAGAATAGACTATGGTAAAATATCATAGAATAACCAACAATGGCTTACAATAAGATAGCCTAGAATATCCTATGGTAGAATTACAAAAATTGCCAATAATAATTACAAATTGCCAAGAATTAGCAATAATTGATTAGGGTAAAAAAGAATGTGCATAATAAAATGTGATAACAAAAAATATCATTCGTTTAAATAATGGTTCAATGGTTAAGGATTTGTTCCTTTAACATGGAGGTGAAAAGAGTGAAAGATTCAAATTTTCACACTTGCACCTTAGGTTGGTGGACAAGGTGTTTTGGTGGGCTGGGTTCTTAGTTTAAGTTAAGTTAGGTAGTTTAATGAAGGTTCTTAGGTGCCTAACTTAAGTTTGTAATTAACTATTAATGATTTTTTTAATGATTTTTTTATTATTAATTTTTTTAATGATTTAACTATTAATGAATTCATTTTGACGATTTAATATTAATGATTTTGATTAACTATTGGTGAATTCACCTATTTGTAACTTGTCCCCATTTACTAAAGGATTGCCCATTTTCAACATGGTAAATTTGTCCAATTTCATTCAAATTTTAATGAAACACAAAGTGAACTTGGATGCATATTAATATAATGTATGTCATCAAAATAGTTACATGTGCAATTGGAAAGATGCAACTAATCATAAATGTGTAGCCATATTGTATATGTTAATAGAAAATTTGTTTTTTGCGACTTGTCTTATGCAACTACACATGTCACATGCAACTGGAAAATAATTGCATTCAACAATTGGATAAACATGATTTTTTTATAATGTACATATTTGTAACCTACATATTATTTATTTACCTACTTAACTATGTATGTACCAATCATTGACTTAATTTTTGTTACTTACTTATTCATTACCAATTAATGTAATATTTACCAACTTACTTAAGTTAAGTTAGGCTAGCCTACTTAACCTAATTGAGTTCTATCCTACACTACCTAGCTTTAGTCTATGCATCACTAGTTTTATTTTAATATATAATAGTTAAATTAACCTTAAGATAATCAATAGTTGTTAATGGGTTTTTCTATTCCCATTAAGGTTCTCAACTTCTAAATTTCCAACAACACGTTCTTAAAATAGCAAACATGTACACTTGAACTAAACAAAACTCATTCTATTTATAATTCTTATACTAACATGTACTCAAATTGCACATAGCTTCAAAAAAATATTGTTGAAAACAAAATGCTTTCGTGTTTCAAGTGAAAAAGAAACACAAAATCAAAAATTGAATTAAAAATCTCCTCCTTGAACAAGTTTGTCCTCTTGGTCTTATACTAACTAATTCAAAATTTAAACAATCATAATAGACCATTTAATCAATCATTAGCTAGTACTAAACTAGTGGTCCCAATTTTTTTAAAATTGTACTCTATTTAACCACTTGTTCCACTACTTGTTCTATTAACCTATTTTGCAAACTACCAGTTGACCAACAACATATCTACTAACCTAATATAATGTTCCTTATCATGTTTTGTAATCGATTGTGTTAAATAACATGTTAATTAGATCACCTATTAAGTATAATATGATGTGTGAACCCCAACATTAATTATTAGGTTATGTATGTTGTAATTTAGTGTTAATATTAGTAATGAATGATTATAAATAAGTAAATTTTCAACAATTAAATGTTAAATGATTTGAGTTAAGGGAATGGGTATTTAGTTAGTTGAAATAATGGTAAGCTCACTTTAGTTTTTACTATGATTAAGTGGAATTTCAGTTCATTTTGTGAAGATTAGTTAAGTGGATTAATTTGAACCCAAAATAGATTAAACATTTCGAATAATGCAGGTAGGAAGCTTTTAGTAATAGAAACAACGATGATGTCAGTTTTATTGAAGATTAAGCAATATGTTAGTTTTAGGATTGCAATGAGCTACAAGTAGATGTAAATGTTAAACGTTTTTTACCACAACATTATAGAAATTGTTACAAGCTTCAAGGGTGTTCTAGAAGAAGACATTCTTCCACTTCTGAACCACTAACTATAGAAGATCATTTTGTGAACTTCAAGTGTTATAATTCTAACCACACTTGAAAACAATTTAGGAAGCATTAATGTAACATTTGAGTAAGCATAGATAACCATTTTGAATCAACACTATAAAAAGTCTAAAATTTTACGAATGGTACAAGCTGTGTAATTAATTCATTGTTCTATGAGCAAATTGTTAAGCGGGCCCTTCAACTAACGATAATGCCCATCACTAGGAACCCATGTCCTCAAGAATAGATGCACATCATCATTCTTAGTTAAACATTCAACAAACCTTCTTAGGTGATCCTAAAAAGCAAGAACAAACTTTAAATACATCATTAAGGTTCAAATGTTAAGGGGTAGCGATGGATGATCCCACATTAATTGCACTTATCAATCCACTTTGGGGCACACGACCTTTAAGGTCAATTCTTCTTTGTTTTTTGACAATTGTGTCGAACTCAATTCCAACATTTCAACCTCGACATCGATTGGACACTCTTCATTAATCAATGTAGCTTCAAGGTCACGTATCTCAAAGGTGTTTGCCATGGTGTTAATATAATGGTGATGGTGTTAAAAATATTGTTTAAGTAGATTATAGTCAGGGTTCCAACATGTGGCGTTAAGTGACAAATTCGACAATGATTTAATGGGGTTGAACAAAAGGCCCTGGGTTCAATGACAATTATCAAAATTTTGAAATTGACAGTGGGAAAGGATGATAATGGAAAATCCTATGTTAGCTTTGGGGTTGTTGATTTATTTAGCCACATGTACTACATAAGTAATTAGTACAATTTGGATGATAGAATTAATTGTACTTCGAAGGTAAATAGTACATTTAATCAAAAATTGTGAAGATTTATCCCAAGTAATTTGGTGGATTAGGTCAATAGAGTTGGTGAATGGAAGGTACACAAATAAGTCTTTGATGACTTACTTCAAGGGTAAATTATTTTTGGTGATAATTATTTTTGGATGAACATACAAGGAGTGGATGGAAAAATGTCAAGAGGTGATCATGATTGAAGGGATCAAGGAGGAAGATGAAGAAGAGGAATCAAATGAATTCATTTCATTAAATAATTCCATCCACATTTGATTAAAAGAAGTTAATTTCCTCGAACCCCCATTGGCTTGTACAAAAAATAGGTTGATTTCTTTGAATTTTCATTAAACTTCAAAGGATGAAAGCTAATTGATTGGAGAAAGGAACAAGGAAAGGATTCCCCTTCATTTCCATTGGCCTAGACAAGAGGTTCACTTTTGAAAAAGAGGAGGGTTGGTTCCTTGAAGGGGTTGGAAATTATTGGGTTCACTCACTTAATTTTTTTCCATGAGAATTTGGGATACTCTTGCTATGAGAAGAAAGGTAAGACAACCAAAAAAACATGAGAGTAATTATGAAAAGGGAGAGGAAATGATGGAAGGAAATGGACATCTTGCATTAGAAGTTATTTTTCATGAAGTTGTCAAATTAAGGTGAAGAAACGAGACATTAATTTGGTGTGGTAGCCTCTAGACTTCAACTTTGGAGGCCTGCAATTTTTGAACCCACCATTAATTCTTTTTGGAACTTGGAAGTAGTGGTAAAATGTGAAGTGGTGCCCTACTCACCAAATTTCAACAAGATTGGACTAGGGAATTGGAAGATATCATGCAAAAAAGGGCGAAGGTCTTTGCAACAACACATCAATAATCCAACAAGTTTGAGAAACGACCTTCACCTTGTTCCTTATCATTTCAAGTTCATATTTGGCATGATAATGATTCTTATAATTATGATTATGTCTACCAATTCTCAATGTCATCAAACAAATAATGTAAATGTTATGGAACAAATTGTGTGATGGTCATAATTGGAGTGTGTGATGTTCTTAAGTTCAAAACTAACAATCACACCATTAAATCTTGAGTGAAATTAGTGAACATAGAACAAACACACATTGTTACAACTAGTGTAAATCTTGTGTCAATCCAAATTGGTAGTTAAAAATGAATGGTTGTTCAATGTAAGGTAAATTACATGCAATTCACGTCAATTATGTTAATTATGAGTCATGATTGAAGGCCAATTTAAGTTAAACTTCCTTGTGATAGTATTAGATTGGCCTAATGGGGTATTAATCGTGGATCAAACGTAATTGCATGTTCATGTTCTCAAATCTTCAAGTCCAACCACTTAGTGACATTCACTTAGAACCCATTGTGAATTATTGTCACTTGTTTTGAATCAAGGCTAATGATAATAGTTCATAACTTACCTAAATTTATAACCTATTAAGTCACATGTTATAAAATTGGGTAACATTATCCCCCTTTGAAAATTACATTTCATCCTCGAAATATTAACTCAAAGCTTTAAGTTTTTTGGTCTTTTGCAATTGGTTGGTTGACGACTCCTTTGACAGGTTTAACACCTATTTTTCCAATAGGTTTAGCACCTATTTCCTCCACATGTTCAACTTCGCGCAAAATCTAGAAATAGTAATCAAAGTAATCTCCTAACCTATACCTATCTAGTGTGGGGTCAAATAACAAATAAAAAACTCCAAGGGTCCTATTCCATTGTCAAACACAGTAAATGGAAGATCAATAGGTTCAACCTAATCCTTAATAAACTCTACTACCTTCTACAAGTTTGACAATAGTAGTAATAACATGAACATGTATAGTAAAAGTTTGAACATGTAAGGGTATTATCTTTAAACATGTTCCACCTTTAAATGGAATAACTAGTTTAGTAGTAACAACATGTTATATTCTAGATGGTGTTGTTGTTGCTTTCCTACTAGTTCCAATTTCCATAAATACAAAACTAGGTGGTTCTTATTTGAAATCAAGAAAAGTAGTTCAATAAGCTTGCAACTCCAGATGGTAAACCTATTCATTAAAGCGAGCTAGCTCCATGTTATTCTAAATATGCTTTGAGCTGTGAATTCCTAAACTTTTTGCCACCATTCCTTCCATTTGGGGTTTTTGTCTTCCAAGGCTTGATTCTACACCTTGAACAAGGTGTTGTCCAATAACAATTCTTCAAACTTGTTCAACTTGTTGTTCATCTTAACAGGTAGAATGGGGTTGGGTTTGTTTAATTGCACCTTAACCATTTCCAACTAACCTTTCTAAACTTGGATCTAAGTAGTCAAAGTTTGTTTTTCCTTTTCAAACTCTATGTTGGCACTTACATTGTTGATCCTTAAGTTTTTGACAAGTCTATTCCAAACTCGTTATGGTATTATGTTGTTTCATGTTGAACTCCTCCATCTTGTTATAATCCCACATCATACACTCATAATCATTTTGGAGACGCTTTAAGTCATTATGGGTTTTCTAATTGAGCTGATTAAGCTTATGTATTCTTGATGTAGGTTTTCAATTTTCCTAATAGCTTGCTCTACCTCTTTCAATTTGATGGCATGTTCTAGTTTTCATGTTGGACCTTAATCAATTGCCCCTTAACTATGACTAGTTTTTTGTCAAGGTTCTTGAAAATCTTCTACATTGTTTCTAGCTCTAGGCTACAAGTTTGTAGGCAATTGTTAATATCAAACAAGTTTTCCTTTGTTTATTCATACTCAACTTTGAGGTTGGCAAATTCTTGCAATGTTATTGATCAAGTTATGGCATTTTGAGCAACTTATTCTAAAAACATATTAATGTGTTTTAGGTTATTTATAGGATGACTATAAATTGGGACAAGCTAGGATAAAGAAACCTATGGGTTTTCTACATGAACATGTTCAACCATAGGTTGAACTGGTTATGATAATTTTTCAATTGCAACTATATGTTGTTCAAACTCTACAATTGGTACCACAAGTTGAATAGGTTGAACAAGTCGAACAAATTCAACTAGGATGTTATCAATTACTTGGTCCAAATTGCACTCATGTTTTTCTTCTAACTACTATGCGTAATTATTGCTTGAAGTTCTTTTCCATCTCCAACTCCCATCTTGCCTGAATAGGTTTGCTCCTCATCCTCTTCCGAGTCAACAATTTGAGACCTTGAAATGGTTTTAGACTTCTTTCTTGGTGGTGAAGTAATAAGTTCAAAACTTAACTAGTCCCATCATGTAAGTGGTTTTGTGTGCATCTTTAATTTATGAGACTGACGTACTAGTAAAGATGATACAATTGTTGAGTGTGTTGGTTTTCTTTCCTTTAAGAATTGCTCCCTTGTAACAAGTTCAAGTGAAACTTGTCGTTCTTGAACAACATGTTACTTTTGTCTGGTTGGTGACATAGGTTCTTTTGGGGTTGTTATTCTTGGTGAAGGCACCTTAGATAATGGGAACCACTTTTCAAATAGAACATCTAAGATAGGCCCCGAATAACAATTGTCTACCTTGGTCCTATTAGGCACTAGGTTAGTTGTTGCTTTCTTTTGACATTTTGTCCAACAAATAAGTTTAACCAATAACTGAGTCAAAACTATTGAACACCAATTCATAGGTTACCTTTTGTTGGCTAGGTCAAAGGTGATGGCAATCTTGTTGCTAAAGTATGTTAATTTCTTTCATTAGTAAATGATTTGCAAAATGGTTGCAAATCTTGCATGAAATTCCTTTTTCATGCGAACTACATTCCACTATTCATTTTCTACGAAGGCATGTGGACCTGCAATCTTCTTCAAAGCAATTTTTGCTTTGTCATAGGTTGTATTTACAACATCTATTGCCCCTTCACTAGAAATCCCAAGTTGTTCATGATGAGTACTTAATCAATCAAAATTTCTTGACCACGCAATTGTCCTTGGATTTTTCCATCTTCCATTTCTTCCCAAGTTCGTAAAAAATCTTATAACATGTCCTCTCATGGTGTAGTCCACTACAAGTTGAACATGTTTTCCAAATTGGCATGTCTAGCCCATTTGAATTCATTTGAATTCATCTTCATCCATTGTAGCATCTTTCGGGTCTCCTTCATTTTAAACAATGTTTTTTTTCTTAACATGTTTTTCAACATGTTTTTTTGCAAGTGTTTTGCCTTTTCTTTTCATCATGGCTTTGGTTCTTGATCGTGGGTGTTGGGGAATAATGTTGCAAACAAGTTTTTTTCAAAAAGTTCTTGGAGAAACTCTTATCCACTATCCTTGTTCACAAATTATTGCAACTAAACCTCCTCTAAAGGTTATGATTCAGGAGCCTATGTTGATTACTCCTCAACAATAGGTCAAGAAATGATTTCAACCTCCTCCTCCTCCTTTGAAATAACAATAACTCGTGGCATTAGTGCTATTGTCAAAGTAATGGTACATATGTTTATAGATTTTTCACTAAATGCATCATTTTGATTATTCCAAACATGTACATAATTAAACTCAGTTGGTACATCATCATGATATAATGAACATGTACATTTGTTCCAATAATACTACCATGTGTCAAGTAATTATTAATTAATTCAAACTCTATGGGTTCATAATCTTCATTTTCAACATGTAATGGTTCAAGTTTCTTTGTTTGAACAACTTCATTAATAACCAGGTAACTAGGATTAGCTAATATAGGTTGTAGAGTTCTATTTTCAATGAACCTATATGGCTTTAACATGTTGATGTTAACAAGGACTTGGTTATGATCAAACTTTAATTATCAATGGTGATAAATAAAATAGTATTATTGGGCAAACAATATTGGATTGTGTATGGCCCAAACCATCTTTTATGGAAGTTAGGAACATGTTTAAAAATAACACCTAAAAACCATAATACATAGTCTCAAAATTGAAACTTAAATTCATTGAACTAGTTTTATGACCATAATGACCTATTCCACTTGTTAGAAGCAACTAAATCTTGTGCAATCAACTTGTTATCTTGTAACTTCTCTAACTCTAATAGTTGATTAGTTAGTACTTTGACATGTTGTGATTCTATGTTTTCTCCAAATCTAGATGGTAATAAGTATTCCATAGGAAAATATTGGATGTAATCCATACATAAACTAAAATGGAATATGACTTGTTCCAACTTTGTAGGCAATTCAGTATGAAATAAAACTATGGACAAGTGTTCATCCAAGTCACTCATGTTCTCATTAACCAATTTGGTTAATAAGGTTCCAAAAACGTTGTTTGTAAACTTAATATGTCCATTTCCTTGTGGGTAATAAACAATAGAATTGGTATGTCTAAGGATAAAATGGTTAGTAAGGCATATGACCGCATCATTGATAAAATGGGTACCTTGATCGGTCAGGAATGTCAATGGACATCCAAATCTTGTAAAGATATGTTCGTACAAAAATTTGACAATTATTACAACAATGTTGGTATGAAATATTCATGCTTTTACCCATTTAGTTGCATAGTTAGTGGCCACCAAAATGTATCAATTGCCTTAGAATTTGTTTGCAAGTTTAATAGGTCTAATAAAATCTAATCCCCATTTTTTTAATGGTTTTTCAAATAAAGTAATAATGAATTTGGCCAATTTTTTTGTCAACATGTTATTTATTATCTAACATTGGTCATATATTTGACAATATTCATAGACATCTTCATGCATCGCTAGCCACCAATAACCAACATCCAAGTTCTTTCTCATAGTGATGTTAAGAAGAGAAATGGCCTCCTATAACTCCTCCATGCAATTCTTGAAAAACTATGGGTACCTATTCTAATTGCAATATTCGACACTACACCAAAATGCATCCTAGTTCATTTTGGGTTACATTAGATTTTGAGTGAATTTGGACATTTTTACCATGGTGAAATTATTCAACCCTTTAGTGAATGGGGACTAGTTGCTATGGACAATGAATTGTTTCACTCGTACTTAGTGAAACAAGATTATTGTAAAGTGAAATACAAATTTACCAAACCCCTCACTTGCTAATTGATTAATTAGCCAACATGGAAATCAATTAAAATTAAATTATTTAATATATAATATTATTAATAATTTCATGATTTTTAGCCTATGAGTTATTGACACATGTCACTACCTAGGCTAGGTTTAAAACCTAGCCTATGTATGTAGGTCATGTAATCAACCTAGGCACCTATTATAGGGAACTAGATAAAAGACTATTCAATCAACTCACTATTGTTGACCACACATCACACCACTTATGAAGTTTGATCCTTTGACATTTAGAATGAAAGCAAACACCCCTACCATCAAACCACCCCACTTGTTGTGATAATATGTTAAATTACATTCAATTTATCAAATACTTCATTTTAAACATCACAAAAACATAAACTTTGAAAATTCATATTTTATTGAGATTTTGTTCAAACGAAATGATTCGAATTTTTTAAAAAAAAATCAATAATATACATAATTAAATTTATTAAAATTTGAAATTTTTAAATCATTTGAACAAAAAAAAAGTTGAATATCATTATTCAATAACATTTCAATGACCATTATTTTGAAAAATAATTTAATAAATGGATAAGATTTTTGCTAATATAATAATACTACTTATGTTAAGTTGGTTATTTTACCTTAAGTCATTATATTATATTTTAGATTATTTTAATTTATTATATTTAGGATAAAATAACTTATAATAACATAAAGTATAATGACCTTAAATAACTTAAAGTATAATTTAAAATAAAATAACCTAAGATATAGCCTAAGGTTAGTTGAATAATCTAATTTAAAATAATTTAAAATATTATAATAAACTAGTTAAGATACCTTAAGGTAAAATAACGTATAACAGTTTAAGGTATAATAATTTATAATAACCTATAATAACTTATAATAATGTAGGGTATAAATTAAAATAACTAAAATAATTTAAAATAATATAAGGTAACCAATGGGTTAAGTTAATTGGTAATCAGCCTTCATAGTAACCATTTGTTGACAATAACATGTTAGTGTAAACCTATGACCAATAGTTGTTGTAGTTTAAATTTAAATTTTATCGGCTAATGATTATTTAATTTAAAACAATGTTATGTTTAGTATAAATAGAAAGATGTGAAATTTGACATGGAGATCTTTTTGGAATTTCTCACAAAAACTTTTGAACTTATTAGAACTTCTTTCTTTTTTAAAATTGTGGAACCATTTCTTATTTATATTCTTGGCCTATGAACATGTTCATTTAGAACTTGGGATATTTTTATTTCTTTCAATTTGTTATGTAAGATAAAATTTATTTTTGCTTTTGCATTTGGGATATAATTATATTTGAATTCTTGATTTGAAATAATCCGTTGATATAATTTAAACCAAAATTAAGAAGCTTAAAGACAAGAAATCCTAAATTTAAGAAAATTTGAAAATCCCTTTAACATTTTGGCAACCATGCAATGGAACAAAATTGTAAGCAAAAATGTTTATGCTTTCTAGTTTTAACACTTATTTTGTTTTGAAATTTTAAGTTTGGATTTGTAAGTAGTTTTAATAGTTTTTAAAAAAATTTGTGCCTTGATGATTTATAATTTTTATAACAACCTATGAGCAAAAGAATTCAAGTTAACAATTGTTTCAAATCAATATAAAAGATGTCAAGAGTAATCACAAGAGGCCTTAGGAAGGCAATTAGAATTAGAAGTGCCACAACAACTCATTTATGGGGCAGTTTAATCACAAGAACCAACACATTTTCAAGGTGAAGGAATTCAACCAATTGATGCTCCTAGCAACGAGCCTCAACAACTAGTTATGGCAAGTTTACCTCTTCATTAGATACCAACAGAGCAAAAGGAAAGAAAGGAACCACAAGTACTTTCAACTAGTTGATTTTTGACACCCTAACAATTGTCCCAACAACAGAGGCCAAACACACTAGGTGGAAAAAACACCACACTTATTCAACATGCTCATGAAGTAACCTCTACAGCACAGAAGTGGCATTCTGTAACACCCGGTTACTATATTCCCAGAGTTGTTATATTATTTCGACTAACATCAATTGTTGGATGCTACACATATGAACCGATTCATGTTTTGAATCCAACCACAACAGATTTAGAATTGGAGTGCAATCAACTTTTAAACCAATTGGAACAACTACGTAACTTGGAGCAAAGACCTTCACACTAATCTAATTTTCAATAGCATGCAACACTAGTGAATGTAATTGCAATACCTATTGTTGTTTGACAAACACAACCTATCATTCAAGGTCTTTGGTCGAATATACTTGTTATTGGAACCATTGAACGACCCACTTATTTAACAAACTATACAGGTTATAACCCCACAACCCACCATTGAAATTGCATTGACTTGTGCATACTGTTAATAAGTTGGACATGAATTCAAAAGTTGTCCCTTTGTGGATGATAAACAAAAGTAATTAATGAGAAAATAACTCAAAAAAAATTTATCGCATGTCATGATGAGCACACTAGCAATACATGTTGGTGTAAATGTGCCACAAATCCGATCATAGCTGAGTTTGGTTACTCACCCAACACCAATTAGTTAACACCTGGGTTGGCAACAACATGTTACACCATTAATAGTAGGACAACTTAAAGTTATACCATATCCAATGTGGTATAATACAATTCCACCTTTTATACCCATGGATCCTAACATGTACTCTGTGTATTATTTTGGAATCAAAGGACTTGATCCATTGATTTTTTTTTAAAGGGCGAGATATGCAATTGGTATTACCCAAGCAAAACCAGTGCCACCTATTGAGTAGTTGGGGCAAACCCAATATCTTGTTACGATACCAACTTCTAAATTAGAACAACCAAATTTAATTTCCAAGGGTGTACATGTTTAATAAATAGTGGATGCAACTTTATTTCTGAACGTACATGTTGCCAATGGACCTCCTATCCATGGTAATGACGTTTCATTTCAATAACCAAGAAGGGCTAATTTACATCCACAACTAGGTGGAAAACCACCTGGAGGTTCGCCTAATAAAGGATCACCAAGAGGAGGATTGCCACCTAATCCATATGTTGGATTTGATGGATGGCCAACACTTAATTCAAGAACGTTCATGCCACCACGGTACCCACCAATTGTAATTTGATTTGAACCAACCAATAAATTGCCATATTGAAAACTTAAATATCCAACCTATGTGAAGGATATTGACCCTAATGTTCACATTAGAATTATCAAAAAAGTAATCAAAGTTAATGGGGAGACTGTGGAGGTTGATATCATCAACTTGTTTGGTTTCACTTTATGAAACAATATTTTGGAATGGGGCAAAAACTTTGTATAAGATCATCCCAATTGCATTATTGAGGAGTTGGAATAAGTGTTTTGCAAGTGTTTTCGAACTGTGAAGAACAACAAAGAAGTCTACATGCAATTGAAGAACCTTTAACAACAAATTGGTTAATGGGTGGAAGTTTATTATGAACGTTTGTTAACATCCATTAACTATTTGCAAGTCAAGGCTACTGATGTGTTCCTAACTATTATCTTTAAAGTAGGTTTGCAACCATACCTTATATTAACAACATCAGGTGTGGTAAGAGATATCCTTATCGAACATAAAGAAATTACATTCATTTGTGAAGAAAGTGGATCGGTCATAGCAAATTACATTGCCTTGATAACCCACCCAAAATTAAAATTGGTTGCACAACCTGTAGTTACCTATATTACTACAAAACAACCACTTACATGTTCAAATTATGGTAAAACTAGTCATGTTAAAGAAATATGTCACAACAGGAAAATAAAAAAAACTTGTAGCACATGTTGTTTCCACTAAAGTTGTTGAACCAGTAGTTGGAGTTACTGCACAACCTGTTAAACCGGCTATAATACCATTAAGATATCCTTATACTATTTGTTTTAAAATTATGAACATCATGCACCTTATTGTCTTATAAAATCAAAAGTTCAAAACATGTTTCAAATTAAACCAACCACTATTGCCACTATAATGGACAAATCTTCTAAACCTAATAATATACCGGTCAATTTAATTGCTGCTATCACAACATGTGGTCAAATACCAGAACAAGTGCTTAGAGAACATGAACTAGTGAAGGTAAAAACAACAGTCGATTGACAAATAAAAGGATAAATGTTTGATTATCTTGTTCACACTATTAAGGAATTACAGGGGAATGATTCAATATCACAAGCACCTATTGAGATGAACGAACCACTTCATTCAAATTGGGCGGGTTTACTAGATCCAGTGAGTCAACCAATTATTAGCAAGTAACCTATTCAATTGACTTCACAAACTACCTTACCATAAAATACTTTGGAGGAGATTTTGAGAGACATCATCATTCAAGTTTTGGAGACAAAATATGTCATCAACCCATGAAAACTATTGAATATTGTGTCGGACATCAAAAGATACATTTAAAAATTAATTAAGCATGTTGAGTCGGTACCATTTGAACTTGTTCAACTTGAACTTGCATGTGCAACAATGGTTATTAACCACTAGATGGCAGTAATTCAAATCTAGGTTGGTAAAAACTTTATAGATGATGTGCTAATTGATGGAGGTTTTAGTGAGTACAATTTGGTTTACTAAAGCTTAATCCATGTCTTTACAATCTCCATATGGTAGATCAAAATATAGCCAAACCACTTAGTTTTATAAGGATTTGAAAATATTTGTTCATGGTATTCCCTATACCATTACATTCATTGTTATCAATAGTAATGTTTTAAATTCTAGTTACTGAATGTTGCTAAGACACCCATGGTTGAAAGATGCAAAAACAACCATGATTAGGGAACCAATGTTGACACTATATAGGGAATAGGTATAATAAGAACCATACCTATTACCAAGAAACTTGGTGCTCAAACCAAAAGACTAGAAGTCTTAGTATGTTATGATTTCCATTATGGAATATCAAATGAAAAGGAAGATGTAATGTTTGTTATAGAGTTGGACCTATTTTTAATAGGAACCATAGAAATACCCAATCATACCAAATTGATTTTTAAACTAGTCCATATAATAGATCTTAGTATAACATAACCGATTCCAAAACAACTTGTTGAACCAACATGTGTTTTAACTGTCAACCTAGTTATACCCCTTGATATTGTCAAACAACATTTATTTGAAACTTTCTTCCAAAGGTTGGAGAGATGATCATTGATGAGACACATGCTCAAAAGTGAGTACAAGATTTAACCATAGTAGGTTGGATAGTTATTGAGGAGGAACAATTAACCAAAATCAATTTGGGTTCCAAAGAGAATGTATAACATGTGAAAGTGAACTTTGTATTTGAACAAGTTGTTACAAATTAGTTGATTGAGCTTCTAAAGGAGTTCAAAGGTATTCCACCATAGATTGT
>Ga0116226_10002186_pt1 | contig 16906 bp, 15 predicted proteins | sample S1TSphfallax_FD_89692 | JGI IMG/M metagenome (GOLD analysis project Ga0116226, IMG submission 89692) | Host-associated microbial communities from peat moss isolated from Minnesota, USA - S1T2_Fa - Sphagnum fallax MG | ecosystem: Host-associated > Plants > Peat moss > Unclassified | place: USA... | reverse complement strand
GTTGGGGATCGGCGAGGGCCATGTCACGCTCACCGATGATGCCGGACTCGTGGTGGCGGTGGCCATCCTGATGCGTCGTTCGTCATGAACACGCTGGTATTCGACATCGAGACCGTGCCCGACACGGACCTCGGCCGGCGTCTCTATGGACTTCAGAATCTGACCGACGCTGAGGTCGGGCAGGTCATGTTCAGCAAGCGCCGTGAGGTCACCGGCAGCGAGTTCCTGTCGCATGAGCAGCAGCGGGTGGTGGCGATCTCCGTGGTGATGCGCTCGCGCGATTCGCTCAAGGTCTGGAGCGTGGGAGAACCGCAGTCGCCCGAACGGGACTTGATCGAGCGCTTCTTTGATGGGTTGGACAAATATACGCCGGACCTCGTGTCCTGGAACGGGTCGGGTTTTGATTTGCCGGTGCTGCATTACCGCAGCCTGCTGCACAGTCTGACCGCGGCCCGCTACTGGGAAATCGGTGACCGCGATTCGAGCTTCCGCTACAGCAATTATCTCAGCCGGTTTCATTGGCGGCACCTCGATTTGATGGACGTGCTGTCGGGATTCCAGGGACGCGGGCGGGCGAGTCTCGACGATGTGGCCACGCTCTTGGGTTTCCCCGGCAAGCTCGGCATGCAAGGCTCGCAGGTGTGGGAGGTGTTCCTGCAAGGGGGCATCGGCCAGATCCGCGACTACTGTGAGACGGACGTGCTCAACACCTACCTCGTGTACCTGCGCTTTCAACTACTGCGCGGCCATCTCGATGCGGCGCAGCATACCGCGGAGGTGGCGCGCGTGCGCAAGCTCCTCGAGGAGTCGACGGCGCCGCATCTGAAAGAGTTCGCGGCCGCCTGGCGCCACGGGTGAAGGCCTCCGGCAGCATGCAGTCGGCGATCCACGAGGCCGACGTCCTCGATCTGGCGCACGATGGCCGTGGCATCGCCCGGATCGACGGCAAGGCGGTCTTCATCGAGGGCGCGTTGCCGGGCGAGCGGGTGAGGTTGCGCGTCCTCAAGCGCCGGCGGCAGCTCGATGAGGCGGGCCTGGTGGAGGTGCTATCGGCCTCGCCCGACCGGGTGGAACCGCGCTGCGCGCATTTCGGGGTCTGTGGTGGGTGCTCCCTGCAGCATCTGGCGCCTGCCGCTCAGCTGGCGGCCAAACAGGCGCAATTGCTCGACAACCTGCAACGGATTGGACGGGTCACGCCGGCCGAGGTGTTCGCGCCGCTGCGCGGTCCGGCATGGGGGTATCGACGGCGCGCCCGGCTCGGCGTGAAATACGTGACCAAGAAGGGGCGGGTGCTGGCGGGATTCCGCGAGCGGGAGAAGCCGTATCTCGCGGATATCCGGCGCTGCGAGGTGCTGTTGCCGCGGTTCGCGCTGCTGCCCGAGCAACTGGCCGCTCTGATCGAGACCTTGTCGCTACGCGAGCGCATACCGCAGGTGGAGGTGTCCGCGGGGGACGCGGTGCCGGGCGGTGCGCCGTCGGCGGCGCTGGTGTTCCGGGTCATGGCGGCCCCCACGGCCGATGATCTCGCCAAGCTCGCGGCTTTCGGGGAACGGCATGACGTGCAGATCTTTCTGCAGCCCGGCGGTTTGGACAGCATCACGCCGCTGCGCGCCGATTATCCGCCGCTGGCGTACCAGGTCGACGGCGCCGGCGGCAGCGCGGGCGGCAGCGCCGGTGAGCTGCCCATCACGCTCGAATTTGGACCCGTGGACTTCGTGCAGGTCAATCGGGAGGTGAATGTCGCGATGCTGTCGAGTGCGGTCGAACACCTTGCACCCCTCGCGACCGACACCGTGCTCGACCTGTTCTGTGGGTTGGGCAATTTCAGTTTGAGCTTGGGTGCGCGCGCGGCGCGCGTGGTGGGGGTGGAGGGGGACCCGCAGCTCGTGGCGCGGGCTCGCGCCAATGCGGAGCGCAATGGGATCGGCAATGCGCAGTTCCACGTGGCCAACCTGTTCGAACCAAAAAGCTTCGCCGATTGGGCGGAGCGACGCTACGATTTGGTATTGTTGGATCCGCCGCGAGCCGGCGCAGCGGAGATCATGATACGCATGCCACAGTGGCGGCCGCGGCGAGTCGTGTATATTTCGTGTCATCCGGGCAGTCTGGCCCGGGATGCTGGAATTTTATCGGAGACCCAGGGTTATAAGCTGATCGGAGCGGGCGTATTGGACATGTTTCCGCATACGACACACGTCGAATCCATCGCGGTGTTCGAGAGGATCGCATGAGCTTGGGGCCGCTCATGGTGGATATCGCGGGAACCGAATTGAGTGCCGAAGACCGGGAGATCTTGGCGCACCCGCTGGTGGGCGGCGTGCTCCTCTTCACTCGGAACTACCGGGATCCGCCGCAACTCGCCGCATTGACGCACGCCATCCGGGCGCTGCGTACCCCACCGCTGCTGATCGCGGTTGATCATGAAGGGGGACGCGTACAGCGCTTTCGGGAGGGATTCACGCGCTTGCCCGCCGCCCGCTCGTTGGGCCGGGGCTTCGAGGCGAATCGAGCGCTGTGCCTCGAGCTTGCACGCGCGGTGGCATGGCTGATGGCCAGCGAATTGCGCGCGGTCGGCGTCGACTATAGTTTTGCCCCGTGCGTGGATCTCGATTATGGCGTGAGCGAGATCATCGGCGATCGCGCGTACAGCCGCGATCCGGAGCACGTCGGACCGCTCGCGGCGGCCACCGTGCTTGGCATGCGTGATGCGGGGATGGCGGCGATCGCCAAGCATTTTCCCGGGCATGGAGCGGTGGTCGCCGATTCGCATGTGGCGTTACCCGTCGATCGGCGCGAGTTCGCCGACCTGGAAGGGGATCTGCGGCCCTACCGGGTGCTGATCGACAATCATCTGGCCGGCGTGATGGCGGCCCATGTGGTCTATTCAGCGGTCGATTCGCTGCCCGCCAGCTTGTCGCGGCGCTGGATCTCGGGCGTCCTGCGCGGCGAGTTGGGATTTCACGGCTGTGTGTTCGCCGACGACCTGTCCATGGCGGGCGCGGTTGCCTTCGGCGACGTGGTCGAGCGTGTCCAACTCGCGCATGCGGCGGGCTGCGACGTGCTACCGATCTGCAACGATCGAGCGGCCGTCAGCACGGTGCTCGACCAGTTCCGGCCGGCCGAGATGGCGCCCGCGTCCCAGGCGCGGGTGATGCGCATGCGAGCGCGCGGTGCCGCGCCGGTGGACCTCAAATCCGATGCGCGTTGGCAGGAGACCGTGCGGCGCATCGGCGCACTCGCGGCCGCTCCGCCGCTCGTGCTGACCGAGGAGCCCTGAATGGCCGCGTGCTTGGATGCCACACTCTTCCGGGGCCTGCTGGAAAGTTCATCCGAGGGGGTGGTGCTGGTGGACGGGCTTCATCCGGAACACCCGGTGGTGTATGCGAATCCGGCTTTCGAAGCGCTGACCGGCTACCTGGCCGACGAACTGGTGGGCAAGAATCTGCGTTTCCTCCAGGGCACTGACCGCGACCAGGATGGCCGTCAGCGGCTGCGCGAGGCGCTCGGACGCGGCGAAGCCTGTCGGGTGCTGCTGCGCAATTACCGCAAGGATGGGACGCTCTTCTGGAATGAGTTGTCCGTGCAGCCACTGCGCGACGCCAAGGGCCAGGTGACCCATTGGGCCGGGCATCATCGCGATGCCGGCGAGCGCATCCGCAGCGGCGCGCTGGTGCCCCCGACCGTGCCCAATCGTGACGACCGGATGACGGGTTTGTACACGTTGCCCTACCTCGAGGAACTGCTCAAACGGGACTGGGCGATCGCGCAGCGTGAGGGGCGCAGCATTGCGGTGTTCGCCATCGACATCGATGCACTCGAACTGTACAACGCGACGTTCGGGCGGGCGGCGGGCGACTCGGCCATCCGGCGTGTCGCGAATTGCATCAATGGCTGTCTGCGCCGCGCGAGCGATGCCACGGCGCGCATCGAGGGGGGGAGTCTCATCGCGTTCGCGCCGGGACTCGTCATCGAGCAGGCATTGCGTCTCGGTCAGGTCATGACCGAACGAGTACGGGAACTGCGGATCCACCACCCGCGCTCGGTGGTGGTGCGGTACATGAGCGTGAGCATCGGTGTCGGTGCGCTGGTGCCGGCCGTGGGCGATGTTCCGGCGTTACTGATCGAGAAGTCGCAGAGTCACTTGAAGCTCGCCAAGCAATCCGGTCGCAACCAGGCGGCCTGACGCCGCCTCCTCGGGTGGCGGAGCCTTCGCGGTCCGCCGCCAATCCGCGGGCGGATTGGCGGCCCGGACGAAGTGGTAACCTGTATCATAGAGCGCCGGTTCCCCGCGTTTAATCAAAAGGAGTTTCAATGGCAACCACACCTGCTGCATCGGCAGCGATCACTCTCCCGCCGCTTCCCTGGCCGGATAATGCGCTTGATCCGGTGATTTCAGCCAACACCCTGAGCTTTCATTATGGGAAGCATCACAAGACCTATGTCGACAACCTCAACAAGCTGATTCCCGGCACCGAATACGCCGACATGCCGCTCGAGAAGATCGTGGTGGCCACGGCCGGTAAGCCTGACAAGAGCGGCATTTTCAACAACGCCGCGCAGGTGTGGAACCACACGTTTTACTGGAACAGCTTGAAGCCGCATGGCGGCGGTGAGCCCCCCGCGGTGCTCAAACAGAAAATCGACGCGGCCTTCGATGGTGTCGAGGCCCTGAAGAAGGAGCTGTCCGCCGCCGCCGTCTCGCAGTTCGGCAGTGGCTGGGCATGGTTGGTGCTCGATGGCGACAAACTGAAGATCGTCAAGACCGCCAATGCGGAGACGCCGATTACCGCCGGATTGAAACCGCTGGTCACCATCGACGTTTGGGAGCATGCGTACTATCTCGATTACCAGAACAAGCGCGCCGATCACGTCAATGCCGTGCTCGACAAATTGATCAATTGGGAATTTGCGGCGGCCAATCTCGCCTGAGGCGGGTTGCGAGCGAATCGTCGAGGGCCCGCACGTCGGCCGGCGGGCCCGCCTTCGGGTCAACTTCCTGTCGGATATGTCACCCTCCGTTCGGGGCGAGTGCCTACAGAGTTTGGGCGGTCGATCGATTATCGTGGCGGTCTTATTCAACAAAGGATCGGGCCATGAAACTAGTCAATCGGATGCTGGCAGGATGCGCGGTGTTGTCGCTGTCGGCGGGGGTCGCCTTCGCGGCCGGAAGCTATAAGAATACGGTGGCGCTGTTCAAGCATGCCGGTGAGAGCGCCACGTTCTTTGACAAGAGCTACGCCTACGCGGTGTTCCCGAACGTGGGCGAGGGTGCCTTCGTGGTGGGCGGTGCGCATGGTGATGGGCACGTCTATGTGCACGATAAATGGGTCGGGAACGTGAGCCTGACCGCGATCAGCGTCGGCTTCCAGGCCGGTGGCAAGGATTTCAGTGAGATCATCTTCTTCCGTGACCAGCGCGCACTCGATGAATTCACGTCCGGCTCGTTCGAGTTCGGTGCCGATGCCAGCGTGGTCGCCATCACGGCGGGGGCCAATGCCAGCACCGGAACCAACGGCTCCCAGGCCGGGGCGAGCGGCGGCATGCGGGATGCCGTATTGCGCGGCGAGTTCTACAAGGGCATGGCGGTGTTCACGATCCCGAAGGGTGGTCTGATGGGCCAGGCCTCCGTGCAAGGCGAAAAATTCAAGTACACGCCGCGGCAGGATTCCTGAACGAACGCGCTCCTCTCGTGGCGATGCGACGTGTACAGTGTCGCCCGTCAATCGATCCATCGAGAGGAGTGTTCACATGACGATGTCGGTTTATGACTTGTCGATTCCGGTGTTGAGCCGGGGCCTCAACAATCTGTCGGCCATTCTGGACAAGGCCGCGGCGCATGCCGCGGCACGCAAATATGATTCCGGCGTGCTGTTGCAATTGCGTCTGTATCCCGACATGCATCCGTTGTCGCGTCAGGTGCAAATCGCCTGCGATACCGCCAAGGGCGCGGCCGCCCGCCTTTCCGGCACGGAGATCCCCCGGCACGAGGATACCGAGACGACGCTCGATGAACTGCGCCAACGGGTCGCCAAAACGCTCGACTTCTTGAAAACGGTGCACGCCGATGAGGTCAATGCGGCGGCCACCCGCACGATCGAGATCAAGTTCCCGAATGGCGCCTGGAAATTTACCGCCACCAGTTATCTGACCGATTTCGTGCTGCCGAATTTCTATTTCCATGAAAGCATGGTCTATGCGCTGCTGCGGATGAGCGGCGTCGAGATCGGCAAGACGGATTTTCTCGGGGCCATCCAATAGGATCAGGCGAGCAGCTCCACCAACAGTTCGATGCGGGTGAACAGGTTCTCCTCGCTGCGCGCGTCATGGGTGAAGCGCAGCTTGAGCGGGCCGTCGAGCCGGTAGTCTTTGGGCTTGCCTTGCACCAGTTTCATGACGCGTTTCGCATCGATCTTGTTCTCGGCGTCGAAGACGATGTAACCGCTGGTGGCACCCGCGTCGATCTTGCGGATGCCCAAGCTTGCGGCGCGCAGCTTGATCTGTGCGGTTCTGAACAATGACTGTGCAAAGGGCGGCAGCGGACCGAACCGGTCGATCATCTCCGCTTTGAGCTCATCGAGCTCCTCGCGGTTCGGGGTGCTCGCGATACGCTTGTAGAGCATCAGGCGCAAATGCACATCCGGGACATATTCCTCCGGGATCAGCGCCGGCACATGCAGCTCCACGTCGACACCGGCGTCCATCGGCCGGTCGAGGTCCGCCTGCTTGCCGCTCTTCAGCGCCGCGACCGCGCGCTCGAGCAGTTCCATGTACAGGTTGTAACCGATCTCCTGGATCTGGCCGCTCTGTTCGTCGCCGAGCAGTTCGCCGGCGCCGCGGATTTCGAGATCGTGCGTGGCGAGCGTGAAACCGGCGCCGAGTTCTTCCAGCGATTCGAGCGCCTCGAGTCGCTTGACGGCGTCCGCGGTCATCGCCTTGCGCGGCGGCGTGATGAGATACGCATAGGCGCGGTGATGCGAGCGGCCGACCCGGCCGCGCAGTTGGTGAATCTGCGCGAGACCGAACCGATCGGCGCGATCGATGATGATGGTGTTGGCGGTGGGCACGTCGATGCCGCTTTCGATGATGGTGGTGCACACCAGGACGTTGAAGCGGCGATGATAGAAATCCAGCATGAGCTGCTCGAGCTCGCGCTCGCGCATCTGGCCGTGACCCACGGCCACGCTCGCCTCGGGAACGAGTTCGCGGATGGCCTGCGCGGTCTTCTCGATCGTCTCGATGCTGTTGTGCACGAAGTAGATCTGACCGCCGCGCCGGATTTCGCGCATCGCCGCCTCGCGAATCACGGTCTCGTTCCATTCGAGCACGAAGGTCTTGACGGCAAGCCGCTCGGCCGGTGGCGTGGTGATCAGCGACAGATCGCGCAGTCCGCCCATCGCCATGTTGAGGGTGCGCGGGATGGGCGTCGCGGTCAGCGTCAGCACGTCGACCTCGGCGCGCAAGGCTTTCAACTTCTCCTTGTCCCGCACACCGAAGCGGTGTTCCTCGTCGATGATCACGAGCCCCAGGTCCTTGAAGCGTATTTTCCCCTGCAACAGGCGCTGGGTGGCGATCACGATGTCGACCGACCCTGCCGCGACGCTGGCGATGACGCCTTCCGCCTCGCGGTTGGTGCGAAAGCGTGACAGGCTGTCGACCCGCACCGGCCAATCGGCGAAGCGGTCGGTGAACGTGGTGAAATGCTGCTGGGCGAGCAGCGTCGTCGGTACCAGGACCGCCACCTGCTTGCCCGCCTGGACCGCCACGAAGGCGGCGCGCAGCGCGACTTCGGTCTTGCCGAAGCCGACGTCGCCGCAGATCACCCGATCCATCGGTTTATCGGAGCCGAGATCGCGCAGCACCTGCTCGATCGCGCTGGCCTGGTCTTGGGTCTCCTCGAATCGGAAACCCGCCTGGAAGGCACGGTAATCGGTCTCACCGGCCGCCATCCGGGTGCCCTCGCGGGCGGCACGGCGCGAGTAGAGGTCGAGCAGCTCGGCAGCCACGTCACGGATGCGTTGCGCCGCCTTACGGCGCGCTTTCTGCCATTGTTCGCCGCCGAGTTTGTGCAGCGGCGCGGTTTCGGCCGGCGCCCCCGTGTAGCGCGAGACCAGATGCAGGGCTTGGACCGGCACGTACAGCTTGTCGGCGTCCGCGTATTCGAGCACCAGGAATTCGCCGGTGTAGCCGGCCACATCCATGGTCTGCAATCCGACATAACGTCCGACGCCGTAGGATTCGTGCACCACGGGAGCGCCGATTCGCAGATCGGTCAGTTCCTTGAGGATTTTCGCCGGATCGCGCTCGGCGCGGCGGCGGCGGCGTTCCTGCCGTGCCCGGTCGCCGAAGAGCTGTGCTTCGGTGAGGATCTCGAGGGGCGGGTTCGCCAGTCGCAGTCCGGACACCGTCGGCGAAACGGTCACCCCCAGGCGCTGGTCGGAGGCCAGAAACTTGGCGAAGTCATCGAAAATCTTGGGCGCGATGCCGCGGGCGCGCAGCAAGTCGAGCAGCAGCTCGCGGCGTCCGGCCGATTCGGCCGCGAGCAGCACGCGAGCCTCGGTCGCGGCCAAGTGGGCGGCGAGTTCCGCGCCAGGCTGTTCGGCGCGCGGATCGATGCGCACTGCGGCCGGCGTCAACGTGGCGAAGTTCTCGGCGTCTGGCGCTTCTTCCGGCGGCCATTCGAAGGCCCGCAGGGCGACCTGGTGCCAAGCCGCGACTTGGGCGCGAAATTCGTCGGGCGGCAGGTAGAGTTCGGCGGGATCCAGAATGGGACGAAAGCGATCATGGCGCAATTGTTCATGCCGCAGCACGATGTCGTTCCAAATCGAATCGGCGGACTCGCTCGCGCCGTGCAGGTCGATCAGCACCGCGCCGGGTGGCAGGTATTCGAACAGATTCGAGGTACGCTCGAAAAACAGCGGCAGGAAGAACTCGAGACCACCGGGCGCGCTGCCCGCGCTCACGTCGCGATACACCGCCTGTTCCGACAGGTCGCCGCTGAAGCGCAGCCGGTAGCGCCGACGGAATTCGCGCACCGCCTCTGGATTGAGCGGCGTCTCGCGCGCAGGCAGCAGCGAGATGCGCGCCAGTTTGTCGCCGGAACGCTGCGTATCCGGGTCGAAACGGCGGATCGTGTCCACCTCCAGATCGAGCAGATCGATGCGGAACGGCGTCTGCGAGCCCATCGGAAAGACGTCGAGCAGCGAGCCGCGTACCGCGAACTCGCCATGCGCCACCACCTGAGTGACCGCCGCATAGCCCGCGAGCGTCAGGCGTGCGCGCAACTCGTCCAGATCGAGGACCTCACCGACGTGCACCTTGAGCGAGTGGGCATCGATATAGCTGCGTGGCGCCAGGCGTTGCAGCAGCGTGTCGATGGCCACCAGCCAGACTCCGCTGCGGGCGCGCGGCAGTTCGGCGAGCGTCGCGAGGCGCGCCGAGGTGATGTCGGGGTGGGCGGAGAAGCTGTCGTAGGGCAGTGTCTCGAGATCGGGAAAGACCCGCACCGCGAGCCCAGGGGCGGCGAAGAAGGCGATCTCCTCGCTGCGGGTTTCGGCCTCACGCGAATTTTGGGTGATGACGATCAGCGGCGCGAGCGCCTTGGCCGCCGCCTCCGCGATCGCGAGCGCCGGCGCGGCGCCGTACAACTGGCCCCATTTGATGCGCGGCGCCGCCGCCGTGGGCAGTCCAGGGTCGAGTAGGGTCAAGTCGCGGTGGGCCTCGAGAATTCAGCAGGCGCGGATGTTACGCGATTCGGCCCGCGAATTCGCCGCGAGTTGTGGCCTAGCGGCGGTTCAGCTGTTGGCCGCCACCGCGTGAATCACGTGATCATATTCAAAATAAACCACGAAACCGGGATATTCCCAGCGTGATATCGGGGGTTTGCCGACGGCGGGAATTTTGCTCGCCGGGGCACCGAACTTGGATGCGACCTGTTTCATGGTCATACCACGAGTGGGTGCGGCACCGTCAGGTTGTTTGACGGCGATCCCGGACTCCGTGGCGATCGTCTCGGCGGCGGCGGGCAGGGCGCCGCCCGCGAACCCCCATAGCGCTAGGCCGACCGCGAATCCGGCGCCTCTGAACCGGTTGCTAAAGGTCATTGAGCACCTCTTTTTGGTTAGCATACGTCATGTCGAATGACATCATACCGTGGCTTTGAGCGCCAATAGTTGACCGATTTAACACTCTGATTATGCTAATTTTTCGGGCTATGGTTTAATCGCCGCGCATGTTTCAGCCCGTTTCGGTCTACGTCGGCCTGCGCTACTCGCTCGCCCGCGAGCACGGCTTCTTCGTCTCGTTCATCACCTGGGTCTCGCTGCTCGGTGTGGCGGTGGGCGTGGCCATCCTGATCGTCGTGTTATCGGTCATGAACGGCTTGGGTAATGAACTGCGGGACCGTTTGCTGAGCACGTCGGCGCATGCGAGTTTGAGCGCTGGCGGAGCGGCGATCCCGGCTTGGCGCGAGGACATCGACCGGCTCCGGGGCGCCACCGGGCTCATCGGGGCCGCCCCCTTTCTGGATATCGATGCGATGCTGAGCCGGCAGTCGGACATGAGTGGGGCCATCGTCCGCGGCATCGACCCTGCATTGGAGCCGGCGGTGTCGAATATTGCCGACTCGATGCGCGAGGGCAGGCTCACCGACTTGCAGCCCGGCAGCGGCCGCATCATTCTCGGGCGCATGCTCGCCTATCAACTCGAGGTGGGCGTCGGTGATACGGTGACCGTGCTGACCCCCGGCGTGGGCGGGAAGGGAGGCGCGATCGTGCCGGTGCTGCGCGAGTTCCAGGTGGTCGGCATCTTCGAAGTGGGCTTGCAGGAACACGATAGCGTGCTCGCGCTCACCGATCTTGCCGATGCCGAAGCGCTGCGCGGGTTGTCGGGTCCCACCGGGATCCGGCTGAAATTCAACGATGTGCTTAAGGCCCCCGAGCTCGCGCGCGCTGCGGCGCTCTTGCTCTCGCCCCGGCTGCAAGTGCGGGATTGGACCCAGGAGAATGCCGCCTATTTTCGTGCCATTCGCATCGAAAAATCGATGATGACGCTGATCTTGATGCTGATCGTCGCGGTCGCCGTGTTCAACATCGCCGCCGCCCTGGTGATGGTGGTGAGCGACAAGCGCACCGATATCGCGATCCTGCGCACGTTGGGATTGAGCCCGCGCGGCGTGATCGCCGTGTTCATGACGCAGGGGGTGTTGATCGGCTGGATCGGCACCGCGCTCGGCGTCGTGGTCGGCGTCGCCATCGCGCTCCACGTGCCGTTTCTGGAACGGGCGCTCGACCTGCACATCATGGATCCTGACGTCTATTACATTTCGAGCATACCCAGCGAGACCCGCGCCGGCGATGTCATCGGGATCGCGTGCGCCGCGTTGCTGCTCACATTCGTTGCCACCATCTACCCGGCCTTGCAGGCGGCGAAGACGGAGCCCGCCGAGGCCTTGCGTTACGAATGAAAGGCGCGTCGCACAGGCAGGGCTATTGGTACGAGGGCTTTCTCGGGCTGCGCTACCTGCGCGCAGCGCCGCAGCGCGGCGCGGTTTCCCTGATTGCGGGCATTGCGATGATCGGGCTCGCCCTCGGCGTGGCCGTGCTGATCGTCGTGTTGTCGGTGATGAATGGCTTCGAAGAGGAATTGCGCACCCGTATTTTGAGCCTCACGGGGCATGCGACGATCTCGGGGCTCGAAGGGCGGATCGCGGATTGGGCTCCTCTGGTTGCAAAACTCGACCGCTTTCCCGGCGTGGTGGCCGCGGCTCCGTACATCGAGGAACAGGGCATGGTCACTCACGACGACCACGCGGCCGGGATTCTGCTGCGTGGGATCGTGCCCGCCGCCGAACGTGAAGTCGCCGATCTTACGCCCCATCTGCTCTCCGGTCAGTTGGTGGATCTGGTCCCCGGCAAGTACCGCGTCATCCTCGGCAAGGATCTCGCGGAGGCGATCGGCGCTCGAGTCGGAGATCGGGTCGTCGTGCTCGTGCCGCAGGGGGACGTGACTCCCGTGGGCGTCATGCCGCGCATGCGGGCCTTCGAGGTGGTCGGCATCATTGCCGTCGGCATGTACGAGTACGATCGGCGCATTGCGCTGTTCGCCATGCAGGACGTGGCCAAGCTGTCGCGCATGGGCGATGACATCAGCGGCATCCGCTTGAACCTCACCGACATGTACGCGGCGCCGCGGGTGGTGCGTGCCGCGGCGGGCGCGCTCGGCGGTGGCTACCTGGTCGAGGACTGGACCACCCAGCATGCGAATTTCTTTCGCTCCATCGAAATCACGAAGCGCATCCTCTTCATCATGTTGTCGGCGGTGGTCGCGGTCGCCGCTTTCAACATCGTCTCGACGATGGTGATGGTGGTCAAGTCGAAGCGTCGCGACATCGCCATACTGCGAACTCTCGGCTCGTCACCCAACAGCATTCTGTCGATCTTCGTCGTGCAGGGCAGCCTGATCGGCACGCTCGGCATTGCGCTGGGCGTGGTTTTGGGCGTGCTGCTCGCGCTCAATCTTCAGAGCCTGGTGCACGGCCTGGAAGCGCTGGTCGGATTCAAGTTCCTGGATGCGCGCGTCTATTTCATGAGTGATCTTCCGGCGCACGTGCGGCTCTCCGACCTGGTCAAGATCTGCGCGTTCGCATTCGTCCTCGCGTGCCTGTCGACCTTGTATCCCGCCTGGCGCGCGGCGCGCCTGCTGCCGGCCGAATCCTTGCGCAACGATTAAAGGAAATGACGCGACATGATCGATGAGAAACCGGTGGCTGAGAACGCGGTGGCGGATGCGACGCTCGCAGAAGCGACGCTGGTCCTCGAAGGGACCGACCTCGTGAAGGAGTTCGTGCAAGGGGGAGCGAGGTTACAGGTCTTGAAACGCGCTTCGATCCGGGTCCGCGCCGGCGAGCGGATCGCCATCGTCGGCGCTTCAGGATCGGGCAAGACGACGCTGCTACAGCTGTTGGGCGGCTTGGATCTGCCGACCCGCGGCAGCGTGCGGATCGCCGGATCGGCGATGAATGAATTGAATGACCGCGAGCGCGGCGCGTTGCGCAATCGGGCGGTGGGTTTCGTGTACCAGTTCCACCACTTGCTGCCCGAATTCACGGCGCTCGAGAATGTCGCGATGCCGCTGCTGGTCAGGCGGCTGGCCCCGGCGGACGCGAAGGCCGCGGCGGCGGCACTGTTGACGCGGGTCGGGCTCGCGGCCCGCCTCGGCCACCGGCCTTCGCAATTATCCGGCGGCGAACGCCAGCGGGCGGCGGTGGCGCGGGCTCTGGTGACCCAACCTCAACTCGTCCTCGCCGACGAGCCCACCGGCAACCTCGACGGCGTGAACGCGGCGCAGGTGTTCGAACTGATGCTGGAGCTCAACCGGGAGCTCAAGACCAGCCTCGTCATCGTGACTCATGATGAGCGGCTCGCCGGCCGCCTCGACCGCATCCTCACCCTCGTCGACGGGGCGCTAGTCGAACACCGTCCGGCGCAGGCTCGCGCGCAGGCGGCGGCGCCGCAATAGATAGATCACGCGCGCACGCCATACGAAGTGGCCGAGCACGTAACCGAAGCCTGCCGCCGACAGGCCAAGGACGAAGGCGCCCAACAGCAGCGGCTGCCACAACTGGTGCAGATCGGAACGAAAGGTGTGCTGGCTCAGATGTTGCAGCATCGGCACGAGATTCAACCCCATGAGTTTGGCGCCGACCCAGATCGAGCCCAAGACCTGCGCGAACCAGGTGAACGGGTTGCTCACGAACACGGTGGCGATCATCACCGGCATGTTCAACCGGAACAGCACGCCGAACACCACGCAGAGCGTCAGATGGAGCGGCAGGAACGGCGTCGGTGGCACGAATGCGATCAACAGACCCAACGAGAACGAGCGGATGACGCTGTTGCGCCTGAAGGCCCAGCAGCCGCGGTCGCAGACCAGAGCAGCGATAGGTCGCAAACACCAGAGCTTCTCGAGCGTATGGCGTTCCGGCGTGATGCGTTTGAGCCAGCGTTGCATGGGTGCGAGGATCTCTCCCTTCTCTCCATTATGCCGTTTCCCGAGCCCGCGGGGAGGTTGCAGTCGTCAAAGTTTAAAAGTGTGACTTCCGGCGCGCGAGCGGTATCTCAAGCCTCCGGCCTCAAGTATCATGAGGCCCGTTCGAGAACTGACGACAGAGGACGCAATGTGGGAGATCATCCGCGCCGGCGGGGGCTTCATGTGGCCCATTATAGTATGCTCGATCGCGGCGGTCGCCATCATCCTGGAACGTTTGTGGACATTGCAGAGCAACAGGGTCATCCCGCGCGATTTGTCTCAAAAAGTCTGGAATTGGATCGAGGCCGACCAGCTCAGCGATAAGCTCATCGTGGCCTTGGAGCAGAACTCGCCCCTGGGCAAGCTCTTGGCGATCGGTCTGATCAATCGCTACAAGCCGCGCGAGTTGATGGTCGAACGCCTGGAGGATGGTGGCCGCCACGTCGTGCATGAATTGGAGCGGTTTTTGAACACCCTCGGCACCATCGCGTCGGTGGCGCCGCTGCTCGGGTTGCTCGGCACCGTCGCCGGAATCATCCATGCTTTCAATGCCATCACCGTGGGCGGCCTCGGTGATCCGAGGGCCCTGTCCGGCGGAATCGGCGAGGCCCTCATCACCACCGCCGCCGGCCTCACGGTCGCGATTCCTTCGCTGATCGCGTACCGCTTCCTGCGCGGCAAGGTCGAGCGCCTGGTCGTGCGCATGGAGAAGGAGGCGATGAAACTCGTCGATGCACTCGATGAGCGCAGCAACACCTTGAACATGGGCGCCGCCGGTCCGTCGGACGCCTGAATTGAACCTCCGGCCGCGCCATCGCGAGGATCCCGAGATCAACTTGATCTCGCTCATCGATGTGCTGTTGGTGCTGCTGATATTTTTCATGATATCGACCACGTTCCAGCAGGAAGGTCGCGTCAAGGTCCAATTGCCACAGGCGAGTGAGATCCCGCTGCCGCGGGGTTCCCAGGAACCGTTGGTCGTCACCGTCACCGCGGAAGGCAAGTACCTGGTCAACGACCGCAGTCTGATCAATGCATCGCCCGACACCTTGCGCGCGGCCTTGCTCAAGGAAGCGGGTGCCACCCGTGGTCCGCTCACCATCAAAGCCGATGGCCGCGCGACCCATCAGGCCGTGGTCACGGCGATGGATGTGGCCGGCCGGCTCGGGTTCGTGCAGCTCAACATCGCCACGGTGCATGAGGACGACAGCCCGTGAGTGCGATCACCGCCCCTGCCGTGCCAGTGCCCACGGCTGAGAGCAGCGCCTGGTCGATCTACCGCCGTTTGCTGCGCTATGCGCGGCCCTACGTCGGCGTTTTCATGATCGGAGTCGTCGGGATGATCATCTTCGCCGGCACCGAGTCCGCGCTCGCGTACCTGGTGAAACAATTCGTGAGCGGCGCCTTCGTCAAGATCGATCCGAAGATCTTGTCGAAGATACCGCTCGGTGTGGTGGTGCTGTTCAGCTTGCGCGGCATCGGCGACTACATGGCGAATTACTATCCGAGCTGGGTGGGCCGTCAGGTCGTCAAGGGTGTGCGCCGCGACCTGTTTGCGCATTATCTGCGTCTGCCGACCGCCTACCTCGACAAAGAACAGTCCGGACACTTGCTGTCCAAACTGACCAACAACATCGAGCTGGTCGCCGGAGCGGCGACGACCGCCGCCATTTCGCTGGTCGGCGACAGTCTGAACATCGCGGGCTTGCTGTGCACGATGTTCTACATGAACTGGCGGCTGTCGATCTTTTGTCTCGGCGCCGCGCCGGTGATCGCGTGGCTGATGCAAGTCGCCAACCGGAGTTTCCGCCGTTACAGCACCCGCATCCAGAACTCCATGGGCGACATCACCCGGGTTGCCAAGGAGGCCATCGATGCCCACCGGCTCATCAAGATCTTCAATGCGGAGGACCACCAGACCGAACGGTTCGAAGCGGTCAACGAGATGAACCGGGCTTCGAACATGAAACTCGCCTGGGCCAAGTCGATCAGCAACCCGGTCGTCCAGGCCATCGCGTCGGTCGCACTCGCGAGCGTGCTGTACTTCGCCATTCAGCAGGTGATCTCGCACGGCATGAAGGCCGATGAGTTTCTCGGCTTCCTGACCGCGTTGATGCTGATCCCCTCGCCGTTGCGCAGCCTCGTGAATGTCGCCGGCCCCTTGCAGCAGGGCATCGCGGCTGGCCAGAGCGTGTTCGACATCTTGGATGAACCCACCGAGGGCGGCGGCGGCAGCCGCACCATCACGCGCGCGCGCGGCGAGATCGAGTTTCGCAACGTCACCTTCATGTACGGGCGCGACAAGGGCTCGGTTCTGCACGACGTGAGTTTCCATGTCCGGCCGGGCGAGACCGTGGCCATCGTCGGACGCTCCGGCGGTGGGAAGTCCACCTTGGTGGGTCTGGTACCGCGCTTCTACGACGTGCAGCACGGCAGCGTGTTGCTGGATGGTGTCGATGTCAGAGAGTACCGGCTGCCCCACCTGCGTGCGCAGGTCAGTCTGGTCAGCCAGGATGTGGTGCTGTTCAACGACACGATCCGCAACAACATCGCGTTCAGCGCGGTCGACAAGACCGACGCTGAAGTGGTGGCCGCAGCGCGCGCGGCGAACGTCATGGAATTCGTCGCACAGCAGCCGCAGGGCATGCAGACGGTGCTCACCGACCGCGGTCAGAATCTGTCCGGCGGTCAGCGCCAACGCATCTCGATCGCACGCGCCTTGTTGAAGGACTCGCCGGTGTTGATCCTCGATGAGGCCACCGCAGCGCTCGACAATGAATCCGAGCGCCGGGTGCAGCAGGAGCTCGGGCTGCTGATGCGGGGCCGCACCACCCTGGTGATCGCGCACCGGCTCTCGACGGTGGAGGGCGCCGATCGGATC
>Ga0116226_10002185_pt1 | contig 16909 bp, 16 predicted proteins | sample S1TSphfallax_FD_89692 | JGI IMG/M metagenome (GOLD analysis project Ga0116226, IMG submission 89692) | Host-associated microbial communities from peat moss isolated from Minnesota, USA - S1T2_Fa - Sphagnum fallax MG | ecosystem: Host-associated > Plants > Peat moss > Unclassified | place: USA... | reverse complement strand
GGTGAGGTGATGGCGATAGTCGAGGCCGGTGGGAGCGAGCGTTTCGAGCCACGTCATGATGTCCGACCAGAGCCCGGACTCGTGATCGTTCACAAAGATGCTCGAGGTGATGTGCATCGTGCTGACGAGGATCGTGCCGTCCGCTAAACGCGCCTCGCGCCGTACTCGCTCGACCTCCTCCGTAATGTCTCGGATTTCGTATCGTTGCGGCGTCGTTACCGTCAGATAGGACGTTTGGCTCACGAAATTCACAGCGGGGCCTCCATGTGGGTCGCTTCCGTTCAGAAGATTAAGAAAATTTAAGGTTTACCGTGAAATGTTTTCTCAACATTGCAAAATCGTTTCCGAATTGTGATGCGCAGGGAGAAATCGACGGATCGTCCGTTTTCCCCCGGGTGTGATAAGACGGAGGCGACTTTGTTCGGATCCAGCGCCGTGGCCGCGGTCGATGAGGCCGTGGCTCGTATTCCAAGATCCCTTGCGTTCAGGCTCGACGCCTTACCGCTGAGTTGCGAAGACGGCGTGTTGACGGTGGGTCTACCGAATCCAGCGGCTCCCGGGGCGCTCGATGAACTCCGCATCGCGACGCGGCTCTCGATTCGCCCGGTAACGCTGCAGCGCGCCGAGATCCGCGAGCGACTACGGGTCGTGTATGGGGAGCTCGACGCGCCGAACAGCCGCGAGGATTCATCGACGATCGGCGCGGCGGACCGCGTCTTTCTGCGCGCGATCGCCGCCCACGCAAGCGACGTCCACATCGAACCGGCCGAACGCGGCGGACGTATCCGCTTCCGCATCGACGGCCTGCTGCAAGACATCGAACGGGTCGCGCCCGAGGCCTACGCGCCGCTCGTTTCGCGCATCAAACTGCTGGCCGGGATCGATGTGGCGGAACGCCGTCTGCCGCAGGATGGGCGCTACACGATCCGCATCGAGCAGCGCGAGATCGATGCGCGCGTGTCGTCCGTGGCGGCCGCGGACGGTGAAAAACTCGTCATCCGCCTGTTGGACCGGCGCGCGCAGACGCCGCGGTTGGATCGGCTCGGGATGCCGCTTGCGATCCGCGCGCGTTACCAGCGCATCGCTCAGGCCCCGTGGGGATTCGTCGTCGTCGCGGGGCCGACCGGGAGCGGGAAGACGACGACGCTCTACGCCTCGCTCGGCGAACTCGACACGACCCACCTCAACGTGTGCGCAGTCGAGGATCCGATCGAGATGCGGCTCGCCGGCGTGACGCAGGTTCAGGTCAACCTCAAAGCCGGGCTCACCTTTGCATCGTCGCTGCGCGCCTTCATGCGGCAAGATCCCAACGTCATCATGATCGGCGAGATGCGCGACGGCGAAACCGCCGGCGTCGCCGTCTCCGCCGCACTCGCCGGTCAACTCGTCTTCACGACGCTTCATGCAAACGATGCGGCCCGCACCGTCGAGCGGCTCGTGAACCTCGGCGTCCCGCGCGATGCCCTCGCCGCCGGGCTGACCGGCATCGTCGCACAGCGGCTGGTGCGAACGCTCTGCATCGCCTGCCGGGTCGAACGACCGGTGCCAAGTGCATTTCGGCCGGCCGTGCCCGCCGCACTCGAGCACTGGTTCGAGTCCCGCGGCTGCAACGTTTGCGCGAACACGGGGCACCTCGGCCGAACCGCCGTGTACGAATTTCTGGAGATCGACGACGATCTTCGTGAGGCAATCGGAAACGGAGCCTCGAGCGCAACGCTCGCCCGGATGGGACGCGAACGTGCATACGTTCCGATGTTTGCCGACGGCCTGGAGAAGGTCGCCTCGGGCCTGATTTCCTTCGACGAACTGTGCCGTGTCGTCGCATCGAGCGTCGCATGAGCGAGCTCGAAACGATCCGTATCCACGACATGCTCCGCAACGCACGCGCGCGCGGCGCATCCGACGTACATTTCGGCGGCGCCGATCGCGCCGTCATCCGCATCGACGGCCGGCTCATCGCGCTCGACGATCTTCAGCTCTCCGAAACTGCCCTGCACGCATTTTGTGCCGCGACGATGACGGAGGTCGCGCTCGAACGTCTCGTAACCCGCGGCACGGCCGACGGCACCCTGCGCTCCGCAAGCGGCGCGCATCGCGTTCACGCCTTCCGGCATACCACCGGGACGCGCATCGTCGTGCGCCTCCTGCCCGCGGCGATTCCGACGCTCGAGGAACTCGGGCTGCCGGGCATTCTCGGAACGCTCGCCGCTAACGCCTCCGGCCTACTCCTCTTTACCGGCCCGACCGGATCGGGGAAGACGACGGCGCTCGCGGCCACGCTGGATCGCATCAACCGCGCGCACGCGCGCAGCATCGTAACCGTCGAAGACCCCGTTGAGTACGTCCACGTTCCGAGCCGCTCGGTCGTCACGCACTGCGAGATCGGGCGCGACGTGAGCGATTACGCCGAGGCCGTGCGCGGCTTCATGCGCGCCGACCCGGACGTGATCTCGATCGGCGAGATGCGCGACATCGAAACGATGGCTGCCGCCCTCACCGCTGCGGAGACGGGACACCTGGTACTCGCCACGCTCCATACGACGGATGCGCCTCAGACGATCGACCGAATCGTCGATGCCTTTCCGAGCGACGCCCAAGCGCAAGTCCGCACGCAACTCGCCGCCGTGCTGCTGGCGGTCATCGCGCTTCGTCTCGTGCCGCGCGCATCGAGCGATGGGCGGGTTTGCGCGACCGAGGTCATGGTGGCGACCGACGCCGTCCGGGCGCTCGTTCGCGAGGGCAAGACGCATCAACTTCGCAACACGATCGTCACCGGACGCAACGCCGGCATGCAAACGCTCGAATCGCATTTGAGCGATCTTGCCGTTCGCGGCCTGATCACGATCGAGGCGGCGCGTGCGGTCGCCAACCGGCCGAGCGACCTGCAACCACTTCGCGGCGAGGCCGTCTGATGGCGCTGGATTTTCATTATCGCGCGCGCAATGCCGCCGGCGAAACTGTCGCCGGCCGAATGCAGGCGCGCGACCGCGACGCGGTCTTGGCTTCGCTACGCTCGCGCGCGCTCTTCGTCACCGCGATCGATGCCGAGACCCCGGTGCGTCGCTCGCTCGTCCGCATGCTCGCGATCGGGCGCGTACGCGGCGCGAGCCTGCTCACGTTTTTCCGTTCGTTCGCGACGCTCTTGCGCGCCGGTGTCGCCATGCGCCGCGCCCTTACCGTGACGATCGAGCGCTGCAGCGACCAGGTCTTGCAGGAGGCGCTACGCGCGGTGCTCGCCGAGGTCGAGCGCGGTCTGACCCTGAGCGACGCGCTCGCCACCCGTCCGCGAATCTTTCTCCCGCTCTATTGTGCGATGATTCGCGCCGGCGAGCGCGGCGGCGTGCTCGAGGACGTCATCGAACGCGTCGCAACGCTCCTCGAACGCGACGCCGCGCTCGTCAAGAAATTGCGCGCGGCGCTTGCCTATCCGCTGATCGTCGTGTCGGCGGCACTCGGTCTCGTCGTCTTGCTCATCGTGAAGATCGTCCCGATGTTCGCCGGGATGTTCGCCAGCTTCAACGTCGCCGTCCCACCGACGACGCGCGCGTTGATGGAACTCTCAAATCTCTTACAAGGGCCGCTGCCGTGGTTCGGCGCGGCCGGCACGGCCGCCGCCGTCACGATCGCGGTGCGCCGGATCGGCGCAACGGAACGCGGGAGTTTGGCCCTCGACCGGCTCCGGTTCCGGATCCCACTCGTCGGACCGCTGGCACGCAAAGCGGTTCTCGCTCGCGTGGCTCGGATGCTCGGCACGCTCGTCCGATCCGGTATCGATCTCCTGGCCGCAATCGAGACGGTCGCTCCGGTCGCCGCAAGTCCGCTCTATCGCTCCGTGCTTCTCGGCTGTGGCGTCGCCTTGCGCGCCGGCGAGCCGCTCAGTGCCCCGCTCACCCAAAGTCGCGCCTTCGATCCCTTGTTCTTGGCCCTCGTGCGCGTCGGCGAAGAGACGGGATCGCTCGATGACATGTTGGTCAAATCGGCCGAGTATTTCGAGAGCGACATCGAGAGCGCGCTCGCGGTGCTGAGCGCGACGATCGAGCCCCTCCTCGTCATCGTCCTCGGCGCGATCGTCGGGACGATCGTCTTTTCGGTTTTTCTACCGCTCTACTCGCTCATCGGGAGTCTTGCGAAATGAACAGCACCAGCGCCCTTGCCGCGTATGTGGCCGATCCGACCGACGCGAACCGCGAACGCCTCGTTGGCGCGCACTACGGCATGTGTCGCCGTGCCGCGCGCAAGTTCCGTCGGCCCGGCACCGACCTTGCCGATCTCGAGCAAGTCGCCGCGATCGGACTGCTCAAAGCAATCCGGTATTTCCGGATCGATTTTGAGACGCCGTTCGAGGGGTACGCATGGATCCTCATCGTCGGCGAACTCATGCATTACGTGCGCGATTTCGAGCGCGCGATCCGTCTACCTCGAAAAATTCGCACGCGCGAACGCGCGCTGCGCGACGCCTCGGAAGAATTGGCGACACGTCTGGGCCGGTTCCCCTCGGCGTGTGAGCTCGGCGCACACCTCGGTCTCTCGCTCCATGAGCTCGACGAGATCCGCCGGCTCGATGGCGGCACGGTCTCGCTCGAATCGGTGTACGTCACCGTAGCGATCGCCGGAATGGAAGAGGAACTCTGCCTGCGCATGGCCGTCGACGATCTGCCCGAACGCGAACGCCGCATCGTGCGCGGCACGTTCGAGGAAGGGCTCACGCAAACGGAACTCGCGCTCGCCCTCGGGCTCACGCAGAGCCATATCTCGAAATTGCTCGCGCGTGCGCTCACCAAATTGCATCGCGCCGTGGCATAGTTCGTGCGCGCTTCGGGCACTGACCATCGTGTCCGAAGCAAGGAGATTTCGTGAACCCAGATATCGTCCGCCGGCGCCGCGAACAAGCCGGCTTCACGCTCATCGAACTGATGATCGTCGTTGCGATCATCGCAATCCTGGCTGGAATCCTGATCCCGAATTTCGTCAACGCGCGCGCGCAAGCGCAGACCTCCGCTTGCGAATCGAATTTGCGCTCGATCGCGACCGCAATGGAACTCGCCTATGCGGACAACCAATCGTATCCGTATGGGTCCGTACCCGACGCGCTCACCGTAAACAACGTCGCCTATCTCAGCGCCAGCCCGCGCGATCCTGCCGATCCGAATAACGGGAAATATACGGTGGTTCAAGAGACGTCGGCGCCCACCGGCCAGGGCTATATCGTCGTCTGCCCCGGCACGCACGTCTCATCAACCCTGCAAAATCTCACGAGCGACGGTACCGACCAACAGTGCGGCGCCAATTGCACCGCAAAGACGATCCAATACACCTCCGGTATCGGACTGACCGTCAAGTGAGCGATCCGCTCGCCGCGATTTCGGCCGCCGTCACGCACGGGTCGCCGCTCGCGATCGGATCGATTTTCCTCGCCGGCGTCGCCTCGAGCTTCGGGCCGTGCGTGGCGCCGCGCTACCTCGCCGTTGCCGGTATCGCAACGGGCGCGCGGCGACCCGGGCGAACCGCGCTCGCGTTCATCGCCGGCATGATCGGCGCGTATATCGTGGTGGGTTTCGGGGCGGGCTTTCTCGGCTCGATTCGCAGCTTGGCGAGCATCGTGGATGGCATCCTCGCGATTGCGCTCCTCGCGGCCGGCGTGCTGATGCTCTGGCGCGCGGACCCGCAGGCGGATCGCGCGTGTTCGCACGTGCCGCGCGACATCCCGAGCGGCGGTCCGTTTCTGCTGGGTGCGGCGAGCGCCTTTGTCGTTTCGCCATGCTGCACGCCGGTGCTCGCAGCGATCGTTGGGACGGCAGCCGAATTCGGGCGCCCACTCGCGGGAGCCGGCGTGCTCGCGTGCTTCGCGCTCGGACATGCGTTGCCGCTCGTGCTGATCGGGTCGCTCGGGACGATCGTCGAGCGCTTTCGCTGGACCGGCATCGCAGCGCAAAGCCCGGCCGTGATCGGGGGCGCGCTGCTGCTGTTCCTTGGTGCCTTCTATGGGACGCTCGCGTGAAGACGCTCTCACGTTCGCGCCGCTTCCTCATCGCTGGAGCATCGATGCTGCTTGCAGGCGTCCTCTTTCGCGGCCAGGTTTCCGATGCGTTGATCACCCGAGGCGACGATCAACTGCGCTTCGGCGATCGCGGCAGCGCGATCCGCTATTACGAGCGATCGTTGCGTATCGCTCCGCGCAATTCGACGGCCGCCGACCGCCTCGCGTTTACGCTGGCCATGCAGCGCGAGCCACGAGCGCTCGAGCGCGCGATCGAAATCTCGACCCGCGCCCTGACCGGCGAACCAGCGAACCTCGCACTCTTGGCCGACCGCGCGTTTGCCGAAATACGACTCGGGCAACCGTTGCAGGCAGCGCGCGACTTCGCCTCGGCCGCAGCGCTCGGGCATGATGCGCGCTATGCGAGCTTCGCTGCACGCCTGGCACGCAAAGGCGGCAATCGCGAACTCGCAATACGCGAAGCCGACGAAGCGCTACGCGACGATCCGGCATTCGCGCCCGCGTTGCTCGAAGCGCGGAGAGGCGAGCGGCGATGAATCTTCCGGCAATTCTGCGTCGCGGCGCGGCGGCGGCGACGCTACCGCTGGGTATCGACATCGGGCAGACGCGCCTTCGTGCGGCCCTTCTGGAGATGGCCGACGACGGCCCGCGGCTCGTCGCCGTGGCCGCGCGAGACCGAGCCGGAAACCTCGAAGATCGCTTGCGTGAGGTGCTGGCCGATCTCGGCACGGCCGAGCGGCGCTGCGTGTTCGGCATGACCGAGCCCGAGGGGCTGGTTCGGCCGCTCGTTCTTCCCCCGATGCCGGCGCGCGAACGCGCGCAGGCGGCTCGATTCGAGGCCGACCGTTTCGTTCAAGCGGACGAACCGGTCGTCGTGCGACTCTTCGCGATCGACGCGAACTCACGGTTCGCACTGGGCATCGCGAAACGCCGGATCCTCGACGAGCGACTGCAAACCGCACGCGCCCTCGGACTCGACTGCGTCGCGATCGACAACGCGGCATTCGCCTACGAGCGACTTGCCGGCCCGGGTCAGGCAATCGTAGACATCGGTGCCCGCGCGGCGACCCTGTATCTCTTCGGCGATCGTGTGCCCGCGACGTATCGCTTCGATACCGGCGGCGAACGCCTGACCCAGGCCATCGCCGAGTCGCTCGCCATCGATTTCGAGGCAGCCGAGCGGCGCAAACGCACGAACGGCCTCGCCGGCTCCGCCGCGTACGCGGTGAACGCGTTCCTCGAAGCCATCTCAGGAACGCTCGTCGGGGCGCGATCGCGCGGTCTACGCATCGAGCGGCTGGGCCTGACCGGAAACGGCACGCGTCTCGCGGATCTCATTCCGGCCCTCGAGACCTCGACGGGCTTGTCGGTCGGCCGTCTCGACTCGCTGCCGCTTGGATGCCTCACGCTGCCGCCCGATGTCGTGCGGGCCGAGTCAGCGGATTGGTCGCTTGCGATCGGCCTTGCTCTGCGCGGCATCAAATGACGATCGCTTTCGATCACCGAGCACTACGACCGCTCGACGCTGCGCTGTTCGCGCTGCGCGGCATGCGCTTACGCGTCCAGGGATCACGCGCGTTCGTCGCCCTCATCGGTTCTCTCGTCGTGACGGCAAGCACCGGCTCGATCCTTGGAGTGCGACTCACCGCCGCGACGGACGACGTGCGCGCGCAGCTCGTGCGCCTCGCCGAAAGCGAGGTCCGAGCGGCGCCGGCGAAGTCGCTCGTGCATCGTATCGACGAGATCCGGGGGGTCGCTGCGGAAGTCGCGCAAGCGGAGCGCTCCGGCGATCAGGCAGCCGATGAGCTCGCCCGCTTGGGAAATGCCGTTCCGGCGCACGTCTGGATCGCACGCTTACGCCGCGATGGCCGGGCGCTGGTCTTCGACGGTGGAGCACGGAGCGTTGATGCCGTGGGCCGCGCAATCCAGTCATTCAATACCTTCGGCACGGCGGCGCAACTCCTCGGACTCAAAGACGCCGCGCGGCCCGGAGCCGCGGCCGAGATTCGCTACAGCGTGAGACTCCAGACGCCGTGAGCCGCACCGATCGATCTCTCTGGATCCTCACCTGCGCTGCCATCGTGCTCGGTGCCATGCTCGTGGTCCGGCCGCTCGTGCAGAAATTGGGCGACGTCGATGCGCAGCGCGATCGGACGAACGCGACGATCGAACGGAACCTGGCGCTCGCGCGCGACCGGGTGTCGCTCGATCATCAATTAGAAACCTTCCGCCGGCGGCTGTCGCACAACGAGATCTCCGATGATCCCTCGGCGCTACAGGCGACCTTCATCCGCGACGCAACGAACGTCGCACGCGTCGGCGACGTCCGCATCACCGGCTTCGACGGCCGACCAGAAACGCGTGCGGCCACCTTCCCCCCACCGCATACAACGGAGGCGCCCCACGTGTTCGCGGCAACGGCGGTCGAACTCACGATTGAGGGACACTACGCGGCAGTAATCGCAGCCCTACGTTGCCTCTCGCATGGGCGCGTCCCCGTGCGCGTTGCGGTCGCCTCGATCGATCGCGTCGTGGACCCACAGCATCCCGGCGAGCCGCTCCTCGACGCGCGGCTGAGCGTGGAGATCATGCACCTGCCGCAACCGGAAACGCTTCATGCTCCCAATTCGTGACGAGACTCGTCGCCGCTGCTCGGTGCTCGCCGTGGCCTCGCTCGTGGCCGGTATCGCAACGCTGCCGCTGACGGTGCGCAGCGCCGCCATCGTCCCGTCCGCGCGTGCACGGCTTTCGACCGATGTACCGCAAGCGCGCGAAACCCCGGTCGAAATCCGGCGCGACCCGTTTCGCGGTGATCCGTCCGAGCCTCACACGGAACGCCCGCCCACGGCTCCCACCGGCGCCATCTCGCGCGTCGCGCTCGCGCCGATCGCCGATCGGCCGGCCGTCTCGGCGATCGTCGTTGGCGCGCATCCGTTCGCCCTGCTCGAGGACGGCGGCGTCTCGCAGCTCCGGACGCTCGGTGACCGCGTCGGAACCCACCGCATCGTCGCGATAACGCTTGCCGGCGTGCGACTCGATGACGGCTCGCTCATCGCTCTTGCAAGTGGCGCGCCCACGCCGCGTCCCGTCGGCGCGCCGAATGTCTTTCCCACCGTGCCAATCGGCATACCGAACGTACCCGACGTCCGTGGAGATACGCGATGAAACGCTCGATCACTCACTTCACGCTGGCCCTTGCCCTCTTCGCAGCGAACCTTGCGGCAACGACCGAACCGCGGTTCTCTTTCGATTCGCACGACTCGCAGCTGACGGACGTCATTCGGCTCTTAGCCGTTCAGTCGGGAGTGAACCTCGTCGCGGATGATTCGATCAAGCCGCAGCGCGTCTCGTTTCGACTCAGCGACGTATCGCTCGATGAGGCGCTTGAAACACTACGCGATGCCTACGGTTTGCAGATCCACCGCGCGGGCCGCATCACGATCATCGGAACCGCGGCGGCGATGAACCGTCGCTATCCGGATGACGGCGGGAATGGCGGTGCGACCACGGCGACCCTGACTCCTGCGCGCGGCAGCGTCGACGACGTGCGCGCGGCGCTCGTCGATGCGCTGCCCGCCGGAACGGTCATCGTCGCGAACAAACACAGCGGAGCGATCGTCGTCACCGGTAATGCGGCGACGGTCGCGCGAGCGCGCTCGCTGGTCGCCGCGTTCGGACCGGCGGGATCGGCGGCCGCTCCCGTGCTCACGACGACGACGGTCGCGCTGCGAAACTTGCGCGCAGCCGATGCCGTGAAACTGCTCAAAGGGGCGTTACCCGATAACGTTTTGATCCCCGACGATCGCCAGAACACCGTCGTCATCAGCGGCGACCCGGCCCTCGCCGATCAGGCACGCTCGCTGCTTGCGGCAATCGACAACCCTGGGAAACAAGTCATGTTCGAGGTGCGCGTCGCCGACGTTCAACCCATCAACGACTCCTCCAACGTCGGACTCGAGTTCGGCGGCGCAAGTTACGGCGCCGGAGCGCTGGGCCAGTTCGCCTATACGTTGACGAAATCGTCCGTAACGGTCGACGCTCAATTGAACGCGCTCGTCCAGACGGGCCACGCTTCGATCCTCGCGCAGCCGCGCATCGCGACGATCAACAATCACGAGGCAATGTTGCTCGTCGGCGAGACCTACCCCGTCGTCACCGTCAATTTGCAAACCGGTTTTCCTTCGGTCACGAACATCGACGTCGGCGTCAAGTTACGGCTGACCCCATCGATCGGTGCCGACGGCACGATTACGGCCGAGTTTCATCCCGAATATTCACAAATCACGGGTTTCAACGCGACCTTTCCGATCGTCTCGAATCGACGTGTCGACTCGACGCTACGGCTTCACGACGGCGAGACGATCGTCCTCGGCGGCCTCTTCTCGGACATCGACTCCGAGACGATCACGAAATTTCCACTGCTCGGAGACATCCCCGTCCTCGGCGCGTTCTTCCGCAACAAAGAGCGCACGCACAACAAGGATGAGGTCGTATTCTACATCACGCCGCACATCATGTGAACGGCTACGCGATACGGACAGGCTCGCGATCGGCGACCACCGCCGCCGCGCTACGCAGGCGCTTATCGAAGCGTTTGCTCGGACCGACTTCCGCGACGAGCACGGCGATGTCGTCCGTCGCGGGACGCCCGCCGAGCACGAGTTCCACGAGCTCGTGCGCGGGATTTTCGGCATGAGCCACCCGCTCGTCGCCCATCGCGGCATGGAGCCGGCGTTGGCCCTCGTCGATGTCGCGCGTCGCTTCGGTGAGGCCATCGGTGAAGAAAACGAGCGTCGAGCCCGGGACGACATCGATCGTGATCGTTTGCAGGCTCGTGCCGCGCCGCAGGCCGAGCATCATCCCGGGCGCACGGAACTCCTCGATGCGGCCGTCCGGGTGACGCAAGACCGGGCTCGGATGACCGGCCGAGGCGAACGTAAACTGATGCGTACGCGGGTCGAAGATGCCGGCGAGTGCGGTTGCGTACGCCTCGTCCGACTCGGCTCTCACCGTGCGATCAGCGGCGTCGAGCATCGCGTTCGGTTCGGCCAGCAGCGTCGCGACCGCGCGCATGGACTGGCGCAAACGGCCCATCGTCACGGCAGCAGCGAGGCCGTTGCCGAGCACGTCGCCGACCGTGATCCCAACGCGTCCGTCGTCGAGAGCGAAGGCATCGTACCAATCACCGCCGATCGTCGCCTCGCTCTTGCCGGGGCGGTAGTCGGCCGAGAGATATAGGTGATCGATCGTGGGCAGAGTCTTCGGAAGCGAGGCCCCTTGCAGGGTCACCGCGATTCGTTTTTCGCGCTCGTAGGCGCGCGCGTGATCGAACGCTAGGCCGGCGCGCACCGCGACCTCTTCGGCGAAGCGTACATCTTCCGTGGTGTAGGTGACGCGCGGATCGGTGCCGGCGAGGATGCACGTCAACGCGCCAAAGATCGTGCCGTCCTGCTGCGAGCGGATCGGGACGTAGATGACGGAGCGCATATCGAGCGCGTCCATCTGCTCGCCGAGCTCGTCGCGCTGACCGTAGATATCCCACCAGTCTTTGGGCAGCTCTTCGATGAGCGTCACGTCCCCGCTACGGACCGTCTGGTGGACCGGATGATCGGAGCGCGCGTTGCGCAGCGTGGCCGCGCGCTCGATGATCGGCACCAGCGACGGATCGCGGTGGCTGGCCGCGACGCTGGAAATCACGCCCTCGTCATCGATCGCGTCAACCGTGCAGAACGACGCGAACGAACGCACCACGGCGTCCGCCACGTTGCGCATCGTGCTTTGAAAATCGAGCGATCCGTAGATCGCCGCGCCCGCCTCCGCCAGCGTCCGCAAACCGACGTCGACGCGGTAGCGCTCGCGCAGATCGCGGCTGACCGTCGCCATCCCGCTGACGTTCCCGGCATCGTCGTGGAGGACGAACATGTTGTGCCACATCGGCACCGCCGCACCGGTCGTTTGATGGCGCAGTCGAAGTTCGCCGCGCCAGCGGCCCTCACCGAGAAGCGTCGGCAAGAGCGTCTCTTTGACGAACGGAACGTCTTCCTCGAGGAAATAATCCCACATGTCCGTTTGCAGCGCGGCCTCGAGCGACTCGAGCCCGACGAGTTGCAGGCCGGCCGCATTGAGATACCGGGCGTTGCCTGCCATATCGCCGAACGAAATGTAGTCGTCGCTCGCTTCGACGAGGCGCACGAATTGCTCGCGCCCTTCGTCGGCACGCTTCTGCGCGTCGATGTCGACGTTGACCCCGACCCAGCGCGTAATCGTGCCGCTCGCGTCGCGCTGGGCGATCGCGCGCACGAGCTGCCAGCGATGCGTACCGTCAGCCATCCGTGCACGGAACTGCACTTCGTAGGGCTCGCCCGTATCGATCGACCGCTGCCAGCGATCGCGCGTGCGCTCGCGATCGTCCGGGTGAATCGTATCGAGCCAACGGTCGCTCAAACGTGCTTCGACGGGCAGGCGATTCGAGTCCGGCGCGGCCGTAACGTGGTCGAGATAGCCGTCCGGCGTAGCGGACCACACGACGCCCGGCAACGCCTCGCCGATCAGCCGGTGACGTTCCTCGCTGCGCGCAAGTTCGTGGTGTGCGCGCATGATCTCGGTGATGTCGCGCGAGACGGCGAGAATCTGATCCGGCTGCCCGGCATGATCGAGGATCGGGGTGACGGTAACATCCCACCACTTCTCATCGCCTTCGACGGCATAGCGACCGGTGAAGCGGCCGCGGCCGCCGGCGCGTGCCGACGCGACCGCGGCCTCCGCGGCGATGCGGTCGTCACCCTGCCAAAAGTCGAGCCAGCGTGCGCCGCGGACCAGCTCGAAATCGGCGATCTTGAGCTTCCGCCGGCCGTTTTCGCTGATCGATACGAGCCGTGCGTCGAGGTCCAGCACCTTGACGCAATCATCGCTCGCATCGAGCAGACGCTCGGCAAAGTGCGAGCGCGCGAGCGCTTCGCGCGCGCTCGCGAACGAGGCTTCCTCCGCGCGCCGCAAATCGGTCAGATCGGAGACGGTGCCGATCCAGCCCGTTATCGTCCCGTCGTCAGCGCGCATCGCGTCGGTCTGGGTCAACACCCAGCGGTAGGATCCATCGGCGAGCCGGAGCCGAAATTCGTCCCGGCTGGTCTCGCCGCGGTCGCGTGCGGCAGACCAGGCCTCCGTGACCCGACGGGCGTCCTCAGGATGGACGAGCGTGGCTTGATTCGCCACACCCTCGGCGGTTGAATAACCGGTGAATTCTCGCCAAGCACGCGACAGAAAGACGACACTGCCGTCGGTGGCTAGAACGTACGAGACGATCGGGAGCGCGTCGAGAACCGCCGCGTACGAGAGGGTCGGATCGTAGGGCGTGACGGCGCGCATCAGAAAATCCCGCGACCTTCTCGCTCGGTTTCTCTGCTCCGCCCGCGGCGGCTCGTGTGCCCGTACCCTGCCAACAGAGGCGAGGACGGGCCGCAACTCGTTCCCATCGCTTGCACCTTGTCTTTCCCGGGAAAACCCCGACTGAACCGATCGGGTGGCCGCGAACCGGCGTGCCTGCCAGGGGCACCGCGCCCGACCGTCATACGCAGACGACATGGACTTCAGCACGCGCGCGATCCACGCCGGCCAAGACGCCGATCCCGCCACCGGGGCCACGATCGTGCCGGTCTATCAAACCTCGACCTACACGCAAACAGCGGTCGGCGAGACAAAGGGCTACGACTATAGCCGAACCGTGAATCCGACGCGCGTCGCGCTCGAAAAGCAACTCGCCGCGCTCGAAGACGCGACCTACGGTTCAGCGTTCTCGAGCGGCATGGCCGCGACCGCCGCGATCCTCAACCTGCTCTCAGCCGGCGATCACGCGATCGTCACGGACGACCTCTACGGCGGCACCTACCGCCTGTTCTCGCGGGTTCTCGTGCGCTACGGGCTCACATTCACGTACGTCGACATGAGCGATCTCGCCGCCGTGCGCGCCGCGATCCAGCCGAACACGAAGCTCTTCTGGATCGAAACCCCGACGAACCCGCTGCTCAAACTCATCGACATCGCGGCGATGGTGGCGCTCAAACCGGCGGGCTCGTTCGTGGCGGTGGACAACACCTTCGCCTCACCGTACCTCCAATCGCCGCTCGCGCTCGGCGCGGACATCGCGATGCATTCGACCACGAAATACATCGGCGGCCATTCCGACGCCGTCGGCGGCGCGGTGCTCACCAGCGACTCCGCGATCCACGACGTCGTAAAATTCCATCAGAACGCGATCGGCGGGGTGCCGGGCCCGATGGATGCCTGGCTGACGATGCGCGGCGCGAAGACGCTCGCCATTCGCATGCGCGAGCATGAGAAAAATGCCCGCGCCGTCGCCGATTTTCTCGTCTCGCGCGACGACGTGGACGCGGTCTACTATCCCGGCCTCGCGAGCCACCCGCAACACGAGCTCGCCAAACGCCAGATGCGCGGGTTCGGCGGCATGGTATCGTTCACGCTGCGCGGTCCGGAATCGCGTGCGCTCGAATTTGCCAAGCACACGAAGCTCTTCAGCCTGGCCGAAAGCCTCGGCGGCGTCGAATCGCTGCTCTGCCATCCCGCGCGCATGACGCATGGCTCGATCCCCAAAGAAGAACGCGAACGCCGCGGCATCACCGACGGCCTGCTGCGGCTCTCGGTCGGCATCGAGGGCATCGACGACCTGATCGCCGACCTGACCGGCGCGCTCGACGCGACGATCTCTCTAGCGAACACCTAGCTCACAGCACCGGCCGCCTCGAGTAACTCCACGATCTCCGCATTCCCGTTGCGACGCGCGGAGTCGAGCGCGGTGTGACCACCATCCTGTTTTGCGTTCACGTCGGCGCCGGCGGCGATCAGGAGCGAGGCGAGCAGGGTGTGATCGCCGGCGCATGCGCTCTGTAGTGGTGTGACGTTGCCGCTCAGCGAGCGTGCATCGATCACGGCGTCGCGCCGGAGGAGTTCTCGTGCAATGTCGAGGTTCCCGAAAAATGCCGCGAGATGGAGCGGCGTCCAGCCGTCCGCCGCGTAGGCGCTCACGCGGCTGGAATCTTCTTCGCAGCGCTCGATGAGGACCTCGAGCGCGCCGAGCGCGGCCGCCTCGAAGACATCGAGGTCACGTTCGCGTGCGAGCAACGCGGCGGCGGGCCGATCGCCGCGGTAGAGCAACTGCATGAGGTCGCTGGGCATCGTCATTCCCGATCGAGGACGGCGGCAAGCGCCGGAAGCGAGACTTCGTAGCGATAGCCCACGTTCCGATGGTCGTCGTCGAACTCCTCATGGCGCACCGTCAGGCCGAGGTCGCGCACGCGTTGCGTGAAGATGCGTGCCCCGATGTCGAGACCGTATTCGTCGCGGCGCCCACAATCGAGATACCGCAATCGCAACCCCGCCAGCGCATCGCGCGAGGCTTCGACGCGTTCGACCGGATCGTAGGCGAGCCAGCGCGCGAAAACGTCCTCGCGCAGCTCGCCCGACGCGAGGTCGAACGGCAGATCGATCGCAAAGGCCGTTGCAGCAGCAGGCGAATACGCGGCGCCGTAGCCGAGCATCTCCATCGCTACGTACCAGGGCTGCGGGCGCTTGTGCTTCGCCTCGAACGCCGCGACAAAGGCCTCGATCGACGGGAACGCTTCGAGCGTGCGTTGGACGGCCGGGAACGACGACGGCGCTGAATAGCGAAAGTACGTATCGCCGCTGTGCGAGGCGAACGCCGCGAACGCCCCGGGATACGCCATCGTGAGATGGAGCGAACCGAAGCCGCCGGAGGACTTGCCGAATACCGCCCGGCCGCCTGCGCGGGCGATGGTCCGGTACGCGGCATCGACGTGCCCGATCACGTCGCGCAGCACGTAGGTTGCGTAGTCGCCGTTGTGCATCGAATTGAGATACTGCGAGCCGCCGAGGCGCGTGAAGCCATCGACGATGACGAGGATCGTCGGCGGCATCATCCCGGCCGCGATCAACCGGTCCATCCACTGCACGACGTTCGTCTCCCAGGGGCGCGCCGAGACGAGCGCCGCCGCGTCGCCCGTGTACCCGTGCAGGCAGTACAAGACCGGATAGCGCGTCGAGCCCTCGGGGTCGTAGCCGGGCGGGAGATAGACCGGGAGCGGCCGATCCGCCGGATCGCCGAGCGCGTTTCCGGCCAGCGCCGCGCTCTCGACGCGATCGACACGCACCTGTCCCGCGATGCGAAGGAGATAGCTCAGGTCACTCACCCGGCGACTCGTGCGCGCTCGCGGAACGCTTCCCTGCCAAGGGTTCTGCGGCGTTAGGCTAAAGGCTGCGCTCGATGCGTCGACTCGGCTGCCTGATTCTCGCGGTCTTCGCCGGGCTGTTTGCCGCCGCGCCCGCCCGGGCAGCGACCTTCACGCATGCGATGGTCGTCACGCGCGCCGGCACGCCGCAACTCCTCGTCGACGGGAAGCCGTTCTTCTTCTGGGGCGCGGCCTTCTTCTACGAACGCATGCCGCCCGATCGCTGGAAACCCGCGCTCGATGCGCTCCGCGCGCTGGGCTTCAACACGCTCGATCTCTACATCCCCTGGAACTGGCACGAGAGCAGCGACGGCGGCTTCGATTTCGACGGCACCACGAACCCGCGGCGCAACCTGCGCGCGCTGCTCGCGCTTGCGCGCGACGACGGCTTCTTCTTCATCGTGCGACCCGGACCGGTGATTCGCAACGAATGGCGCAACGGCGGCTATCCGGCGTGGCTCTTAGAGCGCCCGGCCTACGGCATGCCCGAGCACGACATCCTCGAGGGCCGCTACCCCGCGACCGCGACGCTGCAGAACGCGAACTCCGACGACGCCGCCGCGCAGTGGCTCGGCAACGCGACGCATCGCTTCTACGCTCACCGCTGGCTCGTGCGCGCGCTGCGCGAGTTCACGCCGGTCGCCGACCGCGT
>Ga0116226_10002182_pt1 | contig 16915 bp, 18 predicted proteins | sample S1TSphfallax_FD_89692 | JGI IMG/M metagenome (GOLD analysis project Ga0116226, IMG submission 89692) | Host-associated microbial communities from peat moss isolated from Minnesota, USA - S1T2_Fa - Sphagnum fallax MG | ecosystem: Host-associated > Plants > Peat moss > Unclassified | place: USA... | reverse complement strand
TCATAGAGCGGGGATTGGAGGAACCGGTCGCGCAATCCCGTTCGAAGCGCGGTCATCCGTGGCACATCCTGGGCAAGCTCCACCGCTATGCTGACGTACCCCTCGATATCGTCAGCCACTAGCGTATCCAGCCCCATTGCATGGAGATGGGATGCGCTGTGCCGCCCGGCAAAACTGCTCCCGCGCAAGGCGACCACCGGAACGCCCATCCAGGTCGCCTCCAAGGTCGTGACCCCGCCGGAATAGGGGAAAGGATCCAGACCAATATCGACGCGGTTATAGCCGGCCCGCATATCGACCGAAGTGCGGCCCGACTCAAACTCAATACGATCCGGTGCAATGCCGGCCTGCTGCATAAGAGCCATCATCACCTCATGAGTTTGACCTGTGTCGACGCCATTATATTTCAGGAGGATCCGGCCGTTAGGGACACGATCCAAGATTTGCCCCCATGCCGCAAATACCCGGCTATTCAGCTTGGCCGGGCGATTGAAACACCCGAATGTCACGAAACCGGACTCCAGACAGGGCAGGGCAGCCACCGGTGGCGCATCGACTGGCGGCTCGTAGGTGACATAACAGTCGGGGAGCCGGACAATCTCCTCGGTGTAGAACGGATCCTCGCCCGTCGGCACCTCGATCGGATCAGCGATCAGAAAGTCCATATCGGCGAGGCCCGTCGTCCCGACATAGCCGGCCCAGCTACCTTGCAGCGCTGCTGCACGCAATGCGAACAAACCCAGCCGATGCCGGCCGGTGTGGCCAGTGAGATCGAACAGAATATCGATATGATCCTTGCGAACGAGGTCATATAGCTCATCATCGGACAGGAGATGGACATGATGCCAGCGGGACGACGCGCGCTTGAAACGCTCCGAGATATCATCACTCTCCGCCTGATTGGCAAAGCAGACCAGTTTGTAGCCGAGCCGCTTTAGTCCTTCGATCGCCCGAATCGTCAGCAGCCCTACCGCGTGCCGCCGCAGATCTCCGGACACCAAGCCGATAACCGGGAGTCTTTCGGCGCGATGCGGTTGGGGTAGCGGCAAAGGTCGGCGCGGCCGCAAAGCTTCCTGGACCGTTCCCCAGCGTCGATGCTCGTCATGCAGATTAGCGGCCGTCGCGGTCACGCTATGTTGCAGCGTAAACAGCAAATTGTGATAGGCCAGCACATGATTCGGATCGAGCTCGATCGCACGTCGAAGCGCGATCAGCGCTTCATCGACCTTAGCCTGGCGCAATTTTGCGGTGCCTCTCGCATATTGCACCTCAGGATCGGCAATATCCTCGACCGTGCGCTCGAGGATCGTCAGCGCGCGATCGGCCTGTCCCTCATTGGCGAGCGCAACTGCGAGCGTCGTGCGTGCCTGCTGCAATTCCGGCTCGATCGCAAGCGCCCTCTCCAAATAAGGTATCGCTTCCGCCCCGATACCGGCCTTCAGCATCGTGACGCCCAGATCGGCCCACGCGCGCGCCAGAGTTGGGTCCAGCTCCGCCGCCTTGCGAAACGCCGAAATCGCTTCGCCGAACCGATCGAGCCGAGCAACGGCAAGTCCTAAAGCGCGGTGAAACGGCGCATGATCTGGGGCGAGCTTGATCGCCTGTTTGAAGGCGACGGCGGCACCGGCCCAATCCGACTGAGCCAACCGCTCGCGACCTTGCCAGTAATGGTGGTCGGGATCGTATTTTGTCCGCCGCCGCTCTAGTCTGTTCATCTCGTCGAGTCCGCCCAAATCCTGGGGTACCAATATATTAGTCGTTTCGCTAATGATGTACTTGAAAATTTCATAGACACAGTTCGTTAGCGACCAGAGATTTCATATGAACGGCACTAAAACGTAATGTATTTGTCATAGAGCTTCGATAGCTTCCGGCTCGGGCAGAAAGAAGTGGGTCGGAAGATCCAGCATCTATGCGGATCAGTCCTCTGAGCTGTGCCTTCTGGCTCTGCCTTTTTATTTGACCGTCGCGCATTGCGGCAAGCCGAGCGGTGTCTCAAAGCCAATCCTTCTTTCGAGATAAACAGCCCGCTCGATACCAATCGACATGCCATGGAATCACGCCGGATTTACGGACCCGCGCCCGAAGCGCTGTCCCATGACCAATCAGGAGACTTTGATGCGTAAACACCAGATCAATCTTACGGTATCGGCCGCTGCGCTGATGATCGGCATAGCCGGCGCGGCCACGCCGGCCCATGCGACCGATGCGATTTACGGTGGCGGCGGCACGCTCGCTGCCAAGATCTATCGCCAGATTTTCAACTGCTACGCGACACCGGTGTTCGGCTCCACGCTGCCCAATTCGGTTGAAGGCGCGACCACCCCGTTCCCAGCCAGCCTGCCCACCACAGAGTGCAGCACGGTTGCCGGCTCGCCCGCACCATATAAGGCGCCGTTCAACGCGACCGCCGCAACCGTAGAATTCCTTTACGCCCCGGTCGGCAGCGGTGGCGGTCTGAACGGCTTTACGACGAATCTCGCGAGCAATCTCGGTACACCGGCGACCTCGAACGCGGTCGCGTTCACGACGTCGGCTTATTCCGCCTATCCGTATCCGGCGCTCGATTTCGCGAGCAGCGACGCCGCGATGACCACGACTCAAATTGCCGCCATTGGCAAGTCAAACGGCCTTGCCGCGATCCAGGTGCCGTCATTCGCAACGCCGATCTCGCTGCCATTCAACCCCGGTGCGGGCTTCCACTACTCGACCAGCGCCACCTATAAAAAGCCGGCCGGCGGCTCCAGCCAGTTGCGCCTCTCCACGACGTCCGTGTGCGGCATCTTCACGGGCAAGATCACCAACTGGGACGATACCCAAATCAAGATCGATAATGGCCATGTCAGGGTGGCCAAAGAGCCGATCACGGTCTATGTCCGGGCCGATGGTAGCGGCACATCGGCAATTTTCTCGAATTGGCTGGTCATCAACTGCGCCAAGACCAAATACCCGGTCGCGAGCGGCTTCACCATCAGCACCACACCGGCTTGGCCGTCTTCCTTCCAGAAAGTCTCGGGCAGCGGCGGTATCGCGAGCGCCGTAAGCACAACGGCTTATTCGATCGGCTATGTCAGTCCGGATTATGTGCAGCCGGTCGTCAGCACCGGGCCGGAAGCCGCCAACGTGATCAATCCCTGGGGCGAGGCGCTGCCGCCATCCGCTTCCGCCACTGCCCAGGCCCTGACCGACACCAATCTGAAGGCACCGACCTCGCTCGCCGCCTATAATTGGGGTCAGCCGATCAACGATACGCTGGCGAAAGACTCGACGACCAAGACCAACTTCCCGAAGACTGCCTATCCGATCGTCGGGTTCACGTTCCTGGATTTCTACGAGTGCTACTCGGCGACCAGCACCAGCAACCCGCGGGTGGCCAATGAGCTGAAGTATTTCTTCGACTACTTCTATCTCTCGGGCTCCAGCTCGGAAGTGAAGCTGCTTCTGTCAAATAACGGCTTCGCCCGTCCGTCCTCGGCTTTCCTGGCCGGCGAGCGCAGCCTGATCAGCCAGATCAGCTACACCGGCACGCTGAACGGTGTTAAGGGCTCCGCCGCCTGCAACGCCTCTGGCGTTGTCGGTGTCGACGGCTAATTATACGAAAACTAACCTGTAGAACGCGGCGGCCGATAATGGGACATGGTCCTGTTATCGGCCGTTGCCGTTTTGGCGCTATCCACCCGGCGAAGCCGCCCCAGCCAATATCTGCGTGGGCGAAACATAATGCGGGTCATGCGCGAAAGGCAGCTCGTCGCCTTTGCGCAGGGCGTCCAGGATTTTCGCGAAGTCGGTTGCGCACCGAAAATCCATGATTCGCGTGGCTTTGCTTGAATCGTAAACCCGCCCGATGGTCCTCGGCAGTTGCCATCCCTGACGGGCGTAGAGTCCCGGCGCGTCGGGAAAATATCGCTCGATGACGCGGGCGGCGTCGCGCTTTAGCGTCTCGGCATCCGAAGGCGCGAACGGTGTCGGCGCCGATACGACAAAGATGCCATGGCCGACCCTGGGGGCAAATTCGAGGGCGGTTAGGTGCGCCGCCACCGCATCCTCGACCGTGAGTCGCCGATGGAGGAATTCGTTGGCCTTGATGTTCGGACCGGACAAAGCGCCGTGCGGGGTGTCGTCTTCTTCCGGGAAGAAACGGCTGGTGCGCAGCACGATGCAGTTCAGCCCATGCTCGACATAGAAGACACGACACAGCCCCTCGGCCGCGAGCTTTGTCACCCCGTAGATGTTGCGCGGCTCAAGCGGTCCCGACGATTCGTCAAGCCAGACGGCGCCTGCACCCCGCTCCTCTCGGATGGCCTGCGATATCATCAGCGAGGTGGTCGAGGTGAAGACAAAGCGATCATGTCCCGCCCGCACGGCGGCCTGGAGCAGATTCAGCGTCCCGGTCACATTCGTATCGATAAAGGCCTGCGCCGGAAATCGCACGATGTCCGGTTTGTGCAGGGCGCCGGCATGCACGACCGCCTCGATACAGTGATCGCCAAACGCCCGTTCGATCACGGTCCGATCGGCGACCGAACCGACGATTTTGGTTTCCACGCCGGGGACCACGTCAAGGCCGATTACATCGTGACCCGCCCGCCGCAGGGCCGGCGCCAGAAAACGGCCGAGCCATCCAGAGGACCCGGTAAGTAACAGACGCATCGACGTTTCGACTCCAACAACTTAACCGATTTTATACTAAGCAAGTGGCACTCTTACCAAAGCAGGGAGCGGTACGCGGACAACTTACGGATGAGCAGTATCGACCAACCCGCGCATAAGATTAGGTGTTGCCCAAGTGGCGACGCCCGTCCCGGCGAAGTCCCGATCGGTCGTCCAGATATCGCCATCAACGCTCCACGCCAAGGCGAGGACATGGGAATCGCGGATTGACCCGTGACGGCTCGCCACCGCGTCCCGCAATATCGCTTCACACCGCGCCACGATCGGTTCCAGAGCGGCGGCCGGCACGATTGTTATGGAACCAGCCAAGTCGTCGATCAAGGGGAGCAGTTCGGGCCGCTTCAGTCCCAGATCAAAGCGCCGACGCGCCTCGTGAAGAACCCGGTCGGTCGTGACCAGAACTGCGGCCTGCTACGCCAGCATGATCGCGCCGGCACTTCGACCGAACACCGCCGAGATGAGAATGGCGGCATCGAGCACCAGCGTTGACGCAGGCGGCTTCATCGCTTTAGCGATGAGCGGCCGTCAGCGCCCGCACCGCGTCGACCGACCAGTCCGTGGGATCGATGCCCATATCGACCAACGCCGCCTCATCCAAGGCGGGGTCACGCTCCTTGGCCAACGACGCGGCGCGCGCAAGAACCGCGGCGAGCTGGTCGGGATTGGCGGTCTTGAGGGGGATCAACAGCCCAACCGTCCGGTCGCCGGACTTCACCGGCGTCGACCCTGGCAGGGCGCCGATGGCTTCGCCGGACATCTTTTGTAGGTCACGGATGCTGATGTGAGTCATGGGAGTTACGTACGCTCGTATGTATCTTGAGACAAGGCAGGCGTGGGTGACGACGGCAACGACTGCCGTACAGCGTCGGATTGCAGATGATTACACTGCACTTAATTGTTGCTTGCGGCTCAAGTATGATCATCGCAACAGGCATTGAGTGCAGTGTTACCGAAATCCTACTGAAATCCCGACGGTTCCAGAACGGTCGCATCAAACAAATCGTCGCCGTCATTCAGGGCGCGCTTTGAAAGGTGGTTCCGATACTCCATTCCGACGTTGCCTCCAGGTGACAAATTCTGAAGCCGAGCGCAAAGTCTTAAGGTTTCAGCGACGCCAAGTAGGCCGCCACGTCCGTGATCTCTAAGGGGCTCAACGCCTTGGCGGGCCCTTGCATCTGCGCCACCGATGGACCGCGGCGGGCATCGACGCGAATATCCCACAAGGTCCGGGCGATGTAGCCGGCCGGGCGGGCGGCTAGGGGCGGCCCCATTGCTGTCCCGCGAAGCTCTGGCCCATGGCAGGCCTCGCAAGGGATTCCAGCGCCTCCGCCCGTAGCAGCAATGGCTCCGCCGCGCGCCACCGCGCCGGGCGGCACGTAATCCGTCAGAGTGACATGATCGTCATTGAGAAATCCGCGCTGCAAGTCATCGGACAACTCGACGACACGGTCACCGACCGGCTCGGTTCCGCCGCCGGGCGCGGGGTTGAGCCAGCCATACTTGTCCGCGATCGTGCGCGGGACGGTCTTCGTCTCAATGACACGTAACCAAGGCACCCGCGGGAGACTGGAGAAATAGGTGGCAGCCTCATCCAGTTCTTCAGGCGTCACAGATTGGGCGGCCTTGATCATTTCGGCTGTGTTTGGCTGGCCCGGTTCAGCCGATCGTCGGTCACCTGAGCGAAATGCCTTTACCTGTTCGACAATATAGGCGGCCTGTAGGCCCGCCAAATCCGCCGATCCAGGAAAACCTGCGCCGTTGAACCCATGGCATTCCGCACACGGCGTCGTGCCGCTCGCCGCAGGTCCTCGCACGATGGCTGGAGCCGGGGGGTGATCTTGCGGATACCAATCGATCGGTCCATCGGCCTTCTCGATTTGCGCCGCGGTGAGTATCAGAGGGCTTCCGGGCATGTTGAACGGACCAGGGCCCAGCGGCTTACCAAACGCGGTCTCCGCGCCCGAGGGATAGGCCCATGCGAGCTCGTAGGTCAGATCTTTGTGGCTAATACAAGCGACGAGCGAAACGGCCGACGCCAGAAAAATCAACCCCCTTGCGAGTTCGCGGCGCGACGCCCGTCTCTGCCATCCAACCTTCCGACGCATTTCCACCCAAAAACCTGAAGCTTTTTGAAGCCTAGATGCCCTGGACCCTGACCAAAAACCGCAGGTTTTGCAAGAGTTTCGTCCGTGATGCGAATTGAGTACAGTGTCACCGTTTTCCGAATTGAGTACAATGTCACCGTTTTCCACCGTTTTCCACCTGGGATTCCGTAAAGCGCATGGATTCACCCGAACGCCCAAATTGCGGTCACACTTAAGCCGGAACGGATTGTAACACTTTTTCGAAAAGGCGCCCTTCGCCTACGGAATGACGAGATAGGGCGCAAACGTCAGCACACCAATCAACGCCGCACCGATTGCGAGCACCAAGACGGCGCCCGTCGCGACGTCCTTGACAACCCTCACAAGCTCATTCGGTCCAGGCGAAACGAGGTCGCATAGGCGCTCAAAAGCCGTGTTTATCGCCTCTGCCGCAAGCACCATCGAAATTGCAACAATCAGCCAACGCCAGTCGCTGGCGCTGACGTGAAACACAATGCCCGCGGCCACCACGGCGATTATTGCAGCCACATGGATCCAAGCATTGTGCTCGTTACGAAGGACATAGGAGATTCCCCGGCCAGCATGACGGAAACTATGCAGCCGAGCCACCAAGCTGAAAGGGCGCGCCGGTACTGGGTCCGGTTCGGAGCCCCCTACTCCCACTCGATTGTTCATTTCAACCCGAAGGCATTGATTTCAAAGGCTTTTTTCGTCGAAATGAGCCGCGATCCCGCCGCTCGTGCCGTCAAAACTTTACGCTACTGATTTTAAAGGGAAATTTCGCCGAAAAAAATTTTTGAGCTTTCGGCATCTATCGGCGTCAATCGAGCAGTTTAGATATTTCGAACGATCTTGTACGTTACAAACCGAGTCCGAGGCAATACCGTCATCTCCCTTATAACAACTAGGCTCTTTGCAACGCTACGACGCGACCCGCGCATGCGAAACCGCTCGCAAGCGGGGCGCACGGAAAGTTGCGTGCATTGATTAGGTCCCGGAATCCGCAGGGCTAGGCGAGCGTGCGACGCAGCACACCGACTATGAAGGAATCAGCCTGCGAGAGATCGGCACCGACGCCAACGATCCCCGCGCCCTTGCGGACCAGCTGGTCCTCGATCTGTTCCATGCGCTTCAGCCGTCCGGCCAGATCGAGATCGCTCATCGATTCTCTTGTCGATGGCCCCTCGGTGGCGGATGCCTCATTCACCAGCTCGCCCCCGAGCGCCTTGCTGATCAGGGGTCCGGCACGACGATGCTGACCTTCAGGTCGTTCAGCACCGTCCCAAGCCCGGGAGCGGCAATCGGCTTCATCTTCCGGACCGCCCGCAGCTTGACGATGGCCCGGTCGAAGACGGCCAGGTTGGTGTGGCCATTGAGGCGCGACGGATAGATGATGCCGTCCGGTTGCGCCGGGTGCTCGTGGAAGGCCGTCGACCATGCCCGGGCAAGTGTCTGGCTAGACGCCTTCGCGACATCGGTCGGAACACCCATGACGATGGCGCCGCCCTCTCGCAGATCGACCATCTTCAGTGGGGCTGCGACCTCGATCTCGACATAGTGCCGTGCGTGCAGTTCCGACTCCTCCATGGGCAGATCGCCGATCGAGCCGTCACGCTGGTCGCGGAGCACCGCCTCCAGAAAGCAGACCTTCAACGTGTCTCCGAGATAGAGGACGCCGAAACGGTTTGCGGCAATGCGCCGACGCGGATCGCTGAACCGGCTCGGCGTCTTACCGAAGCCAAGCGGGTCCAGATACCGACCTAAATAGATGCGGCTGAACCGTTGGCCGCCCGGCACGTCATGAAGCTGGAGGCTAGCTCCCGCGAAGCCCTTGGGCGGGAGAACCTTCGCCGTTTATCGAAAGTCTCTCCCGACGCTCTCGGCGGCCTCCAGGGCAGCCTTAACCTTCCCCCGCTCCAGCGCCTCTCGCCCGGTCAGACCGTCCAATTCGCCATGCGGCTGTACCAGGAAGCGGTAGACCGCCCAGGGGCTGCCAAGCCGCTCGTGCAGCACCCCAAGTTCGGCGTAAGGCTTCCCCTCGGCGTCAAGCTGCCAGACCGGAAAGCGAAAGCCGCGCTTCGCCCCATCAAGGCCCAAGACCTGACCGCTCTGCCGCTTCGTGTTCACCGTCACACGCGTCGTGCCGAGCATTTTAGCGAACGCATCCGCACTCAGCATGTCGTTGCCGCCGAGGATCTCGGCAGCCCGCAGGCGACCACGCGACCGCGCGGCGGCGAGCGCCGCTTCCAGGTCGGCATCCGGCGCACCAGCCTCCACCGCCACCGGCTCAGGCGTAGGGGCCACGTCTTCCACTGGCGTCAGAACCGTCTCGCCTTCGGGGTCCACCTCGACGCGAAAGCTGACTGGCCGACCAGCCGTGCGGCTCTTGGTGATCGCGTCGCCATAGACTTGCAGAAGCGCCTTCATCTGATTGGGGCTGCTCGTAAGCGCCTTGGACGCCGCATCCGAAACCTTCAGCTTGAAGCCGGTAGCCCCGTTCGGCAGAGCCTGATCCGGGCCGACGAAAAAGGCCGTCATGATACCGGCCGAACTCCCTGCCGTTCGGACCCGCCGGCCCGCGCCGCTGTGAATACCTGACTTTGATTTTGGAGCTGCCATAGCCCAACCTCCGTTGGAGCTTATATGGCAAAGATCGATAAGTTCGTCAAGTTCGTAAAGTCCGCTCGTTCGGTGGCTCACCTCGTGAAGAAGCATGTCACGAAGGCGGCGACGCAGGGCGGATCCGTGAATGCACCGGGGACATGAAAATCAGCCCACTATACCCCGCGTCAACGACTTTCAGGCCAGCCCCCGGTCTGCGGCCGCTGCGTAGATTCCGAGGCTCCCGCATCCCGCTGGGCCCGACCATCTTTTCTTGGTCCCAGGGCTGGGTTGGCCCGGAGTGTGGACCTGATCGGATTGATGGAGCAGACACAATGGATACCAACGCGTCCGTCCCCGTTATTCGATTAAAAGCAGCCAAGCAGAGTCACCCTATGCCTGCTAGCCATCGCACGCTGCGCGTCGTGACGCAGTATGTCATCCCCGGCCTGATCATCCTGATGATCGTTGTCGGCATGGTAACGGGGTATCTTGAGAAATATCTGTGGATGGAGCAACTCCATTACACCGGCATCTTCTGGACGATGTTCTCCGTCCAGTGGGCGATGTACGTCGCCTCGTTCGTCATTGTGTTTGCCTTTCTCTGGCTGAATCTGCGGCAGGCGCTGCTCAATGGCGGGGTTCCGACCGGTCGCGGCTTGATGCCGCGCGCGCTGCTGCCGGCCAGGGCGGACGCTGAAACGGTCGAGCTGACGCCGCACTTGTTGCATTCCGCCATCGTCATTGCCAGCCTCGGCATCGCGTGGTTCGCCGCGAACGCGTTCTTTGATCAGTGGGACACCTGGCTGCGCTTCTTCTATGGCGGCGCCTTCGGCGTCGCCGATCCGCTCTTCGGGATCGATATCGGTTTCTATGTGTTTCATCTGCCGTTCTATCAGATGCTGCAGACCAGCGTGATGCTCCTGACCATCTTGACGATCGGGTTTGTCGGCTTCGTCTACACCTATTTCCAGGCGGTTAGCCTCAGTCGCGGCGATAGCGGCGCGCTCAACGGCAGTGCGATTTCGCATCTGTCGGTCCTGCTGTTTATCTTCGTTGCCGATTGGGGCGTCGGCCTGCTGCTCGGCCATTACGAGCTCGTCTATTCGACCATGGGGGTCGTTTACGGCGCCGGCTATACGGCGGCCAACCTGACCAATGTCGCCTTGTGGGGCATGGTCATGCTCTCGGTGATCGCGTGCGCCTTGCTTGTGGTGAATATGGTCAGGCCGCGCCTCAAGCCGATGCTGATCGGCTGCGGCGGGTTTGTCGCGTTTTACGCGGTCGCCGTCTTGCTGCTCCCGGCCCTGTTCCAGAAATTCATCGTCCAGCCGAGTGAACTCGCCTTCGAGACGCCGTATCTGAAATCCTATATCGACTATACTAGACGCGCTTATGACTTGAAGGATGTCCAGGAGACCTCCTATCCGGCGCTCGCCGATCTGACGCCGGCGGTGATCGCCCGCAATCAGGATACGATCGAGAATATCCGGCTGTGGGATGCCCGGCCGCTGCTCCAGATGTATCAGCAGACCCAGGCCATCCGGCTTTACTATGATTTCTACAATGTCGGCGTCGATCGCTACCATCTCGATGACGGCTATCATCAGGTGATGCTGGCAACGCGGGAACTCTCGCCCGAGCTGCCCGTCGCGGCACAGACCTGGGTCAACGAAAACCTTGAGTTCACCCATGGGTACGGTCTTGTGATGAATCTGGTGTCCAAGACTGTCGGTGGCGGCTTCCCTCAATATTTACTTGAGAATGTCCCTGCCACATCGACGGCTGGTCTGACCATTGCCCAGCCGGCGATTTACTACGGCCGGTCCCAGACGGGCTATCGGATCGTCAGCACGGGAACCAACGAGTTCGATTATCCGAAGGGCAACGACAATGTCTATACGAGCTATGCCGGCTCGGGCGGCATTCCGCTGGATAGTCTATGGCGCCGGGCGCTGTTCGCCTGGACGCAGATGGATATCAATATTCTGCTGACCGGCTATATCGAGCCGCAGAGCAAAATCCAGATCTGGCGCGACATTCAGCAGCGCGTCACCAAAATCGCCCCGTTTCTCCAACTCGACGCCGACCCCTATCCGGTGCTGAGCAACGGCAAGCTGTTCTGGATCCAGGACGCCTACACCACGTCCGACCAGTTCCCCTACGCGAGCCCGCATCCCGCCGGCTTTGCCGCCAATATCAACTATATCCGCAACTCGGTAAAAATCGTCGCCGACATGTATGACGGGTCGGTGCAGTTCTATGCGATGGACCCGAACGACCCGGTCCTCGCCGCCTACAGCCATGCTTTTCCCGGCGTCTTCAAGGATCTCGCGGCGTTGCCGCCCGATCTTAAGGCGCATCTGCGCTATCCGGAGGATCTCTTCGCGATCCAGGCCGATGAATACAAGACGTTCCACATGACCGATCCCCAGGTCTTTTATAATCGCGAGGATCTGTGGGTCGCGCCGAACGAAACCTATGCCGGGCAAAAGGCGCCGATGGAGCCCTATTACATGCTGATGAAGCTGCCGGGGAGCGACACGCTGGAATATCTCCTGATGACCCCATTCACCCCGCAGGGACGTAACAACATGATCTCGTGGATGGCGGCACGCTCGGACTTCCCCGGCTACGGCTCGAAGCTGTTCTACCAGTTGCCCAAGGAAAAGCTGACCTACGGGCCGAGCCAAATCGAGGCCATGATTGATCAGAACCCAACCATCTCGCAGCAGCTGACGCTGTGGGATCAATCGGGCTCGCACGTGATCCGCGGCAAGCTGATCGTGACACCGATCGAGAATGCGTTCCTCTATATCGTGCCGATTTACCTGCAATCAGCCGGCGAGAACTTTCCGCAGTTGAAGCGGGTGATTGCCGTCACCGGCGACAAGGTGGTGATGGAGCCGACACTCGATGAGGCGATGGCCAACCTGTTTATCACCCAGAAGCCGCTGGCGGTGTTTGGCAATACGGCGAGCCAATAAAGCTTAAATGAAAACTCCAGGAGAGTGACATGCTTACAGGATTACGCGCTATGAACCAACGGCATCAAACCCGTATCCGAACACTGCAAGGGCTGTGTTTATCATCTATTGGACTGCTTATGCTGGGCGCCTGTGCCACACAGCAGGAACGCGTAACGCAGAAAGAGGATTCTCTGGCTGCTGCGGGTTTTACGGTGCGGCCGGCCAATACGCCGGAGCGGCAAGCCATGTTGAACAAGCTGCCGCCGGATCATTTTGTTCAACGCGTCCATGGCGATGTTGTTACATATGTCTATGCCGATCCGATGGTGTGCGACTGTCTATATGTCGGATCCCAGCAAGATTACGGGCAATATAGACAGCAAAAGCAGCTGCAAAAAATTGCCAATGATCAACAAATGACGGCTGAGATGTACTCCGACCCAAGCTGGAATTGGGGCGCGTGGGGGCCGTGGGGCCCGGGATACGGCTTTGATGGCGGCTTTGGGCGAGGCTTCTAGACTAGCCCGTGATTCAGAGCGCGCCAGTGACATTCACTTATCGAAAGGAAAAATCATGGACACCGAACGGATCGAGGGGATCAGGCATCAGGTCAAGGGAGCGATCAAACAAACCCTGGGCAGGATCATCGGCGACTCAAAACTAGCCGCAGACGGCGCCGCAGAGCGGGCCGGCGGTGATGCGCAAGTCGCGGCCGCACCATCAAGCGGGCAGGTCATGGGCATTGATGCCGACCGCATCAAGGGCGTTGCCCATCAGCTTGAGGGCGCACTGAAAGCGGGGCTTGGCACCGTCATCTCTGATCCCGTGCTGCGGCAATCGGGCATCGATGAACAAGCGGCCGGCAAGGTCCAGAACGCGGTCGGTGGCGCCAGAGATTCGGCGCGTCATGCAGCGGAGACCGAAGAATGACCCTCATCTTCATCCTCCTGATCGTCTTGTTTTTGTTCGGTGGTGGCGGCTATTACGGTTACCGCTCGGGCTATTACGGCGGCCGCGGCTTCGGCGGCGGGATTGGCCTGATCCTTGTGGTTCTGCTGGTGCTGTTCGTCTTTGGCGGCTTCGGCAGTTATTACCATGGATAGCGCTGAACAGGCGCCTCCGGCCAGCATTGCCGTCTCAGGCGGCGGTCCTCTGCGGGTGCTGCTGGATGACCTGCCCTACGCCGCGCTGCTGGCGCTGGCGCTGGCGGGCGTCGTGCTGCGGCTGCCGGTCAGCTACTGGGTCATTCTGACCCCGGTATTCGGCGTTATCTCCATCGCAGAGGGGTGGCGGCATTTCACGAACCGCTCCGAGCGTCTCGATCTGGTCTGTCGGCTGGCGCTCGATTGGTTCGCGGTTTTGCTCGCGATCTATCTTCTGTTCAATAGCGGTGTGCAGGGCGTGATGAACGCCAATGCGACATCGCTGGCGATGATGACGCTGCTGGCCTTGGGCACGTTCGTTGCCGGCGTGCAGGCGCGGGTCTGGCAAATCTGCCTTGTCGGCGGCATGTTATTCGCCGCCGTGCCGGGGATCGGCTGGCTTGACCAGTCACCGCTGCTGCTCGCGTTCGGCGGTTTGGTGATTATGCTGCTCGCCGGCGCCGCATGGTGGATGATGCGTCGCCCGCGCGACATTCCCGTGGCACATTCCGTTGCGCCGTGACGGTGAGACCCTGTCCCTGTTAGTCGGGCACGGCAAACGGCTCGGGCAAAAGCGGGACGTGGTACTCGGCAAGGATCGCATCGATCGCCGCATGATTGCGTTGCAGGCAGTCGTTCAGGCGCTGCAGACGGACATTCTCGCCGAAGCGGACGCCCATCGAGATATCGAAATTCATGGGCAGCTGCGCGCCATCCTGTGTTGGCTCGACGGGGGTTAGGGAAAGCGGTGCCGGTTCGCGGGCGGCAAAGTAGCCGGCCATGGGACCCCAGGCGATGGCGACATCGATATCGTTGCTAGCCACGGCGTCGATGATCGCGGACGGCGGATGCGGCTGAGTGTAATCGCCGTAGAGCATAAAACCCCGCACGTTCGGAACGATGCCGCGGCGCGCTAGCGCGTGCGCGGGCGGGGTGTTTGTCGCGTCATCGCCAACCATCTGAACGCCGATCCGCAGCGTGTGTAGCTGGGGATCGTCGAGCGAGGCGATGTGGATGTCGCGCGACGTCTTGGTCACGAAGACATACCCGGAGCGGTAATAGGGGCGGGTACTGGCCATCATCGGCGCATTGCTGGCGATGCCGGCCCACACGTCGCAGAGATCGGCTTTGATGGTGTTGCGGGCATAGCCGCGGCGCTGAGCCCACCATGTGTAGCGGATGGTGTCGTTGAGGTCCTTGGCGATCAGGGCGATGATCTTGTTTTCAAAGCCGGCGCGGGATTGGTCAGAGAACGGCAGGTTGTTAGGGTCAGCGCAGACCCGCAGGATTTCGCCGTGGGCGGGGCGTGCGGTGAGCAGAGCCAAGCAGAAAAGACCGATGGCGCTGCCCGCTGCTGTCGCCCTCACTTCGGATTCGCCGCATTATCCGCCAAGGATTTAACGTAGGCTGCAAGATCCCACATGTTCGGCGGCTGCAGAGTCCCTCGCCAGGAGGGCATGCCGTTTGGCCGGCCTTGCGCAATCGATTCGTAGATCTGATCGACCCGGCCGCCATAGCGCCAGTGGCCTGACATCAGCGCCGGGCCGATCGCGCCGCCGCCATTTGCGTGGCATCCGGTGCAATTCATTTCGCTGAATAATTGCTTGCCGGCGGCGATGGCCCGGAGATTGCCGTCATAAGACGCGCCGGTCGGATCCGGCGTGGGGACATTGCCGCCCGGAAACAGCCCAGATTCCGTCGGGTTTTTGGGGCCGTGATTGACGTTTGGATCGGCTTGCTGCTGTGCCTGCGCGGCAGTGACGGCACAGGCGATCAGGGCGGCCGCGATGAGCGTGCGCTGTGTCATAATCTTGTCCCGCTTAAGATTGTGGCAGGGCAAAGACATAGAGCGTGCCCCCGGTTGCGGTTTTCTGTTTCAGGTCACCCATGACGCCGATAATACCCAAAGCGCCGGTGGGATCACGAGGATCAAGATCCCCAGACACCACGGCACCGGCCCAGCCACCAACACCCGAGAGAATGGCGACATATTCATGGCCGTCCGGGCCCCGATAGGCGACGGGTTGCCCGATGATGCCGGAGCCGGTTCGAAAGCGCCAAATCAGGGCACCGGTCTGGGCGTCGACCGCTTTGAACCAGCCATCCATGGTGCCGTAAAAGACGAGGCCGCCGGCCGTGGCCATGGTACCGCTCCATAGCGGCAAATCTTCCTTGATGGTCCAGACGGCCTTGGCTTGGATGGGATCCCAAGCGCTGAATTCACCGCGATTCCCGCCGGGGCCGGCTTTGCTGACAACTTCGGCGCCGACGAAAGGCGTGCCGGCGATGTAGTTCACTTGAGTGCTCTTCCAGTCCATGCACAGGTTTTCGTGGGGGATGTACATGAGGCCGGTCTGTGGCGAGAACGCGGACGGGTTCCAATCTTTCAGACCCGAGGCGGTCGGACAGATATCGTGCACAACGGTGCCGAGCTTCGTCTCCTTCGCCGGATTGATGATCGGGCGGCCGGTCTTCAGATCGACGCCCAGGATCGAGTTCACGTAGCCATAAGGTTCGGCGGAAATGATCTCGCCGGTACCGCGATCAACGACATAAAGATGGCCATTGCGGTCGGGGTGCAGCAGGACGTGACGGGGTTTGCCGGCGACCTCCATATCCACAAGAATCTGTTCGTTGATGCCGTCGTAATCATGCTCATCATGCGGATTATATTGGAGCGCCCATTTCGCCATGCCCGTGTCCGGGTTGCGGGCGAATAGCGTCGTTGTCCATTTATTGTCGCCGGGGCGCTGTGCTTGATTCCAGGGGCCGGGGTTGCCGGTGCCGTAATAGATAAGATCGGAATCAGGATCATACGCGATCCAGCCCCACATAGTGCCGCCGCCGGTCTTCCACGCATCAGTCGGCCAGGTATGGATCCCCAGATCCTTGCCGTTGTCCGAGGGGTAGAACGAGTGGAAGCCCTCGCCGATCAAGACATCCTTGTCCGAGCCCGTGGCATAGGCGCGCCAGATGATCTTACCGGTATTGACATCGAGCGCGGTGAGCCAGCCGCGCACGCCGAGTTCGCCGCCTGAATCGCCAACCAGAACTTTGTCCTTCACCACCAGCGGCGCCATGGTGATGGTCTCACCCTTGTTAATGTCGCCAAGCTTGGTTTTCCAGATTACCTTGCCGGTCTCGGCATCCAGCGCGATGGTGTTGTCGTCAAGCGTGTTGAAGAACAGCTTGCCCTTGGAATAGACGGCGCCGCGATTGACCACGTCACAGCACGCAACACCCTGCGCTGCGAGCGCTGGATCGGGCTTGTAGATCCATTTGATCGGGCCACCAGGCTTGGTGAGGCTCAGCATCCATCAGTTTGAAGGCGATCTTGGGTTGACCGGCTGAATCGGTATGTGATTCAAGGATTCCGCGTTTTTTTTGGCGTGGGATTTTGCTGTGGCTGTTTTGAACGGTGTCGCCC
>Ga0116226_10002181_pt1 | contig 16915 bp, 16 predicted proteins | sample S1TSphfallax_FD_89692 | JGI IMG/M metagenome (GOLD analysis project Ga0116226, IMG submission 89692) | Host-associated microbial communities from peat moss isolated from Minnesota, USA - S1T2_Fa - Sphagnum fallax MG | ecosystem: Host-associated > Plants > Peat moss > Unclassified | place: USA... | reverse complement strand
TCATCATTATCCAAAAAAATGCAAGAAAGTTAGGGAACAATTTAGTTGGCCATGCCCTTGCCTTTATAACAAAACACTATGCCACATTGGAATATATAGAAGAGGACGAAGGACTCTCGATTGGACAATTTCATTGCCAAAAGATCACAAGGAAAAAAACATTGTGAATACCCCCAATTCCATCAATAAATGTTAATTTAGTGGCACCATCAGTACATGAAGAGATTAGACTTATTGTTTAGAAACCCACACATGTGGAATTATTTCCAAGCGTAGGAACAATCCAAGAGGGGGATACCACTGAAATCAACATGTAGACCCAACAACATATTGAAATTGATGTTGTTACATAGGATATTTATTTAAGGGATGGATCTAAGGAAGGAGCCAAGGAGCTTGGTGAGGATGGTGGTGATGTCAATATCGATGAAGAAAGGTTGAATTTGGGAGTCATGGACATCACTAAACAACCGAATTCATGAACCATGGACATCAGTCACTAGCTAAATTTGGGAGGCATGTTTATAGTACACCAACCAATCATCATTATTGAGTTGTTACCATTTACCAAAAATGCTGAACAAGAATCAACTTATCAACTAATATTCACTAAAAAACTAGCTAGAATGCAATGCATTTCAAACCAAGAAGATTCCATGGAAATGTAAATGGTAGAGCTTGTCCATGTTTCAACTAAAAAGGCAAGGGATATAAAGAGGGCATATGGGGAAAAAAATTACAAACTTGAACTTTAGAAATATAACATTTACAAAGTATGGTTTTGCAAGAGAGGGAATGTGATGAATAATGCATCGACCCCTTGGATTTTGAAATTCAATGGCATGAATTGGAGAGAAATAATATGGGATTGATCGTTGTTCAAAAACATATGCATCGAAGAACTCCATGAACTCAACATGAGTTAGCAAAAGCAAAAGCATAAGTGGAGCAAGTAAAAAAAAACTTTGACGACCATGTAACAAAACTATGATATCATGGAAAGCACGTTAACCCAAATGGTGGAAGAAATGAAGATGGATGTAGTTGAACATGTGGAGAAGGTGACAACAATTACATTTAAAGACAAGGAGGAGATATAAAATGTCATGGAGTGTTTAAAGCAATTGAATGAAACTTTTTGAGGATGCATACTAATAAGGAAAGTTGGCAAACCAAAAACATGAATCTAGACTCCATTTTTTGGGGAAAAAAAGGAGGCCAACAAGAAGAATAATTAAAAGTGTGATAAATTTTTATAAGAAGAAAAACAAAAGCTTCAAGAGCAAACTCGACTAGTGGTTCTAAAAAAAGTGCAATAAAGGAAGTAAAATATAAATAGGAAGTGGAGATAATTAGATGGAGAGCATTAGCAATGGAAAATTCAGCTGAAGCTATCACATATGATCAAATGCTTCAAAATCAAGGTGAAGAGCTATTTGTTTTGTTGAATGAAATACAATTGTCAATGGTGTAACTATATTACCAAAAGGAGTGAAATATGGTGACAAAGTTCAATGTTGCACATTCGCATATTTGAAAACAAGAGGAATATGAGGAAATTTAAACAAAAATGGAGGATCGGGATCCAGATGATGTGTAGGAAAACTCTAACACACAATTTACATAGTAGGTTAGAAGGAAGGAGCAAGAAAAGGGTGAAAAGTATGTGAAGAAAAACTAGAAAGGATTAGACAAAGTAGAAGAACATAAGAATCCACATCAAAAACCATATGATTCTCCATAAAAATAACATTTTCCCATGATTGACCACTATCACACACACGCCCACTTAATTCTCGGTATGCAATGAATGAACCAAGATTATCCTTTTCACATTTGATGCATTGGTCATTGGACTCAAACTATGTAGTCTAAATGATGATTTTTCAAAAATTATTGCTAGATGAAAGCTCCAAATCAAAAGTCCAGACCAACAATGAAATTGATGACTTCTTAACTTTGATAAACATCTTTCAAGCTTGACCAATACCACAATTTTAAAAATAGTGTAAGAATTGAGATACAAGAAGACCGTGTGAGGACATTGTTGTCTTAAGAGGGGATATTGTGAGGAAAAACTTTCAACATATTAATTAGTACCAACACATGTAAAAGATAGTTAATTATAGTAGTAATGCAGAAAGACAAGTACTTATCGAACCTTGGGAGATAGTTTACTAATTAATTCTTATTGAATAGTTACTACCTGAATGAGTGATTGCCAAACCAGTAGGGATTGTCAAACCAATAAGGATTGTATAAACATTATTAGAATTTGTTAATTGTTTGAAAATGGTAGATAAGGAGAAGGAAGTAGGGACATCATTATCATTAGTAACAAACACTTCTATCCCAAACTTTTTATGTTATTCTGCAATGCTAGTTAATGATGGGCACCATATTGATTTGGGTTGTCTTTTGGTAATAAGGAAGGAAGCATGTTGTTGCTTTTGTTTTGGTCTACTTGCATGTTATGCATGGTCCATTTTTTACTTATGTGCATTGGTATTTGTATGTTTACTTAGTATGGCTTTGTTTAATTTACTCATGTATGTGGTGCTACATGTAGCATGGCATACAAGACCTCAAAAGAAGTGTTGTAGTTAGATGCTAAAAATCATTGTTAGCATGCAAGCGTTTGGTTTGTTATTAGTTTTAGGTGTGGTTTGGTGTGAATTGTTCATTTTATTGGTTATATTTACTTCTTCTAAATAACATATGTAATGCTTATGAAAGACTATTGGTGAGGCAAAAAGGCCTTTCCCATTCAATGTTAATTGGAGTGCAAGTAGAATGTGTAATGGAATAAGGACATGTTTTGTAATAGTGTGAAGGATTATTTGAAAAGTTGGGGTTTGTGATGTTGGCTCCAAGATGTTCAAGAAATAATTCCAAGGAGGGATTTGGTCCATCACCACCCACCTTTTGACTAATTTAATTGTCACATGATTAGAAGCATGCAAGGATTCAATCATAGTTTTGGATACTTATATTTGTTTGTTTATTTCAATATTTGTAATCAACTTTTTCTTTCAAGGCACATTTTCTTGGTATTAATGTGCATAGTGTTCCTTTTTTTGTTACAATTTGATGAATATACCAATACTGAAATGAGATGTTTGCAAGCATTAAATTAATGTTGAAAATGTGTGTTATATTTATACTAAAATGTTTCTAGCATATCAATTTAGTATTTGGATAGGTTTGAAAATAACCTAGTGAATATGTAATAATTTTCAACAAAACTTGTAAATTGTCTTTTTGTGTTTAAAAACATTGTGAAACAATGTAACAACATTGTCTAACCATTATTTTAGCATTGTTTGACCAATCCCATGCTACCACATCATCTTGTTATGACTACTTAAGTTCATTTTAATTCATTTTCACCCATTTTAAGGAGTTATTCTCCTTAAACACCATAGGGTGTAAAACTTTTTATTTCATTTGCCAACCATAACCTTTTTTAAAGGTTTAAAAATTTGAACACCTTTATATTATCTTAAATAATGTAACTAATTAGCAAATTGCAAAATTACATCTTATTTGTAACCATTAATATTATAGTCACTTTCTAGCACATTAAAGCCATTTGTAAAGAAGTTTTGTTGTTTGAAACTTAATAATAATATTGAGAATCACAAATTGTGTGCTCATGACCTTAGGGATTTCCATTATCCTAACTTTCAATTAATTGGAGAAGAAAATTGTAATGAATGAAATTGTTGAATTCCCATCCCATGCCCCAAAGTTCAACCTCCATGGGTTGCAAAAACAAATGCTTGTCAAGCTCTATTTTAGTTGAAATCACGTTGAGCAATTTTGGATCCAACCCTTTATCCAAAAATTATTACATTAGTGAAAAAAATTAAGCCAAAGGTTTAGTTGCCATTATTTTATTAGTGTAATAGTTATTAAACAAATGGTTAAATCCAAAATTGTTCGACATGATTTCAATCAAAATAGATCTTGGCAAGCGTTGTTCAAAATCCATTTAGTGATTCATAGGTAGGATAAAATTTTCAATAATTGCACTACTTGTAGCATTTTCCATTTAATTTGTTCATATGGTAATTAAATGTGGGGGATGGTGACTAACTTTTAAGAGTTAGGAGGCTATTTATGGTTTTGTTTTTCAAAATTTTCTAATCCCATATTCTAATATAATTTGGACTAAAACATGTTATAAAACTAATACTAATAAAATTTGCTATTTTAGATCTATTCATATCTAGTTTTAAAATTAAAATCTAGTAACGAAAGTATGATAACAAACATCAAAACAATAATTACAACTATGGAAATGAAGCTTTTTAAAAAATCAAAGTGTTTTTTTTCATATTCCATCAAAACTCAATATTTTGTAATGATACCATCTCTTCCTCTTCTCCAAAGATATTTCTCAAGAAAAATAGTCTTATGTTCATTCAAATTCAAATGGTGATAAAAACTATGTAATCTAGCTAGGAATTCCTACAACAATAATTAAGTAAGTAGAAATATACTAACTAACTATTACCATTAGTAACTACTCCTTTAACATTACCCCACCCATATTCTAAATTATGTCTCAAAATTTTTGATAATTTTTTTGTTAAGAAAGCTAAATCTAATGTTGTTTCTAATCTTGTGATTTATAAATCTAATGCCACTCTAATTGCATTATAGTCTAAACTATCTATACTACAGTTTGCTTTGTCTATGGATGTTGTACCTTAGATTGAAGTAATGTTTGATTCTCTATTGTATATAAAGTATGTTCTTGTTCTTCTAGTGTTTATGTTGACAAAAACACAATTGTTTGATGATGTGTTGTTGTTTGTTCTTGTGATTGCAACTTTGATATCACTTGTGGTTGTTGTTGTGATTGTAGATATAATGTAATCTAAGTCTATTCTAGCTATTACAACTTTGATGTAAGCTTAGTCTAATCTTAATGAACTTCATGAGTTTTATGTTCCTTAGTTTGTATCTATTCCCTTATTTATGTGGTTGTAAATGCATATTCTTAATAACTAACTTCTTGCAAAACAAATTTTATTAGTCCTAGAGTCTATTTTGATGCATGTTTCACCACCAACCTCTTTCTTAAAGCTATCCTTCCCTCCTTTGAAATCTCCTAGTTCCTCTTCTAATGTTTTTATACTTGATGGTCCTACATCATTAGTATTCATTCTATCTTCTTTTCATAGGAAGTTTTTGGTTTTGGAAAAAGAATTAAAAGTTCATACTCAAATGTTGGCATGACCTTCCACTACACCAAAATGCATTTTAATCCACTATGGGTTTCATTAGGTTTTAAATGAATTTGGACATTTTTACCATGGTGAAATATGACCTTCCACTACACCAAAATGCATTTTAATTCACTTTGGGTTTCATTAAATTTTGAGTGAATTTGGACATTTTTACTATGGTGAAATTAGTCAACCCCCTAGTGAATAGGGACCAATTGCTATGGACATTGAATTGGTTCACTAGTTACTAGTGAAACAAAATTACTCTAAAGTGAAATACAAATTTACCAAGCCATTCACTTACTAATTAATTAACTAGGCAACATGGAATCAATTAAATTAAAATTGTTGAATATATAATATTATTAATAATTTCATGATTTTCAGCTTATGAGTTATTGACATGTGTCACTTAGGCTACGTTTAAAACCTAACCTAGGTATGTAGGCCATGTAATCAACCTAGGCACCTATTATTATAGGGAACTAGATAAGAGAATATTCGGTCAATTTACCATTGTTGACCACGCACACACCACTCGTGAAGTTTGATCCCTTGTCATTTAAAATAGAAGCAAACATTTGTATCATCTAACCACCCCACTTGTTGTGAAAATATGTTACATTACATTCTATTTATCAAATATTTCATTTTAAACATTACAAAAAAACATAAAATTTGAAATTCATATATTATTGAAATTTTGTTTAAATGAAATGTTTCAAATTTATTTATTTATTAAATTCAATAATTTACATCATTACATTTATTTCCTTTTGAAAATGTAAAAAATCATTTGAACATTTTTTTGTAAATATCATTATTCAATAACATTTCAATGCCCATTTTTTAAAAAAAAAGTTTACTAAATGGATTTTTTAAAATATAATAATATTACTTATGTTAGGCTCATTTTAACTATTATAGGGCTAATTTTCATTAATTTAAATTAATCCACCCTACATTATTTACAACTATTTATGGTTGTTATCAATTAATTTTGGCTAATTTTGGCTACTTCACCTTAGGCTATTTTTGGTTATTCTAAATTACTTTTAGTTATTTTAACCTATTTTGCTTTGGGTTATTTTCAACTATTGTAAGTTATTTTTGGTTATTATAAATTATTTCACTTTAAGCTACTTGTAATTATTATAAGTTACATTTGGCTATTCTAAGCTATTTAATTTTAAGCTATTTTTGACTATGTGAGGCTATTGTTGGTTATTTTTGGCCATTGAAGGTTATTTCACCTTATGTTACTATTGACAATTTTAAGTTATTGTAAGCCATTCCACCTTAAATTATTAGTTTTTATTGTAGATTATTTCACCTTGGATTTTTTTGGCAATTTTAAGTAATTATAATATATGATTGTTGGTGGTTATTGGTTGTTTTTTTATTGGGGCTAGGGTCAATCAAGCAAACATGAAGATATACATGGAACAAATATATTATTCTTGCCACGAACTATGCCATTAAGTGTGTGGAAGTTAAAACATTGAAAATTAATACAACAATAGTCATAATAATTTTTTTGTATGAATGCATAGTAACCAGGTTTAAATGTCCTTTAACTATAATCATAGATTAGGGAGTTCATTTTATTAACAATGCCATCAAATATTTAATAAATCATTTTTTGATGAAAAATGTGACTTTTACAACTTATTATCTTCATGGGAATGGGTAGGCTGAATTTATTAACAAGGTATGTGAAACAATGTTGACCAAGTTAGTGAAAATAAAACAAATTAGGACGAGCATTTGTCTACAATGTTGTTTTCATACATAATTACATACAAAATAGCAACAAGGTATACACAGTATCAATTAGTGTATGGATTACATTCATTAATGGCCCCAAAGTACATCGTTCTAGTTGTTGGTGGAAATGAGAAAAATAATACTTTAATGAGAATTTTAACTAATAGAATTACAAAGCTCAAAAAGTTGTAGGAAGCTAGAATGTAGGCTGTAGAAACATAGGAATTCAACAATGGGATAGAACATTATGGAATCAACAAAAAAATCTAAAAAAACAATTCAGTTTTGGTCATTATGTTTTGTGGTTTCCAAAGGGCAATAAGTCATGCCTAGGGAAGTTTACTAGGAAATGTTTTGGACTGTATAGAGCACAATATGTGTTACCAGATAACATTGTGTTATTGGTGACCATTGAGAAGTTTGAAACTAACCCTGTGTTGGTCAATGTGAAAAAGCTCGAACCTTATAAATACATGGAATTTGAAGTTCAAGAAAAAGAATAACAAATGCTAATATATTGGGAAAATAGTGGAGATGAAATTTAAGAGGCAAATTTTGACATAGAAAAAGATGATGAAAAATGTCAACTATAGAAACCACAAATGAAGAATGATGAAGATAAAAAAACTAATCATAGATCCAACGATGAACATAATTTTTATTTTTGATCTCCAAAAGATCAATATTGCAACAATGTGGGATTTGGGATGCAAAAATCTACCGATGATATGTTAGGCATATCGATTGAATCAATAACAATATTATTTCGATCATCAGGAATATTTGCACAATCAACAAAAAAATTGGTATAGTCACTAGATGTGTTTCCATATTCAGTAGATAAATGGGCATAATCATTAGAAGTTGTACATGGTGAACGAAATGGAGTTAATACAGATAATGTCAAGCGATTACAAATGTGGAGTAATCAGAAGATGAAATCTATAATGTTCATTCATAACGATGATGCTAAGTGCTTCCACGTGGAGGTACAAGGGACACATCAACTTGTAGTGATGGGTCGTATTAATTTCGAGGATCATGCATTAATTAAAAGACGACAAGCATATGAAAAAATGAATGTGATGGGCAGGATGTTCAAGGACGAGAAAAAACGGGGTAACCATCAAAAGTAGTTTGTGTTTGTTGTTGGAAGTTGTGCACATTTTTGAAGTTTTGGAGTTTATAGCAATATGAGTGCAATTGAAAAAACTATAGTGAATAGCAAGGGAAAATGAAATGTAGAAGAGTGAGCACAAACAAAGGCAAGAGGAGGAAGCAAAATTGTTGAGAAGAGTAGAAGTAGAAGAGGAGTTGAGGAGAGTAGAGAGAGGAATGTTGAATATTTAGTTGTTGGTTGTAAGGTTGTCATCGCACTCATCATCATATTCAGAATGTGTAAAAGGGAAGGCATATAATCTGAAGATACAATTTGTATAGATGATACTTCAAGACATAAATACAATTGGAACATCTGAAGTTGAGTTTTTGCACAAAAGCATATGATGTTGGTGTGCAAGAGAACAAACATGACTAAGAACTACATCAATAGATATAGTGTGCATTGAAGAATAAGAGGAAAACAAAGTTGAGGAACATCATTTTATGGAGGCACAAATATTGGAGAAGGACACAAGGGAGGAGAATGTTTTTGCACGAACAGTTATTCACAAAAGTGCAATTGACAATATAGCAAGCCACAAAGGTGCAAACAATGGCAGAAGCACAGTGAAGGTTGATGGAAATGGAGCAACGTGAAGTGGAAGCGGTAATGAAAAGAAGACATGCAATTTTAAATAGAACTACAATTTTGGAGAAGGGTATTAAAATTCCAGATCTTGAACGTTTTATGTGGACATATACAAAACAAAACAATGATAAAGATATAGAACGAATGGAAAACTAGAAGGATATTGCTGCAAAAGAAGATTGGGCTTCTAAAGCATGGCTTGTGCCATTGTTTCTAATGAGGTGGGAAACACCAATGCTTGATGTAATGCTAGAATTTCTGAACACATTCTTGATTAAGGGGGCAAATATCTACTTTAGCCATAAGGATAAGGTGTATGTAATTAACAAACAACTTATTATAGATGTTTTTGGAGTGTGTATGGAAGGGTATGTAGAAGAACTGAAAGGATAGTTTAGTAAATCACTAGTAATTTAGGCATTATCGAATTATAGACTTGCACCTGCAAATTCTTTTATAGATCAATGGAATGCAAAGAAATTGGGTCTGCCATATTTTGTCAAATATCTTGCCATTATATTTTTCATTTATTAGAGGAACAAGGTACAATATTTTAGCAACAAAAATGTTATTACATTAGTGAGAACAAAGAAGGGACAACATGTAGAGTGGGCACAAATTATATTCAATAGTTTGTGTAATGTGTTGGATAGGTGGTATGAGTATGTTAAGGAAAATAAGGGGGATAAGAAAGATACTTGTCAATTTGCTTTGGTATTGGCAAAAATATTTTAATATATATTTGTGCATCAAAAGGACAATCCAAAGAAACCATCAGCCAAGGTTTAAATAACTAGGGAGGAGATGCGATAGCACTAAAGAATAGAAAGAAAGTTGAAGTAGACTTTCCAAGAAGTGCTTTCAAAAGGAAGAACAAAGTTGAGGAAGGAAAAGCCTTAAGTTCAAGAGTGAAGAAAAAATAAGAAAGCACAAATTTGAGGGCCCAAAAAATGATGAGAATTAGAGTGGAACCATTTATAGCACCAACAATGGTTTAAGTAGTCAAACAAACTATAACAATACCATAAATGACATCTCCACAAGAGACATAGTTGAAGGAGTAGAGGCAAAAGATACCATAGATGACATTGCCATAAGAGAAACAACTGTGGGAACAAAGTTAAGGAGTTAAGAGGGAACATGGCATAAAGTTTCCAGAGGGTGAGGATCATTTGCACTTTGAAGGGGATGTATGTGAAGATTGGATGGAGACCACTACAAGTCCAAAACATTTTCAACATTTACAACAACATTTGTAACAACAACAACAATAATAGACACATGAAGGTCTACAAGCTAGTAAACTGAAAATAGAGAGAATGGAGACACAACTTGCTTTTGAAGAATTTAAACTAGCAAAAATATAGGTACCACTTAGTAGGCCAAAATCTACAAAAGGATTCCCATTTGAATTTAAACTATAAAGAAGAATGATATAGGAAATGGGTTCATTTGCAGAAGGATCTAAAGATCCTATGACACAGACAAATACACCAAAGTCTATGGTGGAGGTAGATGTAGAAGTAATGAAAATAGATAAGGCAGTTGAATTATTTCAGACCATGGCAATTGTGAATTTGAACATGGGGAATTTGGCTTTTGAGTTAAACATTATGAAAAAAAAATTAATAATAGGGGAAAAGGAGAAAATAATGTTACAGGAGGAATTGGATAAGGAGAGAAAGTTCCATAAGGGGTATAAGCATAATGTGGAAATTTGGAGGAAAAACAAGGTAGAAGCTAAGCAGAAAAATAAAGTGCCCATTAAAAAACTACATGATGAAAATGAGGAATGAAGGGTAGCACAACACCATTAAAGTTGCAGGATGAAAAATTGAAGAATTTAAGGAAGAAGGTTGGAATATGGGAAACCACAAAGATGAAGTGGATAGAAGCATCATTTTTTCATAAGGAATAATAGGAGGCTTTGGATAGTTAGGTGAAAGCATTGACTAAAGAAAAGAAGGAGAAGGAAAATGTTTTGACATATTTGGAATTGATAAATTTGAAGATTATGTTTCTGTTTTAGTCAAAGGAGCTTAAAAGAAAGATAATAGAGGTAGAATGAAAGCAGTTCATGGAGGACAAGAAGGAATATCAAAAAACTCTGTAACACCTACAAGCATAGTTGGAGAAGGCACAAGAATAAAAGAAGAGCTTGGATCCAACTAGTATCAAGAAAAGACTAGAGGATTATGAACAAATGTTGTAGTAATATACGTTAATGAAGACAAATAACAAGATGAAAGACTTTGAGGCATAATCTAAGGAATGGTGGGAGGTTGCAGAGAAATATTTTACAAAGGAATTGGAAAGAATTTGGCTTAACATAAAGCTAATGAAAGAATTATGAAATACAAGTTGGAAGCTTATCAACAGAATTTTCCAAATTTCATTTGTGGTAGTCCAACAAGTATAGAGGTATTGGGCCAGATGAAGAGATAAAAGTAAGGCCCAATGGGATAGCTCAGGAGGAGGAAGTATAGATTAAAGAATCACAAGACCTCAAAATTGGAACAGCTCAGGAGGAGGAAATATAACCAAAGATACCACAAGACCTTAGAAGAGGGGGTCAAGAAGAAAAAGAACCAAAGGGAATTCAGGAACAAAGAAAGGTGGAGGCTTTTCTAACACTAGAAGAAGAAATATCCAAGATACAACATCTAGACATAAAACCACAAACTAAGTTAGTGGGGGAGGAAATCGGAATTGTAGAGCAAAACGTAGATATACAACCATTGGTTTTTGTGTAGATTGGGATTATAACATTGCGGTAGGGGAAACAAATGTTTTAAAGGATATAAAATATTGTCATTTCATTTCTGTCATTTGTGTGAATTTTCTGTAGTGTTAAATTATGATGAAATGAATTGTAATCTTGGTTCTGGATTTTATTTAATGTATTCTAAAGTGCAAATTATAGTTATATCTAATAACCATGAATTTGATATTGGAATGAATTGTAATGTTAAGTTTGTTGAAATTTAAAATAGAAATAATGAACATAGGCATGTGAAATGTAAATTTGTTGTTATAATAGTGTGAAATATTTTGCAAGAATTTTAATTTCATTTCTACCATATGTGTTTGGCTCCTAGACTACAACTTGCGAAGGATGTTACTACCTTGGTTTAATAAAAAATTTGTTAATTTTTCATTCAACATTTTTTTTGGCATGAATGATCAAACATTATTAAATTAAAATTAATTATTAGACTGATTTAAATGTTTAGTAATAATTAAAAACATTATCTTGAGAAATTAAGAGAAATAATTTTTAAGTTTCAGCTGTAGACAATTACAACAAAAGTTATGATATCCTTGTCACCAATAACATATTTTGCTTACTTCGATGACTATTTTATATCATTAAAAGAATATTCTTTCCACATCAATATAGTATTTTGTTCACATGGATGTAATATTTTTATTTACGTGGAAAATATTTGGCTTATGTGACAAGAATATTCTTCAAAGATTTTTTGTTGCTCACAAAAGTTTAGTTCACTGTTCATGCTCACCCAGTCACATGATAGTTGTGTTGCATTGAGTTGAATGTTGCAAAAGTTCATAATCATCAAAAGAAAATGTTGAATATGCATAAGGATGACCAATTGTTTGTAGGCCTAAATGCCATTGATTTTTGAGTAAAAATGAGATGCCTAGGCAAGAAAACGGGGTTGAAGCCAAGATGGCAAGGCCTTTATAAGTTCTTGAGTGACAAAGTTGATGAAGGTGCAAGGGTGTGTATGTTATAAAATGTTAATGTGTAGATATGGGAAAAACCTTGTTGCAAATTATAGGTCTTCAAGCACACAACTTGAATTATAAAAATGTGAAGCACAAACTTATTTTGTAAGGGATAGGTTACACCTAATTAGATGTGTAACACCAAAGGTCATATACACCTAGTTAGGTTGATCCCTGGGGAAGGAGAGTGAAGCAAAGCAAAACAATGTTGGCTTCCTTTCCTTATTTTGGGGCTACTGATGAGGGGAAGTTATGAAACCTCTTCTAGGATGTTGATGGTGAGGCAATGAGCTTGATGAAGATAATGAATGCTACACAATGAAACTTGTGAAGGAAATCACAAGAGCACTCGTGAATGTGTGGAGATCAATGGATTTTTGTGGGCAAGAAAGCAATAAGACATTGGTGGTTTAGAGAGGATGTGACAATGGACACATTGAATGTTCTCTTTTACATATCAATGAGGAATGTTGCAATTTTTTTATGTGCCGAGTAACTGGAGAAGCAGCCTGCTGATTGTGAGGTGCTAGAGGTTGTGTGTGAAACTTGAGTCTTTCTGAATCCATGCTTGAGACATTTTGGAGTGTTTCTTTTCCCTTACGCCACTTTGACCTATATCCTATGTACTCCCAGTCAATCTTGCCAAGGGAGGAATGTTGTTCCAATTCCAAAAGCAAGCTTGTCTCCACATCCTATGTTTCCATTGATGGGTAATGTGTTCGGTGAAATTGAAACAATATTAGGCCTTTTTTACTCACATGGGGTTCTATGAAACTGGGTTGTGTAGTTGAAAGTGAGTTACACAGGGCCATCATTTATTGTTACAATAGGTTAATGCAATACAGTTTTGTTCCTCTGGACAGCTTCAGGTTATTTATAGCAAGTAGTACATGCACAATCTGGAGAGGTGAGAGTTCATTGTTGAACAACTAAAACGAATGAGCAGGTTCTCTGGGAAGAAAAAAACCACTCATTAGGGAATTTTCTCCTCCTGAATCCTATTTTTTTCTCTGATCTCTATGTGCACAGTACAACTATGCCAACGAAGGTAGACACACAGACCACAATCAGAATTTTAACACCCACTTAGCAAAACGAATCCTCTTTTTGCTAGCAGCTGCAAAGAAAAGTGAGTACAAGCCTCCTTTTGTGTGTGTGTGTGTGTGTGTGTGTACACCCATAACGCAGAACGGTTGATTGTCATACTAGTGTTTGATGTACTGGAAGTTACTCGTTGAGACTAGAGAGTGCTTTTTTGTTGCCGTTTGTTGGAAAGAAGTGTCGAGCAGGATCCTCCTCACAGCCGGGCTTGTTTGGCTCCTGAGGTCCTCTCAGGGAGAGAGTACGGAACAATGAAGAGTTCATTCAGCCCCTCAGTTTGGGGAACACTTTCATATTTGAACTGCTTCTGATTAGGAAGGAATGCCCGGTGCTCTTGCAACAAAACCAAGTTGTGTTGGTTTATTACAGTAGCTAGGGAGCATGTAAAGCCTTAGTACATGCTCACTAGCTACTTGTTTTATTAGCCAATGGTACCTTTGGGAAAAAGGTTCAGAGTAAAATGAACAAGGGATTCATGAAAATCAGAACAGTGAGTAAATTCCCTGTTCACTAGATTTGTTGTGAGTCAGCATAGTGTTGGATGTACTCTAAGGATTTGTTGACAGTGAGATTTTAGTATTTGATCTCTGGAGTATTATGAGTACTCAAAAGGATTTGTTGAGAGTCAGAATAATATTTGCCCATGTCGAGCCCTGCCTCCATATGCCCACTCAATAAAAAAACAAATTTGCACTGTTGTTTGCCTTTTTGCAATTTGTCAACTTGTTTAATTGCTGAAAAAGTGCTGTGATCTCATGTCAAGGTTTTTGCTGCTTTCCAAACACTTTCTACACATGTCAACCAACAACTACGCTAATCGACACTTGTGGCTGCTACACTTGAATATGGCTTGCAGGTGGCAGTGTAACCTTTGAGATTTTTCAATCTGGAGTTTATCTTAGCATGGGCCATGTGCCATTGACCTAACCCACCTGTGTGACACACAACCCATTTCAGTGACCTCACTTGACTTGGGGTGATGAGTTTATAAAGAAGATATGAGAAATCCTTCATTTAGGGTTTACTGGATTGAGATTAAGCAATCATTCAGTCTACCCGTCTACCTACTCTCTATTCATCAAAGAATGGTCCACCCATGTGATTTTCATAAGGGGATGCTGTTGTGAAAAGAAGAAGAAAAATAAGAGGCAAAGGGGTACATATTGCCTTTACTCTAGAGAAATAGGAATGGAGGACTTATGCATCCTTTAGATGTAGATAAAAAGAAGCTTTAGAACTAATAGCCTTGATAAATAGGTTATGTATTAGGGGACTGGCAAGAGGAGCTCGATTACCAAATATAGTTGAGGCGTGAATGCATCGATACTATTTTGATAATGAGGCTCCTCTCACCAGTTATAGGGTGTAACCGGTTTCTGGACCAATGAGAAAGTGACTAAAAACTAGAAGAGAGGAGGGAGAAAGTTCTGTGTTATAACCCCCCTCCTCTGGAACAATGAGCAAGTGACAGGACAATGCAGTCCAGAAGCCAGTTACAAAGGTTAGAAAAGCTACCTCCCCCAACCTAAAATTCAACATCTTATTTTTTGGATTTCTGCCCATCCTACAATGTATTTCGTTTCCTATAAGGTACCTGATAAGTACCTATTTCAAGTTTTCATTAGACATTCTGGATATCTCTTCCCACCCCCACAAAGAAACTTTTAAAAACCAAAATTTGACATTGATAACCTGCATTTTTCTAGCACCTTTGCACAGAAGCTGCATAACAAGCATTACCTACTAAGCAACCAATGAGCTTGCAATGACTGCTGTGCAATGGGCTACTCCCCATAGCAACCAGCTGATGGGTATTAGTGCCAGGTGACAAGAGAGACCATAACAAAAATTATCGCATAAGTTATTGCGGGTGATGAGGTCTTAGCCAGTGATTTTTTTTCCAATTTTTTTAATGTTTCATGTTGCATCATTGGCTAGCATCCCCAAAGAGGGATTTGGCATTAAATGGCAACAGGTTCTAAATAGTAAAAAAATGCAACGAAATTAAAATCAGAGTCGAAATGTGGCTAAAATTTTCCCAAAAAAATTCCCCCAAATTTTTGAGAATTTGTTCCAAGAAATGACAATATTGCAACAGAAAATTTCCTTTTTCTTTTTCACATTTTGCTGAAATTTCACACCCAAAGAAAAACCCTGAGTCTGAGCAGCTATATGATTCCCTGCAATATGATTCCCATCCGCAACTAAAAGTAGGTTTTGAGGTGGTGAAAGACAATCAAGTTGGGCATTACTATATTTGGGCTCTGCTGTATTCAACAAAGCAACAAGGACAAGTTTTAGTATAATGGAAAATGCCAATGAAGACCAGACAAATGTGATGATGCTTCTTCCATAGTATGCACAGCCTTCCTTTGTTTAACACAGACACATACAGGGACGCACAACAGCATGTTATGTGGCTGCCCCCACCCAATACCAGTTGATTCATTTCCTGTTGCAGCAAATATAAGGATTTCCACTCATGCCCCCTTCTGTGCCAATGTACCCACTACCAGTTGCAACAAACTATAGTACATACCAGGACTTGTACCCATCCCAGTCTCAATCTTTTATCACTTCAACTTCTATGACCATTTGGGAACCTTCCACATTTCAAGCTCTGATTCTGTTGTCATTTTTTTGTTTTTTTTTTGGCTTTTTCCCCATGCTTCCATATTGTCATTAACGGGAGTAGCTACCCATGGCTCTAAAGTTTTATGGAAGCTGTACCCAAATATGCTGTGCGTGACAGTTGCTAGCTAGGAATTCGTTATTGATAATATCCTCTTTCTTCCTTCTTTTTCCCCCTTTTTTGGGGCGGCATAGAAAGAGGCAACATTGGTATAGCAATGGCCCCATAATGTTTACCTCTATCCTAACTTTTCCTACCATGACATGTGAACTAGATGAGGCCTGTGGACCCACTGCTGGTACATGTCGTTTGGAGAGCTCATCCTCAAAGGTTCAAGAGGCGTGGGCTAACCACTGAAACCAAGAAATCAAAAAATTCTGTCCTTTACACCTACCGAGGAGGAGAAGTGTCACAAATTGTGTGCAAAGTGCAAACATTCAAATGCTGTCCAATATATGGATGGAGGTTACAGCTTCACCTTTTAAGACCATGGATGAAAATTTTATCATCCTTCATCCAAAGGACCAATGTCTTGTCAAAAGGAGTCATCCAGAGCACAAATACATAGACATATGTAGTATATATTAGTCGTTGAATAAGTGAAGCAACACAAAAAAACATTGAATCAAACTACATCACTTTGATTATTTCATCCACTGACAACATGACTACAGTATG
>Ga0116226_10002180_pt1 | contig 16920 bp, 12 predicted proteins | sample S1TSphfallax_FD_89692 | JGI IMG/M metagenome (GOLD analysis project Ga0116226, IMG submission 89692) | Host-associated microbial communities from peat moss isolated from Minnesota, USA - S1T2_Fa - Sphagnum fallax MG | ecosystem: Host-associated > Plants > Peat moss > Unclassified | place: USA... | reverse complement strand
GCGCTTCGTTCACGGCGAGGCGGGCGAGGATCATGCCGAGTTCGGCGAGTTCCTGGAGCATTTCCAGGTCGCGTTCGGTAAGTTCGGGGGCCTGGGGGGCCGAGGGGTAGGGTGCGTTCAGGTCTTGCGTCCGGCGTTGGTCGTGTTGCAAGTGGAACATATTTCGGGGTGGGGTGGCAAGGTTTTTTGTTACGTGGGCGGATGGATTATGGGGGAGGCCTCATGCTCCCATCGCTTCGTGATGGGCCCGTCTCGTGTTTATCGATGGCCGAGATTGTCGATCATGTCCGAAATCCCCCATCAGGGCCTTGCCTGCAAGGGGGGGGAAGCAAAGCAATATGGTTAGCTGATGATCATTTGCCGTCGTGCAGGTTTGTGCCGAAGAGGGCTAGCATCTTGGCCCAGCCGTGTTCCGCGGCGGCATGATCGTAGACGGGGAAGTCGGGTTTCATCCAGCCATGCGCGGCCTGGTAGGTTTCGGCGCTGTAGCGCACACCGGCTTCGGCCAGCGCCTTCTCGAATCGCTCGGCCATTTCGGGTGGATAGCTGCCGTCATTCTCGGCCGCGGCAATATAGATCTCGGCCTTCAGGGTCGGCGCGAACAGATGCGGGCTAGTGGGAGCATCGGTCGCGAGATTGCCACCGTGAAAACTTGCGACCGCACCGACGCGATCCGGATAGGTTCCCGCGGCAGCGAGCGCCATGCCGCCGCCCATGCAGAAGCCTACTGCGCCCACCCTGCCGCCGGCGACGTCGCCACGCGTCTCGAAATAGGCGAGGAAGGCTTGCGTATCCTCGGCGGCCTTGATGTTGCCGGTTGTGGCCATCAATGGGCCGATGACCGCGCGGAAGTCGCCCGCGAAGAGCTCTTTCGGGGCGAACGGCCCGTACGGGCCGTGACGGTAGAAGAGATCGGGGAGCAGCACGACGTAGCCGGCGTCGGCGAGACGCTGCACCATCTCGATGATCGCGGGCCGGATGCCGGCTGCGTCCATGTAGAAGATGATTGCCGGCCACTTCCCGTCGCCGGCCGGCGTTGCGACATAAGTTGGGCATTTACCGTCGCGGGTTCGGATTGTGGTCTGCTCGGTCGGCACATCGCGCTCCTGGCCACACTGTTCTGAAGCGTTTGCTTCCGCGTTATTGTGGCCGGAAGGCCGCTTAATGCAAATGGCCGGGAGCCGAGATGGCAGGTGAGATTACGTCAGCCTCGCCATCAGGCATCCAGTGAATTCACGTCGCGCAAGGCCGGGAAAAGACGCATCCAGAGGAATGCCACGCCGAGTGTCGCGAGGCCGCCGAGGATCGTGGCGGGAACAGCCCCCAGCACCGCCGCGGTGACACCGGATTCGAATTCGCCCAACTGGTTGGATGTGCCGATGAAGAGCATATTCACCGCGCTGACGCGACCGCGCATGGAGTCGGGGGTGCGAATCTGCACCAGGGCAAATCGGATCACCACGCTGACCACATCGGCGGCGCCGAGGACGATGAGTGCCGCAATCGAGAGGGGAAGGCTGCGCGACACGCCGAACAGGATGGTGGCCAGGCCGAATACGCCGACCGCGGCAAACATTTTTTGGCCGGCCGCCTCGCGTATCGGATGCCGGGCCAGGAAGATCGACATCGACAGCGCTCCGGCGGCGGGCGCCGCCCGTAGCACGCCCAGGCCCCAGGGCCCGGTATGCAGGATTCGGGCGGCATAGATGGGCAGCAGGGCGGTGGCGCCGCCAAGCAGGACCGCCACGAGATCGAGCGAGATCGCGCCAAGGATTTCGGGATTACGCCTGATATAGCCGACACCGGAGAAGACCGAGCGCAGCGTCGCGGGTAGGCGTGCCGCCACCGTGCCGGCTGGCCGTACCCACGAGATAAGGCCACCGGCCGAGAGGAACAGGCAAGCCGCAAGCAGGAAAGGGACAGGCGCGCCGAGCGCATAGACAAGGCCGCCGACAGCCGGCCCGACGATGCTTGCCGTCTGGTTGGCCGAGGCCGACCAGGCGCTGGCGCGGGACAGCAGGTGCGCGGGCACCAGGCTCGGCATCAGCGCGGACATGGTGGGTGCCTCGAAGGCGCGGGCGGCGCCGATCAGCACGACCACGGCAAAAATGCCATGCACGCCGAGCCATCCCTGGGCTGTGCCAAGCGCCAGAAGGCCGCCGCCAAGCGCTTCCGCGCATTGGCAGATGGCGGCGATGCGGCGCCTGTCGTAGCGATCGGCGGCGTGGCCGGAGGCGAGGGTGAGCACGAGGACGGGTAGGAATTGGGCAAGCCCGACAAGGCCGAGATCGAGGGCGCTGTCAGTGAGCGCATAGACGCGCCAGCCGATCGCCACCGCTTGCATCTGATAGCCGAGGCTGCTGCAGATCCGTGCGCACCAGAACAGGAGGAAGGCGTGGCGCAAGGATAACATGCCCTGTCGTGAAGCAGCCGGGCGGCGATGTCGAGGTGCCGCCCTACGGTGTAAGGCCCCGCTTTGAGCGGGGTGAGCCCCTTGTACCCCGGACCTTCCCACAAGCGGGAGATGGAAGAGAGCCGCGGGCGCCGGTCAGGTGTTGGGGCCAAGGGCATAGAGCGGGCTGGGTCAGGCGTTCTGGCCATGGTGGGCACCTTACGCCGGGGGGGCCTGTGCGTGCCGGCGGGCATAGCGCTCGGCGGCGATCTGGGCACCGCCCGCCAGAAGGGGGCCGAGCCGCCAATATTCGCTCAGCGGCGCCGGGTCGCCCGGTGGTGCGTCCCAGATGTGGTCGCGGCGCATCTGGCCCAGCAGGCCGGAGGCCTTGATCGCGGCGGGATCGATCGTCTCCGCCCGCGTCTGGTCGGGGCCCACGAAAATGGCGTCCTGCGGGCAATAGAGTTCGCACATGAAACATGTTTGGCATTGATCGAGGCGCGCGATCACCGGCGTCCCGCCCTGCGCGCCTGGGTCGAGAACATGGGTCGGGCAGGCAGTGACGCAGTCGTGGCAGCCATTGCAAAGGTCGCCAAAGATATGCGCGATCATGCGGCGGCCTCTGATGGGAGGGCCTGGCCGGGCGGGGTTTCGAACCGGGTCCACACCTTGTCCAGCCCCGCCACCAGCAGGCGGCGCGCGCCGTCGGGCGCCAGATCGGGCGCGTCGGCGCGGGCGTGCAGGCCGCGGCTTTCATGCCGGGCCAGGGCGGCGCCGGTAGACCAGCGGGCGGTTGCGACCAGGGAAGCGGTCTCGCGTGCCGCCACCTGGTCGAGACAATTGGCGTGGCGATGCTGGTCGATCTCGGCCCAGATATCGTCCAGCCGCGCCCGGGCGGCCTCCAGGGTGGCGCGGCGGCGCCAGAATGCCTTGTCGTAGGACAGCATTTCGTCCTTCACCGCCGCGATCGCGGCGCCTTCGTCCACGGCGCGCGCCGCCCTTGTGGGGCGCAGGCCGGCGCGACCCTGGCCATGGGCCGGCTCGCTTGCGCGCCGCCCTTGGGTGCGGGCCAGGCGGGCGGCGGCCGCCCCGCCAAGCTGCCCCGAAGTGAGGGCCCAGGCGGAGTTCGGTGAACCGCCGCCGCTGCTGGCGCCCACCACCAGCTCGCGTGTCGCCGCGTCGCCAGCCGCGAACAGGCCGCGCACGGTGGTCTGGCAGTCGTCATCGACGATCCGCAAGCCGCCCGTACCGCGAATGGTGCCCTCACCGAAAAGCTTGACCTCGAAGCGATCCTCGAAGAGCCGCACGCCACGGCGCTCGAACGGGGCGATGGTGGCCGGCTGGATGCGGCGCAGGATCGGCTTCAGCGCCTCGGGCGCTTCGCTGAGATCGGCGTAAACCGGCCCCTCCAGCATGGCCTTCGCCAGGGCCCGGTGATGGTCGCGGTCGGCCATGGGCGGCGGGATGTCCAGCTCGGCGCCGGCGGTGTCGAAGAAGCGAGCGGCGGTGTAGGGGAGGGTGCGGGTGGAGCACCAGGCCGGCGACAGGGTGTAGATGGTGGAGAATTCCATGCCAGAGAGCTCGGCGCCGGCCTCGGCGCCCATCAGATACCCGTCGCCGGTATTGGTGTGGCTGCCGATCAGGCCGGAGCGGAAGGCGCAGCCGCCGGTTGCAAGCACGCACGCCGCCGCACGGATGGTCCATGGGCGCCGCAGGAGCCGCGCGTACCCGGCCGCCCCGGCGACGGAACCGTCGCGGTGGGTCAATAGCTCGAGCGCCGGGTGGTGGTCGAGCACGCGCACCCCGAGATCGAGCGCATGGCGGCGCAGGGCGCGCATATATTCGGGGCCGCGCACGCCGGCATAAAAGGTGGCTCCCGTTCCATCCCGGCTGAACGGATAGTAGGCGGCCAATTGCGGCAGGCTGCGCCAGGTGGTTTCCAGCACCCGTTCGGCCCAACGTTGTTCGGCCAGGCCAAAGGCGATCCGTCGGCGCTTTTCGATCGCCGCCGCGCGCAACCCGGGATCCGGCGGCACCCACCAATGGCCGGGGCCGGCGGTGGCCGTGACCCCGCTCGTGCCGACGAATCCCTTGTCGACCAGCACCACCGCGGCCCCCCCGCGCGCGGCGCCGATCGCCGCCCAGGCCGCCGCCATGCCGCCGCCGATGACGAGCACGTCGGTCTCGATATCCGGCGGGTGCATCGATCCTGGTTGTTCCATAGGTCGGCGGGACATCGGAGATGGTGTTAGACCAACGCGGGCGGCGCGAATAACGAGCGTTTCTCATCCGTGGCATTTACAGGCTTGATTGGCACCGCGTTTCGTTCTTTGGGAGAACGGCGAGGTTCCATGGCGGGCGATAAGGGCTTACAAATAATGGACAGAAGATTGCTTGGGCGAAGCGATATCCGGGTTTCCGCCCTGTGCCTCGGCACCATGACCTGGGGCCAGCAAAATACCGAGGCCGAGGGCCACGCACAGCTGGATTACGCGCTCGATCGCGGCATAAATTTTATCGATGCCGCCGAAATGTATCCCATCCCGCCGCGCGCGGAAACCCAAGGCGAGACCGAGCGCATCATCGGCAACTGGCTGACGTCGCGCCGGAACCGCAACAAGTTTGTGCTCGCCACCAAGGTGGCCGGCCCGAGCGGCGCCACCTATTTGCGCGGGGATGGCGTTTCGCCGCGGCTGGATCGGCAAAATATCCGCGCGGCCGTCGAGGCTTCGCTCGCCCGGTTGCGCACGGATTATGTCGATCTGTACCAGGTGCATTGGCCGGACCGTCCCCTGGTGCTGTTTGGCGGCGTGACCCCGGGGGCCGCTGCGAGCGCGGAACGAAAGGAAGTGCCGATCGAAGAGACGCTCGCGGCATTGGGTGAACTCGTGGCCGAAGGAAAGGTAAGGCAGATCGGCGTGTCCAATGAGACGGCATGGGGCGTTTCGCGCTATCTGCAGGTTTCGCAAACAACCGGCCTTCCCCGCGTGGTTTCGGTGCAGAACGCCTATAACCTGGTCAATCGAAACTATGAGATTGGGCTTGCCGAATTCGCGCCGCGTGAACAGGTTGGGCTGCTCGCATACTCCCCGCTCGGCCAGGGATATCTGACCGGCAAATATCGTGGTGGCGCGCGCCCGCACGGTGCCCGCACCACGCTGTTCAATCGTGGCGGCCGCTATGAGAAACCGGGGACCGCGGAAGCGATCGACAAATATCTGGCCATCGGGGAAGATTTCGGCCTCGATCCCGCGCAGATGGCCATCGCCTACGTCACTTCACGGGCGTTCGTGACCTCCAACATCATTGGCGCCACGACCATGGAACAGCTGAAAACCAATATCGATTCACAGGCCATCACCATCACGCCCGAGATCGAGGCGCGCATAGACGCCGTGTATCAATTGCATGGAAGCCCCGCGCCCTGAGGCGAAAAGGCCGAACCGGTTTTTTTTGTTGGCCGCGCGCATTGCCGGGGCCGACCCATAAAGGGGGAAACGTGTAGCGGCGTTGGTCGGGAGTTAAGCCCGTTGATATCAAACGCGATTTTAGCCGATGCTATCGGCGGTTGCGCGCGAAAAAGTCATCGATTGGGCCGGCATAAAATAGATTTTAGCCATTGACGGCGGTTATCTCGCCGGCCCATCTCAGCGCCATGATGGTGTTGTCTGCCTGTCGCGTGGAGCCAGACATTTTGTCCCGCCAACATATCCTGCTGGTCGAAGATGATGCGGATCTGGCGCAAACAGTTGCCAGCGAGCTTCAGGATCGCGGCTATGCGGCCAGCCACCTTGCGGACGGGCAGGACGCCATCGCCGCCGTGCATGAATCGGACTACGATCTGCTGATCGTGGACAGGCTTTTGCCAAGTCTGGATGGTATTTCGCTGATCCGGCAAATGCGTTTGGAAAGCATCCATATCCCCGTGCTGGTTCTGAGCGCGCTGAGCGCGGTGGATGACAAGGTGCGCGGGCTGAAAGCGGGTGGCGACGATTACCTTACCAAACCCTTCGCCCTCGATGAGCTTCTGGCGCGCGTGGAAGCGCTGCTGCGGCGCCCGCGCGATGCGCGCGAAACGATGTTGCGTGTTGGCGAGCTGAGGATGGATCTGATCGACCGCACGGTTCAGCGCCGCGGGCGCACGATCGACCTTCTGCCGCGCGAGTTCAAATTGCTGGAATATCTGATGCGCCGGCCGGGCCAGGTGGTGACCCGCGCGATGCTGTTCGAGGATGTGTGGAACTACCGCTTCGCTCCGCATACCAATCTGGTTGACGTGCATATCGGCAAGCTGCGCCGCAAGGTCGATAGCCAGGGCGAGCCGCCGATGATCCATAGCGTGGTCGGCTCGGGTTTCGTCCTGCGTGCGCCTGGCTGAGCTTTCGCGTGCCCATGCGTTTCGCACGGCCGCCATTGTCTGCGCCGCTTTCGGGGCGGTGACGCTGCTGCTGTTCGGCTTCATTTACTGGCAGACCGCCTGGATGGATATGGAGCGCATCGATCGGCGGCTGATCAATGAATTTACGATCCTGTCCCGCGAGACACCTGCCGCCCTGCAAGCGGACATCACCACGCATTATGGCGCCGACCTGCCTCGCCAGGTTTTTGCTGCCGCCTTCGCGCCGGATGGCATGCGGATCGTCGGCGGCCTGCAATCACCCCCGCCCGGGCTTGCGCCCGACCGGACGCCGCATGAGGCGGAGGCTCTTCGCCTCGATGAGCGTGGCACCACTCTGGAACGGGTGCGCGCGGTCGCGGGACGGCTGGCCGACGGCAAGCTGCTGGTGGTCGGCCGCAGCGAGGAGGACCTCGACAAGCTGCGTGCCCTGGTGGTGCGTGCCCTTGCACTTGGGCTGCTGCCCGCGCTTGCGGCTGCTCTCGGCATCGGGCTGTTCGCCAGCCAGCGCACCATCGCGCGTGTGCGCCGGGTGAACCAGGCCATCTCCCGTATCATGCAGGGCCATCTTTCGGAACGCCTCCCCTCGGCCGGCGGGATAGACGAGCTGGATCAACTGGCCGGCAGCGTCAACACCATGCTGGCCGAGATCGAGCGCCTGCTTGCCGAGGTAAAAGGCGTGGGCGACAACATCGCGCACGATCTGCGCACGCCGCTCGCGCGCCTGCGTGTGCGCCTGGAACACGCACGCGGCCGCGCGAGCAGCCTGACGGAGCTGGATTCGGTGCTCGGGAGGGCCATCGAAGACCTCGACCAGACCCTCGCCATCATCACCGCCTTGTTGCGGATCGGCGAGCTGGAGGCTGGCCGACGCCAGTCCGGCTTTGGCAATGTCAGCCTCGCGAGCTTGCTCCATGAGGCCGCCGACCTGGTGGCGCCGCTTATGGAGCAGCGTGGCCTGCAGTTTCAGCTCACTTTGAGCCCGGATGTAGACATCCTTGGCGACCGCGATCTGCTGATGGAGGCGCTGGTTAATCTTCTCGACAACGCCCTCAAGTTTGCACCGGAGCATGGATCGGTGGGGTTGGCGCTTCTCCAGGAGAATGGGCGGGCAGTGATACGCATCGCCGATAGCGGCGCCGGCGTGCCGGCGCGTGACCGCAAAGCGGTGCTGGACCGTTTCTACCGCGCCGATCCAAGCCGCCACATCCAAGGTGTCGGCCTGGGCCTCAGTCTGGTGGCCGCCATCGTTCGGCTACACGGTTTTGCTCTCGCCATGCATGACCTCAACCCTGGCTTCGCCGTGGACATAACGTGCAGTAGCGGCGGAGAATAAAAGGTCTTTACTTCCTTCTTTCAAGGAAAAAACTCTTTTTTGCTGAAAGCAAGAGGCAAAGACTTTTGTTTTCTCAGCAGCTTTTCCGGATGCTTTAGGTGAAGGGGTACCAGCGGAAGCTGAGGAAAAACATGTTCTCGTCGGTTTTCGGCGTGGGGCCGATACCCTGGAAGACGTAGCGGCGCACATAGGAATACTGTGCGCCCACCTGCATCCGGCCGTAGGGGCCTTGCAGGAACTTCCACCAATTGCCGATCGTGATTTCCGCATCGCCGGAGGTGGTGGGGCTGCAGGCGGCCGGCTCGGTCGCGTCTTCGGTGCCACAGCTGATATTGTTGATCAGCGGGCTTCCATAGCCGGCCAGGGTGGTATTCTTGCCCTTGACCAGCCCCAGATCGTAGCGCGCGCTGACATGTTCCGCGCCGAAATAAGCGTAGATGTCATTCGCCTTGTCGGGGTGCGCGATGAGACCAGCATACCCGCTATACCCTGGTAATGCCACCGGCTTGCCGGCGGCGTTGTAGCTCGCATCCGGCAGCTGGGAGGTGCCGTAGCGCCCGACACCATCACCGAACAGGCCGCTGACGTGGAAATCCAGGAGTTTCGGCACGAGATGGATCGTCGCGCCGCCGCCGAAGCCTCCGCCGTAGACCAGGTTGTTCTTGCCGGTGCCAAGCTCGCTCACGCGATCGTTGAATGCACGGCCGAGCGCATAGCCTTCGAGATGCCCGATATCGTAATCGGCGGTGGCTTTGACGATCACGTCCGGCACGAAATTGTTGGTGAAGGTATTGCCTGTGCCATCGACGCCGATACCGGTGTTGCTTTCGTTGATCGTCCTGCCGGTAAGCGTTGGCGCGGTGCCGCTGACGATAGTGGCCGGATTTTCGATCGAAAGCGCCAACCAGTATTGATCGCCGCCAAGGTTCTTCGCGATGCGGAATTGCGCCTGGCGCGCCCAGTTCAGCCCTACCACGTATTGCGGATCGATCTGCAGAGGCAGATCGATTTTCTGCGGATCGACGCCCTGGCTGTTCGCCGTGAGCAATGTCCAGGTTTGGCCACCAAGCACATAGAAACCGTAATCCTGGCGCGCATATTCGATCCACGCCTCACGCAGACGCGGTGTCCAGCTATTGCTCTCATTGTAGTTTGCCGTGGGTGCGCCACCGAGGAAATCCATCACCAGGGCGCCGGTTACCTTCGTCACCTCGTCCGGATTTGCGGTGGCGGTGGCCTGAATGCGTGTCTGGCGGGAGCTGAAGCCGCTCTCGGGGATATGGTAAAGCGGGCTGTTGCGCTCCGGAATACCGGAAGTGAAGCTGGAGGCCAGGTCGGTGACCTCGTTTCGGGATCTGTAAAATCCGGCGGCTTCGAAGAATCCGCCGAGTTGCACGTTGACCGCGCCGATATCGAACGAACCTTTGGGCAGCGGCTTTTGCTTCGGCGCTTCCGCTCGCGCGAGCACCACGGAGCCGGGCGTGGAACCGGGACCGGCGGGCACCAGCGCATATCCCGCCGGAATATTCGGCATGACTGGTGCGACCTGCGTTGCGCTCGGCGGTGCGGCACTCTGCTGCTGCAAGCGCGCTTGTAGCGCGCGCATCTGCTGGCTGCGTTCGGCCAGGTCGCGCTTCAGGTGTTCCAGCTCGGCTTGCTGTGCGCGCATCTGCTTGGCGAGCGCGTTGATCCGAGCCTCGGTATCGTCGGCACGTGCCCCGCCGCCGTAGAAAACCGAAAGCATCGTTGTGGCCATGAGAAGTCCTGGCCGCGAAATAAGAAGGCGCATGCTAACTCCGCGGTGCGGGTGGTGGAGGAAAACCTCGCCGCCTATGGCATTGCGGGCGCGCGCTTGCGATGACAGTTTTGTTGCGCCAGCTACTATGAAAAACACTTGTGACGGCGCAGCCACATTAAAATGCAATTTAATTGCGCCGTATTTCAGTACTTATGCCGACGAAAGATTCGTCAAACATCATTGATTTTAAAATCGAGTTTAATCCCCGGTGGTTTTGGCATCTTTATTTTAATGCACCTGGTGAAGGGGATATATGTTTGCGCGCGGCCGTATTTTGGTTTGGGCGACACGCGCAACCGCGTATGTCGCGGCCGTCTGCGGTCGCCATCGCGAGCCGCCATTTCAAGGCGACTCGGTGCCAACACTGTAAACAATCTTATAATTGAACCAAGTCCCGCGAATGCCACTCTTGAAGAGGCAAGATATGATCGCCGGCTCCGCGGATGCGGGAACGGCAGGGAAGAAAGGATGATGACATGCGCGTTTCCTTTATGCGGGCTTTGCTCGTGGTGACTGCCTGCGGTGCTTTAGGCGCCTGCGCCGGCACCGGCGGATCAGCCGATTATGCCCGTGTTTCCTGCAACGCGCCGGGCGCGGTCATGGAAAGCCCGTTCAACAGCACCTCCAACCCCACCGAGGGTCCGTTACCGCGTGCGCCTGGCGATTTCCCGTGCTACGTGCCGGGCGACGATGGGCAGGCAGCCATAGCCTCGACGGATAATGGGAGCCGGGCCATCGCGTCAGGCGTGCGCTAACAAGGAAAGCCTTGCCGCTGGCAGCAGGATTGGGGTGTCGCCGTAGACGTGGCGCTCCGCGGAAGACCCAAAGTGTTTGCTTTTTTTCTCAGGAAAAAAGTTTTTTTTCTAAAACGGCGGCCAGCAGCGCATGATCGCAATCGTCCGGATCGCCCTTGCGCGGCCTTACACGTTCATTGTCATGGCGCTGCTGATCGCGATTTTCGGCGTTCTGTCCGCGATCCGCACGCCCACCGACATCCTGCCCAATATCGGCATCCCTGTGGTTGCCGCGGTATGGACTTATAACGGCATGTCGCCGGACGACATGTCCGGCCGCGTCGTGTATTACTACGAGCGGACTTTGAGCGCCCAGGTGAATGACATCGCCCATATCGAAAGCCAGTCGATGTTCGGCTACGGCGTTGTCAAAATCTTTTTCCAGCCTGGCGTGGATATCAATTCGGCGCTTGCGCAGGTTACCGCTGCCTCGCAGACGGTGCTGAAACTCATGCCGCCCGGCATTACGCCGCCCTACGTGCTCTCATTCAATGCCTCCAGCGTGCCCATCCTGCAACTTGCGCTATCTGGCCGCGGTATCGCGCAGGACAGGCTGTTCGATTACGGCCAGAATTTCATCAGGCCTCAACTGGCGACTGTCGAAGGTGCGGCGATCCCCTCGCCCTATGGCGGCAAGGTGCGGCAAATCCAGATCGACCTCGACCAGCAGGCGCTACAGGCCCAAGGCCTTTCCGCGCAGGATGTGGTGGCGGCGTTGGCCCAGCAGAACCTGATCACACCCGTCGGCACTCAGAAAGTCGGCATTTTTGAATGGAATGTCTCGCTCAACGACGCCCCGAGGAACTACCAGGAGCTGAACGACCTGCCGATCAGGACTGTCAACGGCACGGTGGTCACCATGCGCGATGTGGCCCATGTACGCGATGGTTCGCCCCCGCAGACCAATATCGTGCATACCGACGGTACGCACGCCGTGCTGATGACCATCCTTAAGGCCGGCACCGCCTCGACCCTCGACATCATTTCCCACGTCAAGGCGCTGCTGCCGCAGATCAGGGCCAGCCTGCCCCGAAACCTGAGCCTGAAGACGATCGGTGATCAGTCGGTGTTCGTCACGTCAGCGGTGATGGGTGTGCTGCGCGAGGGACTGATCGCTGCTTCCCTCACCGGGTTGCTGATCCTGGTATTTCTCGGAAGCTGGCGCTCCACGGCGATCATCACGATCTCGATCCCGCTCGCCATCCTGTTTTCCGTTATCATGCTGTCGGTGCTGGGTGAAACCATCAATGTGATGACCCTGGGCGGCCTCGCGCTCGCGGTCGGCATTTTGGTCGATGATGCGACCGTCACCATCGAAAACATCAATTATCACCTGGAAAGCGGCAAGGAGGTGCAAACCGCGATCATGGATGGCGCCCGGCAGATCGTGGTGCCTGCCACCGTCTCGCTGCTTTGCATCTGCATCGTGTTTGTGCCGATGTTCGGTCTTGGCGGGGTCGCCGGCTACCTGTTCCGCCCGCTTGCCGAGGCGGTGGTGTTCGCCATGATCGGCTCGTACATATTGTCGCGCACGCTGGTGCCGACGCTGGCCAATTATCTGCTCACCAAACACGTGCACCGCCCGACACGCGAGCGACGACGCTTCTTCGCCCGTTTCCACCGCATGTTCGAGTATCGGTTCGAACAATTCCGTAGTCTATATGTGACCTTGCTCGAAATGGCGCTGGCATGGCGCGCGCGCACCATCGGCGGTTTCTTCGGGATTGCACTGCTCTCCTTCGGGCTGGTGCCGTTTCTTGGCCGCAATTTTTTTCCGCCCGTCGAAACCAGCCAGATCAAGCTGCATGTCCGTGCCCAAACCGGCACGCGCATCGAGGATGTATCGGCCCTGTGCGGCCGGATCGAGGATGCTATCCGAGATCGCATCATCCCGCCCGATCATCTGGAGTCGATCACCGATAATATCGGCATGCCGGTCAGCGGGATCAATCTCGCCTATGGCAATTCCGGCACCATCGGCGTGGAGGATGCCGACATTCTGATCTCGCTGAAGAAAGCCATCGCCACGCAATATGACCGCCGGATACGCGAGCTTCTCCCGCGGCTTTTTCCCGGCACCCTGTTCGCGCTGCTGCCTTCAGACATCATCACCCAGATCATCAATTTCGGTCTGCCCGCGCCGATCGACCTGCAAGTGATCGGCAACGATTTGCGGGAAAACCGCGCCTATGCCGACACGCTTCTGGCGAGGATCGCCCGCGTGCCCGGCGTGGCCGATGCCCGGATCCAGCAGCAGTTCAACGAGCCCACATTGCGCATCGATGTCGATCGCCAGTTGGCCTCGCTCGTCGGCGTCACCGAGCAGGACGCCGCGGTCTCCATGCTGGATACGCTGGCCGGCAGCATCCAGACTTCGCCCACCTTCTGGCTCAACCCGCGTAATGGCGTGTCTTACCCGATCGTCGTGCAAACGCCGCAATACGCGCTCGATACGATGGGCGAGCTGCGGAACACGATGCTCGGCACCGGCAGCAGGACGCAGCTGCTGGGCGGCTTGGCCCACGTGAATACCGTCACCGCGAATGCCGTCGTCTCGCACTACAATGTGCGCCCGGTGATCGACATCTATGCCACCAATCAGGGGCGCGATCTCGGTGCCGTGGCCGCCGACATCAACCGCATCGTGGCGGAGCGGCAGGCCAGCCTGCCACGCGGCAGCCAGGTGGTTCTGCGCGGCCAGGTGACCACCATGGCGCAGGCATACACCCAGTTGCTGGAAGGCCTCGCCTTCGCCATCGTGCTGATCTACCTGCTGATCGTGGTCAATTTTCAGTCATGGACCGATCCCGCGGTGATCGTGGCGGGCCTGCCTGGCGCACTCGCGGGGATCGTGTGGATCCTGTTCCTGACGGGAACGACGCTCTCCGTGCCGGCGCTCACCGGCGCCATCATGTGCATGGGCGTGGCCACCGCCAACTCCATCCTGGTGATCAGTTTCGCGCGGGAGCGCATGGCGACGGGCATGTCCGCCCTGCAGGCGGCCATGGAATCCGGCGCCACCCGCTTCCGCCCAGTGCTGATGACGGCGCTCGCCATGATCATCGGCATGCTCCCCACCGCGCTCAGCGCCGAACAGAACGCGCCACTGGGCCGCGCGGTGATCGGCGGCCTGCTGTTCGCCACGGTCGCCACCCTGTTCGTGGTGCCAACATTGTTCAGCTTCGCGCATCGTCGGGAGAACCCGCCTGGCCGGTTTGCGGCCCACGGAGCCATCGCCCATGCCGGATGAAGGTCACGCCCCGCCGGAGATGTCGGCGCAGGACTATAAGACGCATGCGGAAGGCCACCAGGGTGGCGTCCGCCGCCCGCATCGTCGCCCGCGCCGCCTTGGTCTGATCGGCGGCATCGTGCCTGTTCTGGCCGTGGCCGCCGCGACGTGGGGCATCTATAGCCGCCAGCAATCCGAGGCGGCCCTGACCGACTGGACCCGCAAACAGGCGGTCACTACCGTTGCCGTGGCACTGCCCAGCCATGGCAATGGTGTGCAACATCTCGTGCTGCCCGGGGACGTGCAGGCCTTTTACGAAGCCCCCATTTACGCGCGGGTGAGTGGCTATCTCGCGCGCTGGTCGGAGGATATCGGCGCGCATGTCCGACGCGGCCAAACCCTGGGTGTGATCGATACGCCCGATCTCGACCAGGAAATGGCGCAGGCCCAGGCCGACCTCGCCACCGCCGAGGCGCGGCAGAATCTTGCCGATCTCACCGCCAAACGCTGGCATGCGCTGCTCGCCTCCAATTCCGTGTCGCAGCAATCCGCGGACGAGAAGGAGGGTGACGCGCTCGCCGAGCGCGCCGAGGTCAATGCGCAGCGCGCCCATGTGGACCGCTTGCGCGCGCTCGAAAATTTCAAGCGCCTGGCCTCCCCTTTCGATGGCATCGTCACCGCGCGCAACACCGATATCGGCGCCCTGATCAATGCCGGCGCCAATGCCACCGCACCACTCTTCAAGGTTGCCGACACGCACGAAATGCGCGTTTACGTGCGCGTGCCCCAATCCTATGTCGCCGAGCTGAAGCCGGGCCTGCACGCCTCTCTCACGGAACCGCAATACCCGGGCAGGGTGTTTGACGCGACGCTCGACACCAGCTCGGTTTCCGTAACCCTGGAAAGCCGCACCGTGCTTGTCGAATTGCTGGCCGCCAATTCGGACGGCAAGCTGTGGCCGGGTACTTTCGCCGATGTCACATTCGACTTGCCAGGCGACACCCATCTGCTGCGCGTGCCCGCCAGCGCCCTCATTTTCCGCGATCAGGGCGCCCAGCTCGCGACGGTCGGCGGTGACAACAAGATCGTGCTGAAGGGCGTGACGATCGGCGAGAATCTCGGCGCCGAAATCGAGATCGAGGGTGGCATCACCGATGCCGACCGCGTCGTCGTCTCGCCGCTCGATACGATTGAAAACGGCGAAGAGGTTGTCGTGGCCAAACCGGCGCAGCCTCCGGCGGTGGCGCAGTGAGACGAAGAAAGGCCTTCTTTTCTGGAGAGAAGAAGCAAAAGACTTTTGTTTCCCGGTGCTCGTGGGGGATGACGCTGCCTGCGCTTGTTGCGGCTGCGCTGCTCGCCGTTTCGGGATGCGACCTGGCGCCGAAATACACTGTGCCGCTCACCAAGGTGCCGGTCTCGTTCAAGGAAGCGTCATCGTTGGAACCTGCGCAGCCGCTCGATACATTGCCGCGCGGCCATTGGTGGACAGTGTTTGCCGATCCAACGCTGAACGCGCTTGAATGCCACATAGACACCGAGAACCCCGCGCTGGCCGGCTCGCTGGCGGAACTTCAAAGGGCGCGCTCTATCGCGGCCGAAGCGCGGGCCGGGCTGTTTCCCTCCCTGTCGGTTGGCGGCCAGATCAACACTGATCGCCAGTCCGACCGCCGGCCGTTGCGCAGCCCGGCGCAGCCCGGCCAGTATCTCGACAACGCGATCGATGCTCAGGCGCATTACGAGATCGATCTCTGGGATCGGGTCGCCAACAGCATCAAGGCGGGCCGCAATGCCGCCCAGGCAAGCGCCGCCGATCTGGAAACGGTGCGCCTCAGCCTGCATGCCGAACTCGCCTCGGATTACATCGAACTCCGTGGCCTCGACGCCCAGGCGCGTGTGCTGGAGAACGCCGATGCCGCCTATGCCCAGGCGGTGCGGGTCACGCAAAACCGTTTCGCAGGCAAGATCGCCTCGATCATCGATGTCAGCCGTGCGCGAAACCAGCTAGGCGCCGCCCAGGCCCAGCTTAGCGATATTCAGGCGCGCCGCGCCCTCACCGAGCATGCCATCGCCGTTCTCATCGGCCGCCAGCCTGCCGAGCTCGTTTTGCCTCCGGCCGACTGGGCGCTCAGGCTGCCGGACATTTCCCCAGGCCTGCCAAGCGAGCTTCTGGAACGCCGGCCCGACGTCGCCTCCGCCGAGCGCCAGATGGCGGCCGCCAACGCCACCATCGGCGTCGCCCGCGCCGCCTTCTACCCGACACTCTCGCTCGACATGATCTACGGCCTGCAGGATACCGGCTTCAATCTGTTCAGCCTTCCCAACCAATTCTGGGCTCTCGGCCCCGGTATCGCCATGCCGTTGTTCGAGGGTGGCCTGCGCCATGCGGAGAGAGCGGCGGCCATCGCGGCCTACCGCCTGGCGCTGGCCAATTATCGGGCCACCGTTCTCGGCGCCTTCCAGGATGTGGAGGATGCACTCTCCCAGCGGCGGCTCCTTGCCATCGAAAACCAGGAGGAAGGTCAGGCGCTCGCCGCCGCGCGGCAAACCCTGGCTGCCGACATGAACCTCTACAAGGACGGCGCGACCAATTTCCTCGACGTCGTCATTGCCCATGCGGAAGAGCTGCGATCCGAACAGGCCGACATCGATCTACGTACCCGCCGCGCCCAAGCCGACCTGGCCTTGGTGCGCGCGCTCGGTGGCGGCTGGGACGTGCACAGCTTGCCGGATTTCAAACACGGCCCTCTGCTGGCGGCCAAGTCGTAGGGCGCGTTCGAGCGCCGGTGTACTTGACAGAAGGCGTGTCGCCCGCGTTGGTGAAGTTGTATCGGAGGCGGAAATGAGTGGCTTGGGCCGAGAGCCCCGCCCCCCCGCCCCCTCCCGCAGGGGGAGGCAGAAACAAGGCGCGGCCTGACCGCGTGGTCTGGGCCAAACTATGAGGCGGGGGCGTTCGCCAACCCCGCATCCGCGGCGGC
>Ga0116226_10002179_pt1 | contig 16920 bp, 12 predicted proteins | sample S1TSphfallax_FD_89692 | JGI IMG/M metagenome (GOLD analysis project Ga0116226, IMG submission 89692) | Host-associated microbial communities from peat moss isolated from Minnesota, USA - S1T2_Fa - Sphagnum fallax MG | ecosystem: Host-associated > Plants > Peat moss > Unclassified | place: USA... | reverse complement strand
GTTCGCAACCTGGAACGATCTGCAGCAGCTTCGTGTGTTCAAATTCATCGGCGGGCTTTTCTCCTGACCGCCCGCTTCACGGTTCCCCGAATGTATAGACCGCCCGCCCGCCGCGCCGCTTTTATGACCGGCCTGACGATGTTTCTCGGCGCAAGCGCTCTCGCGAGCGCCTTGGCGCCCGTGAGCGCCCGAGCCCAGGGTTTTGGCGCGGCCGCGCCAGGCGCGCCCCTGCAGTCCTCTGCGGTGCAGTCAGGCGTGGTGCGCCGCATTGTCGTCCAAGGCGTTGAACGTATCGAACCGAGTACGGTTCAATCCTACCTGCCGATCAACGTGGGAGACACGGTAGACGCCGCCCGCGAGGATCTGGCGCTTAAGACCCTGGCCCGCACCGGTCTCTTCTCTGACGAGAACATCAGCTTCATCCCCAGCACCGGCGAATTGGTGGTGCGGGTGACGGAGAACCCGATCATCAACCGCGTCGTGTTTGAGGGCAATTCGGCCGAAGCCGACGACAAGCTGCGTGACGAAATCTCCATCCATCCTCGAGGCATATTCACCAAGGCCAAGGTGCAGGAGGATGTGCAGCGGATCGTGGAACTCTACCGCCGCGCCGGCCGCATCGGCGTCACCGTGACGCCTAAGATCGTCGAACTGCCGCAAAAGCGGGTTGATCTGATCTTTGAGATCACTGAGGGCAAGAAAACCGGTATTACCCGGATCAACTTTTTAGGCAATCACGCCTATTCCGACGACGCGCTGCGCGACGTCGTCGTCACCAAGGCGTCCTACTGGTACAAATTCTTCGCCTCAAACGACAACTACGATCCCGACCGGATCGAGTATGATCGGCAACAGCTTCGCAAATACTATTCCGACCGGGGTTATTATGATTTCCGCGTCATCTCCTCGATCGCCGAACTTCAGACCAACCAGCGCGCCTTCGCCGTCACCTACACCATAGACGAAGGCGAGAAATACAAGGTCGGTCGCGTTCGGGTGACGACGGACCTTAAGCGTCTAAACGGCAACATCCTGCGCCAGCTTCTGCCGATCAAGGAAGGCCAGATCTATCAGGCCGACAGGATCGAACAGGCGGTCGACGCCCTGACCTTCGCCGCCGGGGCCGCCGGCTTCGCCTTTGTCGATATCCGTCCTCACCAGACGCCAAACCGCGCCAACCACACCGTCGACCTGACCTTCGACGTGCGCGAAGGGCCGCGGGTCTATGTTGAGCGGATCGATATCGTCGGCAACACGGTCACCGCCGACAAGGTGATCCGTCGCGAAATGCGCCTGGCCGAAGGCGACGCCTATAACAGGGTGCTGGTCGATCGGTCCAAGATTGGGATCAAGCGGCTCGATTTCTTCAAGACCGTGGACATCACCAACACCCCCGGTAGCGCGCCGGATAAGACGGTGCTCCAGGTCAAGGTGCTGGAGCAGCCCACCGGCCAGCTGTCGCTGGGGGCCGGCTATAGCTCGCTCGAGCGCCTGATGATCGATTTCGGCGTTAGCCAACAGAACTTCCGCGGTCAGGGCCAGGATCTTCGTTTTCGGGCTCAAATCGGCCAGCTCAGCAAGAACATCGACCTTGCATTCACTGAACCTAGGTTCCTGGATCGCGATCTGCGCGCCGGTTTTGATATATTCTCGACGAGCTACGACTACACCAACTATGCGGGTTTCGCCGAAGCGTCGAACGGGGCCTCAATCCACCTGACCTTCCCGCTGAACGTGAACGCGCTATTCTCTCCGCGCATCGCGTTTCACCAGGATCAGGTGAGCGCAGATGAATCGAGCTGCCAGAACGGCCTGATCTCGATCGTCATCTGCGATCAGCGCGGACAATTCTTCACCGTCGCGCCGGGTTATGCGATCTCGATCGATCACCGCAACGATCCACAGCACGCCACGCGTGGCTTCACCCTGACCGTTCAGCAAGATTTCGCCGGCGTCGGCGGTACGGTCCGCTATCTAAAAACCAACGCCCTTGGCGCCTGGTACTATGGCTTCACCCCCGCGTGGGTGCTGAAAATTCAGGGTGATCTTGGCTATATAGGGGGCTGGGGCGGCGACTCTATTCGCATCAATGATCGCTTCTTCAAAGGGGGCGACAGCTTCCCAGGCTTCCAGATCGCCGGTATTGGTCCACGCGATACCGAATATAACGAGGCGCTCGGCGGCAACGTTTACGGCATCGGCGAAGCTCAGCTCAGCATCCCGAACCATCTACCCGAGCAGTATGGAATTCGTACGGCCTATTTCATAGATGTCGGTACGCTGGGCGGCTTGGATAAGAGTGTGCTACGCCAGAGCACATATATTCGCGATGATCTCGCGCTTCGGGCTTCCACGGGGATCAGCGTATTCTGGACGTCGCCTCTTGGGCCGATCCGACTTGATTTTGCTCAAGTTATCAAGAAGGAAAGCTACGACCGTACGGAAGCCTTCCGTTTCTCCACTCAAACACAATTCTAGGACACTATGACCTCCAAACTCATCTGCGGCGCCGCCGCCCTCCTGCTGCTGTCGGCTGTTCAGGCCTCGGCTCAGACCACTGCTCATAAGGCCGCGACCGTTTCGGCGCCTGCCGGCGCAACCATCAGCTACGGACCGCCGATCACCGGCGTCTGTGTCTTTTCCAACGAAGGCGCCCTTGGCCTCTCTTCCGTCGGCAAGGCCGCTGCGACTCGCCTTCAGCAGCTTCGGGCCCAGGCCTCTGCCGAGCTGAGCGGCGAGCAAGCGTCCCTGCAGGAAGATATCAAGGCCTTCCAAGCCAAGCGCGCCTCCTTGACCCAGGACCAGATCCAGGCCCAAGGCGCGCCTTTGGAAGAACGGGCCCAGGCCCTGAACCAAAAGGCCACCCAGCGCCAACGTGAGTTGGAATATACCGCCCAGCATGCCCGCGTCCGGGTCGAACAGGCGATGGAGCCCCTGGTTCGCGCTGTGTTCGAGGAGCGCCATTGCTCAGTTCTCCTGAGCGGCGATGCGGTGATGGCGGCCAATCCGGCCATGGACATCACCTCCGCCGTCGTCACGCGCCTCAATGCGACGATGAGCACGATCACATTCGATCGTGAAACGCCGCCGGCGCAGCAGTAACCCCACTGTCCTTGGATGCCTGACACTCGATTCTACGAGCAACTCGGGCCCGCGACCTTGGCTGAACTGGCCGATGTGGCCGGGGCGGAGTTATCCGTTCCGGCCACAGGCTTTAAGCGGATCCGCACGGCGGCGCCCCTGGCGCGCGCCGAAGATGACGGAATATCCTTCCTATCTGATCGGCGCTATGTGTCCGAACTCTCGACGACGCGGGCGGGGGCGTGCTTTGCTCAGCCGGCTTTCGCCAAGCTCGCGCCGGAAGGGTGCGCGGTCCTGCTGACTGCAGAGCCTCAAGCCGCTTACGCCCGTGCGGCGGCTCACCTGCACCATCCGCGCCGATTAGACGCCAAGGAGCCGGCGGTTCATCCCTCGGCTCAGATCGAGGCGGGCGCGGTGCTGGGACGCGGCGTGGTGGTGGGCGCGGACGCCCGTATCGGCGCGGGAACGGAGATCGGCGCCAATGCCGTGATCGGTCCCGGCGTCTGCCTCGGCCGCGACTGCCGGGTCGGCGCAAATGTCGTTATCGGCTTCGCCCTGATCGGCGATCGGGTGCGCATCCTGGCGGGGGCGGTGATCGGCGAGGCCGGCTTTGGCGTCACGGGCAGCCGGGGCGGTGCGATCGATATCCCCCAACTCGGCCGAGTGATCATCCAGGACGATGTCACCATCGGCGCCTGCACCTGCATCGACCGCGGGGCCTGGGACGATACGATGATCGGGGAAAGGACCAAGATCGACAATCTGGTCCAGATCGCCCACAACGTAAAATTGGGTCGCAACTGTCTTTTGGCGGCCCATACGGGAATATCGGGCAGCGTGACAGTCGGGGACGGCGCGGTGTTCGGCGGTCGTGCGGGCATCGCCGACCACCTTGAGATCGGCGCCGGCGCTCGCGTCGCCGCCGCTGCGGGGGTGATGAAAAGCATACCACCGGGCGAAACCTGGTGCGGGCAACCGGCAAGGCCGCTGAGGCGCTTCATGCGGGAGACGGCGTGGCTCGCCCGCAAGGCTGCCGCCCGGGAGGGGGAGGGGGAATGACCTTGGAGGACGCCGCCGATAGCGGCCCAGACAGCAGCCATCCTGGCGAGGATAGCATCAGCATCGACATGGCGGAGATTCTTCGCCGTATTCCGCACCGCTATCCCTTCCTGCTGGTTGACCGCGCTGAGGCCTATCTGGCGCACAAGTCGATTGTCGGCATCAAATGCGTGACGATGAACGAGCCCTATTTTCTGGGCCACTTCCCGGGCAATCCCGTCATGCCCGGCGTCCTGATCGTCGAGGCTCTAGCCCAGACCGGGGCTGTTCTGATGTCCAAGTCCCTCAACGCCGACGTCGAGGGTAAGACCATCATGTTCATGTCGCTCGACAATGTGCGCTTTCGCGCGCCCGTGCGCCCCGGACACGTGCTGCGGATGTTGGTGGATGTGGTGCGCGCGCGCGATGTCGTGTTCAAGTTTCGCGGTCAGGCCTTTGTCGGGGATAAGCTGGCGGCCGAGGCCGAGTTCGCGGCCATGGTCGTGGAGCAGCGCGCGTGAGCGGGATCCACGCCACTGCCTTGGTGGATGGCGCAGCTGAGATCGGCCAAGACGTCGAGATCGGCCCCTACTGCATCGTCGGGCCGAATGTGCGTCTGGGTGATCGGGTGCAGCTGAAATCCCATGTCGTCGTCGAGGGCTCCACCGAGGTCGGGGCGGATACGATCGTCTGCGCCTTCGCCAATCTTGGCGGTCCGCCCCAGCATCTCGCCCACAAGGGAGAGCCGACCCAGTTGGTGATCGGTGATCACAACACGATCCGTGAGCATGTCACCATGCATACGGGCACGGTGATGGGCGGCGGCGTCACCCGCGTGGGCTCCCACAGCCTTTTTATGGTCGCGTCCCATGTAGCCCATGACTGCACGGTCGGCGACCATGTGGTGTTCGCTAATAACGCGACCCTGGGCGGTCATGTGACCGTCGGCGACTTTGTCTTCATGGGGGGCTTAAGCGCTGTGCATCAGCACACCCGCGTCGGCCATCACGCCTTCATCGGCGGCCTGGCGGCGGTGACTAAGGATGTTATCCCGTTCGGATCGGTCTGGGGCGTCTACGCCCACCTGGAGGGGCTGAACCTGGTCGGCCTCAAGCGCAGGGGCTTCAGCCGCGACCAGATCAACGATCTGCGCGCCGCGTATCGCCTGCTGTTTGCGCCCGAAGGCACCTTTCAGGAGCGGCTCGACGATCTAGCCCGCGTGTTCGCCGCTTCGCCTGAGGTGTCGGAGATCGTCAACTTCATCCGGGCCGACGCTAACCGGCCGATCTGCCTGCCCGCACTGGACTGACGCCAATGCGCAAGCTCGGCCTCATCGCCGGAGGCGGGGCGCTGCCCGTGTCGCTGGCGTTACGCTGCGCGGCGACCGGCCGACCGCTGTTTGTCGTGCGCCTGAGGGGGATGGCCGACCCGATTTTGGCGCAATACGCCGGAGCCGACATCGGCATCGCCGAGATCGGCAAGTTGTTTGCGACCCTTCAGCGGGAAGGATGCGAAGCGGTCTGTTTCGCCGGCGTGGTCAAGCGTCCAGACTTCGCCGCCCTCAAGCCGGATCTGCGTGGCCTGACGCTCCTGCCGGGCGTTGTCGCCGCGGCGCGCCAAGGCGACGACGCGCTTCTGCGCCACCTGCTCGGCCTGTTCGAGCGCGAAGGCTTCGCCATCGAGGGCGCGCATGAGGTGGACCAGGCCATGACCTTGCCGCTGGGTCCGGTCGGGCGGTATGCCGCGGGGCCGGAGCACAGCGCCGATCTGGCCCAAGCGATTACGGCGGCGCGCACTCTGGGCGGCTTCGATATCGGCCAGGCCGTGGTCGTGGCGGGCGGCCTGGTGTTGGCGGTGGAGGCCCAGGAGGGCACCGAAGCCATGCTGCGCCGCTGTGCGGAGCTTCCAGCTCATCTGCGGGGCTCGTCTGGTTCAAGGGTCGGCGTGCTGGTGAAATGGCCCAAGCCCATCCAGGATCGGCGGGTGGATTTGCCCGTGTTCGGCCCTGATACGATCGAGCGGTCGGCGGCCGCCGGCCTTGCAGGGATCGCCGGCGAGACGGGCGGCGTCTTGTTGCTGCAGCGCGACGAACTGATCGCCACGGCCGACCGCCTGGGCCTGTTCATTGAAGGGATCGCGCCGGATATTGAGGCTGGATCGGCGCTGTGAGCGGCCAGGTCTGCGTCATGTTAGTGGCGGCCGAGGCGTCCGGCGACAATCTCGGCGCCGCCCTGGCCAAGGCTCTGGCGGCGCGACTTGGCGGGGCTGTGCGTTTCGTGGGCGTGGGCGGTCCGCGAATGGCGGAGGCCGGGATCGCGAGCCCGTTTCCGATCGCGGAGCTGTCGATCTTAGGTCTAGTCGAGGGGCTCCTGGCCTATCCCCGCGTGCGGCGCCGGGCGGTGGAAACGGCCGAGCTGGCGGTACGCGAGGCGCCTGATGTCGCTGTCCTGATCGACTCTTGGGGTTTTACCTTGCGGGTGGCGCAGCAAACGCGCCGCCGCCTGCCCGATCTCCCCCTGATCAAATATGTCGGTCCCCAGGTCTGGGCGTCGCGTCCGGGTCGCGCCGCAACCCTGGCGAAGACGGTGGATCATCTCTTGACCCTGCACCGGTTCGACGCGCCCTACTTTGAGCGCGAGGGACTGAAAACCACCTTTGTCGGCTCGCCCGCCCTGACCAAGAGCTTTCGCGCCGCCGACCCGGCCCGGCTGCGCGCCCATATCGGGGCTAAGCCCACCGATCCGATCCTTCTGGTTTTGCTGGGGAGTCGACCGGGCGAGATCGCGCGGCTCAGCGCGCCCTTCGGCGACGCCGTGCGGCGGCTTGCGGCCGAACGGCCGACGCTGAAGGTGGTGATGCCCGTTGCGAGCACCGTCGCAGACCAGGTGCGGGCGCAAACGGCGGACTGGCTCATTCAACCCTTGCTGATCCAGGACCAGGGCCTGAAGGACGACGCCTTCGTCGCCGCGACCGCCGCCTTGGCGTGCAGCGGCAGCGTGACCACGGAGCTGGCGCTGGCGGGCTGTCCTATGGTGGTCGGCTATCGCCTGGGCGCTCTGACCCACGCGATCCTCAAGCGCCTGATCACGACGCCCTTCATCACCCTTTTCAACATCGCCGCCGGCCGCGAGGTGGCGCGCGAGCTGGTGCAGGACCGTTGTACGGGGCCGGCGCTCGCAGCGGCGACGGCGCTATTGCTGGATGATCCCGAACGGCGGGCCGCCCAGATCGAGGACCAAGCCGCCGCCCTGGACGCTATGGGCCGGCGCGACATCAGCGACCCCGCCGAACGCGCCGCCGACGCCGTTATCGACGTCTTGAAGGGTCGGGGGCGGATTTAGCCATCCAACCAGGCGGCGTTTTTTTCATTGTGGCCCATGTCAGCTCGCCTTGCGCCGTCGAGGCTTGGCCGCCGCTGACTTCGCGGCGCCGTCGCTCTTACCGTCCGCCGCCCTCGCGCCCGACGCTTTCGCGCTCGAGCCTTTCGCCTCGAGGCTGGCCCGCAACGCCGCCATCAGATCGACCACGTTGGTGTCCTCCGGATCTGAGACCTTCGCCGGTTTGCGGCCCTTGGTCTTGTCTTCGATCATGGCCTTCAGCGCTTCTTCGTAGCGGTCGACGAATTGGCTGGGATCGAAGGGACCTTGTTTCTGTTCGATGATCTTTTCGGCGATGGCGATCATGCCGGGATCCGGCTTGGCGTCGCTGACCGTGGCGAAAATCTCGTTCGGCTTGCGGACCTCGGCGTCGGCGCGCAGCGTATAGGCCAAGATGCCCTTGTCGCGAGGCTCCAGCGCCAAGAGGCGCTCGCGGGCGCCGATCACCACACGCCCGAGCGCGATCTGGCCGGACGTCTGCATCGCGCTGCGGATCACGCCGAAGGCTTCCTGCGCCAGCTTTCCATCGGGGCTCAGGAAATAGGGCTGATCCCAGTAAAGGCGGTCGATCTCGTCTTCGGCCACGAAACGCTCGATATCGATCGTCTTGGTGCTCTCCAGCTTGACGGCGTCGATTTCGTCTTGGGTGACGAGGACGTACTCGCCCTTGGCCACCTCATAGCCCTTGACCAGTTCCGAACGATCGATCGGGCCGCTGTCTGGGTCGGTGGCGATCATCTTGATCCGATTTTGGGTCTTGGGATTGATCAAATGGAAATGGACGTCGCCGCTGGTGTTGGTCGCCGTATAGAGGGCGACCTGGCAGGTCACCAGGGAGAGCCTGAGATGGCCTTGCCAGATCGGGCGATATGCCATGGTCTTTGTCCTTAAGGCCGAGGCGGCGTTGTCTGATCGACCTCAACGGCCAAGCCCGAAAATCGTTCGCTTGGGATCGCGGGCCAGCGACAGCCGTTATGCACGAGCATCCACAATTCCGTTAAAGCGACCCCGCCATGACCGCCGCCAAACTCTCCAAATACAAAGAGATGCGGGATTTTGCGGCGACGCCCGAGCCCTACGGGAACGACAAGGTGGTCCCGTCCAAGGCGCTGCGCTTCGTGATCCAGAAGCATGACGCGAGCCACCTGCACTTCGACCTGCGGCTCGAATACGACGGCGCGTTCAAGTCCTGGGCCGTGCCCAAGGGTCCGTCGCTCGACCCAAAGGATCGCCGATTGGCGATGGAGGTCGAGGATCACCCCCTCGACTACGGTGATTTCGAGGGCGTGATCCCCAAGGGCCAATACGGCGGCGGTACGGTGATGCTTTGGGATCGCGGCTATTGGGCGCCTGAGGCCGGCTTCGAAGACATTGGCCCAGCGCTCGACAAGGGCGAGCTCAAGTTCGTCATGGAAGGCGAGCGGATGCATGGCTCCTGGGTGCTCGTGCGCACGCGGCGAGATGCGCGGGGCAAGACGCGTTGGATTCTGATCAAGCACCGCGACGAGGGCGCCGTGTCCGGAGCCATCGGTCCTGCCGACGATGACCGCTCCGTCGCCTCCAGCAGAACGATGGCGCAGATCACAGCCGGGGAGGGGCGCGCGCCGACGCCGTTCATGACCGGCCAAACGATCGACCCAGCCGCGGTCTGGCGGAGCCGCAACGAGGAGGGTGCGCCGGCCGGCCTGGTTCAGCCGAGCCGTCCCAACACCGCCGGCGCGAAAACGAAGACGGCCCGCACCCTTCCCGACTTCATCGAACCGCAATTGGCGACCTCGGCGGAAAAGCCGCCGACCGGGGCCGACTGGGTGCACGAAATCAAGTTCGACGGCTATCGGATGCAGCTTCGCACCGAGGCTGGAAAGGCCAGCCTGAAGACCCGCAAGGGTCTGGAGTGGTCTGATCGGTTCCCCGAGATCGCGGCCCACGGCGCCAAGCTGGCCGATGGCGTCATCGATGGCGAAGTGGTCGCGCTCGACTCCACCGGCGCGCCCGATTTTGCGGCCCTGCAAGCGGCGATCGCGGATGGGAAAACGCGGGACCTGGTATTTTTCGCCTTCGACCAGATCTTTGCAGGTCACCAAGATTTGCGACGTCTGCCGCTGTCTGAGCGCAAGGATCGGCTGAAGGCCGCCCTGGCGGATGCGCCGCCAAACCTGCGCTATGTCGATCACTTCGTCGTGGCCGGCGACGCTGTACTGCAATCGGCCTGCCGCATGAATCTTGAGGGCATCGTCTCCAAACGGATCGATGCGCCTTACGAGTCCGGCCGCACGCAGACCTGGATCAAATCGAAGTGCCGGGCGGGCCACGAGGTGGTGATCGGCGGCTATACCACCACAAACGGCGTCTTCCGCTCCCTGATCGCTGGCGTGAACCGCGACGGACGCTTGGCGCCGGTGGGACGGATCGGCACGGGGTTTGGTCGAGACGCGGTCGAACGTCTTCTGCCGAAGCTGAAAGCGTTGGAGACGGAGGCGTCGCCGTTCATCGAGGGGGCGCTGAAACCCGGCGCTGGCCGATGGGGCGCCCGAAACCTCGGCGAGGTGCACTGGCTGCGCCCCGAGCTTGTGGCCGAGATCGAATATGCCGGCTTCACCGCCGACGGCCTGCTCCGCCAGGCGGCGTTCAAGGGCTTACGGGACGACAAGTCGGCGTCCGAGGTCGAGGCGCAAACACCTGCGCCCGCGACCCACGATTTAAAGTCGCTCGAGTCTTGCGCCGTGCGGTCTCAACCGGCCTCGGCGCGGGGCGCTGCGGTCGTCATGGGGGTGTCGATTTCCCACCCCCAAAAACCGCTGTGGCCCGACGCCGGCGACGGCCAGCCGGTCACGAAGCTCGATCTGGCGCACTATTATGAGGCGGTCGGCGATTGGCTGATCCCGCACATCCGGGGTCGGCCCTGCTCGATGGTGCGGTTCCCCGATGGGATCGAGGCGCAGGAGCGGTTCTTCCAACGCCACACCGCTAAGGGCCAATCGGCCCTGATCAATGAGGTGCAGGTCTTTGGCGATCGCAAACCCTATCTTCAATTCGACTCGAAAGAGGCGCTAATCGCTGCGGCTCAAGTGGCGGCCGTGGAGCTGCACCCCTGGAACTGTGCGCCGTTTCAGCCTGAACAGCCTGACCGTCTGGTGTTCGATCTCGACCCGGCGCCAGATGTTGCGTTCAATACCGTGATCGTCGCCGCCCGCGAGGTCCGCGATCGACTGGCGGCGCTGGGCCTGGTCAGCTTCTGCAAAACCACCGGCGGCAAGGGTCTGCACGTGGTGACGCCGGTAAAGGCGGACGGGATTGACTGGGCCGCCGCCAAGGCCTTTGCGCGCGAGGTTTGCAAGCGCATGGCCGCCGATGCGCCGGACCGGTACCTGATCACCATGTCCAAGGCCGCGCGGGAGGGGCGGATATTTCTCGATTATCTGCGCAACGACCGCATGGCGACCGCCGTCGCGCCCTTATCGCCCCGCGGCCGCCCCGGTGCGCCCGTGTCGATGCCGCTGACCTGGGGGCAGGTGAAGACGGGCCTCGATCCGTCCCGGTTCACTATTCGCTCCGTCCCCAAACTCCTGAAAGGGCTGAAGGCGTGGAGCGACTATAGCGATGGCGAGCGGTCGCTGGCAGAGGCGATTGGGCGCTTGGAGGCCGCGAGGGGCGCAAAGTAAAGTTAGGGGTGTAGTTCCGTTGGGCTTGCTTCGAGACGCCCCTTACTTAGCGCCCTCGATCTTCGCGACCTCTTCCGGCGTAACCGGCTTGGCGTAAGCGTTGCCGAAGTGGGTCCGTACATAGCCGACCACATTGGCGATCTGGGTAGGGTTGAGGATATCGGTGAAACCCGGCATTGCGCCGCGGCCCTTAACCACCATGGATATGGGATAGGCGGCGACGCTGAGGCGGGGATTGTCGGCCAGGGCCGGGATGACGGCTGCGCCTTGGCCGCCCTTGGCGTTGGCCATGTGGCAGGCCTGGCAGACCTGGGTGTAAACCTGTTCGCCGGTGACGGGGGCGGAAGGGTTGGAAACGCCGCCGGGCTCGTCAGCGACGGCCGGCGCCGCGATCACTGTGAGCGCCAGACCGATGAGCAGCAATAGGCGAGGGGAGGTGTTTTGCATGGCGATCAAGCTTCCAGCGCGCGGCGGTGCAGACGGGTGATGGCGTCGAGCGACGAGGTCAGGGCGCCTTCCATCCAGCAGCCGACGTAAGATGCGTGTTCGCCCGCCAGCACGATACGGTCATCGACGGCCACGAGCGTCTGATAGTGAGCCTTGCGTGTGTCCTCATTCCAGCGTGCACAGCAGCCGAGCGTCCAGGGCACACGGCTCCAGGCGACCGAGGCGCCGTTGGAAAATTCCTTGCGGTAGGAGTCCGGGTGGAACACCGAGCCTTGCGCCAGGGCCGCCTCGATCCGCCGTTCCGGCGTCATGCCCGCCAGGCGATTGGCGCTCAGGCCGCTTCTGGAGAAGGCGCCCAGCACGACGGCCGGTCCATCTTGGAACATGTGGTTGTTGGGGTAGGAAATCAGGCCGATGTCCTGGCTGGTGAAGCTGTGACCACCATAGATATAATCGTCCTCCTCCCAGAAGCGGCGCTTCATCTCCAACCCGATCTTCACCGCATTGGAATAGGGCACCGCCGCAATCGCCGCCTGCTTTTCGGGGGTCACGTTGATATCGATCTGGTTCAAGACGCCCAGCGGAATGGTGCAGACGCAGAAGTCGGCCTTGGCCTGCGACACGACGCCCGTTCCCGTATCGCTGTAGGTGACGGTGACGCCGGTCTTGTCCTGGAAGATCTTGGAGACCTTGGCGTTGTGGGTGATCATGGGCTGGACTTGGCGGGCGAAGGCCTTGCCGATCATGCCCATGCCGCCCACGGGTTGGAACATGGTGGTCTGCATCTCCATGCTCATGAAGAAGGCCATATTCTCCCAAACCCCCGACTTCAGGACGTCGGTGAGGTCGAACGGATCGGACGGGGTCGGCGCGCCGTTGACGCCGCCGCCGGGCGGTCGGTCATAGCCGCGATGCTCCGAAGACCGCAGGCCTTTGACATAGCGCATGTTCTCGTCCAGCACGCCCCATTCGCGCAGCGCGACCTTCAGCCGGTCCCGGTCCTCAGCCGTGAGGTCGGCGTCGAGCGCCTTCTGGTCGATGGCTTTGCCGAGCAGTTCTGCGACATTGCCTTCGAAGTCCGCCGCCACCGCGTGAAAGCGCTGGGGCTTGCCGTCGAACGCGTCGGCGTTGTGGACATAGGCGTTGTGGTTGAACTGGATGAAGGGTTCGAGCTGCACGCCGAACGCCTTGCAGTAGTGCAGCAGCGTGCGGTGATGGTGTGGGATTCGCCAGGGGCCGGGATTGAGATAGTTGCCGGGCGCAAAGCCGATATGCTGGGTGGCGCCGCCGAGCTCGGTATAGGTGTCGCCGCCATAGAGCGACCAGTTTCGCCCGCCCGCACGGGGCTGGTACTCCAGGATGCGGACCTGATAGCCGGCCTTGCTCAGCTCATAGGCCGCCACCATGCCCGCGAGGCCCGCGCCCAGAACGATGATCGACGCCCCCTTGCGGGCGCCCGAGAGGTCAGGCGGTCCCCTGAACTGTGTTTCCGCCGCGTGACCCAGCGTGGTCATGGCCTGGTATAGCGCCGTCGCGCCGCCGATCATCCCGATCGCCGACAGCAACTGGCGACGTGTGGTCGCTCGACCGCTCATAGTCCTCCGCTCCCGGCCTTACATCTTATCGAGCGTCAGTTATGGAATTCGCGCGGGGCCCGCTCAAGTCATCGCCTGAGCTCAGGTCGGGAATATAGGGGCGGCGCTATCATTGCTTCATTTTGCGGCTAGGCCTCATGTATTTGATTAAATGCTGCGCAATTGAAATATAGTTTTCAAGAAAAGAACCTATCAGACATAAAAAACCTTCTCTTATATATAGAGCCGTGTCTTTACGGCGCGCCTGTCCAGTATCAGTCGCCGATCTGAAAGGTGGCGAGGTTTTTTAATCTACGCGACCGCGCGTAATGGCCCGGGATTTGCGGCAGCTCTAGCCGTTTTCATTCCGGTCAGCACGGCGAAGACGCGATCCGCTTTTGAGGTCGAAAGGTCGCTCAAACGTCGGCATACTGCACGCTCGTCATAGGCTTCGCTTAAGGTTTCGTAGGGCAGGATCGAGCGGATTGAACGCTCCGTTGCAGCGACCGTGGGAGCCGCCAACCCGGTTGGATGAAACGGGCGGATACCGGAAAAATCGATATCGAGGCCGCAATCCGCCCTAATAACGGCTGTCGCGCGTGCGGCAAGGCTTGGCGCGCAGGTGTCGACGATCAGATCGCAATGACGAAGGCCCGAAAGAATGGACAGAGACCAGAGATAGTAGACCAGCCCATAACTCTCGGCGTCGCTCATGCTCTCGATCAGGGCCGGATAGGCTTGGGACGCCTTCGTAAAGCGCTGCAGCCCTCGCCTGAGCCTTACCCGGTCAGCGATGGGGGCGAAGAGGGGGTGGCGACCGTTGCGCTCCAAGATCAGGTGCAGATTGGTGAAATAGTTGTAGTTGCCGGCTTGGGCATGACGCTTGTAGCTCGACCAGATCGCGATGGGATCGCGCTCGACGTAGACGTCATAGGAACTGAAGCGGGCCTTGATCCAGGCTGGGCGCAGCCAGGTCCGATTACATCCCAATACCGGTCGCCGATTTTGCGCGACGGCGTAGCCGATCAAGCCCTTCAAATAACGCTCCAGAGCGGGGTGGCTGTCCTCTGCGCCCAGAGCGAAACGATCGAAGGCGAAGCGACGGTCAAAGCCCCTGACGCCCCGCCGCGCGATCAGCGGCGAAAACTCGGCAAAATAGGGCTCCTCGAGGTCAGGATGGCGATTCGCTGCGACAGCGTCTCGCCATGCGGCGCGCCTGAGCCGTGAGGGCGTCATCCGAGCGAGGCCAGGATAGAGCTGTTCAAAATAACTGTAAGCGCTCTTCACAGCGCGAAATCGGGACCAGACGTAGGTGCTGCCGCTTCGCCAAAGTCCGTGTAAGAATATTGGAGACTGGCAAGTCGAGGACATAATTGTCACGCCGAAACTCCCAATTCAATCCGAGACCGGTACGTTTAGGGCGCCTGTTTTTCAGTGTAGTGTCTCGTTTTATTCAATAGTCATCTCTGCTGCATGATTTCATCACGCATTATGTCTGTGTTGTAACTGCTTTCGCGTTGTGACTTTTAGGACAGCGACTGGAGATCATTGGCCGCGACCTCGTGGGGGCCGGAGCGGCCGCCCAGAGCGGCGGCTAAGGCGAGACGGCGTCGTCCAGCGACGATGGAAGAGGTCCAAAAAACGCTTCCAATCTTCGCGAATGCCGGTATATGTCGCCACTCGCACGATCTCCGTATATCGCGCATTAGCGCCGAGGCTCGATCAACGCCCTCCGATCGAGCGAAGGCGCGTCTTCGTCGCTCCCAGGGTTCGCCCGTTAGGCGAGCGGCGTGAGACCAGCTCGCGTCCCTCGGACTGATAAGGTCCGGGCGGAGGGTGGACGCAGGCACATTTTCGGCGCGCCGCCACGCGCCTCGATAGTCGTGCGCCGCCAATTGGAGCGGCGCAAGGGAGCATCATGGCCGATCTCGTCCCCACACCGCCCCACATCAGCCACCTGGCCGGCGAAAGACTTTCCAGCGCTCCACTCAAGAGGGCCTCGACCTTCACGGGTCGCAAGCGGATCCGCAAGTCCTTTGGACGCATCCCTGAAGCGATCGAGATGCCGAACCTGATCGAGGTGCAGCGCTCCTCTTACGAACAGTTCCTCCAGCGCGTGACGCGCCCCGCCGACCGCCGCGACGACGGCCTTGAGGCGGTGTTCAAGTCCGTTTTCCCGATCAAGGACTTCAACGAGCGCGCCGTTCTCGAGTACGTCTCTTATGAGTTCGAAGAGCCCAAGTACGATGTCGAGGAATGTATCCAGCGCGACATGACGTTCGCCGCGCCGCTCAAGGTCAAGCTTCGCCTCATCGTGTTCGAAAATGACGAGGACACCGGCGCCCGCTCCGTAAAGGACATCAAGGAGCAGGACGTCTATATGGGCGACATCCCGCTGATGACCGAGAAGGGCACCTTCATCGTCAACGGCACGGAGCGCGTCATCGTCTCCCAGATGCACAGGTCGCCGGGCGTCTTTTTCGACCACGACAAGGGCAAAACCCATGCCTCAGGCAAGCTCTTGTTCGCCGCGCGAGTCATCCCCTACCGCGGCTCTTGGCTCGACTTCGAGTTCGACGCCAAGGACATCGTTTATGTCCGCATTGACCGCCGCCGTAAACTTCCCGCGACCACCTTCCTCTATGCGCTGGGCATGGACGGCGAGGAGATCCTGACCACCTTCTACGACATCATCCCGTTCGAAAAGCGCGAGAGCGCCGCTGGCGTCCAAGGCTGGGCGACGCCCTATAAGCCGGAGCGTTGGCGCGGTGTGAAGCCGAGCTTCCCCCTGATCAACGCAGAGACCGGTGAAGAGATCGCGCCCGCCGGCCAGAAGATCAGCGCCCGCGCCGCGAAGAAGTTTGCGGACCAGGGCATTACCTCTTTGCTGGTGGCCCCAGACGCCCTGATCGGGCGCTTCCTGGCGCGTGACGCGGTCAACATGACCACGGGTGAAATCTACGCCGAAGCCGGCGACGAACTCGATGCGGCGGCCATCGCCACCCTCGAGGGGCAGGGTTTCACCACCATCGATGTGTTGGACATCGATCACATCACGGTCGGCGCCTACATGCGCAACACGCTGCGAGTGGACAAGAACCAGGTGCGCGAAGACGCCCTGTTTGACATCTACCGCGTCATGCGTCCGGGCGAGCCGCCGACGATCGAGGCGGCGGAGACCATGTTCCGCGGCCTGTTCTTCGATCCGGAGCGCTACGATCTCTCGGCCGTGGGCCGCGTGAAGATGAACATGCGCCTTGAGCAGGACGTCGCCGACGACATGCGCGTGCTGCGCAAGGAAGATGTGCTGGAAGTTCTCAAGGTCCTAGTGGGCCTGCGCGACGGCCGCGGCGAGATCGACGACATCGACAACCTAGGCAACCGCCGGGTCCGCTCGGTCGGCGAACTGCTGGAGAATCAGTACCGCGTAGGTCTCCTGCGGATGGAACGGGCGATCAAGGAGCGCATGAGTTCGGTCGATATCGACACGGTCATGCCTCACGACCTGATCAACGCCAAGCCGGCGGCGGCGGCGGTGCGGGAGTTCTTCGGCTCCTCGCAGCTCAGCCAGTTCATGGATCAGACCAATCCGCTGTCTGAGATCACCCACAAGCGGCGCCTTTCGGCGCTGGGTCCGGGCGGTCTGACGCGGGAGCGCGCGGGCTTCGAGGTCCGCGACGTGCACCCGACGCACTATGGCCGGATCTGCCCGATCGAAACGCCGGAAGGTCCCAACATCGG
>Ga0116226_10002177_pt1 | contig 16929 bp, 18 predicted proteins | sample S1TSphfallax_FD_89692 | JGI IMG/M metagenome (GOLD analysis project Ga0116226, IMG submission 89692) | Host-associated microbial communities from peat moss isolated from Minnesota, USA - S1T2_Fa - Sphagnum fallax MG | ecosystem: Host-associated > Plants > Peat moss > Unclassified | place: USA... | reverse complement strand
TTCGTCGAAGCGAGGCGCGATGAGGGAGCAACGCCGTAGCGTTGTGACCGAAGAGCAACGAAGTCTTCGGCGGAATGGGCGGTGTCGAGACGCCGGCGTCATTTTTTCACAGGCCTGCTAGGGATGCTCTGAAAGAGCGGCGGCCACGATCGGTGACCGGGGGACAGCCTCGTAGGCCGCGTGCCGAATGATCTCCGACCTACAAGGCTCAGGATAAACTCGGAGCGAACTACACCCGGTTCGTCGCGACCCGGCTTCGCTAGCCGGGTTTCGTGTGTCCCGGAGGAATCGTACCCTGAAAATCGTCGTCACCGTGAAACTGGTTCCCGATACGAATGCCGACAAGCGCATCGATCCGGGGACGAAGCGGCTCGTTCGCACTCCCGCGGAGACCGTGCTGAACCCCTTCGATGAATACGCGATCGAAGCGGCGCTCCAACTCAAAGAGAAGCTAAACGACGGCTCCACCGTCACGATCGTTTCGATGACGCCCGAGAGCGGCAAGGAGATCGTGCGCAAGGCGCTCGCGATGGGTGCCGACGACGCGGTGATGCTCAGCGATGAAAAATTTGCCGGCTCCGATGTGTGGGGCACCGCCTACGTGCTCGCGACGGCGATCCGTTCGATCGGCTTCGATCTCGTTTTGACCGGGACGCAGTCGACCGATGCGATCACCGGTGAACTGCCCGGTGCACTGGCCGAATATCTCGGCGTCCCGGGCCTCACCTATGCGCGGGAGGTCGCGCTCGACGGCGGCACGGTGCGCGTGAAGCGCGAAACCGACACCGGCTATCAGACGCTCTCCGCCGCGACGCCGGCGCTCGTGTCGGTCACGAAGTCCGCCAATCAACCGCGCTATCCGTCGCTTAAGGGCATCATGGGCGCGAAGAAAAAAGAGATCAAGATCCTCGCCCACGGCGACCTCGCGCTCGCCAAGGCCGTCGGCAGCGATGGTGCCAAAACCGAAGTGGTCGCGCTCGCCGCGCCGCCCGCGCGCGCAAAAGGCCGCGTCGTGACGGCCGCGGATGGAGCTGAAGGCGCGGCCGCGATCGTTGAGTTTCTCAGAGAGAAGAAGCTGCTCTAACCATGAAAGACGTCATCGCCTACATCGAACACAAGGGCGGGACCGCGCGCCGCGTGTCCTTTGAAGCCGCTACGGCCGCCCGCGCGATCGCCGATCAACTCGGCGGCAAAGCGCATGCGGTCGTTGCCGGCGCAGCCGCGTCCGCGATCGCCGAGGCGCTCAAAGCCTACCCGCTCGATACGATCCACGTGCTCGCCGATGACAGCATCGAGAAGGCCGGGATCGATCCGCAGGTCGACGCGCTCGAGGCGGTCGCTCGCACTGCCGGTCCCGCGCTCGTTCTGGTCGGCAACACGCAGGTCGGCCGCGATGTCGGTTCGCGCTTCGCCGCGCGCGTCGATGCCGGTCTGAACGCCGACGTCGTCGAGGTGAAGATCGAGAACGGCGCCGTGATCTGCGTTTCGCCGAAGCTCGGCGGCCTCACGATCACGAGCTGCGCATTCAAGAACACCGACTACGGCGTCGTCGCGATTCGTCCGAACGTCTTCACCGCCAAGGCCGAAGCCGGCGCCGGCGCGATCGCGCAGATCGCGCCGAGCGGCAAGCCCTATCCGGTCACGGTCGAGGAAGACGTCGACGAAGCCGCCGCGCAGCTCGGCGTCGAGGAAGCCTCGGTCGTCGTCTCCGGCGGTCGCGGCATGGGCGGCCCGGAGCCGTTCACGACGATCCTCAAAGATCTCGCCGATGCGTTCGGCGGTGCGGTCGGCGCTTCGCGCGCCGCGGTCGATGCGGGCTGGGTCTCGCACGGTCATCAAGTCGGGCAGACGGGCAAAACGATCAGTCCGCAACTCTACATCGCCGTCGGCATCTCGGGTGCGATCCAGCACAAGGTCGGGATGCGGACCTCGGAAGTCATCATCGCGATCAACAAAGACGGCACCGCTCCGATCGCGGAGTTTGCCGATCTCGTCATCGCCGGTGATGCGTTTCAAATCGTCCCCGAACTCGCCAAAAGCGTCCGTGACGCCAAGGCCGTCCACGCCTGACGCGTGCAGAAAGTCGACTCCGTGAACGTTTGGTCCCCCGGAACCGTGTTCCGTAGCGTATTCATCGCCCTCGTACTTGCCGGCGCAGCCTGCCTCGTCGGCGCACCCGCCCCGGCGCTCGCCGCGGCCAAGGCTCCGCCGGTCGCGCCGTCGCCCTCGCCGTCCCCCGTGCCCTCGCCAACCGCGACGCCGGAACCGCTCAACGTCCAGATCCCGCGTCTCCAAGGCGTGCTCGCCACGAACCCCAACGACAAGGACGCGATGAATTTGCTCGCCCAGGACTATTTCCAAACGGGCCGTCCCGATCTCACGGTCGGACTCACGCAACGGCTGATCGCCACCGGTCAGAAGACGGCGCAGGTCTACTATCTCGAGGGCATCGCGCTGCGTCAGCTCGGCAAGCAAAAAGAGTCCCTTGCGGATTTGGAGCAAGCTGGAAATCTCGAGCCGACCAATATCTCCGTGCTCAGTGCGCTTGCCAACATGTATCTTTCTGAGAATCGCGGCTCGGACGCCGAGCGCGTGGCGCTGCGCGCGACCAAGTTCAACCCGAACGATAAAGAAGCGTTCTTGACCTACGGCGAAGTGCTCGCGAACGAGCAGAAATTCGACCAAGCGCGCGCGCAGCTCGAGATGGCAGCGAAACTCGATCCGAAGGATCCGCAGGCGTTCATCATCGAGGCCGAGACCTACGAGCGCCAGACCGCGATCGCGCTTGCCGCCGCGGAGTACGATCGTGCACTCGCCGTCGATCCGACCAATCAGCGCGCCGAACTCGGGAAGGCGCGCATCCTCGCGACCGGTCACGACGTCAAGGGCGCGATGGCGCTCTACTCGCGAGTGCTCTCCCAGCTCACGACCGACTCGGACCGGGTCGCGATCATGGACGAGATGGCGCACACGTACGCCGTCGAGAAGATGAACACCGAGGCCGACAACGAGTACCGCCTCGCGATCCAAACGTATCCGAAGGAACCGCTGGCGCACCTCAACTACGGCGACTACCTGGCCTTCATCAAAGATCTGGCAGGCGCGGAACGCGAGTGGCTCGCCGCGAGCGGTCCCGACAACAACTACCCCGATGCGGTCGCGCGGCTCGCCGACTACTACGGCCAACAGAAAAATCTGCCCAAGTCGATCAGCTACTTCCAGCGCCTCACCCAATTGCAGGGCCAAGACGCCAAAGTCTGGCTCGCGCTCGCCACCGCCTACGCACAGAACCACCAATACGACAAGGCGGCGCAGGACTTCAAACAATCCTACGCCGTGCAGCCGTCGGCCGAGGCGCTGCTTGGGCTCGCGCAATCGGATTACTTGAGCAAGAACTACAAAGAGTGCTCGCAGATCTACGAAGCCGTCGACAAGAAACAGCCGGCGTTCACGAAGTCGAATCCCAACGTACTCTACGTCTTGGGCGACTGCTATGAAAACACCAACCAACTCGACAAGTCGCTCGCGACCTTCAAACGCTTCGTCCCGTTCACGACCGACGGTTCGATGGCGCGCAAGCAAGTCGATAAGAAGATCGCCGAAGTGACCGCGAAGATGAAACCGGCGAAGAAGTCGACCGCGTCCGCGAATACCAAGGGCAGCGCGCAGCACTAAGCGATGCTCGTCGCCTACGACGATGTGCTCACCCGGCACCTGGCCGGCGTCGCTCATCCCGAGCGGCCCGACCGGGTCCGCGTGGCGGCGCGCGAACTCGAGCGCGCGGGGATGCTCGCCGAGCGCATCGACGGCCGCGCTGCGACGGTCGCCGAACTCGCGCGCGCGCATCCACCCGCCTATATCGAACTCGTGCGGCGCGAATGCGCGACGCTCGAGTCGGGGGATGCAACGCACCTTTCCACGGGCGATACGGCGATCGACGCGGGGTCGTACGACTCTGCCGCGCACGCGGCGGGGACGGCGCTGGCAGCGCTCGAGCGGGTGGCGCGCGATCGGCGCGCGGCATTTGCGCTCGTGCGGCCACCCGGGCATCATGCCGAAGGCGCGCGCGGGATGGGTTTTTGCGTCTTCAACAACGCCCTCGTTGCCGCGCGCGCGTTCGCCGCGCAGACTGGTGAACGCGCGCTCGTCGCCGACATCGACTACCATCACGGCAACGGTTCGCAAGCCCTCGCCGATGCGCGGGTTGCGTATCTCTCGACGCATGCCGCGCCGGCGTATCCCGGCACGGGTCTTGCGCGCGACAACCAGCTCTCGCACGACCGCACGATCGTCAACGTTCCGCTGCCGGTCACGGGGATCGCGACCGAAGCGTTTCTCGATATTTGGGTCCGCTCGCTGCGCGCGCTCGCGCGCACCCTGCGTCCCGGGCTGCTCGTCGTGAGCGCCGGCTACGATTTCGTCGCGGGCGATCCGGTCGGCGATCTCGGCGTCGAAGCGAGCGTGACGCGCCAACTCGGACGGCTGGTCCGCGAGATCGCCGACGAAACGTGCGAGGGCCGTGCCCTCTTCGTTCTCGAGGGCGGCTACGATCCGGAAACGCTCGCGCGCTGCGTGATCGAAACGATCGCGGGCTACGAGGACGGTGCCCTCGTCGAGGCGACCGATGCGGCGTCGGTGCCGCCCGCGCAGGCCGCCGTTCTCGCGGCCGTGGAACGCGCCGCGTGAACGTCGCCGTCCTCGTCGCGCGCGTGCTCCTCGGTGCCGTGTTCATCGTGGCGGGTGGCTCGAAGATCGGGCACGCGGCCTATTTCGCCGCGCAAATCGCCGCGTTCGGAATTCTCCCGCAACCCGTCATCGCACCGCTTGCACTCCTGTTGCCGTTTCTCGAGGTGCTGCTCGGCGCGTACCTGGTGATCGGCCTGTACGCGCGCCTGGCCGGCTGGATCGCCGCGATCCAATTGCTGATCTTCGCCGCCGCGATCGCTTCGGCGGTCGCGCGCGGCCTGAGCCTCTCGTGCGGCTGTTTCGGGCCGAACGACCAGACGACGACCTCGTGGCCGGAGGTCGCTCGCGATGTCGCACTCGCCTGCGTCGCGTTTTTCGTCGCGTGGTTCGGCCCTGGGATGCTCGCACTCGACCGGAGAATTGCCCCAACATTATGAAAAGCCGTCCGCTCGACCGCACCAGTCCTCCCGACCGCCGCCGTCCGATCCTCTACATCACGATGGGCGTCATCGCCGTTGCACTCATCGTCGCCGTCGGCTATCTCTCACGCAATCCGTCCGCCGTCCCCGAAGCCGCGAGCGAAACGCACACCCAAACGGCATTGAAAGTCGGGAGCACCGCGCCGAATTTCTCGGTCTCGACCACGGCCGGTCCGTTCACCTTGGCCGACGCGCAAACGCCGGTCTTCCTCGAAGTGTTCGCGACCTGGTGCCCGCACTGCCAGCACGAGGTCACGGTGATCAACGATCTCTATCGCAAGTACGGCAAAGAGATCCAGTTCGTCGGCGTCGACGGCAGCCAATACGGGATGGATGAGAACAGCACCGAGACGCAGGCCGACGTGATCAACTTCGTCGCGCGGCTGGGCGTTCAATATCCGGTCGCCTACGATCCCGATCTGACCGTTGCGAAGCAATACCTCGGGACCGGTTTTCCGACGCTCATGGTGATCGACAAAGACAAGAAAGTCACCTCGATCACCGAGGGCGAGCAACCCGAAGCCGCCCTCGAAAAAGCAATCCGCGCCGTCATCTAGCCCCGCCCCCCGCCATCCTGACCCGCCCCCTGCCATCCTGACGCGCCCCATGTCATCGTGAGCGGCCAGCGTGTCATCGTGAGCGGCCAGAGTGTGATCGTGAGCCGCCCCCCTGTCATCGTGAGCCGCCAGAATGTCATCCTGAGCCTGTCGAAGGATGGGCCTGAGATAACCCTGAGTGGCGCGCCCATCCTTCGACAGGCTCAGGATGACACTCTGGCTTGCGAACATTTGAGAAATATCTTCGAACTCGACGATCAACGAGCTCGGGCGATGCTCGCACGGCGAAGATGCTCGGGTCGCGGCGAAGATGCTCGGGTCGCGGCGAATTAATATGGCGCTAAGCACGTGGTAACGGGCGGCAGCGTACTCTGGGTATCCACATCCGGTAGCTTTGCCGGAGCACCCAGGAGTAACCGATGACTATCCCGCGCCATCTTTCCGTGCTCGCGCTCGCCGCAGCGCTCTTCGTCCCGATCGCTGCGTCCGCGCAGCAAGCCCCGCCGGCTGCGCCGCCGCAGCAAGCGGCCCCTGGCGCGGTTCCCGCGCATCACCATCGCGCCGGCATCCGCCAGGCCCTCAAACAACTGAACCTCACCCCCGATCAGCGTCGCCAGATCGCCGGTATCATGAAGCAGACGCGGCTCGCCAACCAGAACGCCGATCAGCCGACGCGCAAAGCGAACATGAAGCAGATGCGCACGCAGATCGACGGCGTCCTAACCGCCGACCAGCAAACGCAACTCCGCACGACCCTCCACAACATGCGCCACGCAAACACCACCCCAGTTCCAGGCGCCGCAAACCCGAGCTAAGGTAGCCAAGGGAGGGGCGTGATTTCCGCCAGGCCTAGGCGCCGGGAGGCGAAGTGTACTTTAGTACATGAGCCCCCCGGCAACGACGGCCTGGCGGAAATCACGCCCCTCCCTCAGGGGACGACGCTTTCGGCGATCTGTATCAGTTCTTTGAGGTCGAGGTCGCCGACGAGCGCGAACGCGAGGTCGCGTTCGTGCCAGGCGAGCAGCGTCGTCGGACCTTGCTTGACGTAGAACGCCGTATGTCCCGCGAACGACGCCATCATCGGGCGCAGCGCCCCGAAGTCGGCTGCGGCCGCGCGATCGTTCTCGAAGAGCGAGAGGTTGCGGATGCCGTCGCTATAGAGCAGATGCAGGCTCTTGATCGTCTTCACGTTCGACGTATCGGCACCGACGATCGAGAACCCGTCGGGCAGATACTTGGGACCGATTGGGGTGAACCCGGCCGCGGAGATCGCTTTGCCGATCTGTCCGGACGGATCGCCGTATTGGCGGCCCTGAACGGACCGGTACCCGGGCGGGATCGCGAGCGTGAAGCGTGCCGCCGGAATGTCCCGCGTGTAGGTGATCTCATCGAAGCGCACGCGCGTTGCGAGCGAACCGTCGCTGTGATACGTCTCCTTGGCGAGGATGATGTGGGTCTGCGTGTCGATCCAGAGTCGCATGAGCCGTTCGCCGGTGAATCGGTTGACGAGGGTGATCGTCGATGTCCGGCGGCCCGCGACCGTCTCTTCGGCCCCGAGCACGGGCGAGTAATTCTGCCGCACGAGCGACGTGTTGTCGGCGAGCGCCGCCGCGTTTTCGACGGCGGGATTATTCGTGACGATCACGCGCGCGCTCTTCGGCTCGAATTTGTCGGAGATCGCGCCGCGCGTGACCACGTACTCGCCGAAGATCGCTTGGGGCGCAAGATACGTGCGGCGAAACAAATTCGGCGCCTTATGCTCGACGCGCACGATCGTCGAGTCGGCGGAGCTGGAACCCCAGCGCGTCACTTGGACCTGACCGTCGTACGAGATACGGTGCGGCGCGTCGATCGCGGCCAGCACCAGGATCTCGGGGCCCGCGAGCGGCGCCGCGGCCACGGCGCACGTGAACGCGAGCGTTCCAAGAACGCCAGCGAATCCGAGCCGCGCGCCGTGCGCGAGCGGGTGCTTAGGGGCCGGCGACATGGTCGCCGGGGTCGTCGCCGTCGGGCGCGGCTTCGGACGACGTATCGCTGGCGGTGATGACGGTCGCAGTGATGGGGTGATCGGCGAGCGGATTTTCTTGTCCTTCGGCGGCATGTTCGTCGAGGTAATAGGACGCCGCAACCGTCGGCGCCGACCCCGGCGCATGCCCGGCCGGATACACGACGAAGGCGACCGCCGCCAGCGCAACGCCGGCCGGCAGCAGCAGCGCGGGACGCAACGCGGCGCGCAGCCGTTCGCCGAGCGAGGGCCGCTGTGCGCGCACGGTTTCCCAGACGTGCGCCTTGAGCAGCGCGGGCAACTCGCGTTCGTCGGCACGCGCGGAGCCGCGCAGCCACTCGCCGAGGCGGGCCTCCGCTTCGTACGCCGCGCGGCAGGTCTCGCACACGAGCAAATGGGCATGGATGCGCGCATCCTCGGCCGGTGCAAGTTCGCCGTGGAGGTAGTCGATGAGTTCGTCGGTGGTCGAGTGGTGCGTCATAATTCGTTACGGGCTTGGGCGCGCATCACGAGGCGGCGGAGAAGTGCCCGCGCGCGGTGGAGTCGCGAGCGGACGGTGCCGATCGAGCACCCCATGATGTCTGCAATTTCTTGGTAGCTGTATTCCTCGATATCGGCCAGCACGATGACTTGACGTTGATCGGGCGAGAGATGTTCGAGCGCTTTCTGCATCGGTCCGCCGAGTTGGCCGGCCATGTAGTCTTCGATCGGATCGACTGCGAGTGGTCGCTCTCCCCCATAATCCTGGCGGGCACTGTCCTCGGGCAGCTCTTCTAGAAAACGTCCTTTCTTGCGCCGAAGTTCATCCCGGTATAAATTCGTGACGATCCGGTACACCCAAGAGAGAAACGACGTGCCCGGCACAAAGCTGCGCCACGCGCGATAGACGCGGATGAACGCATCTTGGGTGAGGTCGCGCGCATCGGCTTCGTTGCCGGTGAGCCGGAAGGCGAAATTGTAGACGGCCTTGCCGTATTGCTCGATCGCTCGTTCCAGGAAGGCCGCCGCCTCCTCGGAGGGCGGACCGGCCGGCTCGCGCGAGACGCCCATCATCGGGCGCCTTCGGCCCGGCGCAGCTCCAGCCTTGTCCGCGACCGCCGAACCGGTCCCGCGGACGGAAGTAGCAGGGCCGAATTAGGGGTACCTATTATACTCGCTAGGTTCGGCAAAGTATGACCGTAGGGAGACGCATGGCCGCAGTTCACGCACCCGCTTCGCAGTCCGTCGCGCGCCCGAAACGGTCGGGGCACGTCTGGAAGTATCTGGCCGCCGCAGGCCCGGGCTTGATCGTCGCGTTCGCCGACACCGAAGCGGGCAGCGTCACGACCGCCGCCACCTCGGGTGCGCAGTTCGGGATGAAGCTGATCCTCTTGCAGGTGCTGCTCATCATCCCGCTCTTCATCGTGCAAGAGATGACCGTGCGCCTGGGGACCGTCTCCGGCAAAGGCCACGCGCAGTTGATCCGCGAGCGCTACGGCCTGGGCTGGGCGTGGCTCTCGCTCGGCACGATGCTGGTGACGAACCTTGCCGCGCTGGTCACCGAATTCATCGGCATCGCGGGCGCCGCGCTCGTGTTCGGCGTGCCGGTCGTGCCGATGGTGCTGGCCGCCGCCGTGCTGCTGATCGGGGTCGTCTTCACCGGGAAGTATCGCCGCGCGGAATATGCCGCGCTCGCGCTGTGCCTCTTGGAACTGCTGTTCATCCCCGCGGCGTTCGCCGCGCATCCGTCGGCCGGCAGCGTGATTCGCGACGGCCTCTTCGGCTCGCAGCCGCTCGATAACCGGGCCTATCTCTTGCTGGTCGCCGGAAACATCGGCGCGGTCATCATGCCGTGGATGATCTTCTACCAGCAGTCCGCGACCGTCGATAAGAAGCTCACGGTCGAGAATCTGCCGCACGCGCGCATCGATACGGCGATCGGTGCGGTCGCGACGCAGCTCATCATGGTCGCGATCATCGTGACCACTGCCGCCACGCTCTTCGTGCACCACCAATCGGTCGAAGATGCCGCCCACGCGGCGCTCGCGCTCGTGCCCCTCACCGGCTCGAAATGGGCCGGGATCGCCTTCGGCGCGGCGCTGATGGGGGCCGCGATGCTCGGCGCACTGGTCGTCTCGCTCGCGACGGCGTGGGCCTTCGGCGAAGCCTTCCGCTGGCCGTGTTCGCTCGACTTCGGCTGCCGCCAGGCGAAGCGGTTCTACGGGCTCTATGCCGCGATGGTGATCGCCGCCGCAGCGATCGTCCTCGTGCCGCATTTGCCGCTCATCAAGATCACGATCTACGTCGAGGCCTTCAATGCCTTCGTCTTGCCGCTCGTCCTCGGATTCTTGCTCGTGCTCTCGAACGATAAGAAGATCTTGGGCGACCGGGTGAATTCGGCGCTCGGCAACGTGATCGCGGTCGGTGTCGCCGTCGTGTGCGTGGCGCTCGGCGGCTGGATGGCGGTCTTGACGTTCCTCGGGCAGGCCGGCTAGTTCGCTCGAGGGCGGTGCGCTCGCAAGCGACCTAGCTTCGCGTGCGATCGGGCCAATCGGAGCTGCGAACGAGCAGTTCCGCCAGTGATTCGAAGAACGCGCGCTCGACCGCGCCGAAGCGCGCGAGCTGCGGGCTGTCGATATCGAGCACGCCGATCAAGCGCGCGCCCGCGAGCAGAGGAACGACGATCTCCGACTGCGAGGCCGGGTCGCACGCGATATGGCCGGGGAAGGCGTGGACGTCGGGGACGACGATGGTCGTGCGCTGCTGCGCGGCCGTTCCGCACACGCCGCGGCCGAGCGCGATCCGCACGCAGGCCGGCTTGCCGAAAAACGGTCCGAGCACGAGCACGTCACCCTGCAACACGTAGACCCCCGACCAGTTCAGGCCGGCGATCTGCGTGCCGACGAGCGCGCTGAGGTTGGCGGCGTTGGCGACCCAGTCGCGTTCACCGTCGACGAGTGCCGCCGCTTGCGCGAGCAGCGTCTCGGCGTCGAGTTCGGGTGCAATCATTTCGATTTGAATTGTACCCCGACCGCGAGCGTCCGCGGCGCGGCCCAGTGGTTGCCCTGGGCGTTGAGGTACGTCACGAGATACTCGTCGTTGAAGATGTTCGTCAGCTTCACGACCAGATTCGCCGTCGGCGAGATCGCGAAGCCTTTGACCGCATCGAAGGTGGTGTGCGGGCTGAACTTGCACGGGCCGCCGATGTTTTCCGTGTACCCCGGGCCCGCGCAGGTGATCCCGCCGGTCGGATTGAGGCTCGTCGAGAGGCCGCTGCCGTACTCGCCGTCGACGCCGATCCAGCCGCCGTGCGCGTCGTTGATCGTGATCCCGGAGGTGACGTCGACGCGCTGATCGTGGTCGGCCGGCGTCCAGTCGAGGCTGCCGTTCACGTTCTCGGGGAAGCACGGGGCGAGCAGTTGCGTCTCGCAGCCCTTGTTGACCGAATACGTGTGGGCGAGCGAGGCGTAGAAGCGGCCGGAGCGCGCGAAACTCTGCTGGTAGTAGGCGCTCTGCGTCGCGATCCGGCCCAGCGCGTAGTTGATGTCCTGGTGCAAAAGCGTCTCGCCGACTTCGGTGTCATCGATGAGGTCGGTCGCGTCCTTTTGCATCACGCGCACGCCGAGATCGCCTTTGCCCAGCGGCAGATGGCCGCCGAGTTCGTAGTCGGAGTCGCGTTGCGGCTTGAGGTCGAATTGCGCGACCTTCGTTTCGAACGGCAGGTTGAGCACATACGCGGCGACCGGCGAGACGTCTTCGAGCGAGAACGGCGTGAAGAAGCGGCCGTAGAACGCGTACACGCTCGCCTTGTGACGATCGAAGAAGCGGGTGAATTTGAGGCGCGGGCTGATCTGTCCGAAGCCGGTCGAGAAGTCTGTCGAGAAGACCGAGAACGTATCGCTGCGCGCGCCGTAATCGATCTGATACTCGCTGCCGAGCTTCCAGGTATCCTGGAGATAGAACGCGGCGAGATGGCCGATGTTCGGTGCGTTATCGACCACCGTATACGCCGCACCCGGCGTCGCCGGCGCGAAGATCGGGGCGAGGAAGTTGCCCGGTTGCAGCGAGATGTCGTAATCCTTCTCGACGTGCGTGGCATCGAAGTCGCCGCCGAACTTGACATCGTGATTCGGACTCCTGTTGTCGTAGTCGAAGACGCCGCCGTAATCGATTGCGACGCGGTCGGCATGCAACGAGAAGCCGCAGGTCGTCGGTGCGTAGGCGACGGCCGGATTCGCGACCGGGTTCGTCGGAACGCCGTTCACGACCGGGCCCACGCTCGAGAGCGCGTTCCCGCAATCGGTCGAGTTGCCGGGGTTTTGCGCTTCACCGTAGGCGTAGTCGTCGCCGGGGTCGCCGAAGTCTTGGATGTGCGAGCGTTTGTACGACGGGCCGAAGCTGAACGAGCCGTGATCCGAGATCGGATGGCGGTACTGGATCGTCGCGAAGAGGTCGTCCTGGGTTTCGCTGTCATCGGTAAGCGCCGGTTCACCACCGTCGACGTCGTTCGGAATTTGATAGGCTTGGTAGGCGTGCGTGAGCGTGAAATTCAGGAAGTCGCGCCCCAGCGGTTCGGTCAAGCGCAGAAACTCGTTGGTACTCGCATACTGATTGTGCGGCGACTGGGGGTTCGGCGGATCGAGGCCGCGATCGCCGCTTTCGCCGCGCACCGCGACGATCAAATTTCCCTTGCCGATCGGCGTGTGATACGCGAAGTCGCCGTCGAGCGAGAAGAACGAGCCGAGATCGCCGCTCGCGGAGAAGCCGGCCGGGCCGGCGCCGCTACGCGTCGTGACGTCGATGACCGATGCGAAGCGCTCGCCGTATTGCGCGGGGTACGCGCCTTCGAGGATGTTCACGAACGAGATGTCGTTCGGATCGATCTCGGTGCCGATGTTCCGGTTGAGCTCCTGCGGGATCTGGACGCCGTCGACGATGTAGTTCACGTCGCCGTGATCGCCGTTGATGTGGACGACGCCGTTCGCGCCGCGGGCCGCGCCGGGCAGTTGGAGCAAGAGCGCCGGCAAGCTGCCGGCCGCCGGCGAGTGGCCGAGTTGCGTCGTGTTGAGCGTGAGATCGGTCCCCGAACCGACGACGGGCGGAGCGTAGTCGATGCTGGTGCGACCGATCGTCTTCAACGCTTTGAGCTGAACCGCGATCGTCGCGCCGGTCGTGCCGACGTCGACGCGCAAGGCTGCCGAACTGCCGTCGCCGACCACGTCGAGGTCGTACGAGCCGATCGGCACCGCGCCGAACCGGAACGCGCCGGCGGCGTCGGTCGTAGTGTGCAGGACGGTGTTCGCACCGGTCGCCGAGATGGTGGCCTTCGCGGCCGGTTTGCCGTCGACGCCGGTGACCGTTCCGCGCAGGAACGTCGTCGACTGCGCGGACGCGGGGCCCGCAACGGAGCCCGCTAGGATGAAAATGAAAACAACGAGCGGCGCGATGGTGCGCCGGAGAAAACCGAACACGAGACGTCCCTTCCCGAAAAATTGCAGCTTGACGAGGGTCGGAGGCGGGACGAACGCGGCGGCGGGCGATTGGGGATGAAGAGGGCGTAGTGCCGTGCACGCGCCGGCACGGCGGCCGGCGTGGTGAGCCAATCGGTCGCAAGCGGGCGGAGCCGCGCGATCCGCAGGTGGGCGGCGAAGAAGGCGGCGATGCGGGGCGCCCCGGCGCGCGCCGCGCGCAGCACGAGGGCACCGAAGACGAGCGCGGCCACGGCCCCGAGGATCGCCGGCGCGAGCCGCGCCGGATCGAAGCTGATACCCTCGATCGCAAGCGTTCCGCCGGCGACGGTGGCCTGCAACAGAAGATCGGAGGCGATCCGCAGCGCGCCGCAGCGGCCGTCGACGGCCGCTGCGAGCAGGGCGAGCCGGCGCCGGCGCTCGGCGGGCGGACGGTGCAGCCCGAAAGCGAGCGCGGCCCAGCCCAAGGCGACGACCGCAGCGACGGCCAGCCCGAGGTGGACGGGTGAGAGCAGGGTGTGAAGCCCGTCTCGCGAGCCGGCCGCTTCCGCCAGCACGTGCGCCAGGATGGCGAACGCGAGCGTGAGCGCCGGGTATGCGGCAAGAAAGCCGTAACGACGAGGGGACACGACGAGCGGACGTATTGCCCGTACACGCCTGATCCCCTGGTCCTACAGAATTAGGAGAAGGGCGCCCTTGTCGCGCAAACCCCCCGTCGTGAACCGTGTTCCGGCCTAATACCTACTCCCCACACCCGCTCGCCACGATCTTCCCAGGCCCTGCTCCGCAGGCGCCCGACGGCGCGGGTTTTGCCCAAGGGGGCAAACCCCGTCTGCTACGAAGTCCGAGCCCCCGCCCCATCCGGAGAGTGAGAAGTCCCGTGCATACCCCCCATTCGGCCTTCGAATCTACCGACACGGTCAACCGGGTCGTCGCACTCCTGGTGCGCTTTCCGGAGATCCATAGCATCCGGTCGAATCCCGCGGACGATACGCTGACGCTGTCTTTTGCGGTCGGCCGGCGGCTGGATCGCGATTCGGTGCGGACGTTCGCAGACGTGATCTCGGATCATGTGCGCGCGATTCTGGAGCTGCGCGGCGACGAGGCGGTGACCGTGCACGTCGCCGCCGAGCGCGATGCAAGCGTGACGTTCATCAATGTCACCCGAGATTTCGCGAGCTTCTCGCGCGAAGAGCTGGAACTCCTGATCGGCATCTTCGAGGACCGCTTCGGGGCGCTCTTAGTGAAGAACCCGGCCTCCGACGAGCCGATGGACGACGACGCCGCAGCGGCCGACGCCGAGCTCGTCGAATCGGCGCTCGAGGCGCTGCGCGATCCGGCGCAGCGCAAGCGGCTCGTCGGCTTCCGTGAAGAGAAGCGTGTGCTGGTGTACTTCGTTCACTCCAACAAGACGAAAGCGCGGGCCAGATCTTAACACCAACCTCGCTCACCATCCTCGTCGTCGGCGACGTCGTCGGTTCGCCGGGCCGCGAGATCCTCTCCAAGCATTTGAGCCTCGCCCGCGAGCAGCACCACGTCGACGCGGTGATCGCCAACGGCGAGAATGCCGCCGGCGGCTTCGGCCTCACCGAGTCGACCGCCGAGGACATGTTCGCCGCGGGGGTCGACTTCATCACGTCCGGCAACCACATCTGGGACAAGCGCGAATTCCGCGCCCACCTCGACGAGACCGACCGCATCATCCGGCCCGCGAACTATCCGCCGGGCTCGCCGGGGCGCGGCAGCGGCGTCTTCACGGTGAACGGCGTGAAGGTCGGGGTCCTCAACTTGATGGGCCGCGTCTTCATGCCGACCGTCGACGACCCGTTCCGGATCGGCGCCGAGCTCGTCGACGGATTGCGCGAGCAGACGCCGATCATCGTCGTCGACGTCCACGCCGAGGCAACCTCGGAGAAGATGGCGCTCGGGCGCTTCTTCGACGGCAAAGTGTCGCTGGTGTTCGGTACGCATACGCACGTCCAAACCTCCGACGAAACGATCTTCACGGGCGGCACCGCGTATCTGACGGACGTCGGGATGACGGGTCCCTCCGACGGCATCATCGGCATGGAAGCGAAGACCGTCATCGATCGATTCACGAGCGCCGTTGCCGAGCGATTCAGCGTTGAAAAAGCGGGTACACGTCAGTTCTGCGCGGCGGTCGTGCAGATCGAAACCGCGACCGGGCGCGCGCTCGACATCAAACGCATCAATCTTCGAGGACTTGCATGATCGAGCCGCAGAGGACGCCGGCCACTAGCGTCCTCAAAGTCTCCGCACACAGTAACCCAAACTCGGTTGCTGGGGCTCTGGCGGGCGTGCTCCGCGAGCGCGCCTCGGCGGAGCTGCAAGCGGTCGGGGCCGGTGCAACCAACCAGGCGGTCAAGGCGATTGCCATCGCTCGGAGCTATCTTTCGGCAAGCTCGATCGACCTCGTTTGCGTCCCGGAGTTTACCGACGTGGAAATCGAAGGCAACGTTCGCACCGCGATCCGGCTGCTCGTGGAGCGCCGGCTCATTCCTGCTGCCGTCCCCGTTTCGCCGCCGGCCATCCCGTGATCGTCGACTTTCACAGCCACACCAGCGCGAGCGACGGAACGCTCCCGCCGGATGAGTTGCTCGCGCTCATGCGCCGGCGCAACGTTTCGCTGCTCTCGATCACCGACCACGACACGCTGCGCGCCTACGACGACGCAAGCGTGCTCGCGTACGACGCGGCGACGATCGTGCCGGGAATCGAGATCAACACGACCTGGCGCGGCAACGACGTCCACATCCTGGGCTATGGATTCGCCCTCGGGCCCTCGCGGCTCGCCGACACGATCGAGCGCAATCGCGGCCATCGCCGCGAGCGGATGGAACAGATGGTGCGCCAACTCAACGCCGCCGGGTATCCGATCACGTTGGAGGCGGTGCTCGAAGAAGCGGCCGGTGCGAACGCCCTCGGCCGTCCGCATGTGGCAAAGGCGCTGATCCGGGCGGGGATGATCCCCGATATCGATACGGCGTTTCGCAAACTGTTGGCACACGGCGGCGCGGGTTACGTGCCCTCGCACCACATCACGCCGCACGAGGCGATCGAACTGATCGGCGAGAGCGGCGGCGTTCCCGTGCTCGCCCACCCGGGCCGGCTCAAGGACGAATCGCTCATCGACGACCTGGCGGAGTCGGGGCTCGTCGGCATCGAGGTCTTCTATCCGACGCACGAGCCCGGCCAGATCGCGCTCTTCCGCGCCAAGGCGACGCGTTACGGCCTCGTGATGACCGCCGGTTCGGATTTCCACGATCCCCGGTACAATACGCGTGGGGTGGGCATGGATGTCGAAGAAGACGATCTGCGCCCCTTCCTGGATCTCGTCGCTTAGGGATGGTCTGATTTCCGCCAGGCCGTCGCTGCCGAGCGGCTCACATACGGAGGTACATTGCCGAGCGGCTGATGTACGGAGGTACACTGCCGAGCGGCTTATGTACGGAGGTACACTTCGCCACTCGGCGCCTAGGCCTGACGGAAATCAGACCATCCCAGCCTTGATCGCCGGTAGACCCGCTCCCAAAACTCACTCTCGAAAGGATCGACGTTCGTCATGACCGACACCGAAGTTCAGCCCTACCTCGGCAAACCCGTTCGCGTGCACCTCGCCGACGGGCGGATTCTCGCCGGCACCCTGCACGGCGACGATGCGCACGGCCACGGCCACGTTCATTACGCGGTCGTTTCGGACCCGATCGTCAAAGGCGGCGAAAAGGTCACCGAAG
>Ga0116226_10002176_pt1 | contig 16937 bp, 17 predicted proteins | sample S1TSphfallax_FD_89692 | JGI IMG/M metagenome (GOLD analysis project Ga0116226, IMG submission 89692) | Host-associated microbial communities from peat moss isolated from Minnesota, USA - S1T2_Fa - Sphagnum fallax MG | ecosystem: Host-associated > Plants > Peat moss > Unclassified | place: USA... | reverse complement strand
GAGCCCGGCTGCTCGGGGGTACGGTGAAGGTGGACAAGGACGCGCGGGGCGGGACGCGGGTGCTGGTAAAGCTGCCCTGGCCGCAATCGCTTGCCGCACGGGCGGATGTCGACCCATCTGTCGCGACCGTCGGGTAACGCGCCGTGATTGCCTCGAATTTCGCTCTGTCCCGGGAGCCGATCGCGACCAAGGACGGCCGCCCATTCGGCTTCGAACTGCGGTATCGCTGGTCGGTGCCGCCTGGCGCGTGCCCAAACACCATCGCTGCCGCGCGGCGGCGCTGGGCGGCACTCGCCGCTCCCGGATTCAAACGGTGTTTCCGTGATTCCCAAGTGTTCATCGAGGTCGACGAGAGTCTTCTCATGGGAAAGTTGGCGCTTCTGCTGACGCCCGGCCAGGGAGTCGCCGCGATTCCCGCATCGCTCAAGCCGACTCCGGCCGTCATCAGGGTTCTGAACGAATTACGGCGTTCGGCGATCGGGATCGCTCTCGATGATTTTCGGTTCCAGCCTCACGCCGTCACGTTGTTGCGGTATGCGCACTATGTCAAGGTAGACGTAAACTGCGGCGCGGAGGCGTTGCGGGACATCGTGCAGGGTCTCGAACCCTACAACCTGCCGCTGATTGCGGCAAACGTGCGCACGCACGATGATCTCACCCGCTGTTGGGATCTCGGCTTTCATCTTTTCCAGGGCTATCACCAGGTCGACCGAGAAGCCGACATGCATGCGTTACTAGTATGATATTTCATGATCCGCAACTTCCACCCGTCGATCTTGCGATTGCTGCGCGTATTCCACGCCGTCGCCGAGCATGGCGGCTTCACCGCTGCGGAAACCGTCTTGAATGTGGGTCAGCCCACGATCAGCAGCCACATCAAGGATCTGGAAAACCTGGTGGGATTCGAGATCTGTGAACGCGGACGGACCGGTTTCCGGCTGACACCCGCGGGACAGCGGCTGTATGAGTCGACCCAGCGGCTGGAGCGGGACTTGGCTGGGTTCCTCTCCGCGGTAAACGACATCAGCGACGAATTGCAGGGAGTGGTGCGCATCGGGATGACCTACATCCTGTCGGCCTCGCCGCTGCTGACACCCGTGCCCGCGATGCTCGCGGCCCTCAAGCAAAGCTTCCCGGCAGTTCAGGTCGAGATCCATCTGGACAATCCACGCGAGATCGAGCAAGGCGCCATGGAGGGACGTTACGATCTAGCCATCAGCGGCATGCACTTAAACGCCAAGAACGTTCAGGTCACACGCTTGTTCGGCATGCGCATGTACTTGTACTGTGGGAAGGCACATCCGTTGTTCGACGTGCCGACGGAGCGCATTGACGATGCCCTGCTGGAGCAATTCGAAGCGGTCGTCAACGTCTACGACCGCGATCGACAGAGACCCTTTCACGCGCGCCCGTGCCTGCCCGCGGAAGCCTCCGAGGTTTCGATATTTTTTGTCTTGTCGGGCGGCTATGTCGGGTATCTCAGCGAGTTCCTCGCGAACCGCTGGGTGGCAAGCGGCGACCTGCGGGCCGTTCGACCCGACACCTATTTTTACGATGCGCCGGCCGGGCTGATCCTGTCCGAACGAGCCGCATCAAACCCTGCCGTCAACAAAGTGGCAGAATTGCTGGTGCGATTGTCTTCTTGAACTTGCCGATTCTGGCCGCCAATCTGGTTTGTGTCGCGGCATCGCTGATGTTCGTCTTCACGCCGTTGTTGATCGATGGTTTGCGCCACGCGGCCGTCGTGCTTTCGGAGCGCGACATTGCGCTGGTCGGATCGTCGGATCCGGCGGGCATGTTCTTCGGGGCCGCCATCGCTCTGCTCATCGTGCCGAAGGCCGACCGCCGCATCCTCGCGATATCGAGCCTCGCGATATTGTGTGTCTGCGACAGCATATCGATGGTCACGCCCAATCTCGCCCTCCTCTGCGCGAGCCGGGTGCTGGCCGGAATCGGCGCGGGGCTGGCCATGGCCGGCAGCTATGCCGCGTTCGGTTCTGCGCCCCAGCCGGAACGTAATTTTGCGCTGTTCGTGACTTTGCAAACGTTGATCGGCAGTATGGCCTACCTCGCGATTTCACGGCTCACGAATCGGTTCGGAACGGGCGCCATCTATGGTGTCTCGCTGATCGCGGCGGCATCCGCGCTGCTGGTGAGTTCGTGGATCGAGCGCCGGCCGTTCACGCAGGCGACGATCGGCCGCGAACGGCACCGCCGATCCGCGATCCTCGCGGTCTTGGGTGCACTCACCGTGATGACGTATTTCTGTTTGGGCGCCTCCTCACTCGCCATTTGGGAAAACGTCCAGAGCCTGGGCCGATCACTGGGTCTCACCTCTGAGGCAGTCGCCGGTGCGGCATCGTTTTCGCTGTTGGGAAGCGTCTCGGGTTCGTTGGCGATCATCGTGATCGGCACGCGGTATGGGCGGGCGCTGCCGACCGGTCTGCTATTTTCGGCATACGTGGCCGGCGAGTTACTGCTCACCAAGGCAGAAGGTCTCGCCGTATTTTGCGCCGCCGTCACGGCCTTTCAATGCGGCACGAACTTTGGTACGCCGGCCTTCGGTGCGATCTCGGAAGTTGACGAATCGGGGCGGCTGTCGATTGCGTATCTGCTATCGTTGAAGGCTGGTTTCGCATTTGGCCCCACGGTCGCCGCCTGGTTGCTCATCGACCACGATTACCGGGGAGTAGTCGTTGCGGGTACCGGTCTGTCGGTCCTCGCCGGCGCGCTGCTGGCCGTGACGTTGAAGGTGGCAGCGTTGCTCGATAACGCCTAAAGTTCTTTCCATGACTCATCCCGCCGACCCACCACTGATCGACGCTGTGCTCCAGGTGCGCAGGCCCTATGTACTGTTCCTCGGCGACGTGACCGACTCCTCGGATGCCAAGACGGCCTTCGGCTTGCGCGACTGGTGCCGCAGCGACTGCATCGGGCAGATGCGCCTGTCCGGTTGTCCTGTCGACACCGGGCTGCCGGATCTATCGCCCAAGAACGCGGCCACTCGTGGCGCGGGCTCGGTCGTGATCGGCGTGGCGCCGATCGGCGGTCGCCTGCAGCCGCAGTGGGTACCGCTGCTGGTGGAGTCGCTCGAGGCGGGAATCGATGTGGTGAGCGGCATGCACACACGGCTGTCCGGCAATGAGGAACTACGGACGGCTGCCACGCGCGGCGGGGCACGGCTGATCGATGTGCGCCATTACTCGGGTCCGCTCAACGTCGGTACCGGCCTGAAGCGTGCGGGTAAGCGCCTGCTGACGGTCGGCACCGACTGCGCTCTCGGCAAGAAATACACCGCGCTCGCCGTTGCCCGGGAGCTGCGTCGCCGCGGAATAGCGGCCGACTTCCGCGCCACGGGCCAGACCGGCACCCTCATCGCGGGCCGCGGACTCGCGGTTGATGCCGTCGTCGCCGACTTCATCGCGGGTGCCGCAGAACTCATCAGCCCGGCGAACGACCCGGCGCATTGGGACATCGTCGAGGGTCAGGGTTCGATCATGAACCCGGCGTATGCCGGTGTCAGCCTCGGACTGCTGCATGGTTCGCAGCCCGACGCCTTCATCGTCTGCCATGACCCGCGTCGCACCCACGTCGGCGGGATGGAGCACATCCCGCTGGTGCCGGTCGAGGAAATCGTGGAGCTCACGACGCGGCTCGGCCGGCTCACCAATCCGGCGATCCGCTGTGTCGGCGTGAGCCTGAATACCGCCGGGCTGGATGAGCCGTCGCGCATGGCGTCCCTGGCCGAATATGAGCGCCGGCTCGGCGTACCCGCCTTCGACCCAATGCTGCGTGGCGTCGAACGCGTCGTCGACATGCTGTTGGCCTGACCCAGGCGGTACCTGCAATGCAATTCAAGATCACCCCGGTCCGCTGGCAGTTGTCGGCACCCTTCAAGATCGCCCGCGATACTCAGCTCTCTGTGGGTACCGTGCATGTCGAGTTGATCGACTCGGTGGGCCGGCGCGGTCGCGGCGAAGCGGCCGGTGTCGACTACAGCGGCGAGACGGTCGCCAGCATGACCGCGCAGCTCGAGGACCTACGCACGATCATTGAACGTGTCGATCTGCTGCAACCGGCCGACATCCAACACCTGCTCCCGTCTGGCGGTGCCCGCAATGCGCTCGACTGCGCGCTGTGGGACCTTCGCGCGAAGCAGACCGGGGTGCCCGTGTGGCGCGAACTCGAGCTGCGCGCTCCGCCTCGGCTCGCGTGTGCCTACACGATCGGAATCGACCCTGTGGCCGTCGTGAAGGCAAAGGCACGCGAGCGCCGCCACTGCCCGCTCCTCAAGCTCAAAGTCGACGCGAGCGACCCTATCGGGCTGGTACACGCGGTGCGCCTCGAGGCGCCCGACGTGAGTCTGATCGTCGACGCCAACGCCTCATGGACCCCGAAGCTGCTCGAGTCGCTGATGCCGGAACTCGTCCGCTTGAAGGTCAGCCTGCTCGAGCAGCCGCTGGCGCCGCATGAGGATGTCTATCTCGCCGGCAAGACTTACCCGATCCCGATCGGCGCAGACGAGTCCTGCGTGGACCGCGTTTCGCTCGGCGAGCTCGTCGGACGATACCAGTATGTGAACCTGAAGCTCGACAAGACGGGGGGTCTGACCGAGGCGATCGCCTGCGCACGCCTGGCTGACGCCTGTGGATTGAAGCTCATGGTGGGCAACATGTGCGGCAGCTCACTCGCGATGGCCCCGGGTGCACTGCTTGCCACGCTGTGCGAGTTCATCGACTTGGACGGGCCGCTACTGCAGATCGACGACGTCGAGCATCCACTCGAATACGCCGATGGCTGGATGTCGTTCCCGACTGCCGACCTGTGGGGCTGACGCCGATCAGGGGTAGGCGCCCCCGGTCGCGTCATTGCCACCGTCCACCGGAAGATTGACGCCGGTGACGTAGCTCGCGTCTTCCGAAGCCAGGAAGCGCACGCATCGGGCCACCTCGAATGGGGAGGCAAGTCGGCGCAGTGGAATGCCCGCGGCAAGATCGCGAAGATTTGCTGCCGGGTCGCCGCCCTTGCTCGCCAGAATGTCATCCACCATCCGCGTGTGGATCTCTCCAGGACACACCGAATTGACCCGGATGTTGTCGCGGGCGTGATCGAGCGCCATGCAGCGCGTGATTTGCACCACCGCACCCTTGCTGGCGCAATAGGCGACGTGATTCGCTTCGCCGTTGAGCCCCCATTCCGAGGCAATGTTGACGATGATCCCGCCGCCTTGTGTGATCATGTGCCTGGCCGCGGCCCTGCTGGCGAAAAACAGCGCGTTGACATTGACGGTCATCGTCTCGAGCCATTGCTCGTCCGAGGTGTGTATTGCGTCAGCGGTGTAGAGAATTCCCGCGTTGTTCACCAGCACGTCGAGTCGACCGGCAGCGCCGATTGTGGCGGCAACCAGCGCGTCTGCCGCGCCGGGAATTCGCAAATCCGACGGGAGATAGTCCGCGGCGCCTCCGGCCGCTCTGATATCGCGCGCTACCGAAATGCCTGCAGCGTCGTTGCGCCCGGAGACCATGACGAAGTCGCCGTTGGCAGCGAACAATCGCGCGCACGCTTCACCAATGCCCGTCGTCGACCCGGTGACGAGCACGACGCGCTGCTTGTCATTCTGTTGCACTGGCGATTCCATCGTTACGCTCTCATCACCTCGATTTTTCAACCTCGCGAAAGCCACGCCAGTATAGAGATTTGACCGAGATGCAGGGTTGAAATAGGGCGATTTCGTTGGCAGGGCCCGCCGTCCTCTGCGAATGCCACGGCGCTGGCGCCCTTCCGATAGCCGATTCGTAAGATCGGCGTTCCGGCACGCCGGCGGTTCCGCACAGTCATTTGTATTCGTGAGCGGTGTGGCCGCGGGCTTTTAAGCGCTCAAGTTGCTGCCGGCCGGCACGCCCGCGAAGGGGCGGTAAATTGCCGGCTACCGCGAGGATGGCTGAACTTTCCTCACAAGGCCAAAACACACCTTCGACCAGTTTGAAACCGCGAATTCTGGCGGCACAAGCTCTTTTGAATGCACCCGCTTCACCGTACTTGCGGACCGAAAATCTCGCATACTCGCTGTCGCCGCGTGTCGTCGGCCAGATCGCTTCCCAATACCAAGAGTAACGGACCGTACCATTCTTCAATTTGTAAGGCTTCGAGTATCGGCATACGCCCACCACGCCGGTCACGTTATTGCGGCGGCGTATGCTGGAATACTCCTGGCGGGTGAGAGGCGGATTCTCGAGAAGCAGTTCGTCGCGGTATGCTTGGGCGAGTCGCAAGGCTTTGCGTTTGCCGCCGTGTTTCTTGTCGGCAAAATTTCTCACGTGCATGATATGACGACGTCGCAGGCTGACCCGCCACGCATGCGTACGGAACTTCTCATCATCGATTCTCGATATGCCATACATAGTTAACGACATGATCTTCTGACCGACTGTTGTTTTTCCTTAGGCGCCATCATCGCTGAATTTCGACGATTTTTAAAATGACCGGTAGTCAGGAGCTTATTTGCATCGGTAATTCTAAATCTTATGACTAAATTTACTCCTGCGTGCACTGGTCGGTTGTTGGTTGCCGGGCATGTCGATTATTGTCTGGTGGAGCTGCGCCTGCTTCATAGATGGCGACGCAAGCGGCGCTCGATCGGCCCAAAAATCCACGTGATGGTGCCGACGAGCACGACATAGACCAAGGCCGCGCCCACCAGTGGCTCATCGACGCGCAGCGTCTCGAAACGAATGGCGTTGGCCGTGCCCAAGACGTCGAATATGGTGATCGTCGAGACGAGAACAGTAGATTTGAGTAACAGGATGAATTCATTGGCGAGCATGGGGAAGACCGCGTCGAGCGCCTGCGGCAGGAGAATCCGGGTGAGCGTGCTCATGTGCGACATCCCGAGTGCGGACGCGGCCTCACGTTGACCGCGCGGGATGGCGTCCAACCCCGATTTCAGAATCACAGCGACGTAAGCCGTCTCGTTCAAGGTGAGCGCCAGTAGTCCGTACCAAAAGGGGTCGCGAAGCATCGGCGAGGCCCAGCTGTGACGCATCCAAGCGCGCGGAAGCAACGATCCAAGTCCGTAGTAAATCATGTAAATCTGCACCAGCATGGGTGTGCCGCGCATCAGCAGCGCATAGATTTCGGCGGGCCATCGCCTCCAGCGTGCCGCGGCGCCGAGCCCAAGCGCGAGCGGTACACCGAGCAGCGCGCTGCCGAAGGCCGACAAGAGGGTCAGCGCCAGGGTGACGGGCACTGCCGTCAAAAGTGGCGGGAGCACTCCGCGGAGCAAGAATTCCCATGAGAAGCTCACGTGAGATACGCCCGTCCGAGATGACGCCGCAGTCGCTCGACCAAGGTCATTGACACGAGAGTGATCGCCAGAAAACACGCGCCTGCCACTGCGTAAAAAAACACATAGCGTTTGGTGGCCGCCGCGGCGAGTGAGCTCACCTTGAGCACATCGGCAAAAATGCCGAGCACGCTGATTAGGGAGGCGTCCTTGGTCGCATTCAGCCAGATGTTGCCCAGACCGCCCAGTGCGTGCCGCAACGCCTGCGGTGCGACGACGCGACACAGGTAGGTGAGCGGCCGCAAGTTCAATGCCTCGGCCGCCTCGCGCTGCCCTCGCGGTATCGCGAGCACCGCGGCACGCAGGACTTCCGTGATATAGGCGCCTTGGATGAAGCCCAGCGCCATGACCGCGACCGCGAACGGACTCACGACCACGCCAAATTGCTCGACACGCGCGGCGAGGAGGTAGAACGCCAGCAACACGAGCAGCAGCTCGGGTAGCGCCCGCACGAGGGTCGTATACAGGCCCGCGCAATATCGCACACTGCGCCAGCGTGCCAACTTCGCCGCGGCGCCGAGCAGACCGAATAGGCTGCCGATCGCGTAGGAACAGAGCGACACCTCGAGCGTCAACAGCAGCCCTTCGATCAGCTGATCGCCATAGCCCGCGAGCGGCGCATCCCCAGGGCTCATGGGCGCGCCTGTAGCCTGCCCAAGAATCGCTGCAGTCGATCGGAGCACGGTGCATCGAAGAGTTCCGCGGGCGGACCGGTTTCGACGATGCGACCTTCGTCCATGAACACCAAACGCGTTGCGAGTCGGCGTGCAAAGCTCATCTCGTGGGTGACGCAGACCATCGTCATGCCAAGATCGGTCAAGCCGACGATGGTCTCGAGCACTTCCTGGACCATCTCCGGATCGAGCGCCGAGGTGGGCTCATCCAGCAGCAAGATTCGCGGCTGCATGCACAATGCGCGAGCGATGGCCACGCGTTGTTGCTGGCCGCCGGAGAGCTGTGATGGATAACGATCGCCGAGGCCCGGCATATCGACTCGCTCGAGCAACGCCTGGGCACGCGCCTCGGCTTCCGCTCTCGGGAGCCCGAGCGCCGTCCGCGGAGCAACGGTGCAATTCTCGAGCACCGTCATGTGGGGAAATAGGTTGAAGGACTGGAATACCATGCCGACGTGGGCGCGAATCTGGCGCAGCGACGTCGCGGCGCGGGTCAACGTCACGCCACTGACCCGGATGGTTCCGTGTTGATGCTGCTCGAGACCATTGATGCAGCGGATCAACGTCGACTTGCCGGCGCCCGATGGGCCGCAAATGACCGCACGCTCACCGGCGCCTATCGACAGCGTGATGTCGCTGAGCACCCCGCTGTCGCCAAAATACTTGCTGACCGAGTCAAACTCGATTGCCGGCTCTATCGTGGCTGTCATCAGTACATCCGACTCAAATTTCCGCGCCGAGAGTCAGTGGCTTCCGGCAGCACCGCGGCGCTCATGGTTTGATCAAGAACCGGCCGATCTCAGGATAATTCGCGGTAACCCTATCCCAGGTACCATCCGCGCTCAACTCGAGGATGGCTGCGCTGATTCGCGCATTGAGCGCCCGATCTCCTTTACGGATGCCGCCACCGATGCCGGCGCCGAAACTGCGGTCCGGGGGACACGTGCTCTTCGGTTCGAATTGCGGATTCTGGTTGAGGAACATCGCGAGCGTGCTCCCTCCCTCGAGTGCGAAGTCGAGACGTCCAATCGCAAGATCAGCAAGCACGTTATCCATCGTATCGTAAGTTTTTACTTTGACGCTCTTCGGAGCGTTGACCAGCAAAAATCGCGCGAGCGTCGAGCCGGCCTCCGCGCCGATGGCATAGCCACCGAGCGTCGTGAGGTCATCACATCGCACGCGCAACGGCTCGTCGCGCGGGCCGATGAGGATGATCGGCGTATCGTAGTAGAAATGGGTGAAATCGATGGCCTGGGCGCGATCTTCGGTGATCGACAGGGAGGCCCAGATGATATCGATCTGTTTGCTCTCGAGGGCGGGGATGAGGCCGTCCCAGGCGAACTCCCGCTCGATGCACGTCGCCTTGAGTCGGGCGCACGTCGCGTGCAACATGTCAATTTCCCAGCCCACCCATCGTCCGTCGGCGGTTTTCCAATATAGAGGCGGATACGACTCGTTGTTGATACCCACGAGGATGGGTGCCGAAACCTTTGCATCCCCTCGCGGCGAGCAGTAGAGCGAGATGCAAAATATGGTTAATGTCAGCCGTAGAAGTGATCGCGGCCTCATGGAGATTTCACGCCGCGCTTCGGTCCAGTCATTCACGTTACCACACCGGAGCCATCGACGAGCCGGTCTCCTGATAGTCCGGAATGTGAGAATGATCCAACCGCAGCGCCGGGCGGTCGAGAATCTCGCCGCCCAGCAAGACGACGGTGATTCGTCGGGTATCACCGATTCGCTGGTCCGGTTTGCCGTCCACGATCACCAGATTCGCGAGTTTGCCCGCCTCGAGAGTGCCCCACTGCTGCGATGCGCCGACGATTGCGGCCGCGCTCTTGGTCGCGGTGGTAATCGCCTCGAGGGGCGTCAAACCCGATTCGACCAGCAACTCGAGCTCACGGTGCAATCCCTCACCCTGGAAATCGCCGGGATAGATGGCATCGGTACCGGCGGCGAACAGAACTCCGGCAGCGAGCAGCCGGGGCACGTTCTGTTCGGCGCCCTTCAAGTCCACTCTCATCGTGTAGTCGTTCTTGGCGGCAATCTGCTCGGCGGTGAGGCCTGCGTACTGTGCGCGCAATTTGTCCAGCGCGTGCTTCGACGTGGTGTCCGCAATCAGCGGATTATCGAGAAATGACAAATCGGCAAACCGGCGGCCGAGGCTCGACTCCTGAACGGCAAGCGTCGAGATCAAGAAAACATTGTGCGCTTTGATGGTCGCAATCGTTTCATCACTGATGCGATGCGACGGAAAATGCGCGAACCCGGCGATGCCTTCCGCGGCAATATCCGAAGAGCCGTTACGCGACCATTGGTCGATGATCGTGCGCACGTCGTGCCGCTTCGCCTGCAGCGAGATCGCACGGATCAATTGATCCGACAACCCCACATAAAGCTTGATGAAATCGACTTTGTCGCCCACCAGCGAATCGACGATCCGCGGCACTTGATCCTTCGAGGTGACCGCCATGGATAGGGCCGGCCACACGGGGTCGGCGCCGTCGAGGATGGGGCCCACACAGTAGATTCGCGGCCCGAGCACCCGTCCCGCCGCCACCTCGGCGCGCAGCTGGAGAATGAAGGGCTCGACGTTGCCGGTATCCATGACCGTGGTGACGCCGGCATAGAGCAGAGCATTCAAGTATTTTTGATAGCCGAGAATGTCCAAACCCAAGCCGTCCGTCCCGCCGAGCAGATGCACATGCATGTCCGCGAGGCCCGGAAATACCGTGCCGCCCTTCCCATCGATACGCCGGCTACCCCTAGGCACGGACACCTGCGACGCGGGACCCACTGCGACGATCTTGGGGCCGTCGATAACGAGGGTTCCCTGTTCGATGGGGGCGCCGCCGTTGCCATCGATGACCCTGACATTCGTAATGGCGAGCGTCGTGGCCTGCACAGGGGCCACGAACGCGGTTAAAAGAACGAGAACACCCGCCGAGAGCGCGCGCGCCGCGAGTTTGACTGCCGTGGATCGCACGTTGGTCATTTACCGGTTGGAAAATCACCCTCGAAGGCGAAGCTCACGATCGGATTGCGCGCGCTCGGCTGTTCGCGCGCCTGAAGTGCATCGGGCAGTAACGCCTTGTCGCCGCGCCGCCCCACCGCGACCGCGGCCTCGAAGCGGAAGCGCTCGGGAACCTGCAGTTCCTGGCGCGCACGCCCGAAGTCGGCGCCGGTCATACCATGGGCATGGTAGCCGAGGCGGGTGGCCTGCAGCGCCAGGAGGGCCCAGGCGGCACCCGCGTCGAACGAATGGCTGTGCGACGGTTTTGGCTCGGCGGCATTCGGTGCCAGGATCAAAGTGTCGGAGAGGATGAAGATCAACACCGAAGCGCGCTCCGCCCATGCGGCATTGAACGGCAGCAGCAACCCTAAGAACCGCTTCCAGTCGGCATGCTCGCGGCGCGCGTAGAGGAAGCGCCACGGCTGGTAGTTGAACGCCGAAGGCGCCCAGCGTGCGGCGTCGAACAACGTCGTGAGGTCCGCATCCGGGATACCGGTTCCATCGAAAGCACGCGGCGACCAGCGTTCGAGGAACAAGGCATCCACGGGATTCTCGGTCGAGCGTGTGCTGAGGCTCATTGCTAGGCTTTTACTCCAGGAGTGTCGATAAAAGACGTCGAGCGGCTTGGGCGTGCGCCGACGGGCATTCAAGCTTATTCAAGCACCCGACAAATGCCAATTCGCAATGCGTATAGGCATATGACTTTGCGGCATTGCGCGCCCTACTCGCCAACTCTGCAACACGGATAAACGGCTTTCGATAAAATCGTGCGATGAGCGAAACCAAATCTGGGGGGCAGACATGATCGACCATGTGACCTTTGGCGTAACGGATTTCGAGTCTTCCGTGCAATTCTATGACCGGGCCTTGGCGCCGTTGGGCGTGCGTCGTCTCTTCGACGATGGCGGCGCCACGGTGAAGGCGACCGGCTATGGTGATACGCGGCCCTGGTTCTGGATCGCCGAACATGAGCCCACGTCTGGAATGCTGCATATCGCCATCAGGGCTGAAAGTCGTGCAGCCGTCGATGATTTCCACCGCGAAGCCGTGCTCGCCGGCGGAACGGACAATGGGGGCCCGGGGCTGCGACCGCATTATCACCCCGGATATTACGGGGCATTCGTACTCGACCCCGATGGTCACAACATCGAGGCCGTATTTCACGAACAGCCTACCAGCCAGGGCTGAATGTCTGGTTCGACACGAACTAAACCGGACATGTTCGCGGACCCACAAATCCTTTTTCGGAACATGCAGCAGGCCGAGCTCGACGGTAGCGCATCCAGCTCTGCATCCTCCCCTACGGATTGATCGACTCCCGGCGGCGTGTCGAGATGCTGCGTAGCACGAGGCGGGTATGCTCGCGCACCACGTCCTTGATGAGACCCACCTTGCCGGCATCGAGTCGGTTCCAGCCCATGAATTTCAATAACTCCTCGCGACGCGCATGCAGCCAGTGGATCTGCCCAAGCACGAGAAGAGCCCGGATTCGCGTCAATTCGCTCGACGCCGCGCTATCCGTGAGCACGCCCACCAGTCCGGTGACCGCCTTGGCAATGGGCGTGCTCAGTTGGTCGCGGATCATTTCCATGCCCGGACCCGCGCCGTCGTGTTTTCCGCGCACGATGAACCGGTTCCAGCTCTCGGTGCCGAGTACCGCCAGACTGTCGGTCAGCGCGTCCAGCAGGTCTTCGAGCGCATCGAGCGCGCCGTCCTTGCTACCCTGACGGACCGCCGCATTCGCGAACGCGAGGACCGGCCGCAGCTTGGGTAGCGCCTGGTCGATGATGTACTGGGCGCACGCCTTGTGCAGGCCTTCCTTGCTGTCGAAGTAGTACTGCAGCGCGGGCGGATTGACGCCCGCCTTGGCGGCGATGTCGCGTGTTGCCGCCTGATCGAATCCGCGTTCACCGAAAATCCGCAATGCCGCGGCGATGATCTGCGCGCGCGCCTTGTCACCGCGTGGATAGCCACCCGCTTTGGGCCGTCGTCTCGGTGAACTGCTCATGGCGACATTGTTTAACACAGCGATGCTGCCTTGACAAAAATGCTTCCAGTCGGCAAACATGTTCCATCCGGCTGACATTTTCTGGAGCCTTCCGCCATGAGTACCAACCCCGGGGCTCCGACACGCAAACCGCTCGACCGCCGGGTGCGCAACGGTCTCATGCTCGTTGGCGTCGTCATCGTCGTGCTCGGCGTGATTTTTGGCGTCCGCTGGTTTTCATACGAGCGTTTCATCATCTCGACCGACGATGCCTATTTGCGTGCGGATGCCGTGACCATTGCGCCCCGCGTCTCGGGCTACATCGACGAGATCTACGTCCGGGAAAACCAGCACGTCACCGCCGGCCAACCGCTGCTGCACATCGACAAGCGCAATTACCAGGACGCCGTGTCTCAGCAGAAGGCGAGCGTGGCGGCACGCTCTGCCGACCTCGACGCCGCCGACAGCCAGATCAAGCAACAAGCCGCCGTGATCGCCCAGCACCGCGCCGAGCTCGCGAGCGCGCATGCCAAGGCGCAATTCGCGCGGGAACAAGCGGAGCGCTACCGCTCGCTGCGTGATCAGGGGGCCGACACGGAAGAAAGATACGCCCAGTTCAAGAACGAACTCGAACAAAGCAGCGCCGCGGAAGCCGCGTCGAGCGCGGCACTGCGCGCCGCCGAGGGCCAGCTGGGCGTGCTCAAGAGCCAGCGCGAACAGGCCGAGGCGCAGCTGCAATCCGCCAACGCGCAGGTCAGCGCCGCCCAGCAGAACCTGGACGACACGGTGCTGCGCGCGAGCGTCCAAGGCACCATCGGCGATGACAGCGCCCGCGTCGGTCAGTATGTGCAGCCCGGGACCCGCCTGATGTCCGTGGTGCCGCTCAACAGCGTCTATCTGGTGGCGAACTTCAAAGAAACCCAGATCAAGCGCATGCGCATCGGCCAAAAGGCACGCGTGAAGGTAGATGCCATCGGCGGTGAGGAAATCGACGCCGAGGTCGAGAGCTTCGCGCCGGGCACCGGCTCGCAATTCGCCCTGCTACCGCCGGAAAATGCGACCGGCAACTTCATCAAGATCGTGCAGCGGGTGCCCGTGCGTCTGCGCGTCCTGGCGCCGAAGGCACTCGAGGCGCGCCTGCTGCCCGGCCTATCGGCGGTGGTAGCCGTCGATACCGCCCACGAGGAACCGGCCTCATGAACGTTGCGGTGGCCGAGCGGGCGAGCGCGCAGGACTGGCTCGCGGTCTTCGCCGGTGCGCTCGGCGCCTTGATTGCCACGCTCGACATTTCGATCGTCAACTCGGCGTTGCCGCAGATCCAAGGCGAGATCGGTGCGACCGGCACGGAAGGCACCTGGATTGCCACCGGTTACCTCGTCAGCGAAGTGGTTATGATTCCCTTGAGTGCATGGCTCAGCCGCTTGCTCGGCATGCGTACCCTGCTGCTCACCTGTTCGTCGCTGTTTACCGTGTTCTCGGTACTGTGCGGCTTCAGCAACGGCCTCGTGCTCATGATCATCGGCCGTGTGGGTCAGGGCTTCTTTGGCGGCGCATTGATTCCGACCGCGCAAACCATCGTGCGCACGCGCCTGCCGCCGCAGCAGATCCCGGTCGGCATGACCATCTTCGGCCTGATCGTGCTGTTGGGCCCACTTTTGGGTCCGGTCGCCGGTGGCTGGCTCACCGAGAATTGGAGCTGGCAGTGGTGCTTCTTCATCAACATTCCGGTCGCATTGGCCTTGGGGTTCCTGCTGCTGACCGGGATGCCGCACCAGCCGGCAAACCTCGATGAACTGGCGCAAGCCGACTGGCTCGGTATCGCGGGCCTGGCGGTGGGGTTGAGTTGCCTCACCGTGGTGCTCGAGGAAGGCCAACGCGAGCAGTGGTTCCAGTCGAACCTCATCATCGGCTTGAGCCTGTGCGCGCTCATCGGGATTCTGCTACTCGCCTATGCGCAACTCACCTCGCCCAAGCCGGTCGTCAAGCTTCGGCTGCTGCAGAACCGCACCTACGCGAGCGTGATCCTCATCATCATCTCGATCGGCATGGTGTTGTATGACATCCTGTACGTCCTGCCACAGTTCCTGGGCGGCATCGCGGGCTATAACGCCGAGCAGTCCGGCTGGGTGCTGGCGCTCTCCGGGATCCCCGCTTTTCTCATGATGCCGATTTTGCCGCGGATCTTGCGGCGGGGTGATACACGGATCGTGGTGTTCTGCGGACTGGTCTGCTTTGCCGTGAGCTGCTTTCTCGACATTCACCTCACCGCGCAATCGGCCGGCCGCGATTTCGTTTTTTCACAGCTGTTACGCGGCGTCGGGCAGATGCTGGCGTTCATGCCGCTCAACCAGCTGTCGGTGGGCTCGGTTGGCCGGCAGGACACCGCGGATGCCGCCGGTTTGTTCAACATGGCGCGTAATCTCGGCGGCTCGATCGGACTTGCGCTGCAAGGTGTGTTCATCGACCGGCGCACTGAATTTCATGCCGACGCCCTACGCGAGTCGGTGACGGCCAACTCACCTCTGCTGCAGGAACGGCTCGCCGGCCAGGCGGCGTTGTTCGCCGAGCGCGGCGGCGATGTCCTCCATGCCAACGGCCAGGCGATTGGCCAACTCGCGCAAGAGATCCATCTGCAGGCACTGGTCATGACGTATTCGGACAGCTTCTGGTGTCTTGGTGTGGGGCTGATCCTGCTGATGCCGATGGTGCTGATTCTACGCAGGCCGGCGCAGCCAGGCGCGGGAGGAGCCCAGCCGGTGGCAGCGAAATGAAACGTGGTGCCTTGATCTGCCAGGCTGTCGCGCTCGCGGTGGCGGTAACGGCATTGACAAACGCCTGCGCCGTGGGCCCGGACTATAAGGGACCGCCGAAGGTGACCGATGGCGACGCGGGTTTCGTGCGCGCCCCCGCCAAGCTCGGCAACCAGACACCGACGGCACGCTGGTGGACCGAACTTCACGACCCTTTGCTGAACGATTTGATCGAACGCGCACTCAAGGCGAATCCGAGTGTCGATGTCGCCACCGCGCGGTTGCGGGAAGCCCGTGCGGCGCTGGCCTCCGAGCGGGCCAAGGAACTGCCGAGCACCGGAGTGTCGGCCGCCGACCTCAAGGCGCACGGCCTGACGTCGGCGATCGGCGCCTCATCGGCGGGAGGCTCGGCGGACACCAACGTCTACACGGTCGGCTTCGATGCCACCTGGGAGATCGACTTGTTCGGTGCTCATCGTCGCGCCGTCGAAGGCGCTGCGGCCTCGCTGGAGGGTACGCGGGCGGGACTTCACGACGTGCTCGTCTCCTTGAGTTCCGAGGTCGCGGAGGCTTACATTCAGCTCCGCGATGCGCAGGAGCGCGTGCGCCTCACCGAGCGCAGCGTCGACATCGAGAAACAACTGCTGATCCTGATCCAGCGACGCCGCGCCGGCGGCACCGCTTCAGATCTTGACGTTGCACGGTTCGGCAACCAGGTGGAGACCACCCAGGCGTCTTTGGGGCCGCTGCTCGCCGATGTTACCGACCAGATGGACCGGCTCGCCCTGCTCCTCGGCACTACGCCCGGATCGCTCGACATCGAGCTAGCCGCGGCCGCGCCCTTGCCGCTGCCGCCGGAAACGATGGCGATCGGCGATCCTTCGGCCCTGCTGCGGCGCAGGCCCGACATCGCTTCTGCAGAGCGCAAACTGGCCGCGCAGACTGCCGCCATCGGCCAAGATATTGCCGCGCTATTTCCCAAGCTGACGCTGCTCGGCGATGTCGGCTTCATCGCGCCCACCGCCGAAAGGCTGCTTAACGGATCGAGCTTGCTCTACGTGGCATCACCGATCCTGCAGTGGACGCCGTTCGACTTGGGGCGTACCAAGTCACGCATCGACCAGGCACGCGCCTCGCGCGACGAGGCCGAAGCGGAGTATCGGCGCACGGT